>Ga0164243_10002421_pt1 | contig 30879 bp, 25 predicted proteins | sample OricompcompostOP_FD_108781 | JGI IMG/M metagenome (GOLD analysis project Ga0164243, IMG submission 108781) | Organic Plus compost microbial communities from Emeryville, California, USA - Original compost - Organic plus compost (OP) | ecosystem: Engineered > Solid waste > Mixed feedstock >... | reverse complement strand
GAACCCTCGAGACGGTTCCCCGCCTACACACTTTCCAGGCGTGCGCCTTCGACCACTCGGCCAACCGTCCGTGGCGGCTCCTCTAGCGCGATGGGGCCGGCTTCGCAAGTCGCAGTTCCGTCAAAGCTTGGAAATACGCTTCTGCAATTCCGCCAGCTGCCGGCGAATCTCGGCCATGTCATCGGGGTCGGAAACCTGCTTGCCGGCGGCACGGGGCTGCTCCTCCTCCATCTCGTCGAGATCGGGACCGCTATTGCCCGCGCCCCAGCCCGCCGCCATCGCCTTCAGAAACAGCTGCTGCTGGCGCTGCAGGGTCTCAAAGCCCGGCATCGAGGCCATGGGATTCGGAAAGGTCGAAAGGTTTTCCATCATCTTCGACTGGCCCTCGCGCAGCATCTCGAAACTGGCGGCCAGGAATTGCGGCACCACCGATTGCGCCTGGGTCGTATAGCTGCGCACCAGGTCGATCAGGACCTCGATGGGCAGCACGTTCTCGCCCCTGCCCTCATGCTCGGCAATGATCTGCAACAGATATTGCCGGGTCAGGTCGTCGCCCGTCTTGAGGTCGATGATGCGCACCTGACGGCCGGCACGGATGAAGCCCGCGATATCGTCAAGCGTGACGTAATCGCTCGTCTCGGTATTGTAGAGACGGCGGCTGGCATAACGCTTGATCAGAAGCGGGGTCGTGTTCTCGGCCTCGGCCATGGCTCCTCCGGCAATGCGTTTGCAGCATGATGGGAAATGGCCCGAAAAAATGCAAAGAAAATCGCCATGCTGCACGCCAGGCTGCACAAGGGCCGGCAAAGGACTAGGCCGGAAAGGGCAGGAAAGGGCATGGCAAAAGGGGGCGGCAAGCCGCCCCCCTGGCTGGACATGCTGCGGCGCGTAACGCGCCGCAGCAGGATCAGACCTTGGCCGCCGTGCTGGTCGAACTGGCGGCAGCGGCGGCCTTCTTGACCGCGGCCTGGGTTTCGCGGGTCGCCTTTTCGGCGGCCTTCTGGGCGTCGGCGGCCAGGTCCTTGCCGGCGGTCAGCATCAGGTCGACGGTATCCATCTGAACCTTCTTGGCCACTTCGGCAAAGGCGGCCATGTGCTCGGCGGCCATTTCGGCGGCGGCGGTGGCAAAGTCGCTCAGCGCCTTGGCATATTCGGCCGGCTCTTCCTTGGACGAGGTCAGCTCGCCCATGCGCGCGATGGTGTCCTTGGCCCATTGCGCCGAAATCTCGGTCGAACGCTCGGCAGCCGCCAGCGCCACCTTGGCCATCTTTTCGCTCAGCGCCGTCTGCGACTTGAACGCGTCCTGGAAGGACGAGGTATCGACCGGGAATTTCGCCATGACGTCTTGCAGGGCCTTGGTAAAGTCGGGGGTCTTCGCCATTTGCTCTCTCCTAGGTTGGTGCGCGGCTTCGGCACCGGATGAACTCTTCTGTCCCCCATATACTTTCTGCGCTGCAGCATTGCAAGATTTTCTTGCTGCGCCGCAGCATTTTTACGCCCTTTCGTGGACGTAAAGACCGGGCGCGGGGCCAAGCCCCTCGCCCGGATCCCGGGCATCGACCATCCCGCCGGCTCTTGCGGCCAGCCATTCGCCCCAGCGGCCCCACCAGCTGCCCTGGTGATAGCGGGCCTGGTCGCGCCAATGCTGCTCGCCCTGCCCGAAACCGGCATCCGAGGTATAATGGCCGTATTTCCTTTTGCTGGGCGGGTTGATGATGCCGGCGATATGGCCCGATTCGGACAGGATGAAAGTCTTGTCCCGGGACCCCATCCGGGCCACGCCGCGCCAGCTGTCCCGCCAGGGGGCGATATGGTCGGTCTCGCAGGCGATGGCGCAAAGTGGAACGGCGACGTCGCCGACATGCAGCCGATGGCCCATCAGCTCGAACCCGTCGCGGACAAAGCGGTTCTGCTGGCACAGGCCGCGCAGATATTCCACCGCCATGCGTCCGGGCAAGTTGGTGCCGTCGCCGTTCCAGAACAGCAGGTCGAAGGCGGGCGGCGTCTCGCCCAGCATATAGCTGCGGATCGCCGGGCCCCAGACCAGGTCGTTGGCACGCAGAAAGCTGAAGGTGCGGGTCATCAGCTGCGCGCCCAGCACGCCGGTGCGCGCCGCCTCCTCCTCGATGCCCGAGACGAAGTCCTCTTGCAGATAGGCCGTGAACTCGCCCTGGTCCTCGAAATCGGTCAGCGTGGTGAAGAAGGTGGCGGCATTCACCCGGTCGTCGCCGCGCTGCCTGAGCAGCGACAGGGTCAACGCCAGGGTGGTGCCTGCGATGCAATAGCCGACCACGTTCAGCTTTTCCTGGCCGGTCAGGTCCAGGACCCGGTCCATCACCTCCAGATAGGCGGCGACGTAATCGTCCATGCCGGTATCGCCATAGCTGGGATCGGGATTCTTCCAGGCCACGACGAACAGCGTATGGCCCTGCTCGACCAGCCATTTGATCAGGCTGTTCTGCGGCTTGAGGTCGAGGATGTAGAACTTGTTGATCCAGGGCGGAAAGATCACCAGCGGCAGCGCATGGACCTGATCGGTGGCGGGCTTGTATTGGATCAGCTCGTAAAGCCTGGTGCGCGCAACCACCGTGCCTTCGGTCGTGCCGATATTCTCGCCCACCAGAAAGGCGTCGCGATCGGCCAGCGACACCAGCAACTCGCCATTGTTCCGCTCGACGTCCCGCACCAGGTTCTCCAGCCCGCGCACCAGGCTTTCGCCTTCGGTCTCCAGGGCCTTTTCCAGCGCATCGGGATTGGTGGCCAGAAAGTTCGTCGGCGCCATCATGTCGATCATCTGCCGGGTGAACCATTCGATCCGGCGCCGGTCGGTCATCTCGGGCAGGTCCAGCGCGCTGGCCGCCTGTTCCAGCGCCTGGGCGTTGATCTGATATTGCCGCTTGATGAAGTTGAAGAACGGATGCGCCTCCCATAGCGGGTTGGAAAAGCGCCGGTCCTCGGGCCCTTCGCTGGGCGGCGGCGTCAGTGTCCCGCGGGCAAGGGCGGCCTGGGCTTCGGCGAAATGGCGCAGCGTCTCGCCCCAATAGCTGACCTGCTGGCCGATCACCCGCTCGGGCTGTTCGGCCAGCAACCGCATCCAGGCCGAGGCGGCGGTGGCGAACAGGTCCGGGCCGGGCATCTGCACGCCGGCGCTTTGCGGGCGGCGCTGCGCCAATGCGCCGATCAGGCGCTGGGTCAGCGTTTCGATCCGCTCGATATTCTGGGCCAATTGCTCGGGCAGCCGGCTGCCGAGGCCAAAGGCGCTTTCGGCAAAGGCCACGGCGGCGGAACGGTCGGGCGCCGTGCCGGCAAAGGCTTCGGCAGCCCCCCCGGGCGCGGCAAGGGGCGGCGCGTCGCCCGGCCCGGTGGCGCCCGGCGGCCGCAGCGACTCGTCGACCGCGCTGAGCAAGGCGGCATCCGGGGGCATCTTGCCGGCCATCTGGGCGGCGGGCTTGCGTCGCGTGCCGGTGCGGGGATCGCTGCGCCCGGCCGCGCGCGCCCGCGACGGGGCCTTGCGCCGCCCGCCCGGCTTGGCCGCAGCGGGGGCGGCCGCGACGGTCTTGGCAGCGGCCGCCCGGCGGGCAGCGGTCTTGGTGGCGGCGATCTCGGGGGCTGCGGGCTGTGATGCGGCGGCTTCGGGCGTGGCGGATTTGGGGATGGCAGGTTGGGCGGTGACGGGCTTGGCGGCAGGCTTGCGGGCGGCGGGTTGGGGCGCGGGCGGCTTTGCGGTCGTCTGGGCAGCGGGCGCCTTGCCCCGGGCCGCCCGCGCGGATGCCCCGGCCGCCTTGGACGCGGGGGGCGGCGCGGCCTCCTGCGGCACCTCCGCAGCGCGGGCCCTGCCGCGGCCGCGGCCGGCCGGCTTCGGCGCGGCATCGGGGGCGGCGCCGGCATCCGGGGCAGGCCCGGGCTTCGCGGCCCGGCTGCCGCTGCCTGCACGGCGCTTGCGCGACCCGTCCGCCTTCCCGTCCGCGCCTTCAGGCTTTTCGTCCTTGCCCGCCATAATTGACAATCCTCCCTGAACCGTAAGATCATTATGCCCAGCACAATACGCAGGTAAAGCCGTGTCCTTCCCGGCAGGCCGAATCCGGCGGGTTCACGGGAGAAGGCTGGAATGACGACATACAAGGGCCTGCGCGGCATCATCTCCTACGACGCGATGGAGACGATCCGGAACACCAACGAATGGCTGGGCGCCAGCGCCCGCGCCCTTGCCTCCTACCCCGCCTTCGCGCTGATGCCGAACCCGGCCTTCAAGCTGATGTCGGCCTGGGGCCGGGTGGCCGAGCGCAGCTTTGCGCGCATGGTCATCAAGCCCGACTGGGAAATCCCGCCCGTGGTGTCCGAGGACGGCCAGGACCATATCGTCTATGTCGAGCCGGTGATCCAGCGCCCCTTCGGCGACCTGGTGCATTTCCGCGTCGCCCGCCGCGAACCGCTCGCCCGCAAGGTCCTGCTGGTTGCGCCAATGTCGGGCCATTACGCCACCCTCCTCCGCACCACGGTCACATCCTTGCTGCCCGATTGCGAAGTCTATGTGACGGATTGGCACAATGCCCGCGACATCCCGGTCAGCTGCGGCAAGTTCGACATCGAGGATTACACCCAGTATCTGGTGGATTTCATCCGCCATCTCGGCCCCGACACCAATGTGATCGCCGTCTGCCAGCCCGCGCCGCTGGCCCTGGCCGCCACCGCGATCCTGGCCGAACAGGAGCCCAGGGCCCAGCCCCGCTCGCTCATCCTGATCGGCGGCCCGATCGACCCCGATGCGGCCGCGACCGAGGTGACGGATTTCGGCAACCGCATGACCATGGGCGAACTCGACTACCTGCTGATCCAGCAGGTCGGCTTCAAATATCGCGGCGCGGGCCGCATGGTCTATCCCGGGCTCGCGCAGCTGTCCTCCTTCATCGCCATGAATGCCGAGACCCATGCCAAGGCCTTCTTGGACAAGATCTTCGCCGAGGCGCGCGGCGAGGCATCCGAAGGCGACAGGCACAACACCTTCTACGACGAATATTTGGCCGTCATGGACATGACCGCCGAATTCTATCTCTCGACGGTCGAGCGCATCTTCAAGGGGCTCGAAATCGCCCAGAACCGCTTCACCGTCGCCGGCAAACCGGTGGACCTGGGCAAGATCACCGATGTGGCGGTCATGACGGTCGAAGGCGCCAATGACGACATCTCGGCGCCGGGCCAATGCGTCGCGGCCCTGGCGCTCTGCACCGGCGTGCCGGAAAGCCGCAAGACCCAGCATCTGGAACCCGGCGCCGGCCATTACGGCATCTTCGCCGGGAAAAGCTGGCGGCTGAACATCCGCCCGCTGGTGCTGGACTTCATCGACGAGCAGATGCAGCCGGCCAGCCATCGCAAGCGCCGCCGCGGCGGACCCGCCCCGGTCGATTGCGGCGTGAACACCCTGTCGGAACAGGACGCCAAGATCGCCGTCTAGGCGGCGGGCGGCACGACCGGCGCCCCGGCCCGCAACAACACCTCCTCGACCGCCGCGCCGATCAGCGCCAGGCAGTCGGGGCTGGAAAAGCGGTGGTCGGCCCCCTTGACCAGGGTCAGCCGCATATCCTCGCCGACGGCATGGTCCAGCAGGTCCAGCGCCCAGGACAGCGGCACGTCGGCATCCTCGGTGCCCTGCAGGAAACGCACCGGAAAAGGCAGCGGCAGCGGCTGGTCCAGCACCAGATGGTCGCGGCCGTCCTCGATCAGCCGGCGGGTGATGACATAGGGCTCGCCATAATCGCTGGGTTGCTCGACCTGCCCCCGCCCGGCCAGGGCCGCGCGTTCCGCACCCGAAAACCCCGCCCAATAGCCACGCTCGGTGAAATCCGGCGCCGCCGCCACGGTGACCAGCCCGGCCAGCCGCTCGGGCATGGTCCGCGCCACCAGCAGCGCGATCCAGCCCCCCATCGAAGAGCCGACCAGCACCTGCTGCCCCTGGGTCAGCCCCCGGATCGCCGCCACCGCATCGGCGAACCAGTCCCCGACCGCCCCCTCCTCGAAGGCGCCCGAGGATTGCCCATGGCCCGAATAGTCGAAGCGCAGAAACCCCCGGCCGCGCCGGCGCGCCCAATCCTCCAGCCACAGCGCCTTGGTGCCCTGCATGTCCGAGCGGAAGCCACCCAGGAAAACCACACCCGGACCCTGGCCCTCGACCCGGTGATAGGCGATGCGCCGCCCCTGCGGCCCTTCCAGAAACTGCGTCATTCTTCCGTGTCCCAAATATCCTGCGGGGGAGTCGCGGAACGCGACGGGGGCGCAAAGCCCCCCTGCACACCTAGCCGCATTGACAAGCCGCGGCAATCGCGCCACATCCGCGTCACATACCCGCAACCGGGCGTTCCGTGGGCGCCAAACCGACGAGGAGGACACATGTCCCAGATCACCCTGACCTTTCCCGATGGCAATTCGCGCGACTATCCCGCCGGCACGACCGCGGCCGAGGTCGCCGCCTCCATCGCCCCCAGCCTGGCGAAAAACGCCATCTCGGCCGGGCTGGACGGCCGCCATATCGACCTGCAATGGCCGATCACCGCCAGCGGCAGCATCGCCATCAACACCATGAAGGACAGCGAACCGGCGCTGGAACTGATCCGCCACGACCTCGCCCATATCATGGCCCGCGCCGTGCAGGAACTGTGGCCGGACGTGAAAGTCACCATCGGCCCGGTCCGCGACCAGGGCTGGTTTTACGATTTCGACCGCGCCGAACCCTTCACCCCCGAGGATCTCGGCACCATCGAGGCGCGGATGAAGCGGATCATCGCCGCCCGCGACCCGGTCCGCACCGAGGTCTGGGACCGCGCCCGCGCGCTGGCCTATTACGAAGACCGGAACGAGCCCTTCAAGGTCGAACTGGTGAACCGCATCCCCGAAGGCGAGGACCTGCGGATGTATTGGCACGGCGACTGGCAGGACCTGTGCCGCGGCCCGCATCTGCAACATACCGGCCAGGTCCCGGCCGATGCCTTCAAGCTCACGCATGTCGCCGGCGCCTATTGGCTGGGCGACGCCTCGCGCCCGATGCTGCAACGCATCTACGGCGTGGCCTTTCGCAACCGCGACGACCTCAAGGCCCATCTCACCATGCTGGAAGAGGCGGCCAAGCGCGACCACCGCCGGCTCGGCAAGGAAATGGAACTGTTCCATTTCCAGGAAGAAGCGCCGGGCATGGTGTTCTGGCACCCGAACGGCTGGTCGATCTATCGCGAGCTGGAAGCCTATATGCGCCGCCGGCTGATCCGCGCCGATTACAAGGAAATCAAGACGCCCCAGGTCGTGGACCGCATCCTGTGGGAAAAATCCGGCCATTGGGAAGCCTACCGCGAAAACATGTTCATCGTCGAGGTGGACGAGGAAGGCGCCAAGGAAAAGCGCATCAACGCGCTCAAGCCGATGAACTGCCCCTGCCATGTCCAGATCTACAACCAGGGCCTGAAATCCTATCGCGACCTGCCGCTGCGCCTGGCCGAATTCGGTTCCTGCCACCGCTACGAGCCCTCGGGCTCCATGCACGGGCTGATGCGGGTGCGCGGCTTTGTCCAGGACGATGCGCATATCTTCTGCACCGAGGACCAGATCGAAGCGGAATGCGCCGGCTTCATCGGGCTCCTTTCCTCGGTCTACAAGGACCTGGGCTTCGAGAAATTCGACATCAAGCTGTCGACCCGCCCCGATATCCGCGTCGGCAGCGACGAAATCTGGGACAAGGCCGAAAACGCGCTCCGGGGCGCCATCGAACATCTGGGCCTGCCCTATGAGGTCAATCCCGGCGACGGCGCCTTCTACGGGCCGAAACTCGACTTCAAGCTGACCGACGCCATCGGTCGCGAATGGCAATGCGGCACCTTCCAATGCGACTTCAACCTGCCCGACCGGCTGGGCGCCGAATATGTCGGCGAGGACGGCATGAAGCACATGCCGGTCATGCTGCACCGCGCCGTGCTCGGCAGTTTCGAGCGGTTCATCGGCATCCTGATCGAGAATTACGCCGGCAAGCTGCCGCTCTGGCTGGCGCCGCGCCAGGTGGTGGTCGCCTCGATCGTCTCGGCCGCCGACGACTATGTGCATGAGGTGGTGGCCGGCCTGCGCGCCGCCGGCCTGCGCGCCGAGGCCGATACCCGCAACGAAAAGATCAATTACAAGGTCCGCGAACATTCGCTGGGCAAGGTGCCGGTGATCATGGCCGTGGGCCTCAAGGAGGTCGAACAGCGCAGCGTCTCGATCCGCCGCCTCGACCGCCAGGGCAGCGACAGCCAGGGACTCGAATCGGCCATCGCCATGCTGCGGGACGAAGCCACCCCGCCGGACCTGCGCTGAGCACGCCGGCTTGGCGATAATTTGCCCAGACAGCGGCGCAGGATGGCCCTTCGGCCGCCTTGCGCGGCGCATTCGTGCTTGCGTTTTTTGGCGAATCGTTCATCCTCTCGTCCGCGTGAGCACGACTTTCTACCGCCTCCCTTCACGGGGCAGCCGGACTTGACGGGAAAGGGCTGCACGGCCCGGGTGCAATCTCGCCCCGGGATGACTTGAAGGAGAGACGGTATAATGGCTACCGGCACCGTAAAATGGTTCAACGCCACCAAGGGCTACGGCTTCATCGCCCCCGATGACGGCGGCAAGGACGTGTTCGTCCATATCTCGGCGGTCGAGCGCGCCGGCCTGACCGGCCTGAACGACAACCAGAAGATCGCCTATGAATTGCAATCGGGCCGCGACGGCCGCAGCTCGGCCTCGGACCTGAAGCTGCTCTGATTCGCCAGGACCCGGAATTCGACAACGGCCGGCCCGCAAGATGGGCCGGCCGTCTTCGTTTTTCCCCTCCGCCGGCCTTCTTTCGTGGACAAATATCCTGGGGGGAGCGGGACCGGCCCCGTCCAGGGGCCGGTCCCGCGGGGGGGGCAAAGCCCCCCTTCCCAGCCCCGCCGCAAGCGACTATCCCCAGACCCGGACAAGACGGGACGCCCAGGGATGAACCTCGCCCAACATGTGCTCGACGCAGGGCTGGCTGCGCCGGACAGGCTGGCCATGTCGGTGCTGGGCCTCGGCCGCGCCGACCGCTGGTCGCATGCCCGGCTGCGCCGGGCGGTGCTGGGCACCGCCACCGGCCTGATGCGATCCGGCCTCGCCCCCGGGGACCGGCTGCTGATGCGGCTGGGAAACCATCCCGGCTTCCCCGTCGCCTATCTCGGCGCCATCGCCGCCGGCATCGTCCCGGTCCCGACCTCGCCCCAGCTGACCCCAGCCGAAATCACCCGCATCGCCGCGGCCATCGGCCCGGCCATGGTGGTCGCCGACCCGGAACCCGCCCTGCCCAGCCATCCCGCCCCGGTGCTGCCCGCCGCCCGCCTTGCCGATTTCGCCGCGCTGCCGCCGGCCGATTTCGTCCAGGCCGCGCCCGACTATCTGGCCTATATCGTCTTCACTTCCGGCACCTCGGGCCAGCCGCGCGCCGTCTGCCACGCGCATCGCGCCATCCTTGCCCGCCGGATGATGTTCGACGGCTGGTATGGGCTGACGCCGCGGGACCGGCTGCTGCATGCCGGCGCCTTCAACTGGACCTTTACCCTTGGCACCGGGCTGATGGATCCCTGGACGCTGGGCGCCGCTGCGCTGATCCCGGCCCAAGGCATCGCGCCCGAACAGATCCCGCTGCTCGCCAGCCGCCACGGCGCCACCATCCTGGCCGCGGCGCCCGGCGTCTTTCGCCGCATGCTGCGCGCCGACTGGAAGCCATGGGCCGGGCTGCGCCATGGCCTGACCGCCGGCGAAAGACTGGATCCCGGCCTGCGCCGCGCCTGGCGGGAACGCACCGGCACCGACCTGCACGAAGCCATGGGCATGTCGGAATGCTCGACCTTCCTGTCCGGCAGCCCGGCGCGTCCGGCCCCCGAGGGCACGGCCGGCTTTCCCCAGCCCGGCCGCCGCATCGCCATCCTCGACGACAGCGGCGCCGAGGCCCCGCCCGGCAGCCCCGGCATTCTGGCCGTGCATGGCTCGGACCCCGGCCTGTTCCTGGGCTATCTGGACCAGCCTCAGGAAACCGCCGCCCGCTTTCGCGGCGACTGGTTCCTGACCGGCGACCTGGCCGAGGCCACGCCCGAGGGCGCGGTCCGCAGCCTGGGCCGCGCCGATGACATGATGAATGCCGGCGGCTTTCGCGTCTCGGCCGCCGAGGTCGAGGACGCCTTGGCCCAGCTTCCCGGCGCCGGCGAAATCGCCGTGACCGAATTGCCGGTCGGCCCCGGCTCCAGCATCATCGCCGCCTTCTGGACCGGCCCCGCCGACGAAGGACAATTGCGCCATGCCGCCGAACTGGCCCTTGCGCGCTACAAGCAGCCGCGCGCATATATCCGCCTGCCCGCCCTGCCCCGCACTCCCACGGGCAAGATCGACCGCCGCGCGCTGCGCGACATCCACGCACCCAGCCAGCAAGCGCCCCATCGCAAGGACCGGACATGAGCCAGCAGATCCGCCTCGACATCTTTGCCGATCCCGTCTGCCCCTGGTGCCTCATCGGCAAGGCCGAGCTGGACCGGGCGCTGGAAAGCCGCCCCGACCATCCCTTTGCCATCACCTGGCAGCCATTCCGCCTCGATCCGCAGATGCCGCGGGCGGGCATGGATTACGTCGCCTATATGAAGATGAAATTCGGCGGCGAAAAGGGCATCATCGACGCGATGAAGCCGGTGATGGAGGCCAGCGAGCGGCTGGGCCTGTGGATCAACCCCTCGCTGATCGAACGGGTGCCGAACACGCTTGACGCCCATCGCCTGCTGCATTGGGCCGGGATCGAGGGTGTGCAGACCCCGGTCATGTCGGCGCTGATGCGGGCGCATTGGCGCGAGGGCAGGAACATCTCGAATCCCGACGTGCTGGCCGCCATCGGCGAAGGCGCGGGGATGGAGGGGGCGATGATCCGCCGCCTTCTGGCTTCGGACGCGGATGTGGACACGGTGCAGGCGCGCGAATGGCACGCCCGGCAGCGCGGCGTGAACGCGGTCCCGACCTTCATCGTCGCCGATACCCACGTGGTGGCCGGCGCACAGCCCGCCGAGCTATGGCAGCAGGTGATTGACGAGGCTGGCCCGCAATAGATAGGGGCAAAGGGCGGCGCGACACCTAAATCTGGAAATCAGCGGCGATTTCGGCTATAATTTGTGTTCGCACTGGAAGCCGGCGCAAGCGTCTGTATAAGACCCGTTCGCCCGTTCAGACCACCAATCAAGGATGCCCCGCCATGAGCCGATTCTCTGCCCCTATCGCCGAACAGATCTGGGACATGAAATACCGGCTCAAGGACGGCTCTGGCCAGCCCATCGACCTGTCGGTCGAAGATAGCTGGCGCCGCGTCGCCCGCGACCTGGCCCGTGTCGAAAAAGACCCGGCCCTGTGGGAGGATCGATTCTATGCCGCGCTGGAGGATTTCAAGTTCCTGCCCGCCGGCCGCATCCTGGCCGGCGCCGGCACCGGACGCGAGGTGACGCTGTTCAACTGCTTCGTGATGGGCACCATTCCCGACAGCATGGGCGGCATCTTCGAGATGCTGAAAGAGGCGGCGCTGACCATGCAGCAGGGCGGCGGCATCGGCTATGACTTCAGCACCATCCGCCCGCGCGGGGCCGAGGTAAAGGGCGTTGCCGCCGACGCCTCGGGGCCGCTCAGCTTCATGGATGTCTGGGACGCCATGTGCCGCACCATCATGTCCGCGGGCAGTCGCCGCGGCGCGATGATGGCGACCATGCGCTGCGACCACCCCGATATCGAAGCCTTTATCGAGGCCAAGCAGGACAGCGCGCGCCTGCGCATGTTCAACCTGTCGGTGCTGGTGACGGACGCCTTCATGCAGGCGGTCAAGGCCGACGGCCCCTGGGACCTGCGCTTCGATGGCAAGATCTATCACACCGTCCGGGCGCGCGACCTGTGGAACCGGATCATGCGCGCGACCTATGACTATGCCGAGCCGGGCGTGATCTTCATCGACCGCATCAACCAGCAAAACAACCTAGCCTATGCCGAGACGATCGCCGCGACCAATCCCTGCGGCGAACAGCCCCTGCCGCCTTATGGCGCCTGCCTTCTGGGCTCGGTCAACCTGGCCCGGCTGGTCGAGGCGCCCTTTACCGCCGATGCCCGCCTGAACCCCGAGGCGCTGGACGAGCTGGTCCGCACCGCGGTGCGGATGATGGACAATGTGGTTGACGCCTCGAAATTCCCGCTGCCGCAGCAGGCGGCCGAGGCGCAGGCCAAGCGCCGCATCGGGCTGGGCGTCACCGGGCTGGCCGATGCGCTGCTGATGCTGGGCCTGCGCTATGGCGCCGATGATGCGGTCGCGCAGACGCGGGCCTGGATGAAGGCCATCGCGCGTTCCGCCTATCTGGCCTCTGTCGATCTGGCGCGCGAAAAGGGCGCCTTCCCGCTGTTCGATGCGCGGAAATACCTGGCCTCGGGCTTCATGCAGCGCATGGACGACGATGTGCGCGAAGCGGTGGCCCAGCACGGCATCCGCAACGCGCTGCTGACCTCGATCGCGCCGACCGGGACGATCAGCCTTTACGCGGGCAATGTCAGTTCCGGGATCGAGCCGGTCTTTGCCTATGCCTATAGCCGCAAGGTGCTGCAAAAGGACGGCTCGCGCACCGAGGAAGAGGTGGTGGACTATGCCGTGCAGATGTGGCGCGACCTGCATGGCGACGCGCCCCTGCCCGATTATTTCGTCAACGCCCAGACGCTGGCACCCTTGGACCATGTCGCCATGCAGGCGGCGGCGCAGGATTGGGTGGACAGTTCCATCTCCAAGACCATCAACTGCCCCGAGGATATTTCCTTCCAGGATTTCAAGGATGTCTACCTGGCGGCCTGGGACAGCGGCTGCAAGGGCTGCACCACCTATCGCCCGAACGACGTCACCGGCTCGGTCCTGTCGGTCAGCGAAAAGACCGATGCGGCACCGCAGGCCGACAAGGGCGCCGACGTGGTCTATCTGACCGAGCCGCTGGACCGGCCGACGGCGCTGGAGGGGGCGACCTACAAGCTGAAATTCCCCGGCAGCGAACATGCCATCTACATCACCATCAACGACATCGTGCAAGGCGGGCATCGCCGCCCCTTCGAGGTGTTCATCAACTCGAAGAACATGGAGCATTTCGCCTGGACCGTGGCGCTGACCCGGATGATTTCCGCGGTATTCCGGCGCGGCGGCGACGTGTCTTTCGTGGTCGAAGAGCTGAAGGCGGTCTTCGACCCGCGCGGCGGCGCCTGGATCGAAGGGCGCTACGTGCCCTCGATCCTGGCCGCCATCGGCGGGGTGATCGAGCGGCACATGGTCGCCACCGGCTTTTTGGCAGGCGAAGGGATGGGGCTGAAATCCGATCCCCAGGCCGAGGTGATGGCGATGGGCGAACGCCCGCGCGGCCCGGCCTGCCCGGCCTGCGGCCAGTACGGGATGCGGATGATCGAGGGTTGCATGACCTGCCCGTCCTGCGGCCATTCCAAATGCGGCTGATCGGTCGGCACAGTGGGCTTGCCCGCCGCTAATCCGCCGCGACGGGAAAGCCGCGGGTCAGGATGCGCTCTGCCCAGGCGGCGGGGATGGTGCCGGGGGTGCGGCCACGCTCGGCCGCCAGACGGGTGCGAACGAAGGCCCCGGCCAGTTCGGCATCGCCTTGGTCCAGCAGCACCGCGGCGGTCAGCAGCAGCGCGCTGCGCTCGGTGAACCAGCGCGCCTCGGCCTCGGGGACACCGCCGGCCCAGCGGCCGCGATGGGCGGCCAGCGCCGCGTCATAGCCCGCATCCAGCCCCCGCGCGCCATCCAGCCGCGCATCCAGCACCTGCCCCGCCAGCGGCACGCGCGCCAGGGTGCGCAGCACGTCCAGGCAGATGACATTGCCCGATCCCTCCCAGATGCCGTTCAAGGGCGCCTCGCGATACAGCAGCGGCAGGGGCGTATCCTCGACATAGCCCATGCCGCCCAGCACCTCCATCGCCTCGGCCACGACCGTCGGGCACAGCTTGTTCGACAGGTATTTCGCCAGCGCCACACCGATGCGGGCAAAGGCGCGATCCTCGGCGCTGTCGCCGTCGAAGCTGGCCGCGACATGCAGGCCCAGCGCCAGGCAGCCCAGCCAGTCCAGCACCAGGTCGGCCAGCACCGCCCGCATCAGCGGCTGGTCGATCAGCCGGCGCTGAAAGGCGCTGCGATGGGCGGTCCAGTGATGCGCCTCGCGCAGCGCCGCGCGCATCAGCCCGGCCGGCGCCATGGCGGTGTCGAGCCTTGTGTGATGCACCATCTCGACAATGGTGCGGATGCCCGCGCCCTGATCGCCGATCTGCCAGGCCAGGGCGCGCTGGTATTCGATCTCGGCCGAGCCGTTCGAGCGGTTGCCGAGCTTGTCCTTGAGCCGCTGGATGCGGATGGCGTTGCGCCCGCCCTCCAGCCAGCGCGGCACCAGGAAACAGGTCAGCCCGCGCCCGGTCTGAGCCAGGGTCAGGAACCCGTCCGACATCGGCGCCGAGCAGAACCATTTATGCCCGGTCAGCCGCCAGGCGTCGCCATCCGGCTCGGCCCGCGTGCTATTGGCGCGCAGGTCCGAGCCGCCCTGCTTTTCCGTCATCGCCATGCCCAGCGTCCCGCCCTGCTTGGCCGCCAGCGGCAGCACCCCCGGGTCATAGCGCCGCGACATCAGCGCCGCCCGCCAGTCGCCGGGCAGGTCGTCCGCGCCTGCGATCACCGGGACGGCGGCATAGGTCATGGTCAGCGGGCAGCAATGCCCCGGCTCGACCTGGCTGGCCAGATAGACCATGGCGGCATGGGTCAGGTGGCCGGCCGGCCCGCCCTCCCAGGCAACCGAGTGATAGCCGGCGGCGATGGAATCCCGCATGAAACCATGCCAGGCGGGGTGAAAGCGCAGCTCGTCCAGCCGCCGGCCGCCGCTGTCGAACTGCACCAGCTCGGGCGGATGGCGGTTGGCATCGCGTGCCGCCCCCGCCGCCTCGGCCCGGCCGAGCCGCGCGCCATAGCGGGCCAACCCCTCCGCCTGCGCGCCGCCGGCCTGCATCATGGCGCGCAGGGCCGGATCGTCGCGCCACAGGTCGCGGTCGCCGGGACCGGGCGGCTGGTTCGACACCTCATGCGTGCCCAGATCGGCGGTCGGGTCGAGTTGCATGGCCTGGTCCTCCTGCTGCCGCCCCCTGGACCGATCCTAACCCGCAAGGCCGCCATGCCGCGAGTCCCGAAGGGCAAACGGGCGGTTCGGCAAGATCGGAAAACCGCGGCCGCCCGCATTGGGGCAGCCGCGGCGTCGGGCATGGCTCGGGACCGGCGGTCAGGCGCGTTCGGGCACCGGCAGGTCCAGCCAGTCGCGATAGAAGGTGTCGATATCCGGCTCGAAATCATGGATCACCGGATACCAGGGCGTCGGCGCCTCGACATCCAGCAGATCGCCCGAAAGCGGGCAGAAATATTCCCGGACCACCTGCCATTCCGGCGAAGGCGCCATCAGCCGGGGATAAAGCTCCTCCATCTGCGCGGCGGTCTGGCGCACGCGGATGCGGGCATGCAGCTTCCAGTTCTGGTTCCATTCGCAGAAATCGTAACCGGCCTGGCTGCGGATCATCCATTTCCTGTCCGACTGGCGCTGGACGATGTAGAGCTTGGGCCCCAGCGGCAGGATGATCGGATCGTCCCAGTCCACCTGTTCCTGCAGGATCTCCAGATAGATCTGGAAACGCTCCCTGTCCTTTGGCGTGGACAGCATGCTGTGCAGCGTGTCGCGGTCGATCTTGCCGTCCACCAGGTCTTTGATCTTGGCTTTCGTATAGGCCATCATGTCCTCCCTTGGATTGGCCTTGCAGGGATTGGCTGCGCCCGAGGGGGGCGGACGCAGCCGGGGCGTCATTCCTCGACGAATTGCACGGTATGCACGTCCGGCAGTTCCGAGATGTCCATCGAGTATTCGCGCCCATAGGAAGGGATCGGCAGGTCCGCCTCCATCAGCTTCCAGTCGGCCGGCAGGTTCCAGAAGTCGCGGAATTGCCGCTCGAAACGCGGCCCCAGCTTGAAGGATGCGGCAAACATCTGCTGGACATGCACGCCCGCGTCCTTGGCCAGGATGCGCTGGCGCTCGGCCGCCATCCATTCCTGCGTCGGCACCGATTCCGCCAGCCGCTGCTTGCGGATCGCGCGGCGCCGCGCCTCGGTCGCGGCCAGGTCCACGCCCTTCATGCCGTCGCCGGCATCGGACAGGATCACGGCATAGACGCTGTCGGCAAAGCGGGGCAGCAGATAGCCGCCGTTCACGTCGTCGGCCACCTTCTGCGGCTCGCGGTCAAGCGGATCGCCGAAGCCGGGCCCGCCGCGCATGTAGTTCAGATACAGGTCGTAATCCTTGAACATCGCCTCGGTGGTGATGGCCTGCTTGTCGCGCTTGATCCGCGCATCGGGCAGCATCGCCTCCCAGGTCGGGTTCTCGGGGTCGGTATCGCCGCCATGCGGGATCTCGCCGCCCTGGGCGATGATCTCTTTCAGCCGGGTGTCATGCGCCTCGAAGCGATAGCCCGAGGCGGCGGGATAGCCGCCCATCAGCCCCCAGTCCGAGCTGATATGGCCATTGCCCATGAAGAACATCGTCCAGTCCTTGGCGTTCCAGACCATGCGCAGCGATTCAAAGCCGCAGCCGCCGCGATACTTGCCGGCGCCGCCGGAACTGGCCTTGATCTGCCGGCCCAGATAGACCAGCGGCTCGGCCAGTTCCCAGATCTCCATGTCGCCCATGTCGCCTTCCGGGTTCCAGACCGCAGCGGCATGGCTGATGCCATCGGCATGGGCCGAGGCGCCCACCCCGTTCGCCGCGCATTCAAACGAATTCACGGCATGGATTTCGTCATACTGGTTGAAGCCGCCGCCCTGCAGCCAATTCGAGGTATTGGCGTTGCCCGCGTTTACCTCTTCCAGGTAGCCGCGGCCGAAATAGGCCCGGCTGAGGCCCCGCCACAGCGCCGTCCAGGAACTGACCAGGAAGTGCCAGCTATAGCTGAAGGCCACGCGCCGGTCGTCGGGGTTCATCCAGGTGCCCTTGGGCAGGCGGAACTCGGTGCCGTAGGCGGCGCCGTCGTTGATCATCTCGGTCGGGATCAGCGATTGCGTCATCATCACCCAGATGCCGCTGGTGAAGCTGACTTGATGGGCGTTGTAGGTGTGCCAGCCCCAGCGCGACGAGCCCTCGAAATCCAGCCGCCAGGTGCCGTCGCCGCGAATGGTGATCTCGGACGGCGTGTGCATGATCGTGTCGACCTTGGCGAAATCGGACGGCACACGCACATCATCATGGGCATAGGGCACATCGACGAAGCCGACCTGGCGATACTTGCCGGGAACGGTCATCGCCTTGATCCGGGCCTGCAGGCCGATGCGGCCATGTTCCACCGATTCATAGGCGAATTTCCAATAGGCTTCGATGCCCTCGTCGGCGATCACCTCCTGCACCAGGTCGCGGATCATGTGGCAACCGGCGACGCGGGTGCGCTCGTCCAGCATCCAATAGCGGGTGGTGCGCACCATGCGCTGGCTTTCGTGCAGCCAGTCGCGGAACAGCGTGTCGTTTTCGCCGATCTTACGGCAGGTGATGGAATAGCCGTCGCCGAAACGCTGCACCTGGCCGGTGGACATGGAACCCGGCCCGACCGAGCCGGTGTCGATCACATGGGTCACGCCGCCGACCCAGCCGATCAGCTCGCCCTCGTGAAAGATCGGGACGATGGTGTGGATGTCGCAGGGATGGACATTGCCGATCAGGCTGTCGTTGTTGCAGAAGATGTCCTTGTCGCGGATGCCGGGGTTATGCTCCCAGCCGTTCTCGATCATGTATTTGATCGCCGCGCCCATGGTGCCGACATGGATGATGATGCCGGTCGAGGTCAGGATGCTGTCGCCCGCCGCGTTGTAGAGGGTGAAGCACAGTTCCCCCTCCTGCTCGACGATGGGCGAGGCGGCGATCTTCTTGGCGGTCTCGCGCGCGTCCACTACCCCGGCGCGCAGGCGGGAAAACAGCTTGTTGTATTTGATCGGGTCGCTGTCGCGCAGTTCCAGCCGGTCGAGGCCGGCATAATGTTTCGTCCGCTTGGTGGCCTCCATCAGCCGGTCGCGGTGCTGCTTCAGGGTCTCGCCGCCGCGGACGATGCCGCCGGTATCGACCTTCGCTTGCATGTTCATGATGTCATTCCTCCCTTAGACTTCCTTGAGGTGGAACAGGCGATGCCCGTCCAGGAACGTCTCGAAACCGCCCGGCACGACAAAGGTCGTGGCATCGGATTCGATGATCGCGGGGCCGGTGATGCGGTTGCCCGGTTGCAGCCTTTCCATCTGGTAAAGCTGCGCATCGACCCATGTCTTGTGACGATAGAACTTGCGGGTGCCCAGCCTGGCATCCTCGGGCGGGGTTTCGCCCTGCAACTCCTCCTTGGGGATCCTGGGCTTGGGGATCGGCACCGTGCCGCGCATGATCGCGCCGGTCACGGAATAGCCCAGCTCGGGCGAGCGCGCCGAGGCGGCATAGACCCGGCCATAGGTGTCGTTGAACGCCTCGACCAGCTTGTCCCAGTCTTCGGCGGAATGCGCCGCGGCGATCGGGCTTTCGATCTCCAGGTCGTTCAGCTGGCCGCGATACTGCATGCGGAAACCGGGTTGCAGCTTGACCCGGTCGGGGCCATAGCCGTTGATCTCGAACTCCTCCAGCACCCGCTCTTTCAATTCCTGCCATGCGGCCTGCAAGGTGCGGGCCTGCGCCGCCTTCAGGTCGGCGCAGGCGTCGCTGGCGATGTTGATGTCCAGCGACTTGTCATAGCGATATTCAAAATCCGCCGCTGCGCAGCCAAAGGCGGAAAACCCCGCCGCCCAGGCCGGCACGATCACGTCCTCGAAGCCCAGCCCCTCGGTATAGCCGTAGGTATGGACCGGCCCGGCGCCGCCATAGCTGAAGCAGACGAAATTGCCCGGCGTCGAGCCCTTGCCCGAGATCATCGAGCGCAGGTAATCGCGCAGGTCGCTGTCCAGCAGTTCGATCACGCCCGCCGCCGCATCCTCGACCGACAGCCCCAGCGGATCGGCGATCTGTTCCTTCATCGCGTTCCAGGCGCGCTCGCGGTCCAGCTTGACCTGCCCGCCCAGGAAATTGTCGGGGTTCAGATAGCCCAGGATGACGTGGCAGTCCGAGATGGTGACGGTCTCGATCCCCGAGTCGGCCCAGCAGACGCCGACGCGATAGCCGGCGCTGTCCGGGCCCAGCTTGATCGCCCTGGTATAGGGGTCCAGCCGGATGAAGCTGCCCGCCCCGGCGCCGACCGAATCCATCGCCACCAACGGCAGCGACAACACCAGCCGCGCCATGTCGGGATCGTTGCGGATCGTCAGTTCGTTCTGCGTGATCAACGCCACGTCGAAGGAGGTGCCGCCGATGTCCGAACAGGCGATGTTGGAATAGCCCAGCACCTCGCCCAGGTATTTGGCGCCGATCACCCCGCCGATGGGGCCCGAAACGATGGTGCGCGCCAGTTCCTTGGCCTTCCAGCTGATGGTGCCGCCATGCGTGGCCATCACCCGGAAGTCGAATTTCGAGCCGTTCTCCTTGAAGGCCGACGAGATCTTGTTCAGCGTCTGCCGCGACGGCTCGGCGGCATAGGCTTCCAGGATGGTGGTATTGGTGCGGTGGGTTTCCTTGCGCACCGGGTAATAGTCGGTCGAGGCAAAGACCGGGATCGCCTTGCCCGCGGCCGCCACCTCTTCCTGCACGATGTCGCGCACCCGGCGTTCATGGCCGGGGTTGCGATAACTGTGCAGAAGCGAGATCACGATGCCCTCGACATCCTGGGCAATCAGGTCGCGCGCCGCCTGCCGCGCCGTGTCCTCGCGCAGCGGGATGACCACGGTCCCGGACATGTCCACGCGCTCCATCACGCCGCGGGTCAGGTGGCGCGGCACCAGCGGCTCGTCATAGTAATGCGTGTTCAGGTGGATGCGGTCCTCATAGGCAAAGCCCAGATAGGCCTGGATGGCACGGCCCATGCGGTGGAAATCCTCCATCCCCGCATTGACGATCAACCCGCAGCGCAACCCCTTGCGCTGCACCACGCGGTTCAGCATCGCGGTGCCGGAATAGACGCCGGTCTGGATTTCCGACAGGGCCTGTTCCAGGGTCAGTCCCCAATGTTCCAGCCCTTCCTTGGAACTGGCGATCAAGCCGAGCGCCTCGTTCTGCGGCGTCGATTGCGCCTTGCCGACGACGAATTCGCCGTCACTGTCGACAAAGAACGTGTCGGTCATGGTGCCGCCGGCATCAATGCCCAGCACCTGCACCTTGCGATTGTTGGATTTGTCCAATGGCACGGTTTTCTCCTCCCATTGCGCCACCTCTCCCCGTGGCGTGATGAAAGGATGGAATCGCGCGGCCGTGCCGTGTTGTCCGGTTTTCGGACGATCCGTCGGACAACGGGCGGACAGAGGGGCGGCGATCTCAGCCGCGCCGCGGGCGCGGGATGCCGTATTGGTCCAGCTTGAGATACAGGGTCGAGCGCGCGATCCCCAGCCGGCGGGCGACCTCGGTCATGTTGCCGCCCGCCCCGGCCACGGCGGCAGCGATCTCGGCCCGTTCGCGGTCGCGCAGGGTGCTTTCGGCCCGCGGCCCGGCGGGCCGGGTCAGGTGCCGCGGCAGGTCGGCCGCGTCGACCAGCCCGCTCAGCGAGGTCGCGCCCAGCGATTCCATGAGGTTGCGCAATTCCCGCAGGTTGCCCGGCCAGTCATGCGCCTGAAGATGCAGCATCGCCGCCGGGGTAAAGCGCAAGGCCCGGCCATGGCGCAGCTGCGGATAGGCCGCGGCAAAGCGGCGGATCAGACCGGGCAGGTCGTCGCGCCGCTCGGCCAGGGCGGGCAGGCGCAGGGTGGCAGCCGCCAGCCGGAAATACAGGTCGCGGCGAAACTCGCCCTGCGCCATGCGTTCGGCCAGGCCGGCCGAGGACAGCGACAGGATCTGCAAGGGCGCCGCAGCCATGCGGCGCAGATGGGCCAGCACCTGCGCCAGCAGCGGCTGCACGGATGGCGGGATCTGGGCGGGCTCGTCCAGGCACAGCGTCCCGCCGCTTTCGGCCAGCAGGCTCAACCCGCCGGCATCCATCAGCGTATCGCGCAATGTTTCGGGGTCCAGAAGGCCGCAATCGACGAACTCGAAAGGTTGCCCCGCCTGCGGCCCCGCCCGATGCAGCGCCCGGGCAAGGGTTTCCTTGCCCGCGCCGACCGGCCCCTCGATCAGCAGGGGCAGGTTGCCTTCCACATATTTCACGGCGGCGGCGCAAAGCGGTGCCATGCAGGCTCCGCTCTGGACGATCTGGACCAGGCTGACCGCCGGATCGGCCAGGGGCCGGCGCCGCGCGCCATGCCGCGGCAAGGTCACCATGACGCCCAGCAGATCGCCCCGATCGGCAAGCAGGTCCACATCGGCATGGGGCATGGCCTGGCGCAGCCGGGCAGCCAGGCGCCCCGGATCGCCCTGGCCCCCCGGCTTGGGCAGGCGCAATGCCCCGGCCTCGGTCCCATGCGCCATGGCGGCGCGGAAATCGGCACTGGACCAGACCGGCTGGCCGAAACGGTCCAGCACCATCACCTCGTCCCCGTGCCGGTCGCGGCGCTCGGCCAGCAGCCGCTCGATCAGGCGGCGATGTTCCTGCAGGCCGGCATTGCGCATCGCCTCTTCGATCTGCAGGGCCAGCGTGACCGAAAAGGCCGCGACCTGGCCGAAGGACTGCCCCGATGGCCCCGAGATATCGATGGCGCCCAGCAACTCGCCGCTGAACGGATCCTTGATCGGCGCCGCGGCACAGGACCAGCGCTGGATCGCCTCGCAGAAATGCTCGACGCCCGAGATGGTGACGGGCTTGACCAGATGCAGGGCCGTGCCGATCGCATTGGTGCCGATGGCATTCTCGTCCCAATGGCCGCCGGGATGGAGGTGGTTTTCCTGGCCGCGCGACAGGATGCGGGCATCGCCCTCGGCCTCCATCACCACCCCGCTGCGGTCGCAAAGCAGCAGCATCATCCCCGCATCGTTCAGCATATAGCCGGCCCGGCGGATCGCCGTCTGCGCGGCCGAACGCAGGCGCTGGTTGCGATGGCGGATCGCGCGCAACTCATCCTGCGCGACGCTGGGCGCGCGCTTGAGCGTCTCGATCTCCTTGCGTCCCCTGGACCTGACCCAGGATCTGAGCACGACCTCCCGTATGCTGGGGGGCACGCTCCCCAGCGCTCGGAATCGCTCCCAGTCCTCCTTCTGGATGCTTTCCGGCATGTTTTTTTCGCCCTGCATGAAAGGCTGGCGGTCAGTAAGGCGCGCCAGGCCCGCCGGTGTCAAGAAAAAGCCGGGCGCGGCGTCCTGCGGCCTTCCGTCCGGGCCGGTCTCGATGCCCCGACAAAGGCGCGGAACATGATATCCGCCCGCCGGCGAATGCGGCCCATGCCGGGGCTGCGCATCTCCGCGCCCGTCGCAGGTCGTCGGCCGCAAGGGGACGCGGCTGCGCGGCCTCCCTGCCGACCCGGCGGGCGGTCGGCGAATCGGATCGCGGCCAGGCCGCCGCAGCTGCTTGCCGGCCAGAGGCCGTGGCTGCTGCCCGTCAATGCGACGGCGGCTCCACCCAGAGCCCCAGGGATTGCATGGCGATCACCGATGCGGCGGCGATCGCGGCCCCCGTGACCACGCCCAGAACCAGCGTCGATGCAAAAACCGTTCGATATGGCATTGCCGTCCCCCTTGGACCCTTGTCTCTCCGGGTCCTTGCTCCTGCCGTTTCGCGTTCCTGTCCGTTCCGCGCGCCGGATCGGCCAAAGCCCGGCCCCCTCCGATCCCGCGCGGCCGTCGGGCGAAACTAATCGGCGAGATCGCCGCGCCGCAACAGGTCACGGCGGACATAAGCCAAAGGTCGCAGAACCCCGCGCGCATCCGCCACGATGCCAAGCCATGGCGATCCGCCTGCAATAGGGCCGGACCCGCCAAAAGACGCCCGAAACGCCACGGCGGCTGCGGGATGCCATTCGCATTTCAGGGAAATGGTAGCGGAGGAGGGATTTGAACCCCCGACACAAGGATTATGATTCCTCTGCTCTAACCAGCTGAGCTACTCCGCCACGGGTGCGTGCGATTTACGGTGCGGTGCGGGGGGCGTCAAGGGGCCGAAAGCCGCTTCGTCAAAGTTTTTGGCCTCCTCGCCTGACCGGTCCGACGCCCGGCTTCTTCGTTCCCCAAATACCCAAAAAGCAACGGCGCCAGCACCGCCGCCCTCGATGGGAAAGCATCAGACCGAGACACCGTTGCGCCCCGCCAGGTCGGTAAAGAACTGCCAGGCCACGCGCCCCGAACGCGAACCGCGCGTCGCCTGCCATTCGATCGCCTCGGCGCGCAGCTGCCCTTCGGCGATCCGCAGGCCATAGGCCTCGCAATAGCCGCGCACCATGGCCAGGTATTCGTCCTGCGAACAAGGGTGGAATCCCAGCCACAGCCCGAAACGGTCCGACAGCGAGACCTTTTCCTCGACCGCCTCGCCGGGATGGATGGCGGTCGAACGTTCGTTGTCGATCATGTCGCGCGGCATCAGGTGGCGCCGGTTCGAGGTGGCATAAAGGATCACGTTCGCCGGCCGCCCCGAGATGCCGCCGTCCAGCACCGCCTTGAGCGACTTGTATTGGGTATCGTCATGGCTGAAGGACAGGTCGTCGGAAAACAGCACGAAACGGCGGTCCTGCGCCCGGCCCAGAATCGCCAGCAGCCGCCCAACCGAACCCAGATCCTCGCGCGCGATCTCGACCAGGACCAGGGGCAGGCCCTGGCGCACCGCCTCGGCATGCACCGCCTTGACCAGCGAGCTTTTGCCCATGCCGCGCGATCCCCACAGCAGCGCGTTGTTCGCCGCATGGCCGCGGGCGAATTGCAGCGTATTGGCCAGCAGCGTGTCGCGCGCCCGGTCAATGCCGATCAGCTGCACCAGATCGACGCGGTTGACCTCGGCCACGGGCTCCAGCCGGTCGGGATCGGGCTGCCAGACATAGGCGGTGGCCTCGGTGAATGTCGGTTCGGCCGCGGGCGGCGGCGACAGGCGCTCCAGCGCCTCGGCAATGCGCAGCAGGGCCTGGTCAGACATCGGCTTCGCGCTCTTCCAGCTCGCGTTTCTTCTCGATCCGGCGCACCAGGAAAATCGACGCCTCGTAAAGCCCGTAGATCACCGTGAACAGCACGACCTGGCTGACCACGTCGGGCGGCGTGACGATGGCCGCCAGCAGCAGGATCACCACGACCGCATAGCGGCGCACGCTGCCCAGCCCCTCCGAGGAAACCAGCCCCGCCTTGCCCATCAGCGTCAGCGCCACCGGCAGCTGAAAGGACAGGCCGAAGGCCAGGATGAACTTGGTGGTCAATGCCAGATATTCCGCCACCGAACCCTGAAAGACGATCCCGGCCCAGGGCTGCCCCTCCGCGGCCCCGGCACCCTCGACCGCGGCGCCCTCGACCGCGGCAACGCCCTGCGCCGCGGCGGGATCATGGGGCAATGCCAGCGGCCCCTGCTGGAATCCCAGGAAAAAGTCGAAGGCCATCGGCAGGATGACGTAATAAGCAAAGGCGGCGCCCAGGGCGAACATGACCGGCGAGGCGATCAGAAAGGGCAGCAGCGCGTTCTTTTCCTGCCGGTAAAGCCCCGGCGCGACGAAACGCCAAAGCTGATAGGCGATCAGCGGAAAGGCCAGCACGAAGCCGCCCAGGAAGGATATCTGGATGGCGACGAAAAACCCCTCCTGCAGCTTCAACAGGATCAGGCCGCATTCCTGGTCGCGCTGTTCAAGCGCATGGCAGATCGGCTGGGTCAGGAAATTATAGATCGGGTTCCAGACGACATAGCACAGCACCATGGCGACCACGAAGGCCAGCACCGACCAGATCAGCCGCATGCGCAATTCGGCCAGATGTTCGATCAGCGGCGCCGAGCTGTCGTCGATATCGTCGTCGGGGGCTTGTTTGGCGGACACTCAGCGGTCTTTCGTATCGGATCGGCGCACCGCATGCAGGCGGCGCTGGCCGGGTTCGCGTTCTGCGGCGGCAACGGGTTCGGAACGGGCCGGCGCGGCGGGCGCGGCGCTCGCCGGGCTCTTGCCGTCGCCGGGCACCGTCGCGGCCTCGCCGGGATCGGGCTGGGCGGCATTGCCGCGCGGCGGGATCTTGGGCTCCCATTTCTCGAACCTGTCGGCGGCGCGTTCCAGGGCATCGAGCCCCAGCGATTTCTTCGAGGTCAGCGATTTCACGTCGCGCAGCGCATGTCCCGCCTCGTCCAGCCCGGCGGTCTTGGCGGCATCCTCCATCGCCGAGGAAAATTCGCGCGCCATGGCCCGCGCCCGGGCGGTGATGCGCCCCAGCGAATGGAACAGATGCGGCAGATCCTTCGGCCCGATCACGATCAGCGCGACCACGCCGATCAGCACAAGCTCGCTCCAGCCGATGTCCAGCATTTGCGCGCCCCGCCGCGCTTACGAGCGGTTGCCGTCGCGCGGCGTCACGTCGCGCAGCGCCTCGTCGGCCTGGACCCGGGCCTGGGCGGCATCCTCGGCAGGGTCCTGGGCGATGGGCTTCTTGGCCTCGTCGGCGGCACGGTCATATTCCTCGGCACCGTCCTTCACGCCCTTCTTGAAAGCGGTGATGCCCTTGCCCACCTCTCCCATCAGGGACGAAACCTTGCCGCGCCCGAAAAGCACCAGCACCACGACCGCAATCAGCAGAAGGCCGGGAAGGCCGATATTGTTCAGCATTTCGTTCACTCCCTTGCCGGCGGAACCGGCGTTGACGGGCCATATCTAGGTCTTCGGGGCCACCATTGCAAAGCCGAAACGCATCGCTCACGCGCATGGCATGGCCGGCCGCGCGAAAATGCGGCATGCTCGGCACGGCACCAAATCCCGGCGGAAAAGACAGGAAAATGGAGACGACACAGATCATCAGCGCCTTCGTCACGCTGTTCGTCGTGATCGACCCGGTGGGTCTCGCGCCGCTCTTCATCGCCCTGACCCGCGGCATGTCGCCGCAGAAGCGGCGGCGAATCGGCTGGCGGGCGCTGCTCATCGCCGCGGCGCTGATGACGCTCTTCGGCCTGGCCGGCGAGGCGATCCTGGCCGGCATCGGCATCTCGCTGCCGGCCTTTCGCATCGCCGGAGGGCTGCTTCTGTTCCTGACCGCGCTCGACATGCTCTTCGAGCGGCGCACCGAACGGCGCGAGGGGCAGGCCGGCGACGACGATCCGTCGGTCTTTCCGCTGGCGACGCCGCTGCTGGCCGGTCCCGGCGCGCTCGCCTCGATGATCCTGCTGGTCGGGCAGGATCCCGGCCCGGCCCATGCGCTGATGATCCACCTGGTCATGCTGGCGGTGCTGGCGATCGCCGCGGCGCTTTTCGCCGCGGCCGGGCCGATCGCCCATGCGCTGGGGCGGACGGGCACGATGGTGCTCACCCGGCTTTTCGGCATGCTGCTCGCCGCGCTCTCGATCCAGTTCGTGATCGACGGGCTCAAGGGCTCGGGGCTGGTCTGACGATGGGCGAGGAATTCGGCCGCCTCGCCTATCTCCTGCTGCTGGCGGTCGCCGTCGGCGGCTTCCTGCTGGTCGAGCTGCGTGCCCGGCCCGGCCAGACCCTGCGCCAGGCGGCGGCCTGGGGGCTGATCTTCCTGGGCGCCGTGGCGCTGGCCGGGCTCTGGGACGATATCCGCGGCGCGATCGCGCCACAGGCGCGCATGCTCGACGGCGGCCGGATCGAGGTGCCGGTCGGCCCCGACGGCCATTACCACCTGACGGCCAAGGTGAACGGCACCCCGCTGCGCTTCGTCATCGACACCGGGGCCAGCACCATCGCCCTGGGCCCGCGCGACGCCGCCCGAATCGGCATCGACCCCGACCAACTGGCCTATGCCGGCCAGGCGCGCACGGCCAACGGGATCGTCCAGACCGCGACCGTGCTGCTCGATTCGGTCGCCATCGGCGACATCCGCGACAGCCGGGTGCCGGCGGTGGTGCTGCGCGCCGATCTCGAACTGTCGCTGATGGGCATGTCCTACCTGGCGCGCTTCGCCCGCGTCAGCATCGAGGGCAATCGCCTCGTCCTCGAACGCTGACAGGCTTCTTTCGTGGCGAAATATCCCGGGGGGAGCGCCGCAGGCGCGGGGGGCAGAGCCCCCTTCCTATTGCCTGCGCTCCCAACGTCCGCCGGCCTCGGACCAATATTCCGCCGCCACGCCCTCGGCCTTCAGCGCCCGCCATTGCGTCCGGGCATGGTCCAGCGCCGCGGCGTCATTGCCGTCGAAAAGGATGCAGGCACGCTCCAGGGACAGGCATTCTGCCGCCGCGACCGCGGCCCCGTCCAGCGCGATCAGGCAGCGCGCGGCATTGGCCACCACCTGCCCCTCGACCGTCAGCAGCACCGGCTGGCGCGCGTCATGGGGGCCGCCGGCCAGGCCATGCGGCACGAAGCCCTCGCCCAGCCACAGGCTTTCGTCCAGCGCCACCTGCCGCGCCCGGTCCCTGCCCCGCAACTCGACCCGCCAGCCCGCCTGCAGGCTCTTGCCGATCAGCATGGGAACGAGTTGCGCCGGCCCCGACCGGGTCAGGTGATAGAACAGGGCCGACCCCATCAATCAGCCCTGCGTCTCGAAGCGATCCCGCACCAGCCGGTCCAGCGTCATCACCCCCCAGCCCGATGCCCCCTTCGGCGCCAATGCCGTCTCGGCGGGCGGCAGGGCGACACCGGCGATGTCCAGATGCACCCAGGGCATGCCCTCGCGCACGAAACGCTGCAGGAACTGGGCGGCGGTGACCGATCCGGCCGAACGCCCGCCGCTGTTCTTGACATCGGCCAGCCGCGAATCGATCAGCTTGTCATAGGCCGGGGCCAGCGGCAGCCGCCAGGCGCCCTCGCCCTCGGCCCTGGCGGCGTTCAGCACCGCCGAGGCCAGGGCATCGTCATTCGAGAAGACCCCGGCATTCTCATGCCCCAGCGCCACGATCACCGCGCCGGTCAGCGTCGCCAGGTCGATCACCGCGGCGGGCTTGAAGCGCTCCTGCGCATACCAGAGCATATCGGCCAGCACCAGCCGGCCCTCGGCATCGGTATTGACCACCTCGATCGTGTCGCCCTTCATCGAGCGGACGATGTCGCCGGGGCGCTGCGCCCGGCCGTCGGGCATGTTCTCGACCAGCCCGACCAGGCCCACGACATTGGCCCGCGACCGGCGCAGGGCCAGGGTGCGCATCACCCCGGCGACCACGCCGGCGCCGCCCATGTCCATGGTCATCTCTTCCATGCCGGCGGCGGGCTTTATGGAAATTCCGCCGGTGTCGAAGACCACCCCCTTGCCGACCAGGGCCAGCGGCGCGGCATCGCCGCCGCCGTTCCAGCGCATCACCACGGCCCTGGAGGGGCTTTCCGAACCCTGGCCCACGGCCAGCAGCGCCCGCATGCCCAGCCTGGCCAGGTCATCTTCCTCCAGCACCTCGACCTCGAGGCCGAGTTCGCGCATCGCCAGCAGCCGGTCGGCGAAATCGCCGGTGGTCAGCACGTTCGCGGGTTCGTTCACCAGGTCGCGGGTAAAGAACACGCCCTCGGCCAGGGCGGCGCCGTCGGCCGCCGCGCGGGCCAGCGCCTCGGGGTCGCGATGCATGAAGGTCACCCGGCCGCGCGGCGCGGCGCCGGGGGACGCATCGGACAGCCGCGCATCGCCGGCCACGGCGGGCGCGGCGTCCCGCCCGTTGTCCTGGCCCCCGTCCGGTTCCCCCTTCGTCCCCCCGGCCGGTTCCCCCTCCGGCGCTTCGGTCCCGGCCGCGGCGCCATCCGCCGCTTTCCTGGTCTTGTAGGCCGAGAAATCATAGGCCCGCAGCGCCAGCCCCAGGGCGACTTCGGCGGCATGGCGGTGATTGCCGGCCAGGACCAGCGTCGAAGCCTTGCCCAGCCTTGCGCCGATGCTCGCCCCGGCGGCGCGGGCCGTGGTCACGCCCGCCCCTGCCGGCAGCAGGACGATCTGCAGCGCCTCGGCCTTCAGCCCGGCGGGAAAGGCCAGCTCCAGCGCCTTGCCGGGCTTGACCGTCTGCCATGCCTCCGAGGCGAAGGCCCGCGCCAGCGCCTCGCGCGTCGCGCGCGGCAGCCCGGCGGGCAGCCGCCCGGCCTTGGGCACCAGGATGGCGATGCGGCCGGACCTCTCGGCCAGTCCCGCGACATCCATCGCCGTAAAGGAAATTTCGACCGGATGAGTCATGTTCCTGCCCCTCGGGTTGCTCCATCTGGGCGGAAACTAGTCACCTGGGCACCGCTTGACCAGAGCCAGGGCTTTCCCAACGCCCGCACAGCGGCTAATCAGGCGGGAACCGAGCCCGCGAAAGCCCCAATGCCCCGTATCGACCGCTACATCCTGTCGCAGCTGCTGACCCTGTTCGGGTTCTTTGCGCTGGTGCTGGTCTCGGTCTATTGGATCAACCGCGCCGTGTCGCTGTTCGAGCAGCTGATCTCGGACGGGCAGACGGCGCTGGTGGTGCTGGAATTCACCGCGCTGACCCTGCCGCTGGTGATCTCGGTGGTGCTGCCGATCGCGGCCTTCGCCGCCAGCGCCTATGGCACGAACCGGCTGTCGTCGGAATCCGAACTGGTGGCGATGCAGGCGGCCGGCATGTCGCCCTGGCGGCTGGCCCGGCCGGTCCTGGCCTTCGGCGTGCTGGTCGGGCTGATGGTGGCGCTGCTGGTCCATGCGGTCGTTCCCATGGCGCGCGGGCGGCTGGCCGACCGCCAGGCCGAGATCGCCCAGAACATCACCGCGCAATTCCTGCGCGCCGGCGCCTTCCAGTATCCGGTGGCCGGCGTGACGCTTTACATCCGCGACATCGCCGCGGATGGCCGGCTGATGGATTTCTTTCTGGAAGATGCCCGCGACCCGGGCAACCAGGCCACCTATACCGCGACCCAGGCGCTGCTGGTGCGGACCGAACAGGGACCGCGGCTGCTCATGATGCAGGGCATGGTCCAGAACCTGCGCCATTCCGGCGGCCGGCAAAGCCTGTCGGTGACGCGGTTCGCGGAGCTGACCTATGATCTGGGCACGCTGATCGACGCCGGGTCCAGCCGCAAGCGGGACCTGCGCGCCTATTCCACGCTGCGCCTGCTGGACCCCGACCCCGAGCTGCTGGCCGCGACCGGCGCCACGCCCGACAAGGCGCTGGCCGAGGCGCATGAGCGGCTGGCCCGGCCCTTCCAGGCACCGGTCGCGGCCTTGCTGGGCTTTGCCATGCTGCTGCTGGGCGGGTTCAGCCGGTTCGGGGTCTGGCGACAGGTGGTCTGGGCGGTGATCGCGCTGATCGTCGTGCAATTCCTCAGCACGGCGGCGGAAAACCAGGTCGCCGGCGATGCCTCGCGCTGGCCGCTGATCTATGTCTCGCCCCTGGCCGGGGCGGCGATCTGCGCCGCGGTGCTGTGGCTGGCGGCAAGGCCGCGGCGGCTGCGCGCCGGGATGGGCGCCGGAGGGGGGGCGGCATGATCCTTTCGGCCTATGTCGCGCGCCGCTTCCTGCGCATGCTGCTGATGATCGCGGTGATCTTCGGCGCCATCCTGTTCCTGATCGACATTGTCGAACAGATCCGCCGTTTCTCGAACGAGAATATCGGGCTGGCCGGCGCGGCCGGGCTGTCGCTGCTGAACATCGCCGGCAGTTTCTATTCCATCCTGCCGCTGATCACCGTCCTGGCCGGGATCGCGCTGTTCCTGAACCTGTCGCGCAGCTCGGAACTGGTGGCGATCCGCGCCTCGGGGCGTTCGGGGTTGCGGGT
>Ga0164243_10002420_pt1 | contig 30881 bp, 22 predicted proteins | sample OricompcompostOP_FD_108781 | JGI IMG/M metagenome (GOLD analysis project Ga0164243, IMG submission 108781) | Organic Plus compost microbial communities from Emeryville, California, USA - Original compost - Organic plus compost (OP) | ecosystem: Engineered > Solid waste > Mixed feedstock >... | reverse complement strand
GTCCGGCGGGGCCGCGCAGCAGAGCGACCGGCCGTCGAGCCCGTTCCCGCCGCCGTTCAGCTGGAACGCCGCCGCGAAGGCCACCCAGCAGCCGCAGCCCGGGCCGAACCCCGTCCAGCCGGGCCCGGCCCAGCCGCAGCCCGGGCCGAACCCGGTCCAGCCGGGCCCGAGCCAGCCGCAATCCGGGCCGAACCCGGTCCAGCCGGATCCGAGCCAGCCGCAATCCGGGCCGAACCCGGTCCAGCCGGATCCGAGCCAGCCGCAGCCCGGGCCGAACCCGGTCCAGCCGGATCCGAGCCAGCCGCAATCCGGGCCGAACCCGGTCCAGCCGGGCCCGGCCCAGCCGCAATCCGGGCCCAACCCGGTCCAGCCGGGCCCGAGCCAGCCGCAAGCCGGACCGAACCCCGTCCACCCGGATCCGAGCCAGCCGCAGCCCGGACCGCAGTCGGGGCCGCAGCCGCCGCCGTCCGAGGAACCCACGCACGTCGTGCCCAACCCGCTGGCCGGCGGGCCGCCGCCGCAGCCGCAGCCCTGGACCGGCCAGCAGCAGTGGAACGCGGGCTGGACCGACCAGCAGGCCGTCCCGGAGCACGGCGACGCCAGCTGGATGCGGCAGGGCCCGGAGGTCTTCGAGGTCGGTGACGGCTCCTCGCGGCGCAAGCTGATCGTCGGCCTCAGCGTCGGTGCCGTCCTCGTCGCCGGGGTGGCCGCCGCCGGGGTGCTCGCCGTTGCCACGCAGGAGCCCCCGGTGCCGCAGTCGTCACCCACCCACCAGCAGCCCGCTCCCCCGCCGCCACCGGCGCCCACCAGCGACCCGCTGCCCGAGCCGCCCGCGCCGAAGGCCCCGCCGGCGGGCCCGCAGGCGGTGCTCGTGCCCCCGCCGCCCGGCCCGCCGCACCCGTTCAACGGGCTGCTCGACCGGCCCGGCCTGGAGGGCCCGAAGTCCGGTGTGCTGCGGGATCCGGTGCGCAACGCCGCGCTGCAGGGCGGCATGGCCGACGGGTGGATCAACCGCACCGACGGGCCTCCGTCGGCGGTGCTGCTGGCGGTGCGGATGCCGAACGACCAGGCCGCTTCCGCGGTGGTGCAGGCCTACCTGGCCGACCAGCAGGGGCTCAAGCCGGACGAGGACCTCTCGTACCGAGGCGTGCAGGTCATGACCACCGGCGGCGGGGTGTTCCGCACCGCCTACGCGGCGCACGGCTGGGCGGTCGTCGTGGAGACCTCGGACGCGAACCCGCAGGTCGCGGAGGGCGCGTTCAAGCAGCTGCTCAGCAGGCAGGTGGAGCAGACGCCGCCGACCGTGCGGGAGTGACCCCGGCGCCGGCGGAGTCGAGCAGCTCGGCGAGCACGCCGCGGGAGACCTGCGGCCCGAACTGCTCGTGCACCCCGTCCCGGCCCGCCGCGGACAGCCGCAGCCAGGTCGCGTCGTCGGTGAGCAGCTGCACCACCGCCTCGGCCAGCCCGCCCGCGTCGTCGGCGACCAGCACGTCTCGCTCCGGCTCCAGGTGCATCCCCTCCAGCGCCAGGGTCGTGCCGACCACCGGGACGCCGCAGGCGAGGCTCTCGCCGACCTTGCCCTTCACCCCGGCGCCGAACCGCAGCGGGGCGAGCGCGACGCGGCTGCGCTCGTAGAGCGCGGCGAGGTCCGGCACCCAGCCGTGCACCTCGACCCCGTCACCGGCCAGCGCGCGCACCTCGTCGGTCGGGTTGGAGCCGACGACGTGCAGCACCGCGTCGGGGCAGTGCTCGCGCACCAGCGGCATGATCTCGGCGGCCGCCCAGCGCGCCGCGTCCCGGTTCGGCGGGTGGTCGAAGCTGCCGACGAACAGCACGTCGCGGCGGCCCTCCGGGTGCGCGGGCTCGGTGCGCGCGTCGTGCACGTTGGACAGCACGCGCACCGCGGCCTCCGGCACGAGGTCGGCGAGCAGGTCGCGCTCGGCCTCCGAGACCACCAGCGTCACGTCGCAGGAGCGCACCAGCCCGAGCTCCATCTCGCGGGAGGCGAAGGCCTTGCGGCGCAACGACTTCTCCAGCTCCGGCTCGCCCTGCTCCCCGGCCAGCGCGGCCTGCCGTTGCAGCCGCAGGAAGTGCACGTCCACGGTGTCGTAGGCGATCAGCGCCTGCGGCGCGTCGGTGCGCAGCTGCTCGACGAGGCTCCAGGCGACCTGCGGGCGGGACAGCACCGCCAGCGAGATCTCCGCCCCGGCCTCGGCGAGGAACGCGGCCTGCAGCTGCGGCTCGGGCAGCACGGTCACGCCGCGCTGCTGCAGCTCGGTGGTGTAGGGCTCCAGCCGCGCGTGGTTGCCGGGCAGGAACACCACCCGCGCACCGAGCTCCACCAGCTGCTCCAGCAGCCGCCGGATGCGCACCGAGCCGGAGTCGAAGTCCGGCCGCGGCACCTGGTGGTCCTTGACCAGCACGACCGGCCCGCGGTGGCCGCGGGTGCCGCGCTGGCGGGCCAGCCACAGGTTCCGCGGGGAGGCCGCGGGCAGGTGGTCGGCCAGCTCCGCGGCCCACTTCTCGGCGAACGCCTGCCGGTTGAGCTCCTGGTGCCGCTTCACGCCCGCGGACACGTCGGTGCCGTTCGAGACGCCCTCGTGGTGCACCACCACCGCCTTCGGCTGCACCACGGTGCGGTAGCCGGCGGCGCGCACCGCGAACGCCAGGTCGGTGTCCTCGTAGTAGGCCGGGGCGAACCGGGTGTCGAAGCCGCCGACCTGCCGGAACAGTTCGGCGCGCACCAGGATCGCCGCCCCGGAGCAGTAGTCCACGTCCCGCAGCACGTCGTGCTCGGCGGCCTCCGGGGTGCCGCCGCGGCCGAGGTTCCAGCCGGTGCCGTCCGACCACACCACGCCGCCGCACTCCTGCAGCCGCCCGTCGGGGTAGACGAGCTTGGCCCCGACCAGCCCGACCCGCTCGTCGGAGTCCATCGTGGACACCAGGGTGTCCAGCCAGGACTCGGTGACCTCGGCGTCGTTGTTCAGGAACAGCAGGTGCCGCCCGCGCGCGTGCTCCGCGCCCAGGTTGCAGGCCCCGATGAACCCGAGGTTCCGGTCGGTGCGCACCAGCCGGACCCCGGTGCAGGCGGCCAGCCGGGCCGCGCTGTCGTCCGGGGAGGCGTCGTCGACCACGACCACCTCGAACGGCACCGACACCCGGTGCCCGGCCAGGGACCGCAGGCACTGCCGGGTGTAGGGCCACTCGCCGTGCACCGGGACGATCACGCTCACCACCGGCTCGGCGCTGCGCGGCACCGCGATCGGCCCGGTCTCGCGCGGTTCCGGGCGGGTGATCGGGCCGGGGCGGCGGCCGAGGGCGATCTCGTAGACGTCGCGGCGGGCGGTGCCGCGCGGGGCGACCCGCTCGACGACCTGGCGGTACTTGGTGACGGCGCGCTGCACCAGGGCGGAGTTCTGCTCCTCCAGCTCGGTGTTGCGCTGCTGCAGGCCGGCGGCGCGCTGCTCGGCCTCGGCGGTGCGCCGCTCCAGGTCGGCGGCGGTGTCCCGGAGCCACTCGACGCGGGCCGACTCGCGCTCGGCGAGCCCGCGCAGCCGGTCGGCCTCGGCGACGGCCCGCTCCAGCTCGCCGCGGAGGCGTTCCCGCTCGGCGGCGTGCTCGGCGGCCCGCTCGTGCTCGGTGCTGCGCAGCTGCTCGACCCGGCCGAGGGCGGCTTTGAGCTCCTCGGTCTCGGCGCGGCTGCGCTGGTAGAGCTCGTTGAGCCGGGCCACGTCGGCGACCGCCTCGTCGCGCTGCTCGACGACCGGGCCGCCGCGGACCAGCGTCCGGTCCCGGTCCAGCAGCACCGCCGCCGCGGGCAGCTTCGGCAGGTTCCGGTCCGAGGCCACGCCCAGCAGGTAGGTGTGCGGCAGGCCCTGCTCCACCGCCCACGACTCGGCGTCCTGCCGGTGCAGCGTCTGCAGCCGCACCCCCTCGATCGCGGTGTCCGGATCGCCCGGGTCCGCCGGGTGCAGCACCGAGCCCACCGCGAGCTCCTGCTTGAGCACGGCCACGTGCCGGAACGAGCCCTCCAGCAGCGCTTCGAACCCGGCGCGGTCCAGCTCGGCGGCGTGGAACGGGTTGTCGTTGCCGTGCTCGTGCCGGTAGACCGCGGTGTCCGGGGTGCTGATCAGCACCAGCCCGCCGGGCGCCAGGGCGGCGCGCACCAGCTCCAGCACCGCGGCGTGGTCGGTGACGTGCTCGATCGCCTCGAAGCACACCACGAGGTCGAACGGCTGCTCCCCCGCCAGCGCCTCCGGGTCGGTGATCGAGCCGGTGCGGAACGAGACGTCCCGGCCGCCGTAGCGCTCGGTCGCGTGCTGCACCGCCGCGGGATCCACGTCCAGGCCGACGACCTGCCCGCCCGCCTCGGCCAGCAGCGCCGCCCCGTAGCCCTCGCCGCAGGCCAGGTCCAGCACCCGCCGGCCGCGGGCGAACCGGGCCGCCAGCGCGTAGCGGTGGTAGTGCTCGTAGATGACCTGCACGTCGTCGGCCCAGGGCACGCACCGCTCCCCGGTCCAGTCGATCAGCCGGCGGCGCTCGTCGTCCATGTCCCACCCCTCAGCGGTGTCCGGGGAGCAGGCTAGCGGGCGCGATCACGCCCGCGTCCCCCGATCGCGTTTCGCGGTCGGGCGGTCACCGGCAGCTGCGATGAAGGAGTTCTCATCCGCGGTTCATCTCCGCTCCCGGCCGCGCGCGGGATGCTGGGAGGATGAGGCCGGTGCCCCGTCTGCCGTTGCTGATCGCCGCGCTCGTGCTGCCGATCGCGGTCGTGCTGCTGGGTTTCGCCCTCACCGAGGGCCCGCGCACCCCGCGCGTGCCGCCCGCCGTCCGGGTCGGTGTCGCGCCCGGCCCGCCGGTCACCGGCTCGATCTCCCCCGCGCGCCCGCCGGTCGCCGAGCTGCCCCCGCCGCGGCCGGACGATGACGACGAGGACGACGACCGCGACGAGCCCGGCGATGGCTGAGCCGCGCGGGTTCCGCGTCCCGGCCCGCGCCAAGATCATGTCCTGGGTGCTGCTGGTGCTCGTGGTGGTGCTGGCCGGGGTGGTGCTGCTGGCCTGGCAGTTCCTGCACAAGGAGGCGATGAACAAGGTGACCGCCGCCCTGGAGCAGGAGGGCGGCGAGTTCGTCAACTACGCCCGCACCGGCCGCGACCCGGGTACCGGCGCGCTGCTGGCCGACCCGGCGCAGCTGTTCGACTCCTACCTGGGCCGGCAGTACCCGGACCCGCACGAGGCGTTGATCGGCGTGTGGGAGACCCCGGCCGGCCTGGAGCGTCGGCTGCAGTCGCAGGAAAGCGGCACCAAGGACGCGGTGCACCAGCCCGGCCTGCTGGAGTCGGTGGTGGCCGACCCGCTGCCCTACGGCACCGCCCAGACGGCGGCCGGCCCGCTGCGCTGGATCAAGGTGCAGGCGGTGACCGGGCAGGGCGCGCGGGCCTGGTTCGTCAGCGCGCACCTGACCCGCCCGGAGACCGCCGAGGTGGACCGCGTGGTGCGCACCCTCGCGCTGGTCAGCGCGTTCGGGGTGCTGGTGGCGGTGGGCTCGTCGTGGATCGTGGCCGGGGCGATCCTGGCTCCGGTGCGCACCGTGCGGCACGCGGCCGCGGAGATCAGCGAGCACGACCTGACCCGCCGCATCCCGGTGCGCGGCACCGACGACATCGCCGCGCTGGCCTTCCAGTTCAACGCGATGCTGGACCGGCTCGAGGCGGCGTTCCGCACCCAGCGCCAGTTCGTCGACGACGCCAGCCACGAGCTGCGCACGCCGATCACGATCGTGCGCGGGCACCTGGAGCTGCTCGGCGACGACCCGGCCGAGCGGGACGAGGTGGTGCGGTTGTGCACCGACGAGCTGGACCGGATGACCCGGATCGTCGAGGACCTGCTGGTGCTGGCCAAGGCCGACCGCCCGGACTTCGTGCGCCCCGCCGAGGTCTCGCTGGCCGAGCTGACCAGCGACATCGACGCGAAGGTGCGGTCGCTGGGGGGACCGCCGCTGGGTGCTGGAGAGCATCGGCGAGGGCGAGGTGGTCGTGGACCCGCAGCGGGTCACGCAGGCGGTGGTGCAGCTGGCGCAGAACGCGGTGCAGCACACCGCCGACGGCTCGGAGGTCCGGATCGGCTCGGCGCTGCGCGGCGACCGCCTGGCGCTGTGGATCACCGACCGCGGCCCGGGCGTGGACCCGGCCGAGGTGCACCAGATCTTCGACCGGTTCGCGCACGGCAGCAGCGGGGCCCGCGGTGGCGCCGGGCTGGGCCTGGCCATCGTCGCCGCGATCGCAGAGGCCCACCACGGCCGGGTTCGGGTGGTCTCGCGGCCCGGCGAGGGTGCGACGTTCGGCCTCGACCTGCCCGCCCGCCCGGGCCCGCTGCCGGACGCCCCGCCGGCCGGCCCGCTGTCCGACCGTCCCGAGGAGGCGCACTCGTGAGCAGGATCCTGATCGTCGAGGACGAGGCCCGCATCGCCGCGTTCCTGGAGAAAGGGCTGCGCGCCAACGGGTTCACCACGACCGCCGTCGGCGACGGCGACCGGGCGCTGCAGGAGCTCACCGGCGGCGAGCACGACCTGGCGGTGCTGGACCTGGGGCTGCCCGGCAAGGACGGGTTCGCGGTGCTGCAGGCGGTGCGCGCGCACCGGGTCACCATCCCGGTGATCATCCTGACCGCGCGGGACTCGGTGCACGACACCGTCGCGGGCCTGGAGGGCGGCGCGGACGACTACATGACCAAGCCGTTCCGGTTCGAGGAGCTGCTGGCGCGGGTGCGGCTGCGGCTGCGCTCGGCCGACCGCGCGCCGGAGGTGGCGGTGCTGCGGGAGGGCGAGCTGTCGCTGGACCTGCGGACCCGGCGGGCGCAGCTGCCGGAGTCGACGGTGGACCTCACCGCGCGGGAGTTCGCGATGCTGGAGCTGTTCATGCGGCACTCCGGGCAGGTGCTGTCCCGCGAGCAGATCCTCTCGCACGTGTGGGGCTACGACTTCGATCCCGGGTCGAACGTGGTGGACGTGTACGTGCGGGCGCTGCGCCGCAAGATCGGCAGCGAGCGGATCCGCACGGTCCGGGGCATGGGCTACCGGCTCGGCGCCTGAGCCACGGTCCGGTGATCGCGGCGGGCCCGCGATCACCGGCGGTCGTCAGCCGGTGTTCACCTGCCGCTGCTGTCCCCAGCTCCCGCGGGCCGGTGGATCGAGGTTGTGCACACCTGTGGACAACTCCGTCCACAACTGTGCACACAGTCTTCCGGAACCCCTCCCGGGCACCGCCCGGACCAGCTTGGATGCCAGTTGTCCACAGCTGTGGACATCCTGTTCGCGCAGGACTGCCCGTTCAGCTCGGAAAGTTGGGGACGGCGCGGCGGTCGTTCACGAGGACGTTGACCGCCGTCCACACCACCCGCGAAGTTGATCATCGCGGGCCGCCGCGCACCCGCCGATCCACAGGAACGATTCCGAACGGCGGCCGGCGCGCACCACCGACCGCTCCCCACGGAGGGATGACGGGCGCGGTGCCCCGCCGTGATCGGGGCCTACCGCACTCGGAGCCCCGCCGCGCTCGGGCTCAGCCCACCGGCACCCGGCCGACGCCGTGGCAGGCGATCCCCGCCCGCAGCAGGATGTCCGGGTCCAGGTGGTTGCGGGTGTCCACCACGACCGGCCCGGCCAGCAGCCCGGCCACCCGCGGCCAGTCCAGCGAGCGGAACTGCGGCCACTCGGTCAGCACCACCAGCCCCGCCGAGCCCTTCGCCGCCTCGTACGGGTCGTCGACCAGCGAGACCACGCCCTCCAGGCAGGCCTCGTCCCCGCGCAGCCCCGGGTCGCAGGCCACCAGCTCGGCCCCGCGCGCGGCCAGCAGCTCGGCCACCGCCAGCGCCGGGGAATCCCGCAGGTCGTCGGTGCCGGCCTTGAACGTCAGCCCGAGCAGCCCCAGCCGCACGCCCGCCAGCGAGCCGGTGATCCGGTCCCCGCAGGCCTCGGCGACCTTGTCGACCATCCGCTCGCGCTGCCGCGCGTTCGAGTCGATCGCCGCGCCGAGCAGCTCGAAGTCGAACCCGGCCGCGGAGGCGACCTTCATCAGCGCCGCGGTGTCCTTCGGCAGGCAGGAGCCGCCCCAGCCCGGCCCGGGCTGCAGGAACGACTGCCCGATCCGCCGGTCGTAGCCCATGCCCTCGGTGACGTCCGAGATGTTCGCGCCCAGCCGCTCGCACAGCTCCGCGACCGCGTTGACGTAGGACAGCTTGGTCGCCAGGAAGCAGTTCGCCGCGTACTTCACCAGCTCCGCGCTGGCCGCGTCGGTGAGCACCGTCGGCGCGCCGAGCCGGGCGTAGAGCGCGGCGACCCGCTCGGCGGCGTCCTGCGAGTCGGAGCCGACCACGATCCGGTCCGGGTTCAGGAAGTCGTGCACCGCCGAGCCCTCGCGCAGGAACTCGGGGTTGGACACCGCCGCCACGTCCGGGCGCCCGACCAGCTCGGCGACCCGCGCGGAGGTGCCCACCGGCACGGTCGACTTGCACACCAGCACGCCGCCGGTCGGCAGCACGTCGCGCACCTCGGCGACCACGGACTCCACCGCGGCCAGGTCGGCGGCGCCGCCGGAGCCCATCGGGGTGGGCACGCACAGGAACACGACCTCGGCGTCGGCGACCGCCTCGGCGGAGCCGACCGCGAACTCCAGCCGGCCGGCGGCGATGCCCTCGCCGACGAGCTCGGCCAGGCCGGGTTCGAGGATGTCCACCTCGCCGCGGGCCAGCCGCGCCACCTTCGCCGCGTCGACGTCGCTGCACACCACCCGGTGCCCGAGCGAGGCCAGGCACGCCCCGGTGGTCAATCCCACGTAGCCGGTCCCGACGACCACGATCCGGCGAGCGAACACGGCGACCTCCGTCGACAGCTCGGGACGGCCCGAAAACCCAGGCCGCGGGGCTGATCCCGTTCGGATCGTGGCACAGCTGCGCGGCCCGGGAACCCCTTTCGCGAACTGTTCACGCGCTGCTGGACCGGCGGTGAGAACCCGGTGCCCGGCAGTTCAGCCGCCGGTCGCCGATCGGCCGCGGAGTACTGCACAAGCGAGCTCAGTACTGCTTAACTACGGGCGCACTGATCGAACAGGAGGAGAGCCCATGCAGATCACCGGCACCGCGGCCATCGTCACCGGCGCCGCGTCCGGACTCGGGGCGGCCACCGCGCGCGCCCTCGCCGACCGCGGCGCGCGCGTGTTCGGCGTCGACCTGCCGGACGCGGTGGGCAAGGCCCCGGCTGTGGACGGCGTCACCTACAGCGGAGCCGACGTCACCGACCCCGACCAGGTGCAGACCGCGGTGGAGCAGGCCGCGGGCGCGGGGGTGCCGCTGCGGATCGTGGTGAACTGCGCCGGGATCGGCCCGTCCGCGCGGATCAGCGGCAAGCAGGGCCCGCACGACCTGGACCTGTTCCGGAAGGTGCTGGAGGTGAACCTGCTCGGCACCTTCAACGTGCTGCGGCTGGCCGCGCCCGCGATCCGGGCCACCGACCCCGACCAGCAGGGCCAGCGCGGCGTCGTGGTCAACACCGCCTCGGTCGCCGCCTACGACGGGCAGATCGGGCAGGCCGCCTACGCCGCCTCCAAGGGCGGGGTGGCGAGCCTGACGCTGCCCGCGGCCCGCGACCTGTCGTCCTCCGGGATCCGGGTGATGACCATCGCGCCCGGCATCGTCGACACCCCGATGCTGGCCACCGTCAACGAGGAGTTCCGCGCGAGCCTCGCCGAGGGCGTGCCGTTCCCGAAGCGGCTGGCCGTGCCGGGCGACTACGCGCAGCTGGCGGTGGACATCGTCGAGCACGACTACCTCAACGGCGAGGTCATCCGCATGGACGGGGCGCTGCGGATGGCGCCGAAGTGACCCGCGCGGCGGCCGCTGCCGCAGGCGGCGGCCGCCGGCCGGTTCACAGGTCCTCGGCGTACGGGATGTCGGCCATGGCCTCGGAGGTCATCCAGCCGCGGATCGCCAGGGTCGCCCGCACGTCGTCCTCGTTGTACTCCAGCAGCCGCTGCCGCTGGGACAGCTCGGGCGCTCCCCCGTCGAGGCCGACCGCGTCCCGGTACCAGCGCATCGAGTTCTCCCCGCCGGCCTCGGCGTCCCGCCAGTGGAACCCGGCGCTGGGCGCGATCACCTTCAGGCCCTTGCCGCGGGGGCACAGGAACTGGTCGCGCACCGAGGCGAACAGGTCGACCCACTCGTCGGACTCGATGAACCGGCGCACCTCGGCGACCTCGGGGATGCCGGGCTTGCCGGCGAACCGCTCGGCGGAGGCCAGCATCCACCGGTTCTCCGCGAGCTCGTTGTAGCAGTAGGCGCGGAACGTCAGGCCCTGCGCGTAGGTGCGCTCCCGGACGCCGGTGAACCAGGACCAGAACTCGGCGAACGAGCGCGCCTCGTCGTCCGAGGGCAGCGGGTCCCAGGTGACGAAGGCGCGGTAGCCGTGCGGCACGCCCACGTCGTCGCCGGACAGCAGGCAGCCCCACATGTAGGCGCCGGAGTCGGCGTAGCTCTCCATGTCCACGTCGACCTCGACGTCGGCGCGCGGCACCTCCAGCCGCGGCACGCGGCGCACCAGCGGCAGGTCCCGCAGCCACGCCTTCGCCAGCAGCACCGCGTCGGCGGTGCGCGGGGCGGGCAGCTGGATCTCGGCGCGCTGCCGCTCGGTGACCGCGGCGAGCTCGTCGACGGTGCGGACGCCGGCCGCGCGCATGGCGGTGGCCTCCTCGCCGCGCACGACCAGGCTCACGTCGCGGCGTTCGCGCAGCTCTGCTTCGCAGGTGGGCCACCACGGGCAGCCCTTGCACTCGTTGATCCGGGAGGGTTGGGCGAGCGGTTCGCCGCCGGTGGCGGCGGCCTCGGCGATCGCGACCCGGTCGGCGAAGCGGGTGTCGTACTCGACCAGCGCGGTGCGCCCGCCGGGCCAGTTCGGGGCGCGCAGGTCGTGCCAGACCACGACCTCGGCCTCCACGCCGATCACCCCGCCGACGGGGTCGCCGGGCGCGGCCATCCCGCAGGACTGCAGCAGCCGCAGCGCGTGCACCAGCCGCAGCTGGTCGCGGGGCTGGGCGCGGACCTTGCGCTCCGGGTCGGGCCGGGCCGCGGACGGGACCGGGGACTCCAGCGGGCAGGTGCGCGCGCCCGCGCCGGGGTCGACGGTCTTGTGCCGCACCACGAGCACCGGCAGGTAGCCGTCGCCGCTGCGCACCAGCAGGTCGATGGCGCCGTGCCTGCCGGCCTCGGCGTCCGCGGGCAGCTGCGCCCGGGAGATCAGCGCGGCGCCGGAGCGCATCGCGGCGAGCGTGGCCTCCTCCCGCTCGCGGCGGGAGCCCTCGCGCGGAACCTCGGTCCACGCGGGCCCGTGCAGCGCGGCGAGCCGGTCGGCCACGGCGCGGCGGTGCTCGGCGGCGTCGGCGATGCGCTGCTCGACGCCCGGGTCGGCGGGCGCTTGCGGCAGGTCGCGCGCGTTCGGATCGTTCTCCAGGTGGACCCGCCTGCGGCAGCGCGTCACCACTCCCGCGTCCAGCAGCACCGCGTTCTCCACGCCCAGCAGCGTATGCCGTGCCACCGACGACCGCGCCCATCACCCCGGTGATACCGGCGGTGTTGCGCTGCGTCGCCGGGCCGCGCAGCGGCGTCGTCGCACGGCGGGCCGGGCGCGGACTCCTTACCGTGATCCGCGAGGCGCCGGACGCACGAGCAGGAGGCGGGGATGACCAGAACCACCGACGAGCCGACCACCGGGCACGCGCGCTGGACCGTCCGCGACGCCAAGCGCGCCGAGAAGCTCGCCGCCAAGGCCGGCAAGCAGGAGCTCAAGGCCGCCAAGGAGCAGACCCGGCAGGCCAAGCAGGCCACCAAGGCGGTCCGCGACGAGCACAAGGCCGCGGAGAAGGCCGAGAAGCGGCGCGCGAAGCTGGCCAAGAAGGGCGAGCTGGGCAGGTTCACCGAGGGCAACGCCAAGAAGCTGGTCGGTTTCGCCGGCATCGTCGGCCCCGCCGCGGCCCCCTACGTCCGGCAGGCGCTGGCCGCGGCCCGGGACGGCCTGGAGCGGGCGCGGGCCCGGCGGCTGGGCGTGGACCCGGGCGACCTCGGCCGCTTCACCGGCAAGGGAGCGGCGCTGCACGCGCGGATCGCCGGGGACGCCCGGGCGATGCGCGAGCTGCGGGAACGCGGCTCGGCCTGGGCCGCCGAGGCGAAGGCCCGCCCCGAGTCCGCGGCCTCCAAGCCGGCCGACGGAGCGCACGGCGAGACCTCCACCGAGCTCCCCGCCGTCGACGCGGCCGCCGCCGAGCGCTTCGCCCAGCACGCCGAGGCCCGCCTGGAGCAGCTGGCCGGCGCCGTGCGCGCCGCCGAGCGGATGCCGACCCAGCGCCGCCGCGCCGCGCACCGGGCGGTGTCCGGCGAGCTCGACCGCATCGAGCAGGACCTGCTGCACCGCTTCGGCCTCTGACCCGCGAACGCGCGACGGCCCGCCTGCTCCCGGGGAGCGGGCGGGCCGTCGTCGCACCGGACCTCAGCTGAGGGTCACGAAGCCCTGCTTGACCATCCAGTCGCGCGCCACCTCGGCCGGGTCCCGGCCTTCGACGTCCACGCCCGCGTTCAGGTCCAGCAGCTCCTCGTTGCTCAGCCGGTCGGACACCGGCTGGAACACCTGCTCCAGCTGCGGGTACTGCTGCAGCATCTGCTGCCGCACCGTCACGCCGAGGTTGTAGCGCGGGAAGAACTGCTTGTCGTCCTCCAGCACCGTCAGGTTCAGCGAGCGGATGCGCCCGTCGGTCGTGAAGACCTCGCCGAAGTTGCAGGTCTGCCCGGAGGCGGTGGCCGCGTAGATGGTGCCGGTGTTCAGCGTCTCCACCTTCGACGAGTCCACCGGGAACCCGTAGGTCTGCGAGACCCCGGGCAGCCCGTCGTTGCGGCTGGCGAACTCGGTCTCCACGCAGAAGCTGAGCTCCTGCGGGTTGAGCCGCTGCAGGTCGGAGAGCTTGCGCACGCCGAGCCGCTGCGCGTTCTGCTGGTTGAGCGCGAACGCGTAGGTGTTGTCGGCCCGCAGCGACAGCGCGAACCAGGAGATCCCGTTCTTGTCCAGGTCGAGCTTGCGCACCGCGTTGTACTGCGCGATCGGGTCCGGGATCGGATCGGTCTGGCCGTTGTAGCTGATCCAGGACGAGCCGGTGTACTCCCAGAGCACGTCGATCTGGTTGTTCACCAGCGCGTTGCGGGCGCTGGCCGAGCCGGTGATGTTGCTGAGGTCGCGGACGTCGGCGCCCGCGGCCTCCAGCGCGAACTCGGCGATGTAGGCCAGCACGATCTGCTCGGTGAAGTCCTTGGAGCCGACGGTGAACTTCACGCCCTCCAGCTCCGGCACCGGCTTGATCGAGCCCGGCCCGACCCGCAGCGGCACCGAGGAGCCGGAGCTGAGCCCGCAGCCGCTGAGCCCGGTGGCCGCGGCCCCGGCCACTGCCGCCGAGAACAGCTTCAACGCGCCCCGCCGGGAGAAACGTCCGTTCATCGCAGCCCCCTCGGAGACAGGTACCGCTCGGCGAGCCCGCCGAGCCAGTCGACCAGCAGCGCCAGCGCCATCGCCAGCACCGCGCCGACCGACAGCACGGTCCAGTTGCTCAGCTTGTAGCCGGTGTCGATCAGCTCCCCGAGCCCGCCGGCGCCGACGAACCACGCCAGCGAGGCGGTGCCGACGGCCAGCACCAGCGCGGTGCGCAGCCCGGCGAGGATGAACGGCACCGACAGCGGCAGCTCCACGCTCAGCAGCACCTTGGCGCCGGACATGCCGATGCCGCGGCCGGCGTCGATCAGCGACCGGTCCACCTGCTGCAGCCCGACGATCGTGTTCCGCAGCACCGGCAGCAGCGCGTACACCGCGATCGGCAGCGTGGCGATCCAGAAGCCGGTGGTGCCGTTGGTGAGCAGGAAGAACAGCACCAGCAGACCCACCGACGGCGCCGCCTGCCCGATGTTGGCCAGCCCGATCACCAGCGGGCTGACCCGCCGCGCCCACGACCGGCTCAGCAGCACGCCGAGCGGCACCGCGATCGCCACGACGATCACCGCGACCGCGAGGCTGATCAGGAAGTGCTGCCAGGTCAGCGTGAGCAGCGTGGACGCCGTGACGTTCCGCGCGATGATCACGTTGTCGCGCTGGGTGTAGGCGAAGGCGAGCACGCCGACCACCAGCGCGGCGGCCACGACCGGCTGCGCGAACAACCGCAGCCGTTCCGCCCCGCCCGATCCGGAATCCGAGGTGAAGGTGTTGCTCATGAGCTCGCCTCGGCGCTGTCGGGGCCGGTGGAGCCGGAGTCGCCGTTCGAGTCGTCGGCGTACTCCTCGCGCAGCGACTTGATCGTGGTCATCACGGTGTCGATGTCGACGACGCCGATGTACTCCCCGCGGGAGCCGGTCACCACGGCCACGCCGTCGTCGTCGGTGAGGATGGCCTCCAGCGCGTCCTGCAGCGTCGAGGCCGGCGACACGCTGTCCTCCACCGGGCGGCCGGCCTGCGCCAGCGAGGACACCGCGCCGGCCTCGCGGGCGGTGGTCCAGCGCAGCGGCCGCTTGCGGTGGTCGAGCACCAGCCCGATCGCGCCGCGGCGGGTGCCGATCCGGTCGCGCATGGCGCCCGGGTCCTCGTCCACGACCGCGGTCTGCACCTGGCCGAGCTCGATCTCGCGCACCCGGCGCAGGGTGAGCTGCTTGAGCGCGGCCCCGGCGCCGACGAACCCGGCGACGGTGTCGTCGGCGGGGTTGGCCAGGATCGCGTCCGGCGTGTCGTACTGCAGGATCTTGGACCGCTCGCCGAGCACCGCGATCCGGTCGCCCAGCTTGACCGCCTCGTCGAAGTCGTGCGTGACGAACACGATCGTCTTGCCGAGGTCGGCCTGCAGCCGCATGAGCTCGTCCTGCAGCACGCCCCGGGTGATCGGGTCGACCGCGCCGAACGGCTCGTCCATCAGCAGCACCGGCGGGTCCGCGGCCAGCGCGCGGGCGACGCCGACGCGCTGCTGCTGGCCGCCGGAGAGCTGGCGGGGGTAGCGCTTGCGGTACTCGGCCGGGTCGAGCCCGACCAGGTCCAGCATCTCGTCCACGCGCTCGGTGGTCCGCTGCTTGCTCCAGCCGACCAGGCTGGGCACCATGCCTACGTTCTCCCCCACGGTCATGTGCGGGAACAGCCCGGCCTGCTGGATCGAGTAGCCGATCTCCCGGCGCAGCTTGTCCGGATCCAGGTTGAGCACGTCCTGACCACCGATGGTGATGCGGCCCGAGGTGGGCTCGATCAACCGGTTGATCATGCGCATGGTGGTGGTCTTGCCGCTGCCGGACGGCCCGACCAGCACCACGGTCTCCCCGGCCGGGATGGTCATGCTGACCGATTCGACGGCGGCGAGCTTCTGGCCCGGGTACCGCTTGGAGACCTCCTCCAGGCGGATCTCCACCCCGTGTCCGTTGGTCCGGTCCTCCGGGGCGGGCATGTTGTTGTCAGCCACGAATACCTCTCGAAGTCGTCAGGCGTCCGAGCAGCACGAACACCCCGTCCAGCAGCAGCGCCAGGATGATCACGCCGAGCGTGCCCGCGAGGGCCATGTTCAGGGCGTTGGCGCTGCCGAGTCCGGAAAGCCCGCTGAAGATCATGTTGCCCAGACCGGGGCCCTTGGCGTAGGCGGCGATGGCCGCGATGCCCATCAGCATCTGGGTGCTGACCCGCATCCCGGCGAGGATGCCGGGCCACGCCATGGCCAGTTCGATCCTGGTGAGCACGCGGAACCGGTTCATGCCGATGCCGCGGGCGGCGTCCAGGACCGGTTGGTCGACTGTAGACAACCCGACGATCGTGTTGCGGATGATCGGCAGCAGCGCGTACAGCACCAGCGTCACCACCGACGGGGCAACGCCCAGCCCGAGCACCGGGATGAGCAGCCCGAACAGGGCGAACGACGGCACCGTCAGCACGGCGCTGGAAAGTGCGGTGGCCACCGCCGCCCCGGCGGGGCTGCGGTAAACCGCAACCCCGACCAGGACGCCGACGATGGTCGCCAGCACGATGCACTGCAGCACCATGCTGGCGTGCTGGTAGGAGTCCACCAGCAGTTGTTGCCACCTGGAAGCGACGTAATCCAGGAAACTCACGTGTTGCTTTCTCCCCGATCCTTCTGTTCCGCGGACTCCTCGGAGCCGGCGGACTCGTCCTCGGGTTCGGCGGGTGTGGTGACGAGCTGGAAGTCGCCGTCGTGCTCCTCGGTGCCGACGATGACGGCCTGCTCGAGCACCTCCGCACCCTTCTCGTCGCGCAGCGTCATCGGGTCGCTGCGCAGATCCTTGGTGAGGGCGATGCACAGCAGGACCATGACGATCGCGAACGGCAGCGCGCCGATGAACGTCAGGTTCTGGATGCCCTCGAGCGCGTTCTCCTTGCCGCCGCCGATCACGAGCATGATCGCCGCGACGGCACCGGTGGCCGCGCCCCAGAAGATGACCACCCAGCGGCTGGGCTCGATCGAACCCCGCTGCGAGAGGGTGCCCATCACGACCGATGCCGCGTCGGCACCGGAGACGAAGAAGATCGCGACCAGGACCATCACCAGGATCGCGGTGATCAGCGACAGCGGCAGGTGCTCGAGCACCGCGAAGGTCTGCGCCTCCGCGCCACCGCTGCCGGCCGGGTCCGATCCGTGCTGCTGGCTGTCGATCGCCGCACCGCCGAAGATCGCGAACCACACGAGGCTCACCACGCTCGGCACCATCAGCACGCCGCCGATGAACTGCCGGATGGTGCGGCCGCGGCTGATCCGGGCGATGAACATGCCGACGAACGGCGTCCAGGAGATCCACCAGGCCCAGTAGAAGACCGTCCAGCTGGCCAGCCAGTCGTGCATGTCCGCCCCGCCGGTCGCGCCGGAGCGCGAGGCCATCTCGCCGAAGTCGCTGATGTAGGCGCCCAGCGAGGTCGGCAGCAGGTTCAGGATCAGCACGGTCGGGCCGACCAGGAACACGAACAGCGCCAGCAGCGCGGCCAGCACCATGTTGATGTTCGACAGCCACTGGATGCCCTTGGCGACACCGGACACCGCCGAGGCGATGAAGCAGATCGTCAGCACGACGATGATCAGCACCAGCAGCGTGGTGCTGGTCTGCCCGATCCACCCGGCGGCCTGCATGCCGGACTGGATCTGCAGGGTGCCGAGGCCGAGCGAGGCGGCCGAGCCGAACAGCGTCGCGAACAGCGCCAGGATGTCGATCAGCTTGCCGATCGGGCCCTCGGCGTTGCGCTTGCCGATCAGCGGCAGGAACACCGCGCTGATCAGCTGCTTGCGGCCGCGGCGGAAGCTGCTGTACGCGATCGCCAGGCCGACCACCGCGTAGATCGCCCACGGGTGCAGCGTCCAGTGGAACAGCGAGGTCGCCATCGCCGTGTTGACCGCGGGGTCCGACCCCGGCGGCACGGTGCCCGGCGGGGGCTCGGTGAAGTGCGACAGCGGCTCGCTGACGCCGTAGAACATCAGACCGATGCCCATGCCCGCGCTGAACATCATCGCGATCCAGGACACCGTGCGGAATTCGGGCTTCTCGCCGTCCTCACCCAGCGGGATCCGGCCGTACCGGCTGAAGGCCAGGAACAGCGCGAAGATGACGAAACCGGTCGCGGCCAGCACGAAGCCCCAGCCGGTGTTGGTCACCAGCCAGTCGAGCGCCCCGCTGGCGAAGGAGCTCAGCGAGTCCGTCGCCAGGGCACCCCAGGCGACCAGGGCGAACATGATCGCCGCGGTGACCCCGAAGACGATCCAGTCGGTCCTCGGCCGCTCGGTGAACTCGGGCTGCCCAGGTAGTTCCGTGGGGTGGCTGGAAGATCCGGAGCCACCCTTTCCATGATCTGTTTCAGTAGACACTGGTACCGGCGCCCACTATCGCGACGCCCCCTCCTCTCGGTCCTCACGTCACGACCGCCGGAACCTATTCACACGTGTCACAACTGCGTTGTCGGAATCGGCTCCGGCCGTCTGCAACCCGTAAACCGTGACCCATTCGGCGGATCAAGGCAAGCTCACCTGCGCTGAGCGTGGCCGAGTCGACACCTAGACTCGGCCGCCGTGGCTACCCGTTTCGGCGCAGCGCAGGGCGCTGTTCGCACCCTCCGCGGCTCCGCTCCGGCGGCCTCAGCTCCATCACTCTCCGTAACGTCACGCTCCATCGCTGGTGGTCCTGCACCCGATCTCGCGATCGCGGTGTCGGTCGCTGTTGTGCTCGCCGCCGCCGCGTCAGCGCTCGCCGACCGACGGCGCGGGTTGAAGGGCATTGTAGGGGGCTTCGGCGGCGGACAACTGGCAAATCACGCATTTCTCCAGCTGACGGGGGGTAACGGAGCGCCATCTGCCCCCTTGACAGCCCCTGCGGAACGGGCCGTGATGACCGCCGGTCAGGCGGTCGACCAACGGTGGTCGAAGGGGGTCCCACATCCGCCCCAGGGTGCACTGTTCGTAGTCGTACAAACCTTAGGTTTAACCCGTCCGCGGCAGGTAACCATTCAGTTACCGAATGTGTCGCCCGGTCACGCCGGGTGCTCGACAGCGCGCCGCGACCGACATCCGGAGCAATTGATTCCTCGCGGAATCCGCGCTTTGCGCGGACCACCGCAGCAAATCCGGAATTCCGCAAGACCACGTCTCCCAATCGTTTTCCGATCGTGCCCGGGTCGCCGGTTCCGCCGCCCGCGAACAGTGCGCACCCGAGTCTGGAGTTTCCGCCGAACATGAACTCACCGCGAACTATCCGCAGCATCGCGGCGGCCGCCGCTGCGATCGGGATCACCACCCTGATCGGCCCCGGGACCGCCGCCGCGCACGTGACCACCGAGCCCGAGCAGGCCGCCCAGGGCGACTCCGCGAAGATCGCCTTCCGGGTCCCCAACGAGCGCCCGGACGCGAGCACGGTGAAGGTGCACGTCGCGCTGCCGCTGGACTACCCGCTCAGCTCCGTGCGCACCCGCCCGCTGCCCGGCTGGACCGCCGAGGTGCAGAAGGTCCGGCTGCCGCGGCCGGTCGACGTGGCCGGCGCGCAGGTCACCGAAGCCGTCTCCGGCATCACCTGGACCGCCCTGCCCGGCACCGCCATCGGGCCCGACCAGTTCCAGGACTTCGAGGCCTCGCTGGGCACGCTGCCCACCACCACCGACCGGCTGCTGCTGCCGACCGAGCAGACCTACGACAGCGGCGAGGTCGTGCGCTGGGACCAGCTGTCCGCGCCCGACGGCTCCGAACCGGAGCACCCGGCTCCGGAGCTGGCCCTCGTGCCCGGCGAAGGCGGGGCAGGCCACCAGCACGGCGCCGGCAGCGGGCAACAGCCCGCCGGGCACCCCGCGGACCAGCCCGCCGCCGCGCCCGCGACCTCCGACAACACCGCCCGGGCGCTCGGCGGGGCCGGACTGGTCGTCGGCGCTCTCGGGCTCGGCATCGGCCTCGGCGCGCTGCTGCGCGGCCGGCGCGGCGGGCGGGCCGACTCGTGAGGCGGCTGCTGGCGACCGCGGCGCTGACCGGCGCGGCCCTGCTCGGGCTGGCCGGGCCGGCCGCCGCGCACAACACCCTCGTCGGCAGCGACCCGGCGGGCGGCGCGCAGCTGGCCACCGGCCCGGCCGAGGTGCGGCTGACCTTCGACCAGCCGGTCCGCGCGGGCTACAACACGATCACCGTGGTCGGGCCGGGCGGGACCTACTGGACCGACGGGCAGGTGCGGGTCGAGGGGACCTCGGTGGTCGCGCCGGTGCGGCCGCTGGGTCCGGCGGGCACCTACACCGTCGGCTACCGGGTGCTGTCCAACGACGGCCACCCGGTCCCCGGCAAGGTCGAGTTCCGGCTCACCGCGCCCGGCAGCGGCACCCCGGCTCCGCCGCCGGCGGCCGCCGAGCACTCCGCGCCCGAGCAGTCCGGTGGCGGGATGCCGGTCTGGCCGTGGATCGCGGGCGCCGGTGTGCTCGTGGTGCTCGGCCTGGTGCTGGCGCTGCGGTTGGGGCGGGGGACCGACGAGTAGCCGGGCGAGCGGACGCCCGGCGGCACGCGATGACGCTTTCGGCGGTATGGCCGCCGGGATCCCGCACTAAGGTCGGATCCTGTCGCCGAAAGCAGGCCGAGTCCGGCGCCCCGCTCCCCCTCGCGTCTTCAGCCGCGCCGAATTCGCGCTGCTCTTTCCGCGATGCGAAAGAATTCGGGGTGTCGCCGAGCGGTCATTCGCGCTCGGTGAGTTGCTGCGCGCTCGGCATCTGCAGGGTCTGCAGCTGACCCAGCGCGTCCCGCCCGCGCCGGGTCAGCTCCCGCCGGGTGATCCACCCGTGGGCGTATTGCCGGTACGCCTGGCTCAACAGCACCAGCTCGGCGAGGTGGTCGACCGCCCGCTGCCGGGCCGCGCCGTCCAGCTCGGGCACGAGGCCGACCTCGGTGTCGACCACGTCGTCGAGCACGCGGGCCGAGTGCAGCGCCTTGCGCTGCCGGAAGGTCACGCGGCGGCGCAACCGCCGCACCTTGGCCGCCTTCTCGTTCAGCCTGTCCATTCGGCCCCCCATTGCCGCAGGCGGTCACGCTCGAGTACTACGCGTCGGTCGCTGGTGCCACCCAGAATCACCGACCGACGGGCTGTGGTCGACAAGATTCGCCCGATCGTACGTATCAACTGTTCACTGGTACGGCTGCCATTGCGCTGCGGCGTCACCTTCGCGCATCGAGCGCAACCTGCTGCGCAGCTGCTCGCGCACCCCCGGGTTGCTGCGCAGGATCGGCAGCACGCTCACCGTGATCTTGAGTTCGCGCAGGTCGCGCAGCACCTGGAACCCGGGCCACGCGGTCACGTCGAAGCCGTAGACCTCCGCCAGCGCGCGGTACCGCTCCGGCGGCGCGCCCAGCCGCAGCATCCCCACCGCCATCGGCGTCAGGTCCCACTCCGGCGGGCCCACGCACAGCGAATCGAGATCGCACAGCACCGGCCCGTCCGGGCCGGGGATCAGGTTGCCCAGGTGCGCGTCGCCGTGCACCACCGAGCGGGGCAGCGCGAACTCCAGCCGGCCCAGCCGGTCCTCCACGTCGTCGCAGCGCTGCTCCAGGAACGCCCGGTCGGCGGCGTCCAGCTCCTCGGCGTCGGCGAGCCTGCGCCGCACGTCCTCCATCGGCCGCCACTCCGGCAGCGTCGACGGCACCGGCAGCGAGTGCACCTGCCGCAGCAGTCCGCCCAGGTCAGCGCCGTCGGGCGGCGGGCCGGCCGCGGGCACCTCCTGCCACAGCGTCGCCAGGTGCCCGCCGACGCGGATCGGCTGCGGCACGCCCGGCAGCAGCCGCACCGCGGGCACGTCGTGCTCGGCCAGCAGCCGAGCCGCCTCCACCACGTTCACCGCGCGGTACGAGAACGAGGGAGCCAGCACGATCCGCACCATCACCGGGTGCTCCCGCAGCTGGAAGACCCCGTTGTTGACGAACCGCACCAACCGCGCGCCGCGCGGGTCCAGACCCGCAGCGGCGCAGATCTCCGCCAGCGCCAGCGCCAGCTTCGGCCGGGTGTACCGGCCCTCCTTGGGACGGGTCCGAGCGGTCATCGCAGACCCGTCGGGACAGGACCGGACCACGCGGCCGCCCGCTTCGCCGACCTCGGTCCCGTGCGCACCGGGATCACGCCTCGCGGAAGCGGCGGATCTCTTCGGACAGGTCGCGGGCGTCGGAGTTCATCCGGTGCTTGCCCGCCTCGACCTCGAGCGGCTTGAGCCGGTCGGCCACGCGCGAGGACTTGACCTTCTCGCCGATCGACAGCGCGGTCCGCCCGACCTTGACGCCCTCCTGCAGGTCGCCGGCCCGGATGTGGTTCGTGGCCTGCAGGCTCAGCCCGAACACGTGCGTGCGCTGCATGTCCGCGCCGTAGGCCTCGTTGCACTTGATCGTCTCGGCGACCGCCAGCGGGGCGTACTTGTCCGGGTCGAACACCGCCAGGGCGTCGTGCGCGGAGCCGATCATGCCGTGCAGGTCGTTCTCGTTGAAGAAGCGCACCCAGTCCGGGGCCTCGGCGACGTTCGCGCGGGCGAACTCGTCCTTGGTCCGGCCGACCATCTTCTGCACCTGGTCGGGCTTGTTGAGCATCCCGTAGGCCCAGGCCTCGTTGGCGCACAGCACGGCCACGGTCAGCGCCGAGCCGGACTCCTGCGCGGCGATCTGGCCCAGCTGGAACAGCTTCAGCGCCTCGTTCGGCTCCTGGTAGTGCAGGTAGACCCGGCCCATCCGGTACAGCACGCTCGCGACCAGGCTGTCGTCGTCGGCCTGCTTGGCGAACTCCAGCGCCTTGCCGAAGTGCCCGCGGGCCGGGTCCAGCAGCCCGGTGTCGAACGAGGTCCACCCGGCGAGGCTGTGCATGTCCGCTAACGACACGTACAGCTTCCGCTTGACCTGCTCGGTCGCGTTCGCGTCGAGCAGCTGCTGCGCCCAGGACAGCTGCGCGACCACCGCGTCCCGGCACGTCCCCCCGCCGTAGCGGTAGTCCAGGTCGCGCAACGCCTTCGTCGCCGCCTGGATCTGCTGCACGTCGGTCATGCCGATGCGCATCGGGGCAGGCGTCTGCACGTTGCTCGGCACCCAGGTGCTCTCCTCGGCCCCGAAGACCGCTGCGCCCATGGTCACCGCAGCGGCGTGGGACAGGAATTTCCGACGCTTCACCGACTCGTCCTCCTCAGCCTGGGGATCGCCGTCCGGGTTGGCGACCCTCACCGCCGTCGCCCCGTCGTAGGCGAGGCCCATGTACCCCCTCGGAATCCCGAGCCCGTCGGCGATGCGGGCCAGCACGTCATAAGCCATGACCTGGCGGCCCTTGAGGATCTCGGACACCTCGGACTGCGACTGCCCGGTCGACGCGGCGATCTGCCGCTGCGAGACACCCACCCGGCGCAGCTGCCGGTAGATCTCGCTGACGTTCCGGGTCGCCAGCGCGTCCCGCATCTCCGGCTTGTTCCAGACGTCGGGTGTAACGGGCGAGCCGTTCGGACCGATGGTGTTCATTTAGACCCCCTCACGCTCTGCACGGGCGTCGGTCGCAGAGTAAGGGCACTTCGACAAGGCGGTGAAGTGCGATTCGGCAGAGGTGATCGGTGGGGGTGAAGTCCGCCGACCGTTCGTCGTCGCCGCCGGGCCGGTCATCGCCTACCGGCTACCGCGCGCCTCGGACGCCCTCCAATCTAGTCGTGGGTGAGCAACCGAGTACGGAGAGGAACCCGATCGGCAGTGGAAGGCACGAAGGAGTCCGGCCCGCGAGCCGGCGCGAACACCGGGGACGCCCTGGTGCCCGCGCAGCCCGGTCCGGCCCCGGAGTCCGACCACCGCCGGTGGTGGCGAGTGCTGTGCCGCGATGTGCAGAGCATCCGCCGCTACCTCACCGTGCTGGTCAACCGGGACAGGGTGGTTCTCGTCGGACCGCCCGGCCGCACCGTGGTGCTGTCGTCCGGCGATGCCGGGCGGTTGAGCGAGGCACTGCGGCGTGCGGCTGAGCAGGCGAGAGAGTGACGGTGACGGTTCGGTGGACGAGATATTGGGTCAGGTGCTGCGCAACGCGGTGTGGGAGCGGCTCGACGTGCTGAGCGAGCTGGCGAACCGCGCGGACGCCCCGTCCCTGCTGTCCGTGGCGCGTTCCGAACTCCCCCGGCTCACGGAGGGGTGGCGGACGCTGCTGGCCGCGCACGACACCGACGAGAAGGGCAACTGCACGGAGTGCTCGACGCGATGGCGCCCGCGGGCCGCACCGTGCTCGGTGTGGCGCTCGGCGTACGAGCACCTGGTTGCCGGAGCACTCGCTCCCCGTCCCGCCCGGCACCAGCGCCCGGCGCACGAGCTGCGCCCGGCCGCGCCGGTGCCGTAGGCCGGCGGCCTCGGTCCTCCCGGTCAGCACCACTCCCTCCCCGAACCGGACCGGATCGAGCAACCGCCTGGTGGCCGGCGACTCCCGCCGTGCACCCCCGACCACGACAGTGGGCGCCGGCCACCACAGACCTCCCCGAAAATTCCACAGTGGACGACGCGGGTGGACCGCGTCGCAACGACTTCCGCGGGCCGGTGCCGCAGCAACTCCCCTCCCCCGACCGGCACCGGTTCGCGGAACCCCACGACCTCGGCGCCCCTCTCCCCGAAGGGGCGTTCCGGGGTGGGCGAGGGGCTCCGGTGCTCGTTTCCCCGGATGAGCACCGGAGCCTTTCAACTGCCCGGATCCCGGTCCTGGGCGCTACTTCCGGCGCAGGTGCGCCCGCGCGAGCAGCTCCGGGTCGAGCCGCGCGCCGCCGCGCTCCGGCGCGGTCGCGCCCGCGGGCACCGCGAACCACGGCTGCCGCGGGCCGACCAGCGGCGAGTACACCGGCACGAAACCCTGGTCCTGCAACGAGACCGCGAAGTCGATCGCGACCGTGCCGCGCTCGTCCAGCGCCCCGGTCCCCTGCCACGGCAGCAGCCCCGAGCCGCCGAGGTAGGTGAAGCCGCAGCGGCCGGACATGGCGGCGCTGACGGTGAGCCGGATCCGGTTCGGGAACATCTCCTCGTAGCCGAGCTCCTGGTCCACGCACATGATCGCGAGGTAGCGCAGCACGGTGCGCCACGCCCGCCGCAGCACCTCCGCGCGCGCCCGCCGGATCGCCGCGGGCACCCGGCTGCCGGTGAGGTCGTAGACGTCGGCGTAGACCTGCCGCGCCCAGCCGCCGCGCTCGGCGCCCGGCGGCACCGGCAGCGGAACCGAGAACACCAGCGACATCAGCATCTCCGGCAGCAGCGCCACCGCCGCCGACACCGATTCGTCCACATCGGACGCCCGGGCTCGGGCTTCGGCGAGCGTGCGCAACGGGTTGTCGGTGATGTCCAGACCGCGCAGCGCGTCGGCGAGCAGGCCGCGGTAGTGCGCCTCCCGCCGCGGGCGCACCGCGGGCACGTCCACCGCCAGCCGGCGCGCAGCGGCCGCATCGACCTCCTCGAACACCGCGGCGTCGGCGATGCCGGCCAGTTCGGCGTACTCCTGCAGCTTGCGCACGTAGGCGCCGGTCAGCGACCGCGGCCGGGGCCGGAAGTGCCGCCCGTCGGTGAGGATCCGGAACCGCAGCCCGGCCGGGTGCACCGCGCGCACCGCCCGCTGCATCTCGCGCAGCCGCACCAGCCCGCCGAGCTCGGCCAGGTCCGGCAGCGGGCCGGCGGCCTTGAGCCCGTTGAGGCACTGCTTGACCGGGAAGCCCAGCAGCACCACGTCGATCGGCTCGCCGCGGCGCAGGAACGGTTCGGCGTCCCGGCGCACGTGCTCGACCTGGTAGTTCGACCGCGCTCCCTTGCGGAACTGCTTGCTGGTGAGCACGTGGCGCAGTGCCCGCGCCTGCCGGTCGATCCGCTCGTCCGGATCAGCGCAGGGTTCGTCGAGCCCTGCCGCGCTGCGGGCGGACGCCGCGGCGCGGTCGGCGGCCCGGTCGGCGTCGGCGAGCACCGCGCGCACCAGGTCCAGCGACTCGTCCCGGTCCAGGTGCACCGCCCACTGCGCCGCCGCGCGGTCGCCGCGGAGCGCGCCGATCTGCAGCTCCTCCAGGGAGTGCGCGTGCGACAGCCGCGGCTGCGGCCGGGCCGGGGGCCGGGGGGCGGTCTCGAAGGTGCTGATCGCCGGGGCGCGGTCCGGGGTCGGCTGGTCCGGGCGGTGCTCGGCGGCCAGGCCGGGGATCGCCACGGCGATGCTCAGCGCGTCCGGGAACTCCTTGCTCAGCGCGGTGCGGTTGTCGTGCAGCGCGTCGAAGACCGCGACCACGTCGAGCTCGCCGAGCTCGCGCAGCCGCCGCGCGATGAGCTCCGGCACCGGCCGGGTGCGGTCGTCGGGCATGTGCAGCAGCGCCGCGTCCGGGACTCCGGCCGCGGACAGCACCGCTTCGGTGTGCTCGCGGAGGCGTTCGCCGCGGCCGGTGCACAGCACCGCTCGCCCACCGGCGTCCTGCACGTCCCACACGAACCGGGCCAGCCCGGTGTTCGCCTCGTCGGTGCGCAGCGCGCGGGAGCGGGCGAAGGCGCGGGCGAACTCGGCGTGCACCGCGCGCCAGTCGACCTGCGGGTAGCGCTGCGCGAGCCCGGTGAGCTCCAGGAAGGTGTGCCACCCGGATTCGGGCGCGGTGGGCAGCACCGGCAGCCGCTCGGGCGCGGCGAGTTCCGGGATGCCCTCGGGTGCCCCGGCGCGCGGACCGGCGATCGCGCGAGCGGCCTCGATCGCGCGCTGCCGCGGGGCGATCCCGCACAGGTCGAGGTCGATCAGCACCGCCGGCTGCGGCACCGACCGGTCCCAGCGGCGCTTCCGGGTGCGTTCCTGGACCTCCTTGAGCACGTGCCGCAGCAGTTCGTCCTGTTCGGACGGAACGGCGTGCGCGTGCGGCCGCAGCTGCGGGCTGCGGGCGAGCCGGCGCGCGGTGGCCGGGCGCAGGTCGCGCAATTCCTCGCCGAGCACCCGCTCGATGCCGGCGCGCGCGGATTCCCCGCCGCTGTCCGGAAATCCGAGCCGCTCGCAGCCCTCGCCGAGCTCGTCGAGCGCGCCCACCAGGTTCCGGCCCGCCGCGGCGAGGTCCGCCGGGTCCGGGTTCCGCACCGCCCCCAGCGCCAGCACCCGCCCGGTCGCGCCGAGTTCCGGCGAGAGCTCGAATCCCGGCGGTGCGGCCGCGAACAGCGCGGTGCGGTGGTGTTCCAGCGCGAGCCGGAAGGCGCGCACCGCGGGGCGCACCAGGTGGTCCAGGAAGTACCCGAGCGCGTGCTCCCGCCGGTCGAACCGGTTCTCCACCACCAGCTGCAGCAGTCCGGCCCCGTCGCGCAGCAGCTCGTCGAGCCCGACTGCGACGGTCCCGCCCGGGAACGCGGGGTGCGCGGGCTCCGGCGGACCGCACGGAACCGTTGCGGCGCAATGCATCCGCAGCACCGGGTCGGCGCCGAGCGCCGCGGCGAATTCGTCCGCAGTGGATGATTCAGGTGCCGGGAACCACCGGTTCAGCCCCCGCAGCCACCGCAGGTCGTAGCGCCCCCGAGTGGCCCGCGACCGCACCATGCCACCGAACAGGTCCGCCCACGTGGGAGCGCTGCCGAGCGGAACACCGCGACCGCGCCGCCCGACCAGCCGCAGCTGCTCGCCGTCGTCGTGCACGCGCACCCCGCACTCGCCGTCCCGCAGCGCGGCGTCGGCTTCGGCGGCGGTGATGCGCTGCCACGGACCGCGCTCGGCGGCGTCCGGGTCCGCTCCGGTCTCCGCGGGCAGCCGGCGCACCGGCGCTCGCGCGGTCACCGGGCGGGCCGTCGCCGCGCCGGGGCCGAACGCGCGCGTCCGCGGACCGAGCTCCACCGGCCGGGGCGGACCGGGCCGGGCCCGACCCGGAGCGGCCGGACGGCGAGGGGCCGCGGCGCGGGAGTGCTTCTGCAGTGGTGGGAACGAGACGCGACGCCGCAGTAGCTCACGATCACCTTTCCGTCAGAGCTCGGGCCGATCTGTCTCACGCTAGATAGTGACTATGTGCGTCAGCAACGTGACCGAATGCATACGCCCGGCCGTAACTCCGGCCCTCCTTCGGTGATCTGGAACACTATGTGGGTGTCCTCAGCGCACAAGCCGGCCCTTCCGCCGAGCGGGACGCCGCGCCGCGAAGCCACCCCTTCGGTGGACGGCGGTCACGGCATGTCCGCAGGCCCGCCGACCCGCGGGAGCGGGAGACTGCCCACGGCGATCGAGGAGTTCCGGCTCGATCGACCGATCAACCACCCCGGTGGACCGACTGCGCGGGCGGCACCGCGCTCGCCGCACCCGCGCACCGGCCGGCGACCTGAGAAGATCGCTCCGGTCGGCGGTGATCCGGCGGCCCGCGAGGCACCACGGCCGCGGCGCACCGGCCCGCGGTTCGAGCGGCCGCCCGCGGCGCGGCCGCCGGAGCATCCCGCGGCGGATCGAGCCCGACCGCCCGGCGCCGCGCACGCCGGTCCGCCCCACGTGATCGAGGAGTCGCCTTGCCCGCCGACGTCGCCCCACTCCGCCGCAGGCCGGTGCAGCAGCGCAGCACCCAGCGCGTGGAGAAGATGCTCGAATCCTGCGCGCAGCTCATCGACGAGCTCGGCTACGAAGGTGTCACCACCACGCTGATCGCCGAACGCGCCGGTGTCGCGGTCGGATCGCTCTACCAGTTCTTCCCGGACAAGCGCGCGGTCGTGCAGGAGCTGACGCGGCGCAACCTGGAGCGGTTCGTCGCCGAGATCTCCGAGCGGTTCGCCACCACCGAGCTCACGCACTGGTGGGACGCGGTGGACACCGTCATCGACGTCTACATCACGATGCACCGCGACGTGCCCGCGTTCAGCCGGCTGCACTTCGGCGACGTGGTGGACCTGCGGCTGCTGGACGAGAGCAAGGACAACAACGCGGTGATCGCCGAGAAGCTGTCCGGCCTGCTCACGGAGATGTTCACGCTGGACGGCGCGCAGCTGCGGCTGCCGCTGGCGGTGGCGGTGGAGGCCGCGGACGCGGTGCTGAACCTGGCGTTCCGGCGCGATCCGGACGGCGACGCCGACGTGGTGGCCGAGGCCAAGGAGCTGGTGCGCGGCTACCTGTCGACGCGGCTGCCGGACGAGCCGGGCCCGGCGGTTCAGCCGAACGACATGCCCTCGCCGCGGTAGGTCGGCGCGGTCCGCAGCAGCCGGTCGCCCTCCACCAGGTGGTAGTGGGTGAACCGCTCGGCGAGCTCCCCGGCCTTGGCGTGCCGCAGCCACACCCGGTCGCCGACCTGCAGCTCCCGCGCGGCCTCCCCGCTGACCGGCGTCTGCACCTCCCCGGCGCCTTCGGCGGCGGTGAGCCGCAGCCCGGGCGGCAGGTGCGCGCTCGGCGCCCGGCTCGGCCCGGTGGGTCCGGAGGCGATGTAACCGCCGCTGAACAGCGTGGCGATCGCCGGGGCGGGTTTGCGCACCACGGGCAGCGCGTAGAGCACGGCGGGCCGCGGGCGGAACGACCGGTAGGCGTCGAACAGGGTGGGGCCGATCAGCCCGGATCCGGCGGTGAGTTCGGTGACCGCGGGTTCGGCTCCGGTGGTCTCCAGGCTCCCGGTGCCGCCGCCGTTGACGAACTCCAGCTCGGCGACCCGGCGCACCGCGGCGACCGCGGCGGCTCGGCGTTCGGCGAGTTCGGCCGCGGATCGGCGGCGCATCCAGCGCAGCGCCCGGGACAGCAGCGGCTTGCCGGGCGGGGCGTCGCCGAGGCCGGCGATCTGCCCCTCGTAGGCCATGATCCCGACGAGCCGGAAACCGGGCCGCCGCGCGATGGTCTCGGCGAGCCGCCGGGCCTGGGCGGGGCTGTGCGCCGGCGAGCGGCGGGTTCCGACGTGGATGCCGGGCAGCGGCCGCCAGGAGGCGTCGACCTCCAGGCACACCCGCAGTTCGGGGCGCTTCGGCCCGACGGCGGCGTCGATGTGGTCGAGCTGCTCCGGCGAGTCGACCATGATCGTGATGCGGGCGGCCGCGGCCTCGTCGGCGGCGAGTTCGCACAGCGCGTGGCGGTCGGTGGTCGGGTAGGCGACGAGGATATCGTCGGCGGCGCCTTCGCGGTGCAGCCAGAGCGCTTCGGGGAGGCTGTAGGCCATCAGCCCGGCGAACCCGGGCTCGGCCAGCGCCAGCGCGAGCAGTTCCCGGCAGCGCACGGATTTCGTCGCGATGCGGATGGGGGTCGTGCCCGCGCGGCGGACGAGGTCGCGCGCGTTGGCGCGGAAGGCCGCGAGGTCGGCGACGGCCAGCGGTGGGTCCAGTTCTCCGGTCGCCCGGTCCAGGTCCGCGCGCTGCGCGGCGAGCGTCGACGGTTGCGCCACCCGTGCCAGCGTAGGTGATCGGGGTTGTTACGTGAATCTCATTCACATACTTTCTGCTTCCCAGATCCGCGGCCACCCGAGGAGCGCCCATGACCCGCACGCCCGGCTCCGCCCCCACCACCCGGCACGAGTGGCGGAACTGGGCCGGCACGGTCGCGCGCACCCCCGCGGCCACCGCGCGCCCGCGCGACCCCGCCGAGGCCGCCGCGCTGCTGACCGCCTCCGCCCGCGGCGGGCGCACCGTCCGGCCGCTGGGCAGCGGGCACTCGTTCACCGGCGTCGGGGCGCCGAGCGACGGCGGGCTGGCGCTGGACCTGGCCGACTGGACCGGCATCGAGCGCGTCGAGCACGACCCGCCGCGGGTCACCGTCCGCGCGGGCACTCCGCTGCACCGGCTCAACCGGGACCTGGCCGAGCTCGGCCTCGCGCTGCCGAACCTCGGCGACATCGACCGGCAGACCGTGGCCGGGGCGATCTCCACCGGCACGCACGGCACCGGCGCCGGGCTCGGCGGGTTGGCCACCCAGGTCAGCGCGCTGGAGCTGCTGCTGGCCGACGGCAGCACCCGGTCCTGCTCGGAAACCGAGGACCCGGAGCTGTTCGCCGCCGCCCGCGTCGGGCTGGGCGCGCTGGGGGTGCTGACCAAGGTGACGCTGCGGTGCGTGCCCGCGTTCGACCTGGCCGCCGACGAGCACCCGGAACCGTTGGACGACGTGCTGGCGCGGTTCGGCGAGCTGGCGGACGGCAACGACCACTTCGAGTTCTACTGGTTCCCGCACAGCGCCCGGACGCTGGTCAAGCGCAACAACCGGCTCCCGGCCGGGCAGCACGCGCAGCCGCTGGGCCGGCTGCGGGAGTTCTTCGAGTACGAGGTGATGGAGAACCACGCGTTCGGCGCGGTGTGCCGTCTCGGCCGCGCGCTGCCCGCCCTGGTCCGCCCGCTGAGCCGGTTCTGCGCGGCGACCTGGTCGGCGCGGCACTACAGCGACGTGGCGCGGAAGGTGTTCGTCACGAGCCGCCGGGTGC
>Ga0164243_10002419_pt1 | contig 30890 bp, 27 predicted proteins | sample OricompcompostOP_FD_108781 | JGI IMG/M metagenome (GOLD analysis project Ga0164243, IMG submission 108781) | Organic Plus compost microbial communities from Emeryville, California, USA - Original compost - Organic plus compost (OP) | ecosystem: Engineered > Solid waste > Mixed feedstock >... | reverse complement strand
GCGGCGATGCGCGCGGAATCGACGCGGCTCATCTGCCCGGCGCCGATGCCGACGGTGGCGCCATCCTTCGCATAGATGATGGTGTTCGACTTGACGTGCTTGGCGACGCGGAACGCGAAGCGAAGGTCGGCGAGTTCCGCATTTGTCGGCGCGCGTCTGGTTACGGTCTTGAGGTCGAGATCGTCCACCACCGCATTGTCACGCGACTGCACCAGCAATCCGCCGGCAAGCGTTTTCGCGGTCAGTCCCCTCGCGCGCGGATCGGGCAATCCGCCGGTCAGCAACAGCCGCAGGTTCTTCTTTGCGGCAACAATGGCGATCGCATCTTCGGATGCGTCCGGTGCGATGATGACTTCCGTGAAAATCTCGGTGATGGCGCGCGCCGCATCCGCGTCGAGCTTGCGATTGAGCGCCACGATGCCGCCGAAAGCGGAGGTCGAATCGCAGGCCAGCGCCTTGCGATAGGCGTCGACCAGCGTTGCGCCTTCCGCCACGCCGCACGGGTTGGCATGCTTGATGATGGCACAAGCCGCCGTACGCGCGGGGTCGAACTCCGCCACGCATTCGAACGCGGCGTCGGTATCGTTGAGATTGTTGTAGGAGAGCTGCTTGCCCTGCAATTGGCGCGCGGTTGCAACGCCCGGACGCCGTTCGGGCGTCTTGTAGAATGCTGCGGTCTGGTGCGGGTTTTCGCCGTAGCGCAGCGCTTCCGCCAGCTTGCCGCCGAATGCGCGATAGACGGGCGCGTCGTCGTTCAGCGTGGCCGCGAACCAGTTTGAGATCGCGGCATCGTAGGCCGCGGTGCGCGCATAGGCTTTGGCGGCGAGTTTCTGGCGCAGCGCGAACGTTGTCGCCCCGTTATGCGCGGTGAGTTCGGCCAGCAGCGCGGCGTAATCCTCGGGTTCGACCACCACTGCGACATCACCGTGATTTTTCGCCGCGGCGCGGATCATCGCCGGACCGCCGATATCGATGTTCTCGATGCAGTCGTCGTACTCCGCATTCTTCGCGATCGTCGCCTCGAACGGATAGAGGTTCACCACCAGCAAGTCGATCGGCGGGATATTGTGAGTACGCATCGCCTCGGCGTGGTCGGCGTGGTCGCGGATCGCCAAAAGGCCACCATGCACCTTAGGATGCAGGGTCTTGACCCGGCCGTCCATCATTTCCGGAAAACCCGTGAGGTCGGAGACATCCTGAACCGCCAACCCGGCGTCGGCGAGCGCCTTGCGGGTTCCGCCGGTCGAGACCAGCGCGATACCGCGGTTGCTGAGCGCGCGGGCGAAATCGATCAGGCCGGTCTTGTCGGAAACCGAGATCAGGGCACGGGTAACGGGTCGAAGCGTATCGGTCATGGCGTGTTCAGCTATCGTGTTTTTGCGCAGCACGGAAGCCGTTGGGGCTGGGCCATACTGGCCATCCACGTCTTACTTTCCTTCAGCTTTCTAAAAAAAGGCGCGGAGGCCTAGCATAAAGGCTTGGCATAAAGCCTGGCCTGCTGAAAGTAATTCAACTGAAGCGGACCGGGCGCTAGTTCAAAGGCAATTCCGGGGTCTGCTCACGCGCGCGGCCTGAGCGGGCCGATTGCGGCGTATGCAGGAAAGTCCAGCGCACGCGGGGGGCCTGACGCGCATTGCCGCGGATCACGATCTGGAGCGATCGCCGCGGGCCGTCCTGTCCGCCCAGGTAGGCGCTTTCCTCGAGATCAGTAATGTCTTCGTAGGTGTGGAAATTCCACAGGTCGCGGTTCGGCAATACCAGCATGACACCATGTCCATCGGCGATGCGGGTGGCGCGGACCGACGGATGGAGATGAAAGCGAATCGCGAATTCGTCCGGACTCTTGGCCGGGATCACGTCGCCCCGCGACGACAGGAACAAGTCCTCTCCATCGATACGGTTGCCATCGGGAGATACGACCAGCGTGCGCTGATGGATGACGCTGAACCGCCCCGCATAGCCATCATGAGATGCGCGCACGACAACCGTCCCGTCGCGGTCGTGCTCGCGCTCGACGCCAACGTGGACCGGTCCACCGACAATGGCGCGGCCATCCTTGAACCGGCAGGACGAGACGTTGTTGAATATCGCCGTCGAATGCGCCGCGGTGCTGCGGGCGAATTCGCGCCAGTTATCTTTGGCAGTGGCGGGGATGCCGGCGTTCACGATGATGCGCTGGGTCTTGGCCGAAAGCTCGAACGACAGGCAGCCTGCGCAGGCCTCGAAACTCATTTCGGGCGGCGGCGGCCGGCCGGTATCCATCAGTAACACGCTGTGGCCGGCTTCGATCCGCTGGTACCCGGCATGAATGGCATTGGCGACCGGGGTCCCGCGCGCATCGTCGTATGCGATGAGCGTTGCGAGCAAATCCGGCGGCGTCGGGCCCATGCCGTTGAACAGGCCAAACGTGCCGTCGCCATGCCGGAAGAACCGCAGCATCGGCATCATGCGGTCGATTGCGTTGATAAGCGGCGCGGGAGGCGCAATGTTGCGCGCGGTAAAAGCCTCGCGCAGCGGCAACATGTCGAGCAGAAGCTCGATCAGCGCGTCCGGGTTGCGGCTGGCATGGCCTCCGTCTGGGAGGATTTGCCGCTCGAGATCGGCCACCAGGCGTTGCGTCGCCCGCGGCAGAGAGCGCATCTGGCTGGCAATACAAAGCGCGGCATAGGTCAGTGCCATGCGGGCCTGGAGCCGCGGCACGCCGTCCGGCGTGTCCTTTGCCGTACTGCGCAGGAACTGCACCTGCTTGTTCAGGCTGCGCAGGAAACGTCGGTAGAAGGGCGCATCGGCCTCATCGAGAATCAGCGTGGCCTGGGAAAGCCACGACATGATCCGCCGCGACAGGATTTCGGGCTGCCACGGCGGCGCGTTCCAGGAGCCCTGCAGGTTGATCCAGTCGTCGACCAGCGCGCGCGCATGGGCGCGGGTTATCGCCGTGTCGGCTGCGCGCAGATGGCGCAGCCAGCCAAAACCGAGCAGCGCTTCCGCCCATTCCTGGGAGGGCTCGATCATCTCGAACGGCGAGCGCCCGTCGCAAATCACGATCTTGCCGGCAAAGGCGAAGCGCCCGCTGTAGATTTCTGCGGCGCGGGTCGGATCGGCCGTGCGCAAATCCTGCGGCGCGATGACCAAACGGTCGCCGCGGCCGGGCAACGCCGGGAGAGACGGCACCCAGGATCGAACCCGGCCAAGGGTGCGGTGTACCCCCCTGCGTAGCGACATTAACGGCTGCCTGCTGTGAACCGCGACTGCAACGCCGGGCATGGACCCCCAATCTCCCCGCGATTGCCCCATCCGAAGCACAACATAAAGCGGCTCGCTGAAAAGGGGAATCGGCTTTTGCCGGTTTCCCGGTCCAAGCTCCTCGCGGGACGCGCTTTTCGATTGGATGTTCAGACCCGAATCAGCCGCGCCGCGAAGAAGCCGTCCATGCCGCTCAGGCGCGGGTCCGGATTGGGCCAGAGGCTCGGGAGAGTCCTGATCTCGCCCCGGGGGTTGATGAGGCCTTCGAGGCCTGGAAACTCCGACGCACTGAGGGGCAGCCGTTGCAGCCGGGGTTGGCGCGCCAGGAGTTCGGCGATCTGCGCTTCGCCTTCCTCAGGCTCCAGCGAGCAGGTGCAGAAGACGATCACGCCGCCCGGCACGACAAGATTGACCGCATGGGCCAGCAGCCGGCGCTGCAGGTCGGCCAGGGCGATGAGGTCACTTTCATGCTTCAGCCAGGCAATATCCGGATGGCGGCGGATCGTGCCGGTCGAGGTGCACGGCGCATCGATCAGGACGCCGTCGAAGGGCTGCTCTGGCATCCATTCGGTGGCGTCGGTCGCAATCGTTTCGGCGGTAAGCTGCAATCGCTGCAGATTTTCGACGAGCCGCAACAGCCGCCGCTCGGAGCGGTCCACGGCGGTGACGGTCGCGCCCATCTGGGCGAGCTGGGCAGTCTTGCCGCCGGGCGCCGCGCAGATGTCGGCGATGCGCTTGCCCTTCACGTCGCCGAACAATCGCGCGGGAATGGCGGCGGCGGCATCCTGCACCCACCACATGCCTTCGGAAAATCCCGGCAGCGCCGATATGGGGCCATGAGCGATCGTTCTTATGCTGTCGTTTGGCAAAATAATACCTACCAGGCGCGCCGCCCATCCGACCGGATCGGATTTGACCGTCAGGTCGAGCGCAGGCTCCAAGCCGTTAGCCTTGACGATGGCAAGCGCCGCCTCCGCGCCATAGGCGCTGGTCCAGCGCTCCAGCAGCCACGCCGGCGCATCCAGCTGTGCCGTGTCGAGGCTCGCGAGAGTCGCGTGGCCCTCCCTCGCGAGTCGGCGCAGCACGGCGTTCACCAGCCCCGCGAAATGCAAAGCGCGCCGGTCGGCCTGCACAAGCCGCACAGAAAGATCGACGGCGGCATGATCCGGCACGTCGAGGAACAGGATCTGCGTTGCACCGACCAGCAGGGCTGTTTCGACCCGCGGCGCGTCAGTTGGCATGCCCCGGTCCATAAGCGCGCCGAGAATGTGCTGGAGCGTTCCCAGCCGCCGCAATGTTGTCGCGACGATATTGCGCACGAGGGCGCGGTCGCGCTCGGCCAGCGCCCCAATGCCCAGGGTGGATTGACGGTCTTCGAGCTGTTCGTCGAGCGGGCGTTGCCGGCGCAGGACACCGTCCAGTACATCCGCCGCGGCGCGGCGGGCGGCGAGGCCGGGGGCCTGTTCGGCAGCTTCCAATGGGGTTTTAGGACGGGCGCGGGCCATGAAACTCGTGGTGGCTAAGAAAAAGAGCCGAGAGGCGTATGCTCTCGGCCCTAATCGCGTCAATTCAAAGATATTCTGTTCTGTATCTGCTTAGCCCCAGGGACCGCGTGAAGCGCCGCCGCTCCACGGACCCGTCGCTGGCACACTGCCGCGACGAGGCGTTGCCGTACCTACACTGCCGCCCATTTCGCGCGCCAGCTCCATGAGCGCGGCGATCCGGTTCTCCGTCGCCGGATGGGTGGAGAACAGGTTGTCCATGCGCGCGCCGCTCAGCGGATTGACGATGAACATGTGCGCGGTTGCAGGGTTGTGCTCGGCCACCTCGTTGGGGATCGCATGAGCGGCCGCATCCAGCCGCTGCAGCGCGGAGGCGAGCCATTCCGGGCGGCCGGCGATCTGCGCGCCAAGATGATCGGCGGAATATTCGCGTGTGCGGCTGATCGCCATCTGCACCAGCATGGCGGCGAGCGGAGCAAGGATCACCATGGCCAGCGTGCCGATAATGCCGAAGCCGCCGTTGTTATTGTCGCGGTTGCCGCCGAAAAACATGCCGAACTGCGCGAGCATCGAGATCGCACCGGCGATTGTCGCCGTGATCGTCATGATCAGCGTGTCGTGATTCTTGATGTGCGCCAGTTCGTGCGCAATCACGCCGGCGATTTCCTCGCGGCTGAGATGCTGCAGCAGGCCGGTAGTCACGGCGACCGCGGCGTTCTCCGGGTTGCGGCCGGTCGCGAATGCATTTGGCTGCGGATTGTCCATCAGAAACACGCGCGGCATCGGCAAGCCGGCGCGCTGCACAAGCTGGTGGACGATATCGAACAGTTCCGGGGCGGTGCGGGCATCGATCTCCTGCGCGCCCGCCATCGACAATACGGCCTTGTCGGAATTCCAGTACGCAAACAGGTTCATCGCGGCCGCCACCAGCAGCGCGATCATCGCGCCGCCGGACCCGCCGATGAGGTAGCCCACGCCCATGAACAAGGCGGTCAGACCTGCCAGCAGAAGCGCCGTGCGAAAGTAGTTCATTGTCTCCCGTGTCCTCAAAATGACCGCCATTTGCAGGGCGGCCTTGCGTCTAGAACATGGGAATGGACAGGCGAACTTCAAGCGGGAACCCTGCGGCCCATTGACCGATGGGCAGCGATAACGATTTAAGAAGTACCATGACCATCCCGAAAACCACGCCGTCCGGGAGTTCTGGCGAGATCGCCGCCCCCTGCACCCAGTCGCCCGCCGCAAAGCGCGCTTTGGCGGAAGCCGCTGAACGCCGTGCGGTTGCCGAAAAGGCGGCGAGGGACGCTGGCGAAACCTTGCCAAAGGAAATTAACGGCCGCGATGGGCTGGATCCGGCGCGCTATGGCGATTGGGAGACGAAGGGCATCGCCTCGGATTTCTGACCCGCTTCGCCCCTGACGGCGTCACCGCATCACGACAACAGGCGTACCCACGGCAACGCGCGCATACAGATCGAGCACGTCCGCATTGTGCATCCGGATGCATCCGGCCGAGACGAAGCCGCCGATGGATCGTGGCTGATTGGTGCCGTGAATCGCGTACTCGCCGCCGGTAAGCGTCAGCGCTGCGGCGCCCATCGGGTTTTGCGGGGAGCCGCCGGGAATGACATACGCTGGCGCTGACGGGTTACGGCGCAGGGCCGGCGGGGCGACCCAGGCCGGGGTGACATATTTTCCGTCGACATAGGCAACGCCGGACCATTGCTGTCCGGCCTTGCCGACGCCGACCGGGTAGCGGATCGCCCGTCCGTCGCCGAGAGAGAGGTAGAGCTGCCGCTCCCTGGTTTTGATGACGATGGTGCCGCCCTGATAGCCCATGAACGGCACAAGCTCGCCGGCCTTGGCCGGCGTGGCAGCAAAGACGGCGGTCACTGCCGTGACCAGGACGAGGACAATGATCGCGATGACCGCGACGAACGCACGCAGCGGAGAGGAAAACGACATCGGCACGATACACCTGCCGTTACGCAAGAGGAGGAATTAACTCAACTTGCTATCGCGCCGCTCACGGAAAAATAACGTAAACGATTTGCGCGTCCGCCGACACGCTGCAAACAGGGTAAGCAAAGGGTAAATGAGGCTCGTCGTGACGGCGTGTTGTGAACCGTGCGGTGAACGATGTAGCAAAAACAAGCCGCGGCTGCCCGGCGCAACGCCGAGCATGACAAACTCAGACGCTCATGTCCGAGGTGAGACCTCACGCGCCTTTCTTGTTCTGGCGATTATGCACGAGATCGTCGACCACCGCCGGATCGGCCAATGTCGAGGTGTCGCCGAGCGCGGTATATTCGTCTTCGGCGATCTTGCGCAGGATGCGGCGCATGATCTTGCCCGAGCGGGTTTTCGGCAGGCCCGGCGCGAACTGAATGAGGTCCGGCGAGGCGATCGGGCCGATCTCCTTGCGCACCCACTGCACCAGTTCCTTGCGCAGATCTTCCGTCGGCTGCTCGCCCGCCATGAGCGTGACGTAGGCGTAGATGCCCTGGCCCTTGATGTCGTGCGGATAACCGACCACGGCGGATTCCGATACTTTCGGATGCGCGACCAGCGCGCTTTCGACTTCAGCGGTGCCGAGGCGGTGGCCGGACACATTGATGACATCGTCGACGCGGCCGGTGATCCAGTAATAACCGTCCTCGTCGCGGCGGCAGCCGTCGCCGGTGAAATACTTGCCGGGGTAGGTCCGGAAGTAGGTGTCGACGAAGCGCTGATGGTCGCCGAATACGGTGCGCATCTGGCCCGGCCATGAGTCGGCAATGCACAGATTGCCGGTGGTCGCGCCTTCGAGCACCTTGCCTTCCGCGTCGACGATTTCAGGCTGGCAACCGAAGAACGGCTTCGTCGCGGAACCGGGCTTCAATTTCGTCGCGCCAGGCAGCGGCGTGATCAGAATGCCGCCGGTTTCGGTCTGCCACCACGTATCGACGATCGGGCAGCGGCCATCGCCGATGACGCGATGATACCATTCCCATGCTTCCGGATTGATCGGTTCGCCGACCGAGCCCAGCAGGCGCAGCGAGGCACGCGAGGTCTTTTTCACCGGACTGTCGCCGGCCTGCATCAGCGCGCGGATGGCGGTCGGCGCGGTGTAGAAAATGTTGACCTTGTGCTTGTCGATGACGTCCCAGAAGCGCGACATCGACGGATAGTTCGGCACGCCTTCGAACATCAACGTGGTCGCGCCGTTCGAGAGCGGGCCGTATACGATGTAGCTATGCCCTGTTACCCAGCCGACATCGGCCGTACACCAGTAGATGTCGCCGTCGTGATAATCGAACACATATTGATGTGTCATCGATGTATAGACGAGATAGCCGGCGGTCGTATGCAGCACGCCCTTCGGCTTGCCGGTCGAGCCTGACGTGTAGAGGATGAAGAGCGGGTCTTCCGCGTTCATCGGCTCGCACGGACATTCGGCCGGAACGGTCTTCGAAATCTCGTCGTAATAGAAGTCGCGGCCCGGCTTCATGTCGACCTTGCCGCCGGTATGGCGCACGACGATCATGGTCTCGACCATGCCGGCCTTGTCGGCGGCGGCATCCGCGTTCGCCTTCAGCGGCACCGGCTTGCCGCCGCGCAAGCCTTCATCGGCAGTGATCACAACCGGCGACTTGGCATCCTCGATACGGCCGGCGAGAGAATCCGGCGAGAAGCCGCCGAACACCACCGAGTGGATCGCGCCGATACGCGTGCACGCCAGCATGGCATACGCGCTTTCCGGAATCATCGGCAAGTAGATCGTGACGCGGTCGCCCTTCTTGACGCCGCGCGCCTTCAGCACGTTGGCGAATTTCTGCACCTCGGCGTGCAGTTCGCGATAGGTGATCTTCTTGTCCTTGGCCGGGTCGTCGCTTTCCCAGATGATCGCGACCTGATCGCCGCGCTTGTCGAGATGACGGTCGACGCAGTTATAGGAGACGTTGGTCTCGCCGTCCTCGAACCATTTGATCGAGACGTTGTGCGGATCGTAGGAGGTGTTCTTCACCTTGGTGAAGGGCTTTGTCCAGTGGATACGCTTTGCGGCCTCAGCCCAGAAACCATTCGGGTCCTTGATCGACTGGGCGTACATCGCCTGATATTTGGCGTCATCGATGAAAGCGCGCGCTTTCCACTCGGCGGGGACGTCGTAAACCTTCTCACTCATGCGCTTACTCCCATTTGCTGCCTGAGGACCGTTACCGCGGGCAGCTAACGTCTTCAATCCCGGAGACTTTTTGGACCCTGTTTCCCATTATGCGCCAGTCGCCCAGTGGCCCACAAGCACCAGCCTGTAGCACTTTGGTCGCGCGGCGCAGCGTTACTTGACGCCACCCATCTTGCAAACGACTTTCCATTCATCGGCGGTGACGGGCGATACCGACAGCCGCGAATATTTCACCAACGCCATATCCTTGAGTTTCGGCTCGGCCTTGATGGCGGCAAGCGTTACCGGATTCGGAACCGGTTCAACGGCCTTGACGTCGACCGCGACCCAGCCTTCTTCCTTTGTCGTCGGATCCTGAAAATGTTCGCGAATGACCTCGACAATTCCGACGATGTCCTTGCCTTCGTTGGAGTGATAGAAAAAGGCGCGGTCGCCTTTTTTCATCTTCATTAAATTCTGCTTGGCGGTGTGGTTGCGCACGCCGGTCCAGGCCGTGCCCTTTGCGCCGGTCTTGACCTGCTCGTCCCACGACCACGAGCCCGGTTCGGACTTAACCAACCAATACGCCATCTCCACCCTCCTCACTCGCTCTCATTCTGCCTTGAACGGACGCATCAGCAAGGCCTCGATCGCTTCGTCGATACTGAGACTGCGATCAAGTACGGCTTCTACGGCTGTCGCAATCGGCATGTCGACGTTTTGCTCTCTGGCAAGCGAAACCAGCGCCGAAGCCGTGAACGCGCCCTCCGCGAGTATTCCGGTTGAAGGCGTACTGCCGCTGCCAAGTGCAACGCCAAACGAGAAATTGCGCGATTGTGCCGTTGAGCAGGTCAGGATGAGATCGCCGAGACCCGACAGGCCCATGACCGTCTCAGGCCGCGCGCCGTAAGTACGCGCAAACCGCGCCAATTCGGCAAAGCCGCGCGTGGTCAGCGCCGCAGCGGCGCTGGCGCCGAGCTTTTTGCCGGAGACAATGCCGGCGGCAATGGCCAACACGTTCTTTGCCGCGCCGCCGATCTCGACCCCGCGCAGGTCGGTCGAATGATAAAGGCGAAATGTCGTAGAGCCGATTGTCAGCGCGAGCTTGCGAGCCAGCGCTTCGTCACGCGCGGCGACGGTCACCGCCGCCGGCAGGCCGCGCCCGACATCTGCGGCAAAACTCGGTCCGGATAAAATGGCGACAGCCGTGTCGGGCAGAATGTCGGTGACGATCTCCGACATGAATTTCTGCGTACGTTGCTCGATTCCCTTGGCGCAGATGACGATCGGGGCACCGCTTTTCAGCTTCGGCAACGCGGTTACGGCGGCGCGCATCGATTGTGCCGGCACGGCCATCAGGATCACGTCGGCTTCGGCGAAGGCGGTGCGATCGGACGTCGCCAAAATGCCATCCTTCAGCGGAACGCCGGGCAGGCGCGCGTTGGTTCGCTCGGCAGCGATGGCGTGCGCAGCGGCCTCGTTACGCGCAACGAGAGCCACCTTATGTCCGGCGCGCACCGCGGCATTTGCCAGCGCAGTGCCCCACGCACCAGCTCCCGCAATGGCGATGCGTTCAATGCTCACGCGCGGCGGCCCCAATCGTTACAGCAACAGGTCATTCCAGTCCGTCAGCCTTTGTCGGGCGTATGCCGCAACCGCGACGTCGGCGCAAATTTCGGAACGGGTGCTGCATGCGTCACCTCCGCCAGCGGCCAGCGCGCCCGCGGGCTGACATCAAGTCCATCGGCGAGGCCAAGTTCAAGCCGCTCCGCGCCGGCCCAGGCGATCATTGCGCCATTGTCCGTACAAAGTTGTGGCGGCGGCACCGCCAGCGGTACCTTGGCTTCACGGGCGACCCCCTCAAGCACCTCACGAATCGCCTGGTTGGCGGCGACGCCGCCGGCCGCGACAAGCGCTTTCGGTTTGCCATAACGGCGGTTGAAGATCATAAGGCCCGACCGAACCCGGCTGAACACCACGTCGGCGATGGCGCGCTGGAACGAGGCGCACAGGTCGTCAACGTCCTGCGGGCTAAGCGGGGCGGCATTTTCCGCTTCAAGGCGCACGGCGGTCTTGAGACCTGACAGCGAAAAGTCCGCGTTGTCGCGTCCGGTCATGGGCCGCGGCAGGCTGAAACGTTGCAGGTCGCCGTGCTTCGCCCGCTTTTCGACTTCCGGACCGCCAGGGTAAGGCAGGCCCAACAGCTTTGCCGTCTTGTCGAAGGCCTCGCCGATCGCATCGTCGAGCGTCGTGCCGAGCCGCTCGTAATCGCCGACATCGCGCACGGCCACAATCTGCGTATGTCCGCCTGAGGCGAGAAACAGGCAATAGGGAAACGGCGTGTTCGCAACGAGCCGCGCCGACAAGGCATGGGCTTCAAGGTGATTCACGGCGATTAATGGTTTATTCGCGACCAGCGCGAGCGCCTTGGCCGTGGTGAGGCCGACGATGACGCCGCCGATCAGTCCCGGGCCGGCCGCGGCGGCAATGCCGTCAAGCTTGGCGATGGACATGCCGGCGTCGCGCAATGCGCGCGCAATAATCGAATCGAGGCGCTCGACATGGCCACGCGCAGCGATTTCGGGCACAACGCCGCCGAACGGCGCATGCTCGGTGATCTGCGAATACACGACATTGGACAGAATCGCGCTGCTGCCGTCACGGCGGCGCTCCACCACCGCCGCTGCCGTCTCATCGCAGGTCGATTCAATGCCGAGAACGATCATCCTGTACTCAAAGAGCCATATTAACGGCCGGATTTGCCGGAATTTGTGCCGGTCGCCAGCCGCAGTTATGACGATATATAAGGTTCCGCCGCGAAAAACTGGAGCGGCGTAGCATCGCGAGGTCTCATGACGCAATCCTCTGGCCGCCTGCGGATCGGTACGCGCGGAAGCCCGTTGGCCATGGCGCAGACGCACATGGTGCGCAAGCTGCTGGCGGCTGCGCGGCAGATCGATGAGGATGCAATCGAGATCAAGGTGATCCGCACCACCGGCGACGCCATCCAGGACAGGCCGCTCGCGGATGTGGGCGGGAAGGGGCTTTTCACCAAGGAAATCGAGCAGGCCTTGCTCGACGACATTATCGACCTGGCGGTGCACTCCACCAAGGACATGGTGACAGTATTGCCAGCCGGTCTGGTCCTGGCTTCGTGCCTGCCACGGGAAGATGTCCGCGATGTATTGGTCAGCCGCGTGGGAACTTCTCTCGAAGCGATGCCGCGCGGCGCCGTGATCGGCACGGCCTCGCTGCGGCGGCAGGCCCAGGTGCTGCGGCTGCGCCCTGATCTGAAGGTTGTGCCGATGCGCGGCAATGTCGGCACGCGACTCGACAAGCTGGCGCGCGGCGAGGCGGATGCGACCATTCTTGCGCTCGCGGGTCTGAAGCGCCTCGGCATGGCCGACGCCGCAACCGCGATTCTCCCCGTCGATCAATTTTTGCCGGCGGTCGGGCAGGGCGCGATCGCGATCGAGACACGGAGCGGCGACAGCGCAACGCGCGACGCTGTCGATCGCATCAGCGATACGACGACCCTGACGGCGGTAACGGCGGAGCGCGCGTTTCTCGCTGTGCTGGATGGATCGTGCCGCACGCCGATTGCCGGTCATGCGCGGCTTGAAAATGAGGAACTGACATTTCGCGGGCTGATCGCAAAGCCCGATGGCAGTGCTGCATTTGACGTTTTGCGGCGCGGTTCGGTTCGCGAAGCCGCCGCGCTTGGCGCGGATGCCGCGCAAGAACTGAAAAGCCGGGCCGGACCGGATTTCATTGTCGCTGGCTGACCATGCATGTCCTTCTCACGCGACCGGAGCGGCAGGGGCAGCGAACGGCGGCTGCGCTGCGTGCGCTTGGCCATCAGGTCATTCACGCACCGCTGCTCCGGATCGTGTCCGATTCCGGCGTCGATCTTGGCGAACGGCCTTACGCAGGCATCGTTGTCACCAGCGCGAACGCGCTCGATGCGATGGCAAAACATCCCCAAAGGGAATCGTTGCTGAATGTGCCGGTGCTGGCCGTCGGTGAACGCACAGCGGAAGCCGCACGTGAAGCAGGGTTCGCGAATGTCGTTTCCGTGAATGGCGATGTCGCGCGGCTGGCGGACGTCGTGACTGCGACCATTCCGCGGGGAAGCCGGGTGCTCTATCTCGCCGGCGCGAACCGGGCCGGTGATCTTGCTGGCCTGCTTCAAACCGCGGGTTATTCGGTTCACATGGCCGAAATCTATCGTGCCGTGGCCGCGGACACTCTGCCGGGCGAGGTGATCCAGGCGTTTCGCTCGGACACGATCGATGCGGTCCTGCATTATTCACGACGCTCCGCCGAGACCTTTTTGCGCCTTGCCGCGGCTGGCTCATGTCTTATTAATGTTTTGAAATGTAAACATTTTTGCCTCTCCACGCCGGTGGCGGAGCCACTTGCGGCGGCGGGAGCGAAGGATATCCATGTCGCGCGACGGCCAGAGGAGACCGCTCTGCTTGCGCTTGTCGGCAACAACTAGCCGCCACACTATGGCGTTACCGAATGCGCGGCGGCTGGATCGGACAGGAGTGCGCAATGGCTGAAGACAAGATGCAAAAAGATGCTCCGTCATCGCAGCCGAAGCGCCCCGCAACGACGATCGATGTGTCGGCACAGGAAGTCTCTGCCGCCTCCAGCGGCGAGCCACCGCCGCCACGCCCCGACAGCAACGCATCAAAATCTTCGGAGCCGCCGCGGAAACAAAGCGTTTTTACGCCGGTGGTTGCCGGTGCTGCCGGAGGCGCGATTGTCGGTGCTGCTGCGATCTGCGGCTTGTGGTATTTCGGGTACGTTCTCGCCGGCGATGTCGTCAATGACGATTTGAAGTCCCGTCTATCCAAGCTTGAAGCCCAAACCCGCAGCACATCGGCATCCAATCAGAACGTCATCGCCGACCTCGCTGCCCGAATTGCGAAAATCGAAACGGACACAAGCACCGGTCCGCCGGACGCATCGCGGATGGCGGCGGTGGAGGCAAACGTCAGGGGCGTGAAGGACGCGGTCACATCGCTGACCAACCGTCACAACGAATTGCGGACGCAGCTCGACGCTGTCCAGAAATCTCTTGCCGATCTGCGCAACAGCGTTACCCAGCAGAAAGCGGCAGCCGACAGCGCGGACCTGGACAAAGTGGCGGGCCGTATCGCGCCGCTCGAATCTGCGGTGCAGAATATCCAGCAAACCCTCAGCGCGCGCGAAGTCAACGCCGCGGACCACGCCGCGCGATATGCGCTCGTCGCGGCGTCGTTGCGCGACAGCGTGCTGCGCGGCGCGCCCTATGCAACCGAGCTTGCGGCTTTCAAGGGGCTGGGTGGAAATGCGGCGGCGGTGACGCCGCTTGAGCCGTTTGCAGCGGATGGCGTCCCCAGCGCGGATAAGCTGTGCGCCGAACTGAAGCCGCTGCTGCCAAAGCTTGCCGGCGAGGATGAAGCGGCGGCTAAACCGGCAGGTTTTCTGGAGCGGCTGCAACTCCATGCGGAACGTCTGGTGCGCATCAGGCCGGTTGGCGAGGTCACGGGCAGCGACAGCAAGGCGATTTTGGCGCGCCTTGAGGCCAAGGTGGAGCGGTCGGACGTTAGCGGAGCGTTGTCGGAGCTGTCCCAATTGCCAGCGGACCAGCGGGCGCCTGCGGCTTCCTGGATCGCCAAGGCAAAGGCGCGTGAGGCGGCGCTCGCCGCTGCGCGTGAGATTTCTACAAAGTCTGTAGGAGCGCTTGCTCCGAAGTCCAACTAGCGAGTCCTAATCAGATCGGCAGCCAGTTTCCGGGGCCGGCCGGGTCGATGTGTGGTTTTCATGATCAGAACAATCATTTTTCTCCTTGCGATCGCGGTCGGCGCTTTTGTTGTCGGCTGGTTCATCGACCGCGAGGGCAGCGTCGACATTGTCTGGCTCGATCATCATATTTCCACGTCGGTTGCCGTTCTCGTCGGCGCTGTGGTGCTTCTCACCGCGCTTTTGATCGGGCTGTGGTGGGTGACGGTCGTGGCCTTGAATTCGCCTGCGCGTGTTGCGCAAAGGGCGAGGGAGCGCCGCGCGCGCAAGGCGCATCAGGCGATGACGCAGGGCCTCATCGCGGTTGGCGCCGGCGATGTTGCAGCGGCGGCACGACATGCAGGCGAAGCACGCAAGCTGGCGCCGCACGAACCGCTGACGCTGTTGCTGAGCGCGCAGTCCGCCCAGCTTTCCGGCGACCGCGCGGCGGCGGAGAAAATGTTCGCCGAAATGACATCCCGCGCCGATACGAAGATGCTCGGTCTCCACGGCCTGTTCGTCGAAGCGCGCCGCCGCAACGATCTTGTTGCTGCGCGGGCGCTGGCTGAGCGAGCCGTCTCGACCCCGCCGGCGCCGCATTGGGCTGGACGTGCGGTGCTGGAATTCCGTTGCGCCAGCGGCGATTGGGACGGCGCGCTTGAAACTCTCGACGGCAATTACAAGGTCGGGCTTCTCGATCGCGATGCTTATCGGCGGCAGCGCGCCGTCTTGCTCACGGCGCGGGCGCGCGCGCTGGTCGACAAGGATCGTAACGCGGCGAAGGTCGCGGCATTTGAGGCCGTGAAGCTGTCGCCCGATCTGGTCCCAGCGGCGGCGCTGGCCGGAAAATTCTATGTCGATGCCGGCGATACGCGGCGGGCGGCGCGGGTCCTCGAAACCGCATGGCGCGCCCACCCGCATCCCGATCTTGCCGAGGTCTATGTCAATCTCAAGCCGGGCGATTCCGCGCGCGAGCGCCTTGGACGCGCCGAGAAGCTGGCCGGCATGGCGCCGGGAAATGTCGAAGGCGCGCTCGCGCTGGCGCGTGCTGCGATCGATGCGCAATCGTTCGCGGCGGCGCGCACGGCGCTGACGCCGCTTCTGGTCGCGCCGACCCAGCGGGTCGCCCTGCTGATGGCCGACCTCGAGGAAAAGGAGAGCGGCAATATCGGCCGCGCCCGCGCGTGGATGGCGCGCGCCCTGCGCGCGCTGCGCGATCCGGCCTGGACGGCGGACGGGTTCGTGTCGGAGGTCTGGCTGCCGGTCTCGCCGGCCACCGGACGCATCGACGCGTTCGAATGGAAGGTGCCGATCGCCGACCTCCCCGGACCGACGATCGAGGGTGACGCTGGTGTGACAGAGCTGGAAGCGCTTCCGCCGTCAGAAACCATGCCGGATCCGGCTTCGCCTGGCGCCGAGGCTAGCGCAAACGGTCTCAAACAGCCCGGCACAACACCCCCGGAACCGCAAGCCGCTGCGGAAGAAGCAGCGCAGGCGACCAAAACGCCGCTCCCGGCGCCTGCCGAACCGGTTATTCCGCTCATCCGCGCACCGGACGATCCCGGTCCGGATGCGCCCGACGAGAATAGTCCCCTGACCGCGCCGCGTGGCGACGGCGGAGGTAAATTTCGCACGTTCTTCAAGTGATCGACCACGCTGGCGGCGGGTCCAACCGGTTTGCTTGCCAAGCCTCGGCGCAGCCGTTATCAAGCCGCATCGCAAGCTTTTTTTACGCGAAGTTTTTCGCCGTCGATGGGCCGCAATAGCTCAGTTGGTAGAGCACCTCATTCGTAATGAGGGGGTCGGGGGTTCGAATCCCTCTTGCGGCACCACTGTCCCCGATTGGCGGGTGCCATAGTTTCGTTACTCGATGGTGGTTGCGAACTGCCTGGCGCAACATCGAAGCGTCGCCGCGGGTGCAGTTGCTCCGCTGCCAATCAGATGAGTTCAGTCTGCTCTGCCCGGCTGCGTGGATCGCGACGATCACGTCCCTGTGCTGTCGCAATGGCGGCATAGCGCAATCGTATTTGTTCTTTGTCAGCGCAGTGGTCACTATCGCGCGCGGTTTGGGTCTTACAGGCGTGCGGGAATTCTCGTGACACGGCAGATCATGACGACGCGGAAAATTGCCACCCTTGCGGGACCGATTTGCAGTGTCTTCATCTTCGCCAGCGCGGCCCTTGCGGACGACCAGCCCCCGCTTCTCCCGGATCAGGCGCCGCCCCTGACGGGACAGTCGAAAATTTCCGCGGTTGTCGCATTTGATCTGCCGACGCTCGATCGCGAGCTTGAGGAAAAAGTGCCGAAGCGCCTCGCAGATTTTCAAGACCGCGCGACCGTTTGCTGGCACCGGCAGATGCTCGGTCGGGAGTTCGATGTTGACTGCGAATACTCCGGCTATATCGAGCGTAGCGGTGGCGTGTCGCTGCGCGCCGAGCGCGGCCGCCTCGAAGCCGCGACGCCGATCATCGGCACCATCGTCGCGCAAGGTACCGACCGTTTTACGTCCCGTATTCACGGCACCGCGACCGGTGCGCTGACATTCTTTGCCGCGGCGCGGCCGCACCTCAGGCAGGATTACTCGGTCTCACTCGATATGAGCGAGGCGGTGCGCTGGAGCGAGCCCCCGACGCTTTCGGTCCTCGGCTTCCGTATCGGGCTCGAACGATATGTCGAACCTCAGGTCCGCCGGCAGATGGCGCACGTGCAGGCCGACGTCGAAGCGGGCGTTCGGCGGATGGATTTGCGGGACAAGGCGAATACTGCATGGCAGCACGCGTTCGCGACGGTCCAGCTTGCCGATAACCCGGCGGTCTGGCTGCAGACCGCGCCGCAAGCGATCGCTTTTGCGGGATTGCGTGCGCGAGGTTTCGTGCTCGAAGGCGCGGCGGAAATCACGGGAAACACCGCCGTTAGCATTGGCGTGCAGCCTGCAGCACAAACTCCGACGCCGTTGCCGCCGCTCGGTGACGAAGTGGATGAGCCCGGCCGGTTTGAGGTCGTTCTGCCGGTGAGTGTCGCTTATGACACCATTCGGCAGAAGGTGCAGCAGATCGTGATGGCCTCAGACGCCAGCCAGAGTGCGTCCAAGATTGAAGTCTATCCGTCCGGCGGCCGGCTTGCGATCGGCGTATGCCCATCAAGCGCGAACGAAGCCAGCGGCGCGAGCGGTTGTGCCTACTGGACCGCCGCGCCCCAGATGGACACAACCAGCCAGGCACTGCGGTTTCCCGCGCTTGCGATCTCCAACGCGCCGGCCAATCTCCAGCCAGCCTTGCAAAAGCTCGTGCAGGACGGCGTGGTAACCCAGAATTTGCAGCAGCAGATCCGGCTCGACTACAAACCGCAAATCGAGCAACTCGTCGCATCAGCGAATGCGAGATTAAGCCGGCCCCTCGGCAATGGCTTTCGCAGTGAAACGAAATTGGAGTCGGCTGGAGTGGCCGGTGTTTATCTGCTGCCGGACAGCATCAGAATCGATATTAGGGTCGGAGGCGAATTGCGGTTGATCTACGGCCGCTGATCAGGCTTTGCGGCGCATGATCGCGAGAGCAGCAGCGCTATTCGTTTCGTCGAGCCGGTGATGTGCGCGGCGGGGATTCTTCGGCTTCTTCCGCAGCGGCCTGTTTTTGAAAGCGTGCAATCAGCCATGAGGCTGCCGGCCCTGGCGGGGTATCGGTGCGATAGATCGCTTCCAGCGGATAGGGACCGCCTCGCGTGTCGGGCAGATCGAGCTTCACGAGCCGGCCGGCGTCGAGGTCTTCTTCCACCATCGGATAGGGCATGTTGCCCCAGCCGATGCCTTCGCGCAGCAGCATGTGTTTCGAACCAAGATCAGCGAGCCCCCATGTCCGCGTTGCGACGACCGCGAACATGACATCCCTGGTCAGAGGCGAACGATCGGTCAGGACGAGCTGGACATGATCGCGTCCAGCCCCCGGCGTATTCTTTTTGGCGCGCGCCAGGGGATGATCGGGCGCGGCGACCGGCACCAGCATGACCTCGCCGATATTGATGCGTTCAATGCCGTCAACGCGAGTTGAACTGGGCAAGGGTCCGCTTACGCCGACGCCGGCCACGCGGTCGAGCACAAGTTGGGTGATCGCGCCCAGCGCCTCGACGTGAAGGTTTAGCGTCACGGTCGGAAACTCCGCGCGAAAAGCCTTCAGGGCATCGACCACCCGCGTGGCCGGCATCATTACATCGATGCAGAGACTGACTTCCGCCTCGAGTCCTTGCAGCAGCCCCTTTACCTTGGCGCGCAGACCGCTCACCTCGTTTGAGATCGTACGCGCTTCGGCGAGGACGGTTCGGCCCGCCTCGGTCAACTGCGGCTTTCGCGTCGATTCACGATCAAACAAGGCGACGCCGAGCTGATTTTCCAGATTGGCGATTGCGTAGCTCACGACCGACGTCGCCCGGCCGAGTTTGCGTGCCGCGCCGGCAAAGCTGCCGACGTCGGCGACCGTCAAAAAGACACGCAGCTGGTCGAGCGTCGGGATACCGGGGTCCGATACCATATCTATTTCCTCGAAAAGACTGATCGAAATTATTCCGGTTTTTTAGGCAAGCCAATGGTTCTAGATTTACAGTTCAACGCCGGAACTGAAGGAGCCTGTCATGACCGTCCAATCTTCCGTGGCCGAGATCGAGCAGATTCTGTTGCCGAACGTGCGCGATTTGGGCGACGGCTTTGAGGTCCGCCGCGCCCTGCCGACGCCGCAGCGGCGCATGGTGGGGCCGTTTATTTTCCTCGATAGTTTTGGACCGGTGGCGTTCCGTGGCGGGCAGGGCCTGGACGTGCGTCCCCACCCGCACATTGGATTGGCGACAGTCACTTACCTGCTCGAGGGCGCGATCGTGCATCGCGACAGCGAAGGCTATGTGCAGACGATCAAGCCCGGCGAGGTGAACCTGATGACGGCTGGCCGTGGCATCGTGCATTCGGAGCGCAGCGGACCGGAGGTGCGGACGAACGGCGGCACCGTTGCGGGCCTGCAAAGCTGGGTCGCGCTGCCGCGCTCGCATGAAGAAACGGCGCCAGGCTTTCAACACCTCGGCGCTGAGGATTTGCCTTTTACGGAAGGAGAGGGCGCGCGGGTCCGGGTGATTGCCGGAACGCTGCACGGCAGACGAGCGCCGACCAATGCATTTTCAGATCTGTTCAATGCGGATGTCGCGTTGGATGACGGGGCAACGTTCCGGATCGACGCGGAGCACATCGAGCGCGGCATCTACATCGTCAGCGGTTCGGTGGAAATCACGGGGCAAACCGGTGCGTTCGGTAAGGATCGGCTCGTTGTCTTCAAGCCCGGTGCGGAAATCGTGCTGCGCGCGCTCGGCCCTGCCCGCCTGATGGCATTCGGCGGCGAGCCGCTCAGCGAGCCGCGCCACATCTTCTGGAATTTCGTCTCGAGCAGCCGCGAGCGCATTGAGCAAGCCGCGCAGGAGTGGCGGGAGCGCCGCTTTCCCGGCGTCCCGGGCGATGACGAATTCACGCCGCTGCCGGATATGCCGCCAAAGCGCTGGTCCTGAACAGCTCCGGCCGCTCTGTTCGCCCCCATACATTTCGAATTTATCGAACGAAGTCTTCGAGACTATTCGGCTTTTTCAGTTATCGGAGCGGTGGCAATGTCACCCCCGAGAGTTTCGCGGCAACCCGAAAAATGTCAGGAGTTTCAAATGGCTAAGGTGCTCGTTCTGTATTATTCCTCGTACGGTCACATCGAAAAGATGGCCGAAGCGGTTGCGGAAGGCGCGCGTGCGGCGGGGGCCCAGGTTGACATCAAGCGCGTGCCGGAAACGGCGCCCGAAGAGGTCGCCAAGGCCGCCCATTTCAAGCTCGATCAGAAGGCGCCGGTCGCCAGAGTCGAGGATCTCGCGAATTACGATGCGATTATCGTCGGCACAGGCACTCGGTTCGGCCGTATGACGTCGCAGATGGCGGCGTTCCTCGACCAGGCTGGTGGTCTCTGGGCGAAGGGCGCCCTGAACGGCAAGGTCGGTGCGGCTTTTACTTCGACCGCGACACAGCACGGCGGTCAGGAGATGACGCTGTTCTCCATCATTGCCAACTTGTTGCATTTCGGCCTGATCGTGGTCGGGCTGCCCTATAGTTATCAGGGTCAGATGAGCCTCAGCGAGATTGTCGGCGGCTCGCCCTACGGCGCGACTACGATCGCGGGCGGCGACGGGTCGCGGCAGCCGTCCGAGATCGACCTCGGCGGCGCGCGCCACCAGGGCGAACTGGTCGCGAAGACGGCTGCGAAGCTGTTTGGATAATTACCCAACGACTTTCTGACAGAAAGTTCCAATGGTAAACGCCAGCCGGCGTGCGTCGGCTGGCGTTTTGTTATTTCGGTCGCGATCTTGTGCGGTCGTTTTTCGTTACTTCACGTATTCGTCCGTGTACAAGCCATCGTAGCTCTTGAGTTCGTCCTCCGGCTTGAGAAGTTTCGCCTCGATGCTGACCTTTTGTGCGTTCTCAAGCCCCTTGAGCGGAACTCGGATGTCTTTCGCATGGGCTTTTGAAACGACTTCCCAGGCTGCGGCCAGCAACGCAGGATCCATCTTGCTGAAACGTTTCTTGAGCAGCTCAAGCGCTTCTGCGGGCCGTTCCCGGATCATCTGCGTGGCCTTCGCGTACGCGCGCACCAGCTTGACGCATTTATCGCGGTTCTGCTGACAGGTTTCCGGCTTGGTATAAACCAGATCGTAGGCGAACGGCAGAAGGTCTGGGACGGCGTTCGTGCCGCTCGCCAACATGATCGCAACGCCCTTGCTCACCGCTTGGGTGGTGAACGGCAGCGATGTCGCGAAGCCATCGATTGCCTTGTTCTCCAGCGCAGGCAGCATGGCCGGCGGATCCATCGGTGCGATGCGCACATCCTTCTCGACGTCGAGACCGGCGCGGCTCACCACCAGCCGCTCCCACGCATGCACGATACTGCCGACGCCCTGAATCCCGATCGTCTTGCCCTTCAGCACTTTGGCGCGCTCGGCCAGCGGCATTTTGTCCGTGATGCCTGCTGCTTCGGCGACATCCTTGCGCAATACCATTTCAACCAACGGGCGGTCGACAAGATTGGCGATGGCAAGCATGCGTTGTCCCTGAGCGGCTGCCCGCAGGAATACGGGGCCGGTACCGATGGTGAAATCGGCGCTGCCGGCGATCACGGCATTGGGAGAAGCGACGCCCACGAGGTTGCGGTGCGAAACTTTCAGGCCTTCGGCTTTATAGAAACCTGCGTCCTCCGCGAGGAATGCTGCGGCAAATGTCAGCGTCGGCGCCGGGAGCGCGACGACAAGCTCGATTTCCTGGCTGCGGGCTGAGGTGGGCATAAGAGCAGTCAGCGATGCTGCGAGCGCAGCCGCGAGCGACGTCTTGAGCGATTTATGGGCTGACGCTGTGGCCACGGATAGCTTGGCCATTGGGGGTATCCTCCATTTTATCTTCCTTGAAAAAATCTGTAACAGTCGTATCGACGCGCTACAATGGCATATTCACGCCGGAAATGCCGCAGCAGCAGGATAAGCTGGCGGATCAAGGAAGAATAGGATGGCGATCCTGGGAGAAACACAAGACAAGGGCAGCCCCTTCTTGTCGCGCCTCATGGCGCGGCTGCGGGGACATGGCGATCAGGTCATCACTTTTTTCGTGCTGATTGCGATCTGGCAGGTGCTGAGCCTGGTGCTCGGCGTCTATTGGGTCAGTTCGCCGTGGGGAGTGCTCACGCGCTTTGCCTCCGGCATCTGGAGCGGCGACCTGCTGGTCAACGCGGCCTACACGTTCATCGAGGCGCTGTCCGGTTTTCTGCTGGGCGCCATCCCCGCGATCCTGCTGCCGTTTCTCCTGCGAAGGCTGCCGATGGTGACGGCGATCATCGATCCGGTAATGGTCGGCGGCTACGGCGCGCCCAAGCTGGCGCTCGCGCCATTGTTCGTCTTGTGGTTCGGCATCGGCATGGAATCGAAGGTTGCCCTGGTCGCGATCACGGTGTTTTTCATCGTCTATTTCAGCGCACTCGCAGGCGTGCGGGCGCTCGATACCCGGCTCGTGCAGATGGCGCAGGTCGCCGGCGCGTCCGAGCGCAATGTCGCGCGCCATATCGTGTTTCCGGGCGCCGTGCCGTACATCTTCACCGGCCTGCGCATCGCCATGCCGTATTCGATCGGTGGTGCCGTGATCGCGGAACTCATCTCGGCCAATCGCGGTCTTGGCTATCTGGTGCAGCTTGGCGCGATGAACTTTGACACGACCGGGATTTTCACGGCCTTGGCGATGACGACGCTCATCGTTTTCCTCGGTAACTGGAGCGTGGATGCCGCTGAGCGCCGGCTCCTGCACTGGCGGCCGCCCGCCGATATCAAGATGCAGGCAGGAACCTGACCATGACAATGCCACTTCTCGAAGTCCGCAATCTGGCCAAGCGGTTTGTTGGCCGCGCCGGACGTGACCAGCCGCTGTGGGTGATCCAGGACTTGAGTTTCTCCGTCGCGGACGGTGAGTTTCTCACCATCATCGGCCCGTCCGGCGCCGGCAAGACCACGCTGCTGAACATGATCGCGCAGATCGACGTGGCGAATGGCGGCGAAGTGAAATTTCAATCGCAGGTCTCGCCGCTCAACGATCCGAAAGCGCTGAGCCCCGGCCTGTCCTGCCGCATCGGCTACGTAACGCAGGAAGATAATCTGCTGCCATGGCGGACGACGTTGCAGAACGTGCTGTTTCCGCTGGAGGTGCAGGGCCGGCTCGATGCGGTGGCGCGCGAGCACGTCGCCAAGCTGATCCGCGCCGTCGGTCTCGGCGGCTTCGAAAATCACTATCCGCACGAATTGTCCGGCGGCATGCGCAAGCGCGCGTCGCTGATCCGCACACTGGCATACGATCCGCCCGTGATCCTGATGGACGAGCCGTTCGGCGCCCTCGACGCGCAAACGCGCACCCAGTTGCAGGAGGATCTGTTGCGGCTGTGGAATCTCGGCAAGAAGACAATTGTGTTCGTCACCCACGATATCGGCGAAGCGATCGCGCTCGGCGATCGCACGCTCGTGTTGTCGCGGGCGCCCGCAAAAATCGTCGGCGAACACTTGATTACGATCCCGCGGCCGCGCGACATTCGCGGCATCATGATGCATCCGGAATTCGCCGGGCTCTATCAACGCATCCGGGCGGAAGTGCAATGACGGTTCAGAACACCGCGCTCGATCTGGATATCCGCGGTCCGTCGCCGTTGCGAAAATACGGCGTCACCATCGGCCGCATTCTGCTGATTATTGCGCTTTTCTGGATTTGGAAATTTGGTGCCGAGGCAGCCGGCCCGCTTTATATCGCGGATCCGGTCAAGGTACTGCAACGCATCATCACCGACACCGAATCGGGCGCGCTTGTGCGCGATGTCTATGTCACGTTGCGGCTTTCACTGATCGGCTTCGCAATCGGCTGCGCCGCCGGCATCTTGCTGCCGTTTCTTCTGCGTCTCGTTCCGCGCATCAGCAACGCCGTGGAGCCGTATATCCTGGCGTCGGTCGGCATCCCGAAATACGCGCTGATTCCGCTCTTCATCCTTTATTTCGGAATCGACGATGCGCCGAAACTCTGGTTGATCGGGCTATTGGTGTTCTATCCGGTCTTTATTGCCGTGTTCGCCGGCATTCGCAGTGTCGACAATCGGTTAATCAACATGGCGCGGATCGTCGGCGCCGGCGAATTCACGATTGCCCGCGAGGTGATCTGGAATTCTCTGCTGCCGTTTTTCTTCGCTGCGCTGAAAATATCGTTGCCGCGCGCGGTGAGTGCAGCGGTCATCGGCGAGTTTCTCGTCGGTGACGAAGGGCTGGGCTATTTGATCGAGCATTCGCGCCAGAACTTTGATACCGTCGGGGTGTTCGTGGGCATTGTCGTCGCAACCGCTCTCGTCCTTGTGCTCAACACGGTGCTGGTATGGGCGGACAAGCGCGTCAATGGCTGGCGACCGGTTGAGCGCCACATGGAATTGTGACACGCGCGATTTTTTCATCGACAGTCGTTTGTAGATCAATCATCGCCGCTGTTTCGGAAAACTACTTTACGTCGTTTGGCCAGCAGATATGCTGTGCGCCTATGTCGCAGCAATGCGGCAACGTCCGGATAAAGAATCAACGCACCGGACACGCCAGTGAGGGAGGAATGCGAGAACGCTGCTTGCCGCGCCGACGGCGAGGGCAGCGCGATTGCAATATCGCATGGGTATTGAAGCTGCATTGTTATTGGCGTTGCAGGCGATCTTCAGCGGAATCCTCGTTGGAGGCGTTTACGGCATTCTCTCTGTCGGCCTCAGCCTCGCGTTCGGCGTCATGCGCATTGTCAACTTTGCGCATGGCGAACTGGTCATGTACGGCATGTTTGCCGGTGTCGTGGCCTCGAAGACGTTCGGCATTGACCCGCTCCTGATCCTGCCGCTCAGCTTTCTTTTCACCGCGCTGGTGGGAATGGTTCAGTATCGCGTGGTGTTTCGGCACTTCGTTGGCCATGCCACGCTCAATCAGTTGCTGGCGGCGATCGGCTGCGCGCTGGTATTGCAGATGATCGCGCAGCTTATTTTCGGGGCCGACGCGCGCACGGCGACGTCCGTTTTCACGGGCCAATATACGGTGCTCGGTCCGTTCTTTTTGTCACAGGCGCAGATCGTGGCATTCGCCATCGCCGTGGCGGCGACCTTGGCCGTTGAAGTGCTTTTGCGCACCAGTACCTGGGGCAAGGCCGTGCGCGCGGTCGCTGACGACCTCGAAGCAGCCGAAATCGTTGGCGTGAATTCAAGCCGCATCAATGTTGCGGCCTTCGCGCTGGCTGCAGGGCTTGCCGGTCTCGCCGGCACGGTGCTGGTGACGTATTTCCCAACCACGCCGTCGGTGGGCTTTCAATTGATGCCGATCATCATCATTGCCACGACGATCGGCGGGCTTGGCAGCATCGGAGGCACGTTCCTGGGCGGCATCTGCTGCGGCATCATCCAGCAGATCACAGCCATGATGTGGACCTCTGCGCTGCAGGATGTGCCGCTCTATGTTCTGCTGTTGCTGTTCATCGCATTTCGTCCGACCGGCTTTTTTGGATCGAGAGTCGAATGATGAGCGCGCCTGCGACCGCCGCGAATGCGCCACCCCTCGGGAAAGAGGGATATGGCCAGCTTCACTCGCTGCTGTTCCTGCTCGTGCCGGCTATCGTCGTTGCCGCGCTGCCGCTGATGCCGTTCGTCAACAACTACATTATCGCCGCGGTCGTGCGCGCGCTGATCTTCATCGCGCTCGGCCAGGCGTGGAATGTTGTGGCCGGCATCGGCGGGCAACTGTCGCTCGGTCACGGCGTGTTTCTTGGCATCGGCTGTTACACCACGGGAATCCTGTTCAATCGCTATGGCGTGCCGCCCTGGCTTGGCATGTGGGTCGGCGTTCTGCTCTCGTTCGTTGTCGCATTGGTCATGGGCGCGATGACGTTGCGGATGCGTGGCGTGTTTTTCGCGCTCGCCACCGTTTCGATATCGCTCGCCATGGTGCAGATTTCCCGGCATTTCGTCGACCTCACGGGAGGTGGCGACGGACTGGCGCTGAAGTTTTTTGGCGATTCGCTCTGGGCCTGGCAGTCGCGCACGCCGGCGCCTTTCCTTTACGCGGGGCTGATGCTGGTGATGCTTTACTACGGCGTCACGCGCTGGATTCTCGTCAGCAGGTTTGGCCTGGAGATGCAGGCGGTCCGGGACGATGAAGTCGCGGCGGCGGCATCGGGCGTTGCCGTGTTCAGAACCAAGATCATGGGCTTCGTCGTCAGCGCCATGATGACGGCGGTTGCCGGCACGCTCTACATCCAGTTCTACATGGCAATCGACCCGGATGCGGCTTTCGGCCTCTCTCAGGCGATCCAGCTGCAACTTCCCGCTCTGCTGGGCGGGCTTGGCACTGCCACCGGTCCCATTATCGGCGGCGCTATCATGATCTTCCTCTCCGAAGTCACGAACTGGGGTTCGACCAAGCTGGGCGTCGAAGGGCTGGACATTCTCGTCTATGGCCTGATGCTTCTCGTTGTGGTGCTGCGGGCGCCCAAGGGAGTCGTCGGCCTTCTGCCCAGGGCTTTGCAGCGAGGCATGCGATGACGGCCGCGTTTGCCCTCGAGGTTCGCGAGGTCGGCAAGAATTTCGGCGGCCTGACGGCGCTGCGCGAAGTCTCGTTCACCGTCCGGGAAGGCGAAGTGATGGGCCTGATCGGTCCGAACGGCGCCGGCAAGTCGACGCTGTTCGAGATCATAAGCGGCAACCTGCCGCCGTCGCGCGGCACGATCTCTTATTTCGGCACCGATTGTACGGCGATGCCGCCGCACCTGCGCCGCCGCGCCGGGATGTGCCGGACGTTTCAGAAAGTGCGCCTGTTCGAAAGCATGACGGTGGAGGAAAATATCCGCGTCGCAGCTTCGCAATGCGTGGCGGCGCAGCGCAGTGTGCCGGAGGAGGTGGACAAAATTCTTGGCCAGATGCGCCTTGAGGCGCAGGCTGATCGGCGGCCGTCCGAACTCACGCTTGCCGATCGAAAACGCGTCGAGATCGGCCGCGCCATTGCGGGCACGTGCCGCCTGCTGATGCTTGACGAGAGCATGTCCGGCCTCACCCATGACGAAGCGCAGCACCTCATTACGGAAATCTTGGCGCTCAACCGCAGTTTCGGCATCACCGTGATCGTGGTCGAACACGTTTTGTCCGTGCTTGCTGCCATGGTCCAGCGCCTGGTGGTGCTGCACAACGCGACAGTCATTGCCGACGGCGCGCCGACGCAGGTCGCCAACGATCCGGTCGTGATCGAGGCCTACCTCGGCACCAAACAAAAGGCGTTGCGATGAGCCTCTTGACCGTCGAAAATCTCAGCGTGGCTTACGGCGATCTTTTTGCCGTGCGCGACGTGTCTTTCGCCGTCGAGCAGGGGACTGTGTTCGTTCTGCTCGGCGCCAACGGCGCCGGCAAAACCAGCATCCTGCGCACCATTTCCGGATTGATCGCGGCGTGCGGCGGATACGTTGCGACGGAGAGGACGAGCCTCAACGGCCTGACGCCGCATCAGGTCGCGCAGACCGGAATTTCGCACGTTCCCGAAGGGCGTCGCGTTTTTCCAAATCTCACGGTCGAGGACAACCTGATCGTCAGCTACCTTCCGAGCCGCGCGCCGGTACCGGTCGCGCTGGCGCTCGCGGCAGTCTATGAGCTATTCCCGCGTTTGGCGGAACGGCGACGGCAGGCAGGCGGCACGCTCTCGGGCGGCGAGCAGCAGATGCTCGCGATCGGCCGCGCCATGATGAATTTTCCAAAGCTGCTGATGCTCGACGAGCCGTCGCTCGGCCTCTCGCCGGTGCTCTCGGATCTCGTGTTCGAGCGGCTGGGCGAAATCAAGAAACAGGGCACCACGATACTGCTGGTCGAGCAGAATGCGACGTGCCTTGAAATGGCGACGCGCGGCATCATTCTGGCTAACGGCCATGTGGTGCTCGCCGGCGACCGCCACACCTTGCAGGATTCGGATTTCGTGCGCCGGGCCTATCTCGGCGTGTGAGAACGTGTGCATGGCGCGCAAACACGCCGGCACAGAAAAGAAAGTACCGAGAGGAAACTACCGAACGCCCACTACGGGAGGAAACCGATGAAAATTACACGTCGACAAGGACTTCAAGGACTGGCGGCCGGCGTCGCCACCGTGGCCATGCCCGCGATCGTCAGCGGCCAGGAAAAGGAAATCGTCATTGGCGCTCCCAATTCGCTGACCGGTGGTCTCGGCGAAGTCGGCTCGCGCGGCACCTGGGGCATGCAGATCGCGGTCGACCAAATCAACAAGGACGGCGGCATCAAGGCGCTCGGCGGCGCCAAACTCAAGTTGGTGATCGCCGACACCACGTCTGACAACCCGACTCAGGCCGCGAGCGTCACCCGCCGCATGATCGATCAGGAAGGCGCGACGGTGCTTCTCGGCGCAGGCGCGAGCGCGATGACACTCGCCGCGCAGGTCGAAGCGGAAAAGTCGCAAATCCCGCTCATCACCGGCTCGTATGCTGACGGCATCGTGACGCGCGGCTACAAATACACGTTCAAAATCACGCCTCAGGGTGGCTCGGTGTGGAACTGGTCGATGACCAGCGCCTATAATATGTGGAAGGCGATCAAGGGCGCGCCGCCGAAATCCGCCCTGATCTTCCAGAGCAATGACGCCGTCGGCCTCATCGTCCAGAAAACGCTGCCGGAGCACGCCAAGACGCTCAATCTCGACGTGCCGTTCTCGCAATCGTTCCAGATGGGCCTTTCCGATCCGTCCGTCGCCGTGGCGCCGGTGCTGCGTTACAAGCCGGACCTGATCTTCCTGGGCGGGTTCACCAATGATCTTCTTCTCATCATCAAGGCCTTGCGCGGCGTCGGCGTCACGGCGCCGATCTTCGGCGCAGGACCTGCGGGGACGGATTCCGTCGGTAAAGGTCTCGGCTCTGCGGGTGACAAGTTCTTCGCGCCGATGGCGTGGAACTGGGATCTCAAAGTACCCGGCAACGCCGAATTCGTCGCCGCTTACAAAGCCGCCTATCCGAACCAGCCTTACCCACCGGCCAACGAGCAGCTTGGGCAGGGCTATGTCGTCGGCATGATTTTGAAGCAGGCGCTCGAGAAGGCCGCAACGCGCGATCCGATGAAAATCCGTGATGTGCTGGCCACGACCGAATTCACCAATCTGCCGTACCCGAATCCGACGGTGAAGTTCGGTGAGAACGGCCTCAATGTGAATAACAAGGAAGTCCTGGCGGAGTGGCTGAAAGGTGAGCTTGTCACCGTGTGGCCGCCGGAGAACCAGGCCAGTAAACCGGTGCTATAGCGGCGCCGCAACTGCGTTGCCGGGGTCACGCGTCCGGGGGAAGAACGCCACTTCCCCCGGCTTTTTCTTTTTCGCTTGCCGAAAATGTTGGTCCGCTCGGGCGGACCTGCATTACTGCACCTCGATATTCGCAAGCTTCACCCATTCGCCCCAGCGCGCTGTGTCTTCGATCAGCAACTTGCGCATGGCCTGCGCGTCGCCTTTCATCGGCTCAAGGCCGCTTTTGCGCAGGAATGCTTTCGTTTCCGGCATGTCGGAAATCTTGTCGAACCATATGGCGAGCTTGTCGGTAATGGCCTTCGGCGTTCCGGCCGGGACGATGATGCCCCACCATGGCGCAAGATCCATTGCATAGCCAAGCTCGGTCATTGTCGGCACGCCCGGAAAACTTTCGCTCCGTTGCTTGCTGGTCACCGCGATCGCCTTGTATTTGCCGGCGGCGATCTGTCCCAGCGCCGAGGTCGAATCCGTGAAGAAGAAATCGATCTTGCCGCTTGTCATCTCGTTCATGGCATCGAATGCGCTGCGGTAGTTCACGCGCTTTACGTCGACGCCAATCGCCTTTTTGTAGATCTCGGAAGCGACAATGCCGCTGTTGGTGGAACCGGCATAAAAGGAATCGTCTTTCTTCTCCTTCAGCTTTTTCGTGAGGTCGGCGACGGAGTTGATGCCGCTGGCCGGGGGCACAATCAGGACGAACGTCGTCGACAAGATCATCCCGGCGAAATCGGCATCCTTGAGCGGATCGAACGAAAGCTTCTTGAACAGATGCACGGAGGCTGCCAGCGTGGACGATGCGGGGTTGATGGAAATCGTGTAACCGTCGGGCTTCGAACGGATCGCCGCCTCGGTTCCGAGCAGCCCCTGGGCGCCCGGCTTGTTGTCGGTGACCACCGGCCGGCCGGCTAATTCTGAAAGCTTCTGCGCATAATAACGCACGACAATGTCCGCACCGGTGCCGGGCGCAAACGGGCAGATCGTCTTGATTTCGCGGGTCGGATATTCCTGGGCTTGCACCGTGGACGTGACGGCCGTCAATCCAGCCGTAATGACGAACGCAGCAAAAGCCGTTGCGCGCATGAGCGTGCTCCTTTGACGTTTCCTCGCGAGCGTTTTTTATGCTCGCATTATGTTCGCCGCGGGCTTGCGGCTTAGGTGAGCCCTGCCGTCATTCTGCGGCAGCGACCGCCATTTTCCCCTGCGGCAGGCGGTCGCGGAACGCCGGCAGGATTTCCTGCGCGATGGCTTCCATGTTCGCGCGCACCATGTCGTGCGGCATGGTGCCGAACTGGGTCTTGGTCAGCGAGGTATTGAAGCCGGCGAGATCCTGATATTCCGCAAGCTTTTCGCGCACCGTGTTGG
>Ga0164243_10002416_pt1 | contig 30906 bp, 30 predicted proteins | sample OricompcompostOP_FD_108781 | JGI IMG/M metagenome (GOLD analysis project Ga0164243, IMG submission 108781) | Organic Plus compost microbial communities from Emeryville, California, USA - Original compost - Organic plus compost (OP) | ecosystem: Engineered > Solid waste > Mixed feedstock >... | reverse complement strand
ATGGAGGCGCCGATGAGCACAGGGGGGTCGTCGAGGGTGCCGGTGATGTGGACGAGGTCGTCCACGAGGTGATCGACGGTGTAGTCGTGGGGGTGTGCCCAGTCGCTGTCACCGTGTCCGCGGGCGTCGAGGGTGAGTGCGGTCCAGCCGTGCTCGGCGAGCCGGGCGGCGGTGTGGTGCCAGGAGTGGCGGGTTTGCCCGACGCCGTGGAGCAGGACGGTGGTGCCGCGCGGTGGGGTGGCTGGTGGTGCGGTCCAGTGGTCACCGGCCAGGGTGAGTCCCGCGCGGCGGTAGGTGAGGGGTGTGGGGGTGGTCACGGCGTCTCCGGGTCGTCAAGAGTTGAGTTCGCGGGCGAGGAGGTCGAGTAGATCGGCGCCTTGCTGTTCGAGTTCGGGGAGATGTTCCGCGGTGTCGGCGAGCGCGGTGACGCGGGTGGTAGTGCAGGTGTCGGTGGTGGCGATGCGGGCGAGGTCGTGCCAGTGCTGGGTGAGCTGGGCGTAGAGGTCGGCGGCTTGTCCTGCGATGGGCAGGCCGGTGCGCTGGTTGAGGTAGTGCAGGTAGTCGGCTTGCAGTCGGCGGAACAGGCTGCCGCCGGTGCCGGCCTTGTCGATGAACGCGGCCAGCGCGGTGAGCACGGTGTCCAGTTGTGTGGGGGTGAACACGTCGTGCCAGCGCCGCAGGTCGTCGACGAAGACGCTGAGGCCGTCCAGGCCGGCGCCGTGCACGAGGTCGGTCACCCCGTCGAGTTGACCGGCAGGCAGCAGTGGCTGGGGGTGGCGCAGAGCTCGGGCGGCGGCGTGGCAGGCGTCGGCGGCGGTGTCGGCCAGGGGTGGAAGGTGGGTGGGGTAGCGCAGGCGGTAGGTGGTGTGCCGGGTGGGTGCGGGGAATCCGGTGGAGTTGCGGGCGCGGGCGAGCGCCTTGTAGGGGACGGGTTGGGGGTCGGCGCGGTCGTTGTCGACGACGGTGGCGGTGCGGGTGTGGTCGTCGTAGCCGGTGATCACGATGTCGTGGCGGCTCATGCTCAGCCGCACCCGCAGGTACGGGAGATGGGCGATGTCGGCCCAGCACAGCACCGGATACCCGTGGTCGAGTTCGTCGCGGACCCAGGCCCAGCCTTCGTCGGGGTCGTCGGTGGTGTGCTGGGTGGCGGTGATCCCGAGACGGCGGGTGAACGCGCCGGTGAGGTCGGGGCCGCGGCCCACGAGGTAGATCGGCGGGCTCATGGCGGGGTGGCGCAGGTAGGTGAATCCGAGTTCGCCGCCGAGCCCGAACACGGTGCCTTCCTCCAGTGGTGTGTCGTCGTAGGACAGCCGGGCCCACTGCATCAGGTCGCGCAGCGCTCCTGACCCGCAGTGCCCGGCCAGCTGGTGCGGGTAGTCGCTGATGACGCGTCGTCCGGTCACGTGGTACTCCTGTTCTGTTCGGCGACAAATCCAGGGTCGGTAGCGCGTCCGTGGGTTTCCGCTGGGTGCGACGGTCGGTGCCCGCGGTGGCGTCCGGGTGCCCACACCGTGAGGGCGACGGCCGTGATCGCGGTGATCACGGCGAGGGCGCTGAGGGTGTCGTGGAACCCGTCGACGAAGGCGCGCCGCGCCGCAGCGGCAAGATCAGGCCCGGCGGGCGTGTCGCCGGCCAGTCGCAGCGCAGCGGCCAGCGAATCACTGACGTTCGCGCGAGTTGCGACGGGCAGGTGGGTGATCGCTGGGGCGAGATGGGTGCGGTAGCTGCCAGCGAGCAGGCTGCCGGCCAGCGCGATCCCCACCGCGGCGCCGAGTTCCCGGGTGACATCGTTGACCGCGGAGGCCACGCCCTGTTTGGCGCGGGGAACCCCGCTCACGATGGCGGCGGTGGCCGGTGCCGCGCAGATGCCCAGACCGAGCCCGAACACGCCGAGGAACACCACCAGTCGCGGATAGTCCTCGTCCACCCCCAGCCCGCCGATCCCGACCAGCGCGCCAGCCACCAGCGCCAGGCCGGCGCCGGTCATCACCCGCAGCCCCACCCGCTCGCTCACCCAGGGCGCGAGCACCGCGGCCACGACCAGCGGAACGGCCACCGGCGCCAACGCCAGCCCCGCCCGCAGCGGCGAGTAGCCCCACACCAGCTGTAGATGCTGCATCAGCAGGAAGAACACCCCGAACGCGGCCAGGAACTGCACCACCAGCGACACCGCGCCAGCACCGAACCCGCGCTCGCCGAACAACCCGACCTGCAGCAACGGTGCCGCCCGTCGTCGTTCGACCAGCACGAACCCGGCCCCCGCCAGCACCCCGCCACCGAGCGAAGCGACCACCAGCGCACTGTCCCAGCCGTGATCGGGAGCCTCGATCACGCCGAACACCACCAACCCCACCGCCGCCGCCGACAGCACGGCGCCCGGCACATCCAGCCTGGGCGCCGCGGGCTCACGCGACGACGGCACGAACCAGCCACCCACCACCAGCAGCAGCGCCAACACCGCGGTGGCCACGAACACCGCCTGCCACGACCAGACCGCCAACAACGCGCCGGCACCGAGAATGCCCAGCACCGCACCCACCCCGGCAAAACCCGCCCACACCCCCACCGCACGCGCAGCTTGCCGGGCAGGGAACTCCGCGGTCAGAAGGGACAACGTCGCCGGCATCACCAGCGCCGCTCCCAACCCCGCGACCGCCCGGCACACAATCACCCCTGTCGGCGTATCCACCACCACCGGCAGCGCCGAACCCACCGCGAACACGACCAGCCCAGCCAGCAGCACACCGCGCCGCCCGAGACGATCTCCCACCGCGCCAGCCGGCAACAGAACGCCCGCCAACACCAAGGTGTAGGCATCCACAATCCACGTCGCCTGCGTCTGACTCGCCCCGATATCCGCCGCCAAGTCCGGCAACGCCGTGGTCAGCGACGCCACCCCGGCCATCACCAACGCCACGGCCAGACACGACACCGTCAGCGTCCAGCCACCGCGCGCCCCGCCGGATCCCCCGGTCGGCTCCGCCACACGCATCACCCGCAAGCCTCAGACATTTGTGAACCGACAGTATCGGACCTAGACTGACGGTTTCACAAGTCTGGCTGTCGATAGGCTTGCTCAAGCCCGCGCCGCCCTCCGGATACGCAGGAGATCGATGTCCACCGCCGCCGCCCCCACACCCAGCACCCCGGACGAAGACCCGCGGCTGGCACGCTCCCGCGCACGACTGCTCGACGCCGCCACCCACCTACTGGCCGAAGGCGGCATCGACGCGGTCACCATCGACGCGGTCACCCGCACCGCAGGCATCGCCCGCGCCACCCTCTACCGCCACTTCGGCACCGGCACCGAACTGCTCGCCGCCGCCTTCGAACGCCTGCTGCCCCCCGTCGCCCCCGCACCCGCCCACGGCCCCCTACGACAACAGCTACTCACACTGCTGACCAACCAAGCCCACCTCATCGACCACGCCCCCCTGCAGCTGACCGTGCTGTCCTGGCTCGGCATGAGCATCGCACCAACACCCCCACCCTCCACCCAAACCGACCGGCCACGCCTGCACACCCTGCGCCGCCGCATCATCGAGCAATACCGCCAACCCTTCGACGCCGTCCTCACCAGCGACACCGCCCACAACACACTCCACCCCGGCACCGACACCACCACCGCCCTCGCCCAACTCATCGGCCCCCTCATCTTCAACCGCCTCGTCACCGGCACCCCCAACGACCAACAGTTCTGCACACAACTCGTCGACGACTTCCTCACCAGCCACGGATCCCAGGCACCCTCGGGCCAGGCAGAAAACGGCTGAAACAACAGGGCGCGTAGCTCAACAAGGTTCTCCGCCAGAGGCGTTCATCGCGCCGATCTCGCCGTTGAACCGTCGCCAGGTGCTTCCGCAGACCAGCAGGTCTGGGACCCGCCATGTGCCGTCTACCGCGAACCGGGCGACCACAGCGTCAGACATCCCGTCGGCATGCCGGTCACCGAAGTCAGCATCGCTGAACAATCACCATCATGAACCTGTAGCGCCGGATCACAACCAGCAACACGTCGCCGTTCAGGTCACACCTCATTGTCGCTTGGCCTACCCAAGACTCTTTGCCGCACACGATGCGGCCACTACGCCGCCAGCCGGACTGTCACTCACAGTATCAACTCGGAGACGAACATTCGCCGCAAACGAGCATTGCTCGTTGCCAGCAGGCTCGCCTGAGTCGTGACGAGGCCGCCAGCAGTGGCCGGCGCACTGTAGACACTTGGCTTCCGATCCACGACTGGACCGAAAGCCAAGTGTGGCAATGCATCCGGGCGTCCGGCGTGCCGTACCACCCGGCCTACGACCAGGGCATGACCCGCCTGTCGTGCTCGCTCTGCGTGCTCGGCAGCCGCGCGGATCTCGTGCGCGCCGCACAACTCCGTCCGTCGCTGGCCGCCGAGTATGCCGAACTGGAAGCCGAGATCGGGCACCGGTTCCGCAACGACCTGTCCATGGCCGAGATCATCACCGCCGCCGAGCAAGCCGCAATCGCGGAACACAGCGAGGAGGCAGCCACGATCGAGCTCGGCCAGGGCCGACTGTGGTGGCCGAGGTTCGAGCGCCAGTCTGACCGTTACGGCACCGTGTTCCTGCTCACCGGTCCGGATGCCGAGGACTACGTCTCGTTCGAGAACGCACCCGTCGGCCGACCTGGGCAACTGGTCGCCGTCGTGGTCGAGACGCGTCGCTCTGGCCACTGTGGCGACATCGCTCGGGCCTTGGCGCCCACCACGCCGACGGTTGGCGAGGAGATCACGCTCGGCGCCGGCACGTTGTTCACCGACACCGACACCGACACCGACGCCGACCTCGGCGTGCCCACTGCCGTCGGCCTCGCGCCGGCCGACCACCGGGACACCGACTGGCTCGATCCGCGCGCCTTGTACCGCTGCCACAACCAAACCGTGCGGCTCGAACTCCGCATCCGCAGCCACACCAACAAGCGCGCACGCGACGCCACGTCACGCGCAGCCTGACAGCCCGGCAGTCGGGTCCGACGCGGGCATTTCGCCCAGCCGCCATTCACCCACCTTCAGCGTCGCGCACGGGGCCTTCGCGTGCGTGCGCGACGCGACAACCCCATGGAGAACAGGAGAAAGGACCATGACCGACGCCATCGTTCCTCCGATTCCGTTGTCGCTACAGCACCTCCCGACCGTGGGCGGACTGGTCGTGCCCTGGATCACGCCCCGCACGGCCGACGGTCGATACCTGTTCGGCGTGGTCAACCACGACCTAATGGACTGCGCCTTGGTCAACCGGTGGTGCGGGGTGTGTGGCCGGCCGCTGGAGCACCGCGCCGTGCTGATGATGCGGTTGTCCGACCTGCCACGGCAATGCACGAGCGAGCCAGCGCTGCACCCCTGGTGCGCCGCGTACACCAGCGAGTCCTGCCCGATGATCGCCGGACGACTGGATCACTACCGTTCGTCCCTGCCGCGCCTGGATACGAACATGGTGCGGGCACCCGATGCGGCGGCTCGCCATGGCGATGCTGCCGAACCTTGGTTTGCGGTCTGGCTCGCGGGATATCGAGTCATCACCGACCACGGCAACCTCGCCGCCTCCTACGCCGGCACGCGGCCCCTACGTATCCGGCCCATCACCTGGCGCCTGCCCAACATCTTCTAACCACCGCAGCCGACCCGCGCGGATCGACTGCCCCGCAACGACATCACCACGGAGGACAACATGCAAAGGAGGACACGAACAACCACCGAACCCCTCGCCCTCATGCCCTACGTCTGGTCGTACGGCATGGGCGCGGAATCAACAGCCGGAATCCTCCGCATGCTCACCGACCCGACCGCCCGACCCGACACGATCGCGCCGGACTTCTCCAACCTGGTCCTCGTCATCGCCCAGACCGGAGACGAGTGGAGCACCACCGGAAGACTTGTCCAGCACTACATTCTTCCCTTGCTCCGCAAGCACAACGTCCGCCTGGTCGAAGTCGCCCGCAGAGGTCCGACCAAAAAGGACGGTGTCGCCGTACTCCAGGACACCCGGCAACCGTACCGGCTGCACCTCGACGGGGTGTACAAGCTCTCCCGCGAGAACCGCGTCACCGGCACCATGCCGCAGCTCGGCGGAGTCCGCAAGTGCAGCCAGAAAGCCAAGGGAGCGCCACAGGATGCGTGGCGCGCCAACGAGTTCGGCGACAGTCCCTACATCCACGCGCTCGGGTTCAACGTCCACGAGGCGACCAGGATCACGCGCGACTCCGCGTATTCCATGGGCGGACAACGCATCCCAACGTACCCGATCTACGAATGGGGCTGGACCCGACAGGACTGCCTCGACTACCTGTACCGCAAACTCGGCGTGGCGTGGCCGAAAAGTTGCTGCCGACACTGTCTTCTCTCCGCTTTGTTGCCGTGTCTCGTTAGGGCATCGCACCAGCGGGTGACTAGCCGAGACTGTGTTGCACTACCGCCTGTCTCGAATGTATGTACGACATATGGAGTTGATCTTCTTCTCGTCCGGTGGATGGGAGTCCTGGGATGTCCAGCGGCGACCGGTCATCCCGGACGGCATGCCTGTCCTTGTCGACGACGACTTGGCGTTCGAGGACGCGTTCGGCCCGCGGTCGGCGACGGTCGTCAACCGCTGGCTGCGTGAGTTGCCGTCGAGCGGTTGTCCGGCACCGAGTTCGTGGGAGTCCTACGCGCGGGTCCTGCGGTCGTGGATAGAATTCATCGCCGGCTTCGAGGTGGCGAGGATGAGTTGCGCGGCGGCGTGGTGGTGTCGGTGCGCGGGACCGAACTGTCCGGCGTAGATCCGACAGCCGCACCGTTCCCTGCCACACGTCAACTCCCGTGGGGCCGGGGGATTCGCCCGATACCGGGAATGAACCGGCCGACTCGCGCGGTGTAGTCGGCGTACGCGGCGGCGTGCATCCGATGGAGATAAGGCTCCTCGACCAAGCGCACCTGGACCTCGACACCGACGAGCATGGCGAGGAATCCGGCCAGGGCGACCGGGTTGGGCACCATCAACGTCAGCCCCAGGAAGGCCATGAGCGCCGCGGTGAAGATCGGGTTGCGGACGAGCCGGAACGGGCCGCGGGTGACCAGGCCGGTGCGCTCGGTCTCGTCCACGCCGATGCGCCACGAGGCGCCCAGCCCCATCTGGGCAGCGAAGGTGGCCAGGATGCCCAGCACCGCGAGAACCACGCCCAGTACCTGCACGACCGGATGATCCAGAATCGCGAGTGGGCGCAGCCCGGACATCCCGGCGATCGGCGCGGCCACACCGGCGATCATGGTGCCGAGGTTCATCGTCCAGTGGCCCCACCACTGTGTCGATCCGGGTGTGATCGAGAACTGCCGGACTCCGGCGTCACCGGTGCGGTGGCGCTGGATCACCGCGCGCACGCCTCCGGCGAGCAGGACGAAGGTTCCACAGAGGACGAGCGCGGCGACGGCCATCACCGCTCACCCCTCGCCTGGGCGGGCTTGGTGGCGACGCCGAGCAGGATGTCCCCGCCGATGCGGGTGCGCCACCGGTCGCCCACGTGCAGGCCGTGGCGGGGTAGTTCGGCCAGGAATTCCCCGGCGGTGAACCGGTCTTCGTCGGGGTGGTCGGTCAGCAGCCGGACGGAGGGGCGGGCGAGTGCGGTGGCGGTGACCTCGTCGAAGAAGAACCGCCCGCCGGGCTTGAGCACGCGGGCGACCTCGGCCAGCGCGTCCCGCCAGTTCGGGATGTGGTGGATGATCGCGAAGTCGAACACCGCGTCGTAGCTGGCGTCGGTGCCGCCGCCGAACGCGGAGAACGCTGCCCGTAGGTCGGTGGCGCTGCCCTGCGCCAGCTGGACCCGGCCGGTGTAGCGGCGGAGCCGCCGGGTGGCGCGGGTGATCATTGCCGGGTCCAGGTCTACCGCGTCGACGCTGGCGGCGCCGAATTGGTCGAGGATGAGCTTGGTGCCGTAGCCGGCGCCGCAGCCGATCTCCGCGGTTCGCGCTCCCGGGGTGCGTCCGCCCAGCGTGGCCAGCAGGTGCGTCTCGTAGTGCTGCAGCCAGCGGCGGGGTGGCGAGTTCACCAGCGCCGTCTCGATCGTGTTCATCAGCATGTCGGACGTCCCCTCAATCATCAATATCCGAGCTGCACGATGTCATCGCTGTTGAGCGATGTACCTACCATACATGCTTTCATCGCTTGATAGCGATGAAGGGGGCGGATGGGGTGGTCGGCGTCAGCCGCGCCGACGTTGCGCAGGAAAGCGCCGGTTTCCGACGATTTTCAGATTCGCAAAGGCAGTTCTGTCGCGTGTTGTCAGTCGGAGAGGCCGATCTTCTGGTGTAGGCGCCGCAGGGGGCCTGGTGCCCACCAGTTCGCCCGGCCGGCCAGGCGCATGAAGCCGGGGACGAGGATGCCGCGGACCAGGGTGGCGTCCATGATCACGGCGAGGGCCAGGCCGACGCCGAGCAGCTTCAGCGGGGTCAGGCCGGAGGTGGCGAAGGCGAGCAGGACGACTGCGACCAGGGCTGCGGCGGCGGTGACCAGGTGGCCGGTGCGTTGCAGGCCCCAGGCGACGGCGGCGGTGTTGTCGCCGGTGCGGTGGTATTCCTCCTTGATGCGGGAGAGCAGGAACAGCTCGTAATCCATCGACAGTCCGAACGCGACGCAGAACATCAGCACCGGGGTGTCGATGTCGATCAGGCCGGTGACGGTGAAGTCGCCCAGCAGCCCGCGCAGGTTTCCTTCCTGGAACACCCAGACCATCGCGCCGAAGGTGGCGGTGAGGCTGAGCAGGTTGAGCACGATGGCCTTGAGCGGGATGAGCAGACTGCCGGTGAACAGGAACAGCAGCACCATGGTGGAGGCGGCGATGATGGCCAGTGCCCAGGGCAGCTTCTCGCCCAGGGTGTCCTTGGCGTCGACGAGCACCGCGGCCTGGCCGCCGATCAGCGTCGGTGCGGGCGCGGGCACGTCGCGTACCGTGCCCACCAGGTCCATGCCGCGTTCGGAGTAGGGCTCGGTGTCGGAGATGACCGACACGGTGGTGCCGGCCTCGGCGGTCAGCCGCTCGGCGGCCGGACCGGGTGGGGCCACCAGCGTGCCCTGGGCGTAGGAGCCGGTCGCGGCGTCCACCCTGGTGACGGCGGGCAGCCGGGACAGGCGCGCGGCGTAGTCGCCGATCTCGGCGGCCTTGGTGTCGGGGTCGACGCCGGGCAGGACAATGGAGATCGGCGAACCCTCCTGGCTGCCGAACTGCTCGCGCAGCATCTGGGCTGCCACATGGGCCGGGGAGTCCGGGGGTAGCACCCGGTCGTCGCTGTCGCCGAACTCCACCCGCAGGAACGGGATGCCCAGCGCGATCAGCAGCGCGGCGACGGCCAGGGTGAACCGCAGCGGCCGGCGCATCACCGCCGAGGCCAGCCGGTGCCAGAACCCGGCCTGGTCGACGGTATCAAGCGACGCGGCGCGGGGTTTGCGGCGCACCAGCCGCCGGACGTCGAGCGCGTCGATACGGCGGCCCAGCAGCGCCAGCAGCGCGGGCAGCACCACGATCGAGCCCAGCGCGGCCAGCGCGACCACGGCGATGCCGGCGTAGGCGAACGACCGTAGGTGGTACATCGGGAACACCAGCATGGCGGACAACGACAGCGCCACGGTGAGCGCGGAGAAGATCACGGTGCGGCCCGCGGTGCGCAGGGTCTCGCCGATAGCGTCGGAGACCTCGCGGCCCTTGCCGAGTTCCTCGCGGTAGCGGGTGACGATGAACAGGCTGTAGTCGATGGCCAGGCCGAGGCCGAGGGCGGTGGTGATGTTGACCGAGAATACCGACACCGGCACGAGCATGTCCAGCAGGCGCAGGATGACGAACGAGCCGATCACCGCGAGTACCCCGACTGCCAGTGGCATGCTGGCCGCCACGACACTGCCGAACACCAGCAGCAGGATGACCAGCGTCAGCGGCGCGGCGAGCAGTTCGGCCTTGGTCAGGTCCTGCGCGCTCTGGCGTTCGAGTTCCACCCGGACCTGGGTGGAGCCGGTGGCCCGCAGGGTCAGCCCGTCGTGCTCGCCGGCGTAGGCGGGCACGATCCGCTTGGCCGTCTTGCGCACCGCGTCCTCGTCGCCGCCCAGCCGCACCATGATCAGTGCGGAGCGTGCGTCGGTGGACCGCAGCGGTTCAGCGCGCTGCAACGACCAGTACGACGCGGCTTGCACGACACCCGGTTCGTCGGCCAGGCGTCCGGTCAACCTCTCTCCCCGCTGTGTCACGGAGGGGGTGTCGACGTTGTCCGGTGTGGACACAACGAACACCAGGTGCGGTGCGCCTGATGTGAACTCGTCGTTGAGCAGCTTCTCGGCGCGGGCGGACTCCGAGTCCCGCGCGGTGATGCCGCCCTCGGACAGCCTGCTCTCCACGTCGGCGCCGAACGGGATGGCCAGTCCGATAGCGACCAGGGTGACCAGCAGCACCCAGAGTCTGCGTCGCACCAGCAGACGACCCAGACCGGCCAAGAGAGAGCGGCCTTGTGGTGGTCCCGATTCAGGTTCGGGGCGCTGGGTGGCGCGGATCTCCGGCGCCTGGTTACGGCTCACGCCTCGTCCTCCATGATCGGGCGACGCCGGACGGCGCCGCCAGGGGTGCTTCACCATCAGCGGATGTCGTTGCTACAGCGACGAAACCGTGATGCAGGGGTGTTTCCAGGCCCGCCGCGTGGTGGCCCCGTCGTGGCTCTCGGTCCACAAGGGAAGTCCAGTGCGCCCAGGACGTCGCCCCGGCGCACACCCCCTTCACTGCTGTAGCACCCCGCACGAGCGGGGGTCCACATTGATCGACAATAGCCGATGACATCGTCAGATAGCGATATAATTGGGCGTTATTGTTTGGTCTAATCGGGCGGCACCACGATCCGGCCGACTGGAGTCGAGTGGCGACGAGCTTTGTCCATCGTGGACGGAACCGCGCGGCGACGTGTCGAAGACGTCGTCACCCCGTGTTCACGGTGATCGTGTGATGTCCAGTAACGCCACCGGGAAACGGTTCTCTGAGCACCGCGTCCTGCACCTGCCCATCCGCCGCGACGCAACGCACCCGGATCCGGTGGATACCGGGTGCCAGGTCGACCGGGTGGCGCCAGCGCCGCCAGGAGGTCGGGGCCAACTCGGCGGCGAGTTCTGCCGGTGTCCAGTCGCCGTCGTCCACCGCGACGTGGACCTCGCGGACACCGCTGGGCGGGGCCCAGGCCACACCGGTCACCGGGAGTGCCCCGGCCGTGACCCGCGAGCCGTCGGCCGGGTGGTCGATCCGGGACAGGGGGCGCACGCGCAGCGGGCCGCGGGTCCATCCTCTCCGCAGCCAGTAGTCGGGGTTCGGAGCGGACTGGATCCGCAGTTCCGTCAGCCACTTCGCTCCGGTGTACTGCCCGTAGATCCCGGGCACGAACACGCGCGCGGGAAAACCGTGCGCTGGGGTCAGCGGGTGCCCTTTCATGCCGACAACGACGTATCCGCCCGACTGCTCGAGTTCCCGCAGCGGGAGGGTGCATTCCCAGCCGTCGACAGCCCTGGTGACCAGGTTCGCCTGCCGCGACGACGGCCCTGCCCGGTCGAGCAGCGACTTCAGGGGTACGCCGAGCCACCGGGCGTTGCCCAACCGGCTCCAGCCCAGTCGGTTGTGGACGCAGACCAGGACGGCGTCGAACTCGACGAGACCGAGATTGAGCAGCTCGTCGTAGCTGAGCGACAGTTCGGTGCCGACCTCGCCGGTGACGGCCAACCGTCAGTGCGCCAGGTCCACCACCGGCGGGCGCATGTTCACATCGGTGACGTAGAACTCGTCCACCGGCGTGATCAAGGGCGAGACCCCATGCCAGTGCTCGGCGCCGTCGACAGCGGCGGGCAGCGGGTCGCGGGCAAGCGGCGTACTTCCGGTCCTGGCGAGCTCCGCGCGGCGACGCCCCTGCGCGGCGGTGGCCGCGAGGAGCAAGACCGCGCCCAGCGCCGTGAGCACCGCATCCCGTGGGCGCCTCGCGTTCAAAGTGGCGACCGTGCCCGCCGCACCGGCCACCGCGGCGGCCAGGTTCGCGGCCACCGGCCCGTCGGTCGTTACGGCGCGGCGACGCAGCAATGCCGTCCCGGCGCCAGCCACACCGCTGGCGATCAGCAGGTCGCGCAGCGGGCGGCGAGGGCTCCGGCCGAGCAGGCCACCCGCGGCGAGCACGGCCATGGCCGCCGACGCCCGGATCACCGGCTTGTCCGCTTCCTTCAGCCATCGCACTACAAGCTCCACCAGGGCATGTGGCCCGACATCGGTGGCCAACTGCCCCGCGGCGTCGAGCGGGGACCGAGACCTCAGCAGCGCGGCCGTCGCCTCCGCGGCGCCAAGCCCGGCCATCCCTGCCGCGACTCCGCGACGCCAGCCGGATCCACCGCCCACGGTTGTGCGCGTGTGTTTCATGAGTGCAATATATGTGTTGCACATGAGGAGGTCGATAGACGCATGGGTGACAAGAGCCCGTTGCTGAACGATGCCGTGCTGGCGGCGGCGGCCCAGGTGATCGCCGAGCACGGGTGGCACGAGTTCACGCTGGAACGGGTTGCCCAGGCGGCCGGGATCTCCCGGGTCACCCTCTACCGGCGCGGCGCTACCCGGGAGCAGCTGGTCGAAGCCCTCGTCGTCGGCGCCGCACAGGCCTGGCAGGCGAGCTTGTGGCCCGCCCTGACCGGACCGGGCACCGCCCCCGAACGACTGCGCGCCGCCCTGCACGCCTGCTGCGACGTCGTCGAGGAGCACCTGGCGCTGCTGGCCGGGCTCAGCTCAGCACCGGATCCGGTGTTCCACCTGGACGGGGAGTCCTCTGACGGCAAGGACACCAGGCGTGTCTACGTGGCACCGTTCGAACGGCTCCTGCGCGACGGCATCAGCGAGGGCTCGTTCCGCGGCGATCTCGACCCGGAGGAGACCGCGGTGCTGCTGTTCAACATCGTGCCCCGCACCTACCTGCACCTGCGCAGCGCCCACCAGTGGGACGCGGCCAGAACGGCTGAGTCGCTGATCGCCCTGCTCATGCCGGGACTGCTGACCGAGCCGGACCGCTGAACCCCGAACCACAGAGGAGTCCCATGGCCACCAGCGTCGAATCACTCGGCCCCACCCGGGAAGTGGAGCTCCCCGAGGGCAAGATCCGGTTCCACGAGCGCGGCGAAGGCCCGCCGCTGGTCTTCGTGCACGGCATCATCGCCAACGCCGACGTGTGGCGGCACGTCGTACCGGGACTGGCCGACCGCTACCGGTGCATCACCCCGGACTGGCCGCTGGGCGGTCACGAACTGCCGATGCGCGAGGGCACCGACTTCTCCCTGTACGGTCTCGCCGACCTGGTCGACCGCACCCTCGCCGCGCTCGGCCTGGACGAGGTGACGTTGATCGGCAACGACACCGGCGGCGCCATCTGCCAGGCCGTCGCGGCCAACCACCCGGACAGGCTGTCGCGCCTGGTGCTCACCCCCTGCGACGCGTTCGACAACTTCCTGCCGCTGCCGATCAAGCACCTCCAACTGTTCGGGCGGACCCCCGCCGGGCTCAAGGTCCTCGCCGAATCACTGCGATACCGGCCGGTGCAACGCCTGCCGATCGCGTTCGGACTGCTGACCCGACGCCCCATCCCGGCGGACATCATGCACAGCTACACCGCCCCACTGCGCGACCTCGCCGAGGTGCGCCGAAACTTCGCCCAGCTCGTGCGCACGATCTCCACGCGCTACACCGTGGAGGCGGCCGAGGCCCTGTCCCGGTTCCCGCGTCCGGTGCTGCTGGCCTGGGCACGGCAGAACTTCTTCCCCCTCGCCCACGCGGAACGGTTCGCCGGCCGCCTGTCCGATGCCCGGCTGCGGATCGTCGAGGACTCCGGTCCCTTCGTCACGGAAGACCAGCCACGTCAGGTGGTCGCCCTCATCGAGGAGTTCCTCGACACCACCGCAGACCGAGCCCGTTGACCCACCCGAGAATCACCGTGCCGAGCGGGGCTTCGTCCTACCCGGAGCTCGTCGTTTCCCGGTCGGCCGGTGCGTTGTTCATCCCGAGTTCACGACCGGCGCTGATACTCGCTCCTCCGCAGTCAGCAGCGAGAGGGTTCCGCCATGAATGATCCCGAACGTCCGCAGGTCTCACGACGTCAGCTGGTCAAATACGCCGGTGTCGGAGCGACATTCGTCGCCGCCGGTCCACTGGCGGCGGGTGGCAGCGCATGGGCGCAGGATGCCCTGGAGACGCAAGGGCGCGGCGACGGCCGGCACCGGGCGTGGCGGGCCGGCGACCACCACGTGCACTCCGAGTACAGCGGAGAGTTCGACACCTCGGTCACCCCGCCGAGGTTCACCAAGGGCGCCGACGCGGTGTACCCGATCGTCACGAATGCGATCATGGCCAAGTTCTTCGGTTTGACCTGGGCGATGTGCACCGACCACGGTGGCCCGACACACTCGAAGGTCAACCTCGAGCTGGCCTATCCGGACCTGCTGCGCTCCCGGCAGCTCGTGCCCGACGTGCTGCAGTTCTGGGGCATGGAGCTCGACACACCCGCACAGGACCACCACACGCTGATGATCCCGCGCCACGACGGCGAGGCGCAGCAACTGTTCGACCTCGAGAGCCGGTTCGCCAAGCACGACGCCTTCCCGGCCGACCCGGGCCGGGACACCGAAGCCAAGATGATCGAGTTCCTCAAGGTCGCCAAGGACATGCGGCACAAGCCATTGGTGATCGCCCACCACGCCTCCCGCTCGGCCCGCGGTCTCGGCGTGTACGGGCAGGACACGCCGAGGGAGTTCCGCAACGGCAACAACATCGCGCCGGACGTCTACGTCGGCTTCGAAGGCGCGCCCGGCCACCAAGCGGGGCCGCTGGTCGGTGGCGCACGCGGTTCCTACGGCAACTACCCGACCCACGGCGGCTTCGACCAGATGACCGCGCGGGTCGGCGGCCTGTGGGACTCGTTGCTCGGCGAGGGCCGGAAGTGGTGGATCACCGCGACGTCCGACTCGCACGTGCACTGGACGCGCGGCGGCGCGGACTTCTGGCCTGGCGAGTACAGCAAGACCTATGTGCTGGCGCGCCAGGACTACGGCGACATCATGGACGCTCTGCGCGCCGGCAGGATCTTCGTCACGACCGGTGACCTGATCACCACCCTCGATCTGACCGCGAAGAGCCGGGACCGGTCGGCCGCGGTGGGCGAGACCCTTGTGCTGCGTCGTCGCGACCGTAACGACGTGGAGATCGAGATCCGGTTCCGGCCGCTGCAGGGCAAGAACGCCAACGGCGACCGCCCGCAGGTCCGGCGGGTCGACCTGATCGTCGGCCAGATAACGGGCCCGAACGCGAACCTGGACGCTGACACCAATCCGACCACGAAGGTGGTCGCCCGGTTCGGCCCGAGTGACTGGCAGCGGCAGGGATCCGAGTACGTCATCCGGTACACGCTGCGCAACGTCGAAACCGACCTCTACGCGCGGGTGCGCGGCACGAACACCGATGAAGCCGAACCGCTGCCCGACGGCAAAGAGAACCCGTGGACCGACCTGTGGTTCTACTCCAATCCGGTGTTCGTGCGCCGCGGTTAGCCCGTGAGAGGGGTGGCCGCAGGGCCACCCCTCTCACGGGCGTTCGCGCGGGCCGACGGAGAAGGTCAGGCCGAAGTTGTCCAGTGTGGACGGTAGTGGTGCGGCCGGGCTCAGGCGTTGGTCGGAGGTGAGCTGGAACTCGCGGTCAGTCAGCAGGGCAGCGAGCAGCGTGCTGGTCACCGTCGCCATCAGGTTGCGGGCCGGGCATTCGGCTGGGCCGGCGCTGAACGGCACCAGCGCCGGGTTGTCCTGCGCTTGTCCGTCCAGCCAGATGTCCGGGGTGAAGCTGTGCGCGTACGGCAGGTTCTCGTCGTCGCGGTGGAACAACGGCGTGAAGATGAGCAGCCCGGTGCCTGCGGGCAGGCCGTCGATCTCCTTGGTGGTCTCCCGCAGGATGGCCGGTGTGGTCGGCCACAGCCGGACGGTGTCGAGCGCGCATGCGCGCAGGAACGGCAGGTCCGGGGCGTCCGGCGCCTCCGTCAATGCCCGCTGCAGGCAGGCGGGGTGGGTCGCGAGCAGCGCGAGCGCCCGGAAGGTCACCATGCCGGCCGCGTCGAAGGCGAACAGCCAGTGCCCCACCTGGCTGACCGCGTCCGGGTCCGGGTGCTGTGCGATCACACCGGCCAGGCTGTCCGGCTCGGCGCGGTCCAGGTGGGTTTGCAGCCGCCCCAGTGCCTTGGCGCGCAGCGTCCTGCGCGGTGGCGCGGCGAACGACCAGTTCGCCGCGCGCCGCAACCGGCCTATCAGGTCGGTGGTGGCCTGGTCGTCACGAGCGCCGTTGCCGAGCACGATCCGGCGGACAATCCGCCACCACACTGCCTCGAACGTGTTCCAGTCCAGGGTGCCCGACGACGGCAGCGCCGCGGTTTCCTCGCGAATCGTCGCCATGATCACGGGCATCAGGTGGTGCACCGGCCGGGCGGTCTCCAGCACGGTCTCGTTGAACTCCCGCCGCCGCTGCCGCGGCGCGCCCTGCGAGATGAGCACGCCGTGCGGCCGGAACTGCCGGAGCGCGGCCTTCTTCTCCCTGCTCGCCGGGCTGAACGGCTCCGGGGCCTCGGCCAGCACCCGGCCGACATCGGCAGCCGACAGGACCAGGGCGAACGGCCGGCCCGGCTGAGACAGCCGCAGCAGTCCGGGGCCGTATCGCGCCCGCAGGTCCTGCAGTGTCCGCACGGCGCTCCGGTCCGCCTGCATCTTTTCCAGCAGGCCCATGACGCGTGGTCGCCGCTTGATGACACCGCCGGCGATCGTGGGCGCGACGACCGAGGAGATCACTTTCAGGGTATCGATCGGGGTGGTTGTCGTCACCGGGTCCGGCTACCCGGTCACCGTCCGGACAAACCGCCCTCGGGCGGGTACGCCGCCAACGTAGGCCCGTTTCTCACCTGCAGCGGCCGTGAGAACGGGGCCGTATGTTCGATGCGACGGGGTTCCGCTTGATCGGATCGTGACGCCGGAGCAACGCCTTGACCTGATCCCGGTCGAGCTAGACGGTCAGGTTGCTCCACAGTGCGATTGCGCTGTGCATAGTGGCTGGTTTGGCACGGGGGCAGCAGAAGACGCGGGTGTGAATCCTGTAGTTCCCTGGGTACTCCGTGTGCTGACGTGAGGAGCTATCGACAGCGCGAAAGGGGACGATCAGCATGGAATCACGGGCAGCGAGGCTCGAAGTCGCCCTGGCGAGCGTTACCGCAGGTGTGATCATTGCCGGATGCGGGACCGGGCAGGCGCCATCTCGGCCGCAGGAGGAGTCGACCGGACAGCCGGGGCCGACCGCCACGGCCCCGGCGACGCAGCCGAAAGTCGACCAGGCCCAGGCACGGGACATCGCCCAGAAGGCGGTGCCAGGTGGACAGGTACACACCGTGGAAATCGCCGACGAGAACGGCCGCAGCGTATGGGACGCGGACACGGTGGACGCGCAAGGTAACCCGCGCGACGTCGACATCGACGCGGAGACCGGCCAGGTCATGAGGAACGAGCCGGGCGGTGCCGATCAAGGTGACAACGGCCAGGGCGGCAACGATCGGGGCGGTAACGGTGACGGTTGACCGTAGTGCGTGCCCATGCGGGATATGTTCCACAGGACTCATGCTGGCTTCGCCTTCAGGCTCGGGAGACCTTGCCCATCGTGCGCTTGCGGGCCGAGGTGGAGGCGATTGGGAGAGTCCAGCTCACCTCACGGAACCCAACCACGACGCCGCCACACGCCCGCCTCACCCCGGCCGTAACGACAGTCGGCGTCGACGTCATCGGTGATGGCCAACCGCCAGCACGCCGGATCCACGACCGGCGCGGATTTCAGGTCGGTGACTTGAAACTGGTCCACGAGCGTGGTCGAGGGAAGACTCGCGGCTAGTCGTCGCCGGCACCGGCCCGCAGACGGCGGGCCGGTACCCCTTTGTGAAGGTCAGGTCGTCTCCGAGCGCTCCGCTTGGAGGGCGCGGCCGGTGAGTCCGTCGCGCAGGGTTGACCACATCGCCGTGCGGTTGCGGATGATCAGGATCACGGCGAGCAGCAGGTAGAGCGCGCCCAGGCCGATTCGTTCGATCGCGGCCAGGTCCGGCGGGAGTGTCCAGGCCAGCGCGAACTGGGCCAGGAACAGCCCGAGCAGGGCCCACGCGCCGCGCCGGGACAGCGCTCCGGCGGCGACCAGCGCGACGGCGAACATCGACTGGGCGGCGGTGAGGAACAACTCCTCGCGCTGCAGCGGGTCGATCGGCAGCCCGGTCAGCGACCCGGCGGAGATCGCGAAGACCAGCGGCAGGATCCCGACCAGCAGCGTCCACTGGTTGATCTTCGAGGAGATCAGCGCGCCGAGCGCGGCGGCGCCGCGCAGCTTCCAGGCCAGCAGCAGCACGGCGATGAACTCCGGGGTCTCCGAGGCCAGTGGCGCCACCCACTGGACCAGCAGGAACTGGCTGACCCCGAGCTCGGTGCCGGTCTCGACCAGGCTCTCGGCGAACGGTTCGGCCACGGCCAGGATCACCGCGGCGGCGAAGACCAGCATGCCGACCGCTGACCAGCGGCGGATGCGGGTCGGGCCGGTCGCGATCCGCGCGGCCGGCCCGATCAGCTCACCGCTCCCCTCTTCCTCGTCGTCGTCCTCGTCGACCCGGCTGACCCGTACCAGGTACAGCGCGAAGATCCCGAACAGGACAACCGCGTCGAGCAGGGTGAGGCTGTCGCGCAGCGCGAACGTCAGCGCGTACAGGCTGGCCACCGCCAAGTAGGCGATCTCCACGGTCTGCACCGGCTCCAGCCGAACGGCGGAGCGGTCCTCCGAGCGGGTATCGGGGGCACGGCGGCGCCGCGCGGCCAGCGCCGCCAGCACGACCAGCGACCAGCCCACCCCGATCAGCAACCGGTTCGCGCCGGTCATGTTGGCCAGCGCCAACGGGGCGTAGGTCTCGGGGTCCTCGCCGGCCTTCCAGGCGAACACCACGTCGACGGCGTATTCGGGCAGTACCGCGATCAGCGCCAGCAGGGCCAGTGCCAGCCCTTGTCCGATGTCGCGTTCGGCCAGTTCGGTGCCCCAGCTGAGGAAGAACGCCGCCCCCACCACGGCCGTACCCAACAGCAGGACTGCGAGCACCGCTGGTATCGGCGCCCCGCTGAACCGCAGCACCACTCCGGGGATCGCGGCCACCACCGGCAGGGCCAGCGGCCAGTTCCGGCGCACCGCCCCGACCGCGGTCATCGCCGCACCTTCGACTTGCGCCGCCTCGAGTCGGCCCCGAGGCTCTGCCTGCCGTCCATTACCCCTCCAGAAGTATCGCCGTTTCACGTTTACATCGTGACTTGACGATGAATACCATCCGGTGCGACGGCTGTCCAACCGGGATCCCCGATCCAGTGACGACTCACACACGCCACCGAAATTCACCATGCGGAAGCGCTATCATCGCTTCATGGCGATGAACAGAGTGGAGGCATGCCCGGTCGCGGAAGCCGAGGCGGCCGGGTTGGACGCGGCGGTGGCGTTGTTCCACAGCCTGTCCGATGAGACGCGGTTGACGATCGTGCAGCGGCTGGCTCGCGGTGAGGCGCGGGTGGTGGACCTGGTGGAGCAGTTGGGGTTGGCGCAGTCGACGGTGTCGGCGCATGTGGCCTGCCTGCGTGACTGTGGCCTGGTGGTGGGCCGGCCGCAGGGGCGTCAGGTGTTCTACAGCCTGACCCGGCCGGAGCTGATGGACCTGCTGGCCAGCGCGGAGACACTGCTGGCGGCGACCGGTAACGCGGTGGCGCTGTGCCCGAACTACGGCACCGACACCGGTGTCACGGCCGAAGCCGACCTGATGGACGAGACCGACAAGATGAGGGAGACGCTGGCATGAGCGACGCGTGCGGGTGTGGCGACGACGAGCCCCGCGCCACCGGCGAGGAGGCCGAGGAGCACGAGCCGGAACGACTGTGGGAGGTGCGGGAGCTGCAGTTCGCCGCGGTCTCCGGCGTGTTGCTGCTCGCGGCATGGATCACCAGCCTGGCGGGCGGTCCAGCGACGGCCGTGACGGTGCTGAAGTGGCTGGCCCTGCTGGCCGGTGCCTACACCTTCGTTCCGTCCACGTTACGGCGGCTGGTCAAGGGCAAGATCGGGGTCGGCACCCTGATGACCATCGCCGCGGTCGGTGCGGTCATCCTCGGCGAGGTCGGCGAGGCCGCGATGCTGGCCTTCCTGTTCTCCATCAGCGAGGGCCTGGAGGAGTACTCCCTCGCCCGCACCCGCCGCGGCCTGCGCGCGCTGCTGTCGCTCGTTCCGGACGAGGCGACCGTGCTGCGCGACGGTGTAGAGATCGTGGTCGCTCCGGCGGAGTTGCGGGTCGGGGACGTGATGGTGGTCAAGCCGGGTGAGCGGGTCGCCACCGACGGGGTCATCCGGGAGGGGCGCACCGCGCTGGACGTCTCGGCGATCACCGGTGAGTCCGTGCCGGTCGAGGCCGGACCCGGTAGCGAGGTGTTCGCCGGGTCGATCAACGGCACCGGCGTGCTGACCGTCGAGGTGACCACGACCGCCGAGGACAACTCGCTCGCGCGGATCGTGCGCATCGTCGAGGCCGAGCAGTCCCGCAAGGGCGCCGCCCAGCGGCTCGCTGACCGGATCGCCAAGCCGTTGGTGCCCGGCGTGATGATCGCCGCCGCGCTGATCGCCGGGATCGGCAGCCTGCTGGGTGACCCGCTGGTGTGGATCGAGCGTGCCCTGGTCGTGCTCGTCGCCGCCTCACCGTGCGCGCTGGCCATCTCCGTACCCGTCACGGTGGTCGCCGCGATCGGTGCGGCCAGCAAACTGGGCGTGCTGGTCAAGGGCGGCGCCGCGCTGGAAGCCCTGGGCCGCATCCGCGGGGTCGCCCTGGACAAGACCGGCACCCCGACCGCGAACCGGCCCGCCGTGATCGACGTCGCCACCACCGGCGGCGCCAGCCGGGAACAGGTGCTGGACGTGGCCGCGGCGCTGGAGGCCCGCAGCGAACACCCCCTCGCGAAGGCGATCCTCGCCGCGGTCGACGAAGTCCGGCCAGCGTCGGAGGTCGAGGCGGTGACCGGCGCCGGGCTCACCGGACGCTACGACGGACGCCCGGCGCGGCTCGGCCGGCCCGGCTGGCTCGAAGCCGGGCCACTGGCCAGCGACGTGCAGCGGATGCAGGCCGCCGGCGCGACCGCCGTGCTCGTCGAGCAGGACGGACAGGTGATCGGGGCGATCGCGGTGCGCGACGAACTGCGCCCCGAGGCCGCCGAGGTCGTGGCCCAGCTGCGGCGGGACGGCTACCACGTCGCGATGCTCACCGGCGACAACCACGCCACCGCCACCGCCCTGGCCAAGGACGTGGGCATCGACGACGTGCACGCCGAACTACGGCCGGAGGACAAGGCCGCCCTCATCAAGCAACTGAGCGGCCAGCGGTCCACCGCGATGGTCGGCGACGGCGTCAACGACGCCCCCGCCCTGGCCACCGCCGACCTCGGGATCGCGATGGGCGCGATGGGCACCGACGTGGCCATCGAAACCGCCGACGTCGCGCTCATGGGCGAGGACCTGCGCCACCTGCCGCAGGCGTTCACCCACGCCCGCCGTGCCCGGTCGATCATGCTGCAGAACGTCGGCCTCTCGCTGGCCATCGTGGTCGGGTTGATGCCGCTGGCGCTGTTCGGCGTGCTCGGCCTGGCCGCCGTGGTGCTGGTGCACGAACTGGCCGAGGTCGTCGTCATCGCCAACGGCGTCCGCGCCGGCCGCACCAAGCCGCTGGCGATCACCGCTGGCGATCGGCAGGCGACCGCGCCCCGACCGGCGCCGGTGGGGGCGTCTTCGTGACCACACCCACCCGCACCGCCACGGTGACGCGGGCACGGCTGGTGCTGGTGGCCGTCGCGGTGGGGTTGGCCGCGCTCGACCTGGGCCTGAAGGCCTGGGCCGAGCGCGGCCTCACCGACGGCCGGTACGTCGACCTGGGCGTGATCCAGCTGCGGCTGGCGTTCAACCCCGGCGTGGCGTTCAGCCTCGGCGACACCCTGCCCGCCTGGCTCCTGCTCGCCATCACCGGCCTGATCATCACCGGACTCGCCGTCTACACCTGGCGCTCCGCCCGGACCGGCACGCTATCCGTGCGGCTGGCGCTGGCCGTGATACTGGCCGGCGCGGTCGCCAACTTCCTCGACCGCGCCGTGGACGGGGTCGTGACCGACTACCTGCACACTGGCTGGTTTCCCACTTTCAACGGTGCCGACGTGCTGATCACCCTCGGTGCCGCCGCCTTGATCCTGGCCACCCTGCACGCCGAACGCCGCGCCAAGGTCCGCGCCCAGGCAGGCGGCTCGTGACAGCGCAGGGTGAGGACCGGCTCGTCCGACGTGGGCTGGCGCTGGCCTGGTTCATCGTCGTCTGGGACCTCATCGAAGGCGTCGTCGCCGTCACCGCCGGGCTGGTCGCCGACTCCATCGCCCTGGTCGGGTTCGGCATCGACTCAGCGATCGAGGTCTTCGCGGCCTCGGTGGTGATCTGGCAACTGCGCGCCGGCGCCCACGCCCGGCAGCGACCCGCGCTGCGCATGATCGCGATCACCTTCTACGCGCTCGCCGCCTACGTCGCGTTCGAGGCCGTGCGCGACCTGATCACCCAGGACAAGGCAGGCGAGTCGCTGGTCGGCATCGTGCTGAACGTGGTCGCGCTGATCGTGATGGTCCCGGTCGGGCTCGCCCAGCGCCGCACTGGACGGGCCCTGCGCAACCCCGTGCTGGTAGCGCAATCCACCGAAACCTGGATGTCCAACGCCCTGTCCCTCTCCGTACTCGCCGGCCTCGGACTCAACGCCGCCCTCGGCTGGTGGTGGGCCGACCCGGTCGCCGCCCTCGTGGTCGCTGCGCTCGCCGCCTGGTCCGGCCGCGAGGCCTGGGAAGAAGCCGGGGAACCGCAACAACACTCCACGGAGTCGTGATGCACACCTTGCGCCTCTTGCTCGACGCGCGTCGCGCACACAAGCATGGCCCAGAGGCTCTGCTTCGCCGGCAACGCGATCGCCTCGCCGAGATCGTGACCCACGCGTGCAGCCGGTCGGCCTATTACCGTGAGCTCTACCAGGGGCTGCCCGAGCGGATCACCGATCCAACCTTGCTGCCGGTCACCAGCAAGAAACAGTTGATGCCACGGTTCGACGACTGGGTCACCGACCCGGCGGTCACGCTCACGCACGCTCAGGCGTTCGTCGACGACCCCTCGCGGATCGGCGAGAAGTTCCTCGGCCGCTACACCCTGCTCACGACATCGGGCACCACCGGTACCCGCGGCCTGTTCCTGCTCGACCGCCGCTCGGTGGCCGTAACCACCGCGCTGAGCACGCGGATGCTCGGTGCCTGGCTCAGCCCGGCGGACGTGGCGCGGATCGCCGCCCGTGGTGGGCGGATCGCCATGGTCAACGCCACCGGTGGGCACTTCGCCTCCGCGGTGGCGGCGGCCGGGCTGCGCCGCAACCCGTTGCGGCGCCGCCGTATCGGCGTGTTCCCGGTCCAGCTGCCGCTACCGGAGTTGGTGGCCCGGCTCAACACCTTCCGGCCCGCCATCCTCGCCCCCTACGCCACCACCGGCGCCCTGCTAGCAGGCGAACAGCAGGCCGGACGCCTGCACATCGACCCCGTCCTGGTCGTCCTGTCCGCCGAAGGCCTGCCCGCCACCGAATACGACCGCATCGCCACCGCGTTCGGCGCCACCGTCCGGCAGGGCTACGCCGCCACCGAATGCCCCTTCCTGACCTACAGCTGCCGCGAGAACTGGCTGCACATCAACAGCGACTGGGCCATCCTCGAACCCGTCGACGCCGACCATCAACCGGTCCCGCCCGGCCAGCTGTCCCACACCACTCTGCTGACCAACCTCGCCAACCACGCCCAGCCCATCCTGCGTTACGACCTCGGCGACGCCGTCCTCCTGCGGCCCGACCCCTGCCCGTGCGGCGACCCGCTGCCCGCCATCCGCGTTCACGGCCGCACGGCCGACCTGCTCACCTTCCCCACCCAAGGCGGCGGGCAGGTCACCATCACCCCGCTCACCCTCAGCGCCCTGCTCGATCACGTCCCCGGCATCGACTTGGCCCAGATCGTGCAAACCTCACCCACTGACCTCCGGATTCGCCTGCGATCCAAGGCCGGCGTGGACCCGGAACAGACCTGGCACGCCGCCCGCACCGAGATCGACCGCCTGCTCACCGACCACCATCTCGCCCACGCCACCCTCACCCGCGCCGACGAACCACCCCAGCAGACCACCGGCGGCAAGTACCGCCCGGTCATCCCGTACACAGCGTCGCCTGGCGACACCGGGACAGAAGCTTGACCGGTAACTGACTCTGCACGCCCGTCGGTGTGTGGCCCGTCGACCACAACTCGGCTATGCCCGGCAGCGCGGCGGTGCCCGTGCGGTGGACCACCACGTGGGTAAGGATGACGTCATGTCCGTGTTGCGGATCGCACTGGCCCAAGTCGACCCGACCGTCGGTGCCCTGGCGAGCAACGCTCAGTTGATCGTCGACTGGACGCGGCGGGCCGTCGCCGCAGGGGCTGACGTGGTGGTGTTCCCGGAGATGGTGCTGACCGGCTATCCCGTGGAGGACCTGTGCCTGCGCCAATCCTTCGCACAAGCATCCCGGACCGGGGTCGATGGCCTGGCGGGCCGCTTGGGCAAAGCCGGCTGCGGTGAAACGTTGGTGTACGTCGGCTACCTGGATCGTGACGAGGAGGGGCCGCGCAACGGCGTGGCCGCGTTGTTCGGTGGCGCGGTGGTGGCCCGGCAGTTCAAACACCACCTGCCCAACTTCGGTGTCTTCGACGAGCACCGACACTTCCGTCCCGGCCGGACCCTGGAGGTGCTGCGGCTGCACGGCGTCGACATCGGCCTGGCCGTATGCCAGGACCTGTGGGAGGACGGCGGCCCCATCGCGGCCCTCGGCCAGGCCGGCGTCGACCTGGTGGTCTCACCGAACGCCTCGCCCTACGAACGGTCCAAGGACGACATCCGGCTGCCGCTGGTGGCCCGGCGCGCCGCCGAAGCCGGTGCCCCGCTGGTCTACGTCAACCAGGTCGGCGGCCAGGACGACCTCGTGTTCGACGGCGACTCCTTCCTCGTGCTGCCGGACGGCGCGCTGCAAACCCGCGCCCCGCAGTTCGTCGAGGACCTGCTGCTGGCCGACCTCGACCTACCCGCGGGCGGGCACGAGGCTCAGGGGGATTTCCACGGGCTGCGACTGCGGCGGCAGGTCCTGACCCACGCGCCGTTGCGGCGCCGGGCAGCACCCGCCGCACCGATCATCAGCGAGCCGCTGTCCGACGAGGCCGAAATGTGGGCCGCGCTGGTCCTGGGCCTGCGCGACTACGTGGTCAAGAACGGGTTCTCGACGGTGGTGCTGGGCCTGTCCGGCGGCATCGACTCGGCGGTGACCGCGGCCCTCGCGGTCGACGCTCTCGGCCCCGACGCGGTGTTCGGGGTGTCGATGCCCTCGGCGTACTCCTCGTCCCACTCCCGGTCGGACGCGAAAGAGTTGGCCCGCAGGCTCGGCTGCAACTATCGGGTCGAGCCGATCGCCGACCTGGTGCGCGTCTACGTCGAGCAGCTCGGCCTGACCGGAGTCGCGGAGGAGAACGTGCAGGCCCGCGTGCGGGGCATGCTGCTCATGGCTTTGTCCAATCAGGACGGTCTCCTCGTGTTGGCCACCGGCAACAAGACCGAGCTCGCGGTCGGCTACTCCACGCTCTACGGCGACGCGGTCGGCGGCTTCGCGCCGATCAAGGACGTGTTCAAGACCGAGGTGTGGCGGCTGGCCCGGTGGCGCAACGCCGAGGCGACCACACGTGGCGAGATTCCGCCCATCCCCGAGAACTCGATCACCAAGCCGCCCTCGGCGGAACTGCGCCCGGGACAGCTCGACACCGACTCGCTGCCCGACTACCACTTGCTGGACGACATCCTGGACGACTACGTGGAAGGCGACCGCGACCACGCCGACCTGGTGGCGGCCGGGTTCGACGCCGAGGTGATCGAGCAGGTCGTGCGCATGGTGGACCGCGCCGAGTACAAACGCCGGCAGTACCCGCCCGGCACGAAGATCACCCTCAAGGCGTTCGGTCGGGACCGCAGACTGCCGATCACCAGTACCTGGGGCCACGGCCACAACCAGCCGACGGTCGCCCACCACGGCGTAGGCCCAGGCCGGACCGTCGTCGGCGAAGCATGACTGACGGATCGATCCTGGTCACCGGCGTGAACGATCGCCATCGCGGTGGCCACCGTGCTCGGCCGCCTGCGCCGGTGTTCAACCTCGCCGACACCTTCATCACCCTCGGTGCCGCCGTCCTCATCCGGGGCGCTGTCCGGGCACCCAAGCCGCAAGACGATCCGACGGAATCGGTGACAGCGAACCAGCGCGACCCGGCTGCGTAGCATCGTGACGATGCGCGGTCAGCCGTTGCCTCCGGTCGGCCCGGCGGTCAGGTACCGGTCCACCGTGCGCCGGACCTCGTCGGGCGAGCGAAACGGCGTCGGCGGGTCGACCCGCCGGACCGCACCTTCGGGCAGCACCACATAGCTCACCGGCAGGAACGCGGGCAACTGCAGTGCCCTGCCGATCGTGCCGTCCGTGTCGTGCACGGACGGAAACCGCACGCCGAGGTAGGCCAGCAGGTCCAGGCCGTCCGCGGGCTCGCTTTGTACTTGGACGCCGAGCACCGGGACCGCCCCGGTCGATATCGAGTACGCCTCGAGGACCGGCAGTTCCTCCCGGCACGGCTGGCACCAGGTGGCCCATACGTTGATCAACGTCGGCTTGCCCGCCAACGCCGCACCCAGATCGACCACGGAACCGTCCCCGAGACAATCGCCCTTCACGTCCTTGAGCGGCGCGGAGGCCGCGGCTCGCGGCGCGGGCCGCGGACAGGGACGGAGCGCGGCTTCGGCACGCGCCTGAGCCAGGTCGGGCACGACTCGGCTTGGTGCCTGGCCGGACGGCGCCGTTGCACCGCCCTGCTCGTGCCCGTCACGTGGCCACAACGCCACCGCGCTGGCGAGTACCAGCACGACCGCGACGAGGACCCATCGGCGTGTGTGCGTCATCAGAGCAGTGTCATCCAGTAGGTCCAGAAGGCTTGTAGCACGGCCAGGGCGATGGCCAGGTACCACAGGGTGAGCACCACGCCGTGGTACTTGATCACCATGGTGCTGGCGCGTCGTGATCCCACCGGGGCGGGCAGGTGTCCGTGGTGCAGGTTGTGCAGGGCGGTGTACCAGAAGATCGGGATCGTGACCGCCCAGACGACCATGCAGTACGGGCACAGCGCGCCGATGACGTAGAGACTCTGGTAGATCAGCCAGTGCACGAACAGGACACCGAACAGCGTGCCGGCCTGCAGCCCGAGCCAGAACCAGCGGGGCAGGCGCGCACCGCCCAGCACCGCCACGCCGACAGTGGTGACCACTGCGAAGCCGGCGATCCCCAACAGCGGGTTGGGAAACCCGAACACCTCCGCCTGCGCCGTGCGCATGATCGAGCCGCAGCTGAGGATCGGGTCGATGCTGCAACTGGGGATGTAGGCGGGGTTGCGCAGCAAGGCGATCTTCTCGACCGTCAGCACCGCGGCAGCCAGCAGACCGATCATGCCGCCGATCGTCAGCAACCAGGGCAGCAGTCGCGTGAACGGCTGCCGTTCAGCACGAGGCAGCACACCCGATCCGGTGCTCATTTCGTCAGTGCCTCATCGAGCGCCGTCTTGAGTCCTTCGTAGGACGGCGTTTCCTGGAACTTCGTGCCGTTGATGAAGAACGTCGGCGTGCCCTGCACGCCGACGGCTGTGCCGTCGGTGCGGTCCTTGCGCACCCGGTCGAGGGTGGCCTGCGCGTCCAGGTCGGCTTCGAACTTCGGCATCTCCAGCCCGAGGTCGCGGGCGAAGCCCAGGAACGTGTCCCGGTGCGAGGCCTGCTGGTCGCCCCACTGCGGCTGGGTCTCGAACATCCTGCGGTACATCGGTTCCAGCTTGCCCTGCAAACCAGCCGCCTCCACCGCGCGCGCGGCGAGCTCGGCGTTGCGGTGGCTGGGAATCGGGAAGTACCGCATGACGAAGGTCACCCGGTCGCCGTACTCCGCGCGCAGCTTCTCCACGCCGGGGAACGCCGCCCCGCACGCCTCGCATTCCAGGTCGAGGAACTCCACCACGGTCACCTTGCCGTCAGCGGCGGTCGACAGCCGATGGCTGTCCGGCCGGACCAGCACCGAGGCCGGCACCGTAAGCGTGCCGCCGCTCGGGCCGGCCTGCGCGGGCGCAGATGGGCTGTCGGGGCGGGCGAACAGGATCAGCACACCCACCACCGCCACCACGACGGCGATCACCGTCAACGAGATCCTGGTATTGCTCGTCATGTCATACCTTCACATCGGGTTTGGCCGGGCAACCCACCGGCCGGGTCAGAGGGGGGTGGTGAATCCGGCGATCGGGCCACGCAAGTAGGCCACCAACGTGCCCCACAGGCCGGTCACCAGCAGCACCCCGACCGCGAGCAGCAGAACTCCACCGGTGATCTGGACAGCCCGGGTGTGCCGTCGAAGCCACCCGGCGGTGGTCAGCGCCCACCGTGCGCTCACCGCGAGCAGTACAAATGGCAGCCCCAGCCCGAGGCAGTAGGCCAGTACGAGCAGCACGCCCCGCCACATGGCGGGCCCGGCTTGCGTTCCGCTGGCCAGCGCGATGACGCCGGCCAGGGTCGGGCCCAGGCACGGGGTCCAGCCCAGGCCGAACACCGCGCCCAGCACCGGCGCTCCCCACAGTCCGCGCTGCGGGCGGTGCCGCAGCCGAACCTCGCGCTGCAGGGCGGGGATGAACCCGAGGAAAGCCAGGCCCATCGCGATGGTGACCACGCCGCCGATCCGCTGCAGCAACTGCTCGTTGGCCAGCAACGCATCCGACACCCCGAGGACGGTGAGCACCGCCGCACCGAACACGACGGTGAACCCGAGCACGAACAGCATCGCAGCTCCGGCGACCCGCCACCGGTCGCGGCGCCGCCGCACCGGTTCCTGCTCGTCGACGGCCGGGGCGTCCGCGCCGACCAGCCCCGCCAGGTAGGCCAGGTAGCCGGGCACCAGGGGGATGCAGCAGGGCGAGGCGAAGGAAATCGTGCCGGCGGCCAGCGCCACCAGCGCGGCCACTACCAGCGGTCCCGAAATCGCCAGGTCGGTCAGGCTCACGACGGGCCACCGGCTCGAACAGGTTCCGCGGCGACGCGCTGCACCACCGGCAGCAGGTCCTCCTCCAACAGCGCCGTCAGGAATACCGCCGCCACCCGGCGCTCACGATCGAGAATGATCGTGGAGGGCACCACGTTGCGCGGGAGACCCTTGAGCGCCAACAGGGAGCGACCCGCTGGATCGTAGAACGACGGGTAGCTGACCTTGAAATTGGCGACGAAGTCCTCGGCGGCGCTCCGGACCTCGTCGCGCACGTTCACGCCGAGAAATTGCACGCCCGACTCCTTGGTCTTGGCGTACACGTCTTCCAGTTCGTCGGTCTCGGCCCGGCACGGGCCGCACCAGGATCCCCAGACGTTGAGCACGACGACCTTGCCCCCATAGTCCGACAGCTTCAGCTGACGGCCCCGCTCGGTGAGGCTCTCGCCCGACATTTCCGCGACCATGCCGCGCTGCTCGGGCGGATCGTAGAAGATCCTTGTCTGCCCGCCGGGCGCGACGAACTCGAACCCGCTGCCCGTGGCCACCGCGTCCGTCCCGGTGCTGCAACCGCTCACTGCCAGCAGGACGGCGGACGCGATGACGCCGCCCATCCGCCGTCGACGGGCGGCGTTCGCCCGCCGATGGGGAGCAACGTGGCCGATCAGCAGCTTCGACGCGTGGCGCGACGATGCCGAATGGGGCTCGGCTGGCCGCACCCCAGCATCACGGTCGCGCGTGACTACGTCAACGGACGGACGGCCCTGTCCGGGCGACAGACGTTCGCCGACAACCGACTCAACGGCAATGGGACTCACAGCAGTTTTCTCCAACGAGCCTGGAAGGTGGACAAGGGCGGCATGGTCACCGGGAACCGGTGGCCTCACGTCCCGAGCAGCGGCCCCAAGACGTGGGCAAGCCGCTCTGCTATGTCCGCAACACGCAGAGCTGCTCCAGCCGCGGTGCCCGGAGCCGAACCGATCGCCCGGTTCGGGCCTGGCCCGTTGTCGGCGGGGAAACGAACGCGCCAGGCCGACGCAGCCCGACGACCGCGAACAGCACCGCCAAAAGAACCGTCAGGCACAACTCGATCAAACCGCCACGATCGTCGGTCGAGCCGGTGACATCGACCGCGGCCTCGTCACCGCCGGGCTGCGACGCGAACGCATCCACGACCGTCACCGACATCGGGCCGGCGACAGGGCACGCCACGCACGGAGCCGCCGTCGCCACTCCGCCGTCACACAGCGAGCCCTGCAACAGAACGATCCCGGCGGCGATAGCGAGCACAGCGACCAGCCGTGCGAGCGTCGCTCGCACGGCCATCCGGGGGCCCGCCCTGTCAACCACGCGCACCAGGTTAATCGGGACGGAACTCGACCAGCCGCACACCCCTCGCCCGCATGTAAAGCCGTCGCACGACGACCATCAGGTCGTCGCCAGCCACGCCGACACGCAGCCGGACGAGTATCCGCGCCGACCTTGAACTCGACATGATCAACGCTGGAAACAACGGCGACTGCGCACTCGCGGACGTTGAAGGCGCGCCGTTCTGGCTGGCGAGTGACTATGGCCGACCGCCGCCTGGGCTATGAAACAGAGCGTGGGTGACGGGACGGTATGAGATGGTCGGT
>Ga0164243_10002414_pt1 | contig 30914 bp, 25 predicted proteins | sample OricompcompostOP_FD_108781 | JGI IMG/M metagenome (GOLD analysis project Ga0164243, IMG submission 108781) | Organic Plus compost microbial communities from Emeryville, California, USA - Original compost - Organic plus compost (OP) | ecosystem: Engineered > Solid waste > Mixed feedstock >... | reverse complement strand
GGCTCGGCCATCGGCCAGCACTGGATGTACGGCGGCAAGCACGTCCTCATCATCTTCGACGACCTGTCGAAGCAGGCCGAGGCCTACCGCGCCGTCTCCCTCCTGCTGCGCCGCCCGCCGGGCCGCGAGGCCTACCCGGGCGACGTCTTCTACCTGCACTCGCGCCTGCTCGAGCGCTGCGCGAAGCTCTCCGACGAGCTGGGAGCGGGGTCGATGACGGGCCTGCCGATCATCGAGACCAAGGCGAACGACGTCTCGGCCTACATCCCGACCAACGTGATCTCGATCACCGACGGCCAGATCTTCCTCCAGTCCGACCTCTTCAACGCCAACCAGCGTCCGGCGGTCGACGTGGGCATCTCGGTCTCGCGTGTCGGTGGCGACGCGCAGGTCAAGTCGATCAAGAAGGTGTCAGGGACGCTCAAGCTGGAGCTGGCGCAGTACCGCTCGCTCGAGGCCTTCGCGATGTTCGCGTCGGACCTCGACGCGGCCTCGCGTCGTCAGCTCGCCCGTGGCGCGCGACTGACCGAGCTGCTCAAGCAGCCGCAGTACTCGCCGTACCCGGTCGAGGACCAGGTCGTCTCGATCTGGGCCGGCACGAACGGCAAGTTCGACACGATCGAGGTCGAGGACGTGCTCCGCTTCGAGCGCGAGCTGCTCGACTACCTGCGTCGCAACACCAAGGTCCTGGACACCCTGCGTGAGACCAACGTCCTCGATGACGACACGGTCGCCGAGCTGGAGAAGGCCACCGACGCCTTCGTCCTGGAGTTCCAGGGCGGCAAGAGCCACGGCATCGGCGCTCCCGGTCACGAGGAGCACGCGGCGGCGGACGCCGACGACGTGAACCAGGAGAAGATCGTCAAGGGCCGTCGCGCGTAGTCGCGGAGGAGTCTGAGATATGGGCGCACAACTCAGGGTCTACAAGCAGAAGATCTCTTCTGCTCAGACGACCAAGAAGATCACCAAGGCGATGGAGCTCATCGCGGCCTCACGCATCCAGAAGGCCATGGCGCGCGTGAAGGCGTCCTCGCCGTTCGCGCGTGCGGTGACCAGGGCCGTCTCGGCCGTCGCGACGCACTCCAACGTGGATCACCCGCTCACGCGCGAGCCCGAGACGATCCGCCGCTCCGCGGTCGTGATCTTCGCGGCCGACCGCGGCCTCGCCGGCGCCTTCAACTCGCAGATCCTCCGCGAGGGTCTCGAGCTGGCCGAGCTCCTGCGCGAGCAGGGCAAGGAGCCGGTGTTCTACCTCATCGGCCGTCGTGCCGTCGGCTACTTCCAGTTCCGTCGGATCGAGGCGGCCGCGGAGTGGACCGGCGACACCGACACGCCGTCGTTCCACACGGCCGAGGAGATCTCGGCGACGCTGCTCGAGGCCTTCGGCCGCGGCGGCGACGCCGGGGGAGTGGACGAGATCCACCTCGTCTACAACCGGTTCGTCAGCATGATGACGCAGTCGCCCGAGACCGTGCGCCTGCTTCCGCTGGAGATCGCCGAGGCCGACGAGTCCGAGGCCGGCTCCGCCGTCTACCCGCTGTACGAGTTCGAGCCGGACGCCGAGACGGTGCTCGACGCGATCCTGCCGGTGTACATCCAGAGCCGGGTCTTCAACGCCCTCCTGCAGTCGTCGGCGGCGAAGCAGGCCGCGACGCAGAAGGCGATGAAGTCGGCCAGCGACAACGCCGACAAGCTCATCACCGACTACACCCGCCTCCGCAACAACGCGCGCCAGGCCGAGATCACGCAGCAGATCGCAGAGATCGTCGGCGGTGCCGACGCGCTGGCGACGAGCAAGTAAGCCTCTAAGAGAGAGACGAAGATATGACCACCACCGCCACGGCTGACAACGCCGCGACCGCGGTCGTCGGGCGCGTCGCGCGCGTCAACGGACCGGTCGTCGACATCGAGTTCCCGCACGACTCGATCCCCGACATCTACAACGCCCTCAAGACGACGATCACGATCGGCGAGGAGTCGAACGAGATCACGCTCGAGGTCGCCCAGCACCTGGGCGACGACCTCGTCCGCGCGATCGCCCTGAAGCCGACCGACGGCATCGTCCGCGGCCAGGAGGTGCGCGACACCGGCGCCCCGATCTCGGTCCCGGTCGGCGACGTCACCAAGGGCAAGGTCTTCAACGTCATCGGCGAAGTCCTCAACGGCGAGCAGATCGAGGTCACCGAGCGCTGGCCGATCCACCGCAAGGCGCCGAACTTCGACCAGCTCGAGTCGAAGACCACCATGTTCGAGACCGGCATCAAGTCGATCGACCTCCTCACCCCCTACGTGCAGGGTGGGAAGATCGGCCTCTTCGGCGGCGCGGGCGTGGGCAAGACCGTCCTCATCCAGGAGATGATCCAGCGCGTGGCGCAGGACCACGGTGGTGTGTCCGTGTTCGCCGGCGTCGGCGAGCGCACTCGTGAGGGCAACGACCTCATCGGCGAGATGGAGGAGGCGGGCGTCTTCGACAAGACCGCCCTCGTCTTCGGTCAGATGGACGAGCCGCCGGGGACGCGTCTGCGCGTCGCGCTGTCGGCGCTGACGATGGCGGAGTACTTCCGCGACGTGCAGAAGCAGGACGTGCTGCTCTTCATCGACAACATCTTCCGCTTCACCCAGGCGGGCTCCGAGGTCTCGACGCTCCTCGGCCGCATGCCGTCCGCGGTGGGCTACCAGCCGAACCTCGCCGACGAGATGGGCCTCCTCCAGGAGCGCATCACATCGACCCGCGGTCACTCGATCACCTCGCTGCAGGCGATCTACGTCCCCGCCGACGACTACACCGACCCGGCTCCGGCCACCACGTTCGCGCACCTCGACGCGACCACCGAGCTCTCGCGTGAGATCGCCTCGAAGGGTCTGTACCCGGCGATCGACCCGCTGACCTCGACCTCGCGGATCATGGACCCCCGCTACCTGGGCGAGGACCACTACCGTGTGGCCACGACGGTCAAGCAGATCCTGCAGAAGAACAAGGAGCTGCAGGAGATCATCGCGATCCTCGGTGTCGACGAGCTCTCGGAAGAGGACAAGATCGTCGTCGCGCGTGCGCGCCGCATCCAGCAGTTCCTCTCGCAGAACACCTACATGGCGAAGAAGTTCACCGGTGTCGAGGGATCGACCGTGCCGCTGAAGGACACGATCGAGTCGTTCGACGCGATCTGCCGCGGCGACTTCGACCACGTCGCCGAGCAGGCCTTCTTCAACGTCGGCCCGATCTCGGACGTCGAGGAGAAGTGGGCGCAGATCCAGAAGGAGAACGCCTGATCATGGCAACCCTGCACGTCAGCCTCGTCTCCGCCGATGCGGAGGTCTGGACGGGTGAGGCGAGCCTGGTGGTCGCCAAGACCGTCGAGGGCGAGATCGGCATCATGCCCGGGCACGAGCCGGTGCTGGCCATCCTCGCCGAGGGTCAGGTGCGGATCACCCAGGACGACGGTTCCAAGGTGCTCGCGAACGCGCAGGACGGCTTCCTCTCGATGGAGGGCAACGTCCTGACGATCGTGGCGGGCAACGCTGCGCTCATCGCCTGAGAAGCCGTGCTCATCGCCTGAGAAATCGCCTGAGAACCGGAGCCACGGCACGGAGCCAGCGCCAGACGACGAGAGGGAGTCCCTTCGGGGGTCTCCCTCTCGTCGTCTGTGCAGAGCGGCCGTCTGCAGGGAACGGCACGACGCAGGCCTCCCGGAACAGAACAGCACGCCACAGCACGGAAGCAGCACGACCGTATGAAGATCCTCCTTCCCCCCTCGGAGACCAAACGACCGGGCGGCCGTGGCGGGCCGGCGGCGATGGAGTCGTGGGCCCTGCCGGAGCTCGCGCCTCAGCGGGAGGCGACGGCGGACGCGTTGATCGCGCTGTCGGCGGACGAGGAGCGAGCGGCTCGGGTCCTCTCGCTCAGCGAGCGCCAGCGCGGGGCGATCGCCGACAACGCGTCGCTGCGCACCGCTCCGACCATGCCCGCCGTGGATCGGTACACGGGCGTGCTCTTCGACGCCCTCGACGCCCCATCGCTCCCGTCCGCGGGGCGCCGGTGGCTCGGCGCGCACGTGTGGATCCACAGCGCGCCTTTCGGGCCGGTCGGCGCGCTCGACCCCATCCCCGCCTACCGCCTCGGCGCCGCGGCCTCTGTTCCGGGGCTCCCGCCGCTCCGCCGCCACTGGGCCACCGCGGTCAGCGAGGCCATCGCGGCCGCGGCGCCCCGGTTCGTCCTCGATCTCCGATCCGAGGCATATGTCGCCCTCGGCCCCGTGCCCGAGGAGGTTCCCGCTGCGTACGTCAGAGTCGTCACCGAGTCCGGCAGGGCGCTCAACCACTTCAACAAGCATGCGAAAGGTCTGCTGGTCCGGGCGTTGGCGGAGACCCGCCCCCGCGCGGCGACGCGGCGAGGATTCCTGGCCTGGGCTCGAGGGGAGGGGCTGGACGTACGCGAGACGTCCGATCCGCGGGTGATCGAGCTCGTGACCGCTCAGGCCGCCACGTCGCTTTCCTGACAACGGCGGGCAGAAAAGCAACCCGTCATGCCGGCGGCGGGCGTTCGACGCCATAGCGCGCTATTGTTGTGTCGCGATGCGACGGGCATCGTGACTTCCACCGGAGGAATCCATGGACTACTACAACTACGGCGTGGCGTGGGCCATCCTCGGCGGCATCGCCCTCTTCGCCGTCTTCTTCGCTCTCATCTGGTACGTCATCTCGTCGATCTTCATGATGAAGCTCTTCGAGAAGGCGGGCGTTCAGGGCAAGTGGCGGGCCTGGATCCCCGTGTACAACACGATGATCTTCGCCAAGCTCGGCGATCTGTCGCCGTGGCTGCCGCTCATCGCCTGGGGCGGCGCGCTCGTGCTCTCCTGGATCCCGTTCCTCAACTTCTTCGCGGGTCTTCTCGGCCTCGGCGGCACGGTTGTCATGGTCCTGGCGGCCTGGCGCATCGGCCTGAAGCTGCAGAAGGACGCCGTCTGGATCGTCCTGTACATCTTCCTGAGCATCGTCTGGCTGGGCATCAACGCCTTCGACCGTTCGCGTTGGAACCCGAACATCGCTCCGGCCCCGTGGGGCGGGAACAGCTTCTTCGGCGACCGCACCCAGTGGGAGGGCATCCCGGTCCAGCCGTCGGCTGCTCCGGCTCCGGGCGCTTACGGTGCCTATGGTGCTCCGCAGGGGTACGCCCCGCCGCAGGGCGGCTATCAGGCACCGGCCCAGCCCGGGTATCAGGCTCCTGCGGCTCCGGCACAGCCGGGCTCCCAGGCGCCGTCCGCGCCGTCCGTCCCTCCCACGGCTCCTGCGGCCCCGTCCGCGCCGGTCGTCCCGCCGGCTCCTCCGGCCGCGCCGCCGGCAGCCCCGCCTGCTCCGCCGGCGCCCGAGGCCGCGCCTCCTGCCGCCCCGGCACCCGAGACCGGTGCCGGGCAGGACAAGCCCGCCGACCCGAACACGCCTCCGGCCTGAGCCGCAGTCGCGCGGAAGGGGGCGGGGATCGCTGGATCCCCGCCCCCTTTTCCGTGCCTGCGGCGAGCGTCGCGGCGGCCTGCGAGTTGATAGCGTGGGGGGATGGTGACCTCCGAGCGTCGTGTCGGTTCCTCTGGGCTCCTCGTCTCCGCCGTGGGGCTGGGGTGCAACAACTTCGGGCGGGCGGGGACCGCCACCGAGACGCTGCAGGGGACGAGACTCGTCCTGGACGCGGCGATCGACAGCGGCGTCACCTTCCTGGACACCGCGGACATCTACGGCAAGGACCCCGGTCTCAGCGAGACGCTGATGGGCGAGGCTCTCGAGGGTCGCAGGGACCGGGTGGTCCTGGCGACGAAGTTCGGTCACGGACACTACGACATGGGCTACGACTTCCCCGGGGGGATGGGCTCACGCCGCTACGTCCGCCGGGCCGTCGAGGAGTCGCTGCGCCGTCTGCGCACGGACTGGATCGACCTCTACCAGCTGCATTTCCCCGATCCCGGCACGCCGATCGAGGAGACGATCGACGTGCTCGACGACCTGGTCCGGGAGGGCAAGATCCGCTACTACGGGCACTCGAACCTCAGCGGATGGCAGATCGCCGAGGCGGAGCTCACCGCCAGGGCGCGTGGCGGCTCCCGGTTCGTGTCCGCGCAGAACCACTACTCCCTGCTCGCCCGGGCCGCCGAACGCGAGGTGCTCCCCGCCGTCGAGCGCTTCGGGCTCGGGTTCTTCCCGTACTTCCCGCTCCACAACGGGCTCCTCACGGGCAAGTTCACGAGGGAGGGCGGCCCCGCGGAGAGCCGGATCATGTCGACCAGGGCGCACCTCTGGGAGAACGCGCCGTGGGACGCGCTCGACGCCTATCGCGACTTCTGCGCCGAGCGGGGCATCACGATGCTGGAGGCCACTTTCGGATGGCTCCTGGCCCGTCCTGCGGTCGCGTCGGTGATCGCGGGGGCGACCACTCCGGAGCAGGTCGAGGCGAACGCTCGGGCCGGCGCGGCGTGGACGCCGACGGCGGAAGACGTCGCGGCGATCGATGCGCTCTTCCCCCTGCCGGCAGACCCGGCCGCATGAGCGCGCCGTCGCCCATCGACTACGATGAGTGAGACTCCGGCGGTCACGATCACCGCCCGAGGAGGGGGATGGTTTCAGTGACCCAGACGTCGACGCCGCACACGCGGGAGGTCGCTCTCGCTTCCGGTGACGTCATCGGACTTCGGTGGGCGGGCGCGACGGACCGCGGCAGGCGCCGTGAGAACAACCAGGACGCGTTCCTCGCGGAGTACCCTCTTTTCGTCGTCGCCGACGGCATGGGCGGGCATGCCGGAGGCGAGATCGCCAGCCAACGGACGATCGCCCGCCTGCACGAGAGCGTCTCGGCCGGCGAGGTCACGCCGCAGACGATCGAGCGGGCGCTGGCTGCGGCGGTGGAAGACATCGCGGAGCATCCCGAGACGACCGACGAGGGGACGGGCACCACGCTGACCGGCGTGTACCTGGCGCTCGGCTCCGATGAGCCGCGCTGGGTCTCGCTCAACATCGGCGACTCACGCGTCTACCTCCTCCGTGACGACGCCCTGACACAGATCACCACCGATCATTCCGTGGTCCAGGAGCTCATCGCCGCCGGGCGGCTGAGTCCGGAAGAGGCCGAGGGGCATCCGTACAGCAACGTCATCACGCGTGCGGTGGGCGTGAGCGAGGCGGCGCCGCCCGACTACCGCGAGTTCGCCGTCCGCGACGGCGACCGTTTCGTGATCTGCTCGGACGGGCTCACGAAGGAGCTGACCGACTACGGGATCCAGCATTTCCTGAACCAGCACGCCGAGGCGCCGACGGCGGTCGACGCGATGCTCGCGGCCGCCCTCGAGAACGGCGGAAGAGACAACGTGACGCTCATCGTCCTCGATGTGTCCCGCCGTCCTGCCTCCTCCACAGCTTCACCCGAGACCGAGTAGTCCACCGTTCCCGCGCCGGGGCGCCCGGCGTCGGCACCGATCCGGTGGACTGGGGACATGGAACCCGCAGAGCCACTTGTGCTGCCCTCGGCGCCCGCTCCGTCACGCCGTGCCGCGCTCCCGCTGATCGCGGCCGCGGCCCCGCTCGCCTCGGGAGTTCTCCTGTGGCAGCTCACCGGCAGCGTGACGACGCTCTGGTTCGCGGCGATCTCGCCGCTCATGCTTCTCGCGTCCTTCCTGGACGTCCTTCGGAACGGTCGCCGGGAGAGAAGGCGAAGCGCCGCGGAAGAGGCCGAGGCGTGGCAAGACGTCGAGCAGCGCTTCTCCGCTCGATCCGACGCCGAACGCCGCAGGGCCGCCCGTGAGGCGCCGGACGTACTCCGCTGTCTCACGGAGGTCCCGCTGCGGTCCGCAGACGCGGGGGACGAGATCCTCCTCGCCGTCGGCCGAGGACGCGTGCCCAGCCCGGTACGGCTCTCCGGCGGCGAAGGGGAGAGGGCGCGCGCCTTTCGTGAGCAGAGGGCGACGCTCGACGACATGACGGTCACCGCGTCGCTGCGCGGCGGGGTCTGCGTGCGGGGGAGCGGTCCGGTCGCCCGTGCCGTGCTCCGGGCGCTCGTCCTGCAGCTGTGTCTGCGGTTCGACCCCGGCGCGATCCGGCTGACGGGCGAGGGGGTTGCCGAGTTGGGGTTCGAGTCGGCCCCGCAGGCGCGCGGTCGGGACGGCAAGGCCCTGCGGGTCCATGTCGGCATCGGTTCTGCGGCGGGCGGTGCCGGCCAGGTCGTCCTTCTTCTCCTCGATCCGGGTGCCAGGCCGCCGGCCGGGATCGAGACCGTGATCGACGTCGACGCGCCCGAGACGGCGATCGTCCGCTCGGCGACGCAGGAGATCCGCTGTGTCGTTGAAGGCCTCTCCGCGGCGCAGACGCGCGCGGTGCTCGCAGCCGTGGACGCCCGGCGGCAGGAGGACGGGCCTCCGGCGGAGGCCGCGTTCGCCGAGGTGCGTTCCTCCGCGAGCGCGGTGCGTGCGCAGGGTCAGGAGGGCGACGCGGGACTCCGCGTCGCGATCGGCCTCGCCTCGGGGGCGGTGCCGGTGTCGGTCGATCTCGTCCGCGATGGTCCGCATGCCCTCGTCGCAGGGATCACCGGCGCGGGCAAGAGCGAGCTCCTCGTGACCTGGGTCACGGCGATCGCGGGCGCGTTCTCTCCGGACGAGGTCGCGTTCGTGCTCGCCGACTTCAAGGGCGGGACGGCCTTCGAGACGCTGCGCCCCTTGCCGCATGTCGCCGCGGTGATCACCGACCTGTACGGACACGGAGCCGAGCGGGGCGTCCGGAGCCTTCGAGCGGAGCTGCGTCGCAGGGAGGCCGTGCTCGCCGGACACGGCGCCCGCGGGATCGAGGAGGCACCGGCCGCGCTCCCGCGGCTCGTCGTCGTGGTCGACGAGTTCGCGGCCTTCCTGCACGAGCATCCGCAGCTCGGGGCGGTGTTCACCGACCTCGCCGCCCGGGGCAGGGCGCTCGGGATGCACCTGATCCTGGGGACCCAACGGGCGACGGGGGTGATCCGCGAGGCGCTGGCGGCGAACTGCCCCCTGCGGTTCTGCCTGCGGGTGTCGGAGCCTCAGGACAGCCGGCTGATGCTCGGCACGGATGAGGCGTCCGCGCTGCCCGGTGACGACGCGGGCCGCGGGCTCGCATTCGTCCGGCGCGCGGGGGACGGCGAGCCTGTCCTCGTCCGGATCGCTCGGACCGGCCGTGACGACGTCCGCGCCGTCGCCGAGGATCATCGGGGGACGAGACGGGCGGTCAGCCCCTGGCTTCCGCCGCTGCCTGCGGCGATCTCCGCAGCAGAGCTGAGCCTTCTCCGCCGAAGCCACGGCGGAGAGGTTCGCGGTGGAGACGGGGCTGCGGGATTCGTGCTCGGCCTCGTAGACGAGCCCGAGCGGCAGCGTCAGTCCGTCCTCGTGCTCGACCCGGCGCGGGAGCGAGGAGTGACCGTCTTCGGCGGACCGGGAACCGGGAAGAGCACGGTTGTCGCAGCGCTTCGAGAGCAGAGCATGTCGGTGCTCGAGGTCCCCGCCGACCTCGAACGCGCCTGGACCTCTGTCGCCGAGCTGGCGGAGGGGCGCCGGCGCTTCCCGGCCCTCCTCCTCGTCGACGATCTCGACGGCATCCTGAGCCGCTATCCGGCCGACTACGCGACCGCGTGGGCGGGCCTTCTGCAGCGGGTGATCCGCAGCGCGCCGGCCCGGGGGACGGTGGTCGTCGTCACGACGTCGCGATGTTCCGGACCGGTCGCCCCGATCGCCGACCTGCTGCCGCGCCGGGTGCTGTTGCGCCTGCCGAGCCGCGCCGAGCACCTGGCGGCGGGCGGCGACACGGACGGCTTCGACGCCGCGCGGCCGCCGGGGCGGGGAAGGAGCGATGCCCACGAGATCCAGCTCGTGGGCATGCCGGAGGCGAGCGGGCGGCGTCGACCGGGCGAAGGATCCGAGGGACGGCGTCGCGTACGGGAGAGCGCGTCGTCGTGGCGCCCGGAGGCGCAGGTCACGGTCGTCGTGGCGCCGGCACCGGAGCGGACGGCGACGGCGATCGGACGGGCCTTCCCGGACTGCCTCGCCCGCACCGTCGACACGCTGCCGCCGACGCTGCGGGGCTCGGACGTGGAGGCGCTCGGCGACGGCGGCCGGATCGTCCTGGTCGGCGACCCGGACTCCTGGCAGCGCCGGTTCTCACTGTGGCAGGACCTGCGTGAGCGTGCCGAGGCTCTGGTGCTCGCCGAGGCGGCGCGTGAGCTGAGGACGCTCGCGGGGATACGGGAGCTCCCGCCGTACGCCGAGACCGACGCGGGGCGGGCGTGGGCCCTCCGGGCAGGAGCGCTGCGAGGCCGGGTCGTCATCCCCGGTCTCGCAGCGCACGCGGTCTGACGGGTGTCAGCTCAGGACGTCGCCGATCGAGGCCAGCGGCAGGTCGTGCGCAGCCGCCACGCCCGCGTTCACCACGGCGCCGGCCGCGACGTTCAGTCCGCCGGCCAGTGCCTCATCGGCGCGCAAGGCGTCCTTCCACCCGCGGCTCGCGATGGCACGGACGTAGGGGAGGGTCGCGTTGGTGAGCGCGGAGGTGGAGGTGTTCGGCACCGCGCCCGGCATGTTCGCGACGCAGTAGAACACCGTGTCGTGCACGCGGAACGTCGGGTCGTCGTGCGTGGTCGCGTGGGTGTCCTCGAAGCACCCGCCCTGGTCGACGGCGATGTCGACGAGGACGCTCCCCGGGCGCATCTCGGCGACCATGTCGTTGGTCACCAGCTTGGGCGCCTTCGCACCAGGGATCAGCACAGAGCCGATCACGAGATCCGAGGCGACGACCGCCCGGCGAAGGTCCAGCGGGTTCGAGGCGGCGGTCTTGACCCGGCCGCCGAAGTGGTCGTCCAGGAAGCGCAGACGGGCGATGTTCGTGTCGAACACCGTGACGTCGGCGCCCATGCCCGCCGCGATCAGCGCGGCGTTGGCCCCGGCCACGCCGCCCCCGATGACCGTGACCGTCGCGGGACGAGTGCCGGGGACGCCCGACATCAGCAGGCCGAGGCCGCCTTCGGAGCGCATGAGCGTGTGCGCGCCCACGAGGGGGGCGAGCCGGCCTGCGACCTCGCTCATCGGAGCCAGCAGAGGGAGGCCGCCACCGGGGAGCTGCACGGTCTCGTAGGCGATCGCGGTCAGACCGGCGGAGATCAGGCGGTCCGTGAGCGGCCGGTCGGCGGCCAGGTGCAGGTAGGTGAAGAGCACGAGGTCGTCGCGGAACCGGTGGTACTCGCTGGCGATCGGCTCCTTGACCTTCAGGAGGAGCTCGGCGCGCGCCCACACCTCGTCCGCGTCGTCGAGCAGCGTCGCCCCCGCCTCGCGGTAGTCGGCGTCCGGCATGGACGAGCCGGCACCGGCGCCGGACTGCACGAACACCTCATGCCCGGACAGCACGAGGTCGTGCACGCCCGCGGGCGTCAGCGCGACGCGATACTCGTTGTTCTTCACCTCGGCGGGGACCGCGATCCTCATGGTGCTTCCTTTCTCCTCCCGATCCGGGAGTTCGGCCCCTTCTGGGGGCTCTCAGATTCCGGCGGCGGGACGGATGGTCCCGACGACCGCGCCGCCTCCGTGGACGGCGAGGGGAAGGGCCGCGGCAAGGTCGGCCACCTGGGCATCGGTGACCGCGCCGGCGCGGGCGAGCATGGTCGCGGCGACCACCGTGCGGGCACGGAGCGAGCCGTCGAGCGTCTTCAGCGCCACGGTCGTGCCGTCCGGCGCGATCATGACCATCACGCCCTCGGCTCCGCCCTTCGCGAAGACCCCGAGCTTCTCGATCGCCAGCGTGTCGGCCCGCCCTGGCCCGTCGATGGTCCACGGCAGCTCACGGACCGTGCGGACCAGCGTTCCCGCCACCCGGTGCAGCGCGAACGGGGAACGCTCGGAGGCGGCTCCGATGCGGTGGATCGCTCGGGCGAGGCCGACGAGCGTGATCGCGTGCACCGGGGCTCCGCAGCCGTCGATCGCGGTCATGGCCACCTTCTCGCCGGACAGGCGCTCGACGACGTCGCGGACGTGCAGCTGGAGCGGATGGTCGGGGGAGAGGTAGTCGTGGGTGCTCCAGCCGGTCGCCACGCAGGCGCGGAGCATGGCCGCGTGCTTGCCCGAGCAGTTCATCCGGATGCGCGCAGGCTCGCCGTTCTCGCGGACGAGCTCGTTGCGTGTCGCCGAGTCGCTCGGCCAGTCGGGCGGGCAGCCCAGGTCGTCCTCGGTGAGGCCGCCGTCGACGAGCATCCCCCGCACGACCTCGACGTGGCGGTCGGTGCCGGCGTGACTGGCCGTGGACAGCCCGATCTGCTCGCCGGCGAGAGGCGCTCCCGCGGTGAGGCAGGCGACGGCCTGCAACGGCTTCAGGCTCGAGCGCGGGAGCACGAGCGCCTGGGCGTTGCCGTGCGTCGCGATCACCTCGCCCTCGGGCGAGAGCACGACGGCGGCGCCGGCGTGCCGGGATTCGACGAATCCGTTGCGCTCCACCACGGCGAGCTCGACGGCGTCCTTGACGGTCAGTGTCTCCAGCACGCCAGCAAGCCTAGCGGCGTGACACCATGGCGTCATGGTCATCGGAACGCACGACTACGCCCTCACGACCGTCTGGACCGGGAACCGCGGCACGGGCACCAGCGGCTACCGCGACTATGCCAGGGATGTGACGGTCTCGATCCCCGGCAAGCCCGACCTCTTGGCGTCCGCCGACAAGCCGTTCCGCGGCGACCCCTCGCGCTGGAACCCCGAGGATCTCCTGCTCGCCGCGCTCTCCGAATGCCATCTGCTCTCCTACCTGCACGCCTGCGTGGTGGCGGGGGTGGTCGTCACCGACTACCGCGACGAGGCGAGCGGGACGATGAAGGAGGACGGACGAGGAGGCGGCGCGTTCACCGAGGTCGTGCTCCGCCCCGTCGTGACGGTCAGCGAGCCGGGGATGGTGGAGGCCGCGCACGCCGCGCACGCCCAGGCGAACGCCTGGTGCTTCATCGCGAACTCGGTCTCGTTCCCGGTACGGCACGAGGCCACGATCCTCGTCAGAGACGCTCGTGGGGGAGAGCCTGCTTGATCTTCTCGATGGCCCCCTGCGCGGGGACCTCGTTGTAGACGCCGGCGAGCTCCTGACAGGAGAGGTCGTGGATCGCGGACATGATCGTGTCGGTCGCCTGCCGGCGGGCGCGGCCGGATCCCGCCGCGCCGAGATGCGACAGGTCGATCGGCTCGCCGAAGCGGATCGTCACCCGGCGCCCGAACTTCGGCATCCTCGCGCCGACGGGCATCGCCTTGTCGGTGCCGATCAGCCCCACCGGCACGACGGGGGCGCCGGTCTGGAGCGCGAGGAAGGCGACTCCCGTCCGCCCCTTGTAGAGGCGGCCGTCGGTGGAGCGCGTGCCCTCGGGATACAGCGCGACCGCCTGCCCGTCGACGAGGAGCTGCCGCTGCTGCTCGAGCGCGTCGAGGGCGGCCTGGCCCGCTCCGCGGTTCACCGGGATGGCGCCGACGGCCTGCATCAGGTTCCGCACGAGGGCGCCGCGCGCGCCGCGTCCTTCGAAATAGCTGGACTTGGCGAGGAAGTGCACGCGCCGCGGGGCGGCGACCGGGATCGCGATCGAGTCGATGAACGACAGATGGTTCGAGGCGATGATGACCGGTCCGCTGCGGGGGACGTTGCGGCGGCCCTCGACCCGTGGACGGTAGACGAGCCGGGCGAGCGGGGCGATCACGATCCGGCCCAGGAGATAGAGGAACCCGGCCCGGCGCGGATCCGCGCCGGAGGGCTCGTCGGAGGTCGGCGCGTCGGGCGCGGATGCCGCGGAAGCGGGGTGCTCGGGTGTCACCCGACCACAGTAGAGCAGCACGCATGCCGTCGCGGGCATGGCTCGGGGCGTCTCCGACGTACCGTTCGCGCTCTCAGCACCGGCAAAGCGAGATGCGGCAAGATGGTCGAGGCCGGGAAGCTCTCGGTCCTCTCCTGTCCGGCTCTCCGTCTCGAGGTTCCCCGTGCGTCTTCGTCTGCTCGCCGCCGTCTCGGCCATCTCCGCATCGGCTCTTCTTCTCGCAGGCTGCGCCGGCGGGTCCGGCGACTCGGCGGACCCCACCTCGTCGCCGTCGGCGGGCGGCTGCGTCCTCGACACCAAGTCGGGCGCCGCGTCCGACGCCGTGAAGGTGACCGGCGACGGAGCGGACGCCAAGGTCGAGATCCCGGCGGGCACCGAGATGAGCAACCTCGAGCGCACCGTGCTGGAGAAGGGCAAGGGCAAGGACATCGGGCAGAACGACCTCGTGTCCGTGCAGTATCAGATCGTCGACGCGACGAACAACACCGTGCTCGACTCGAGCGCGCGGGGAGAGGGCGGCACGTTGCCGGTGCTGCTCGACCAGCAGTCCTCGCTCTTCGTCGCGGCGCTGGAATGCCAGCCCCTCGGCTCGCGCATCGTGATGACGGTCCCCTCCTCGATGACCTCCAACGGCGGCAACTCGTTCGTCGTGTACGCGCAGGCGACCGAGCTCCTTCCGACGAAGGCGACAGGCACCTCCGTCGCCGCGGACAAGAGCATGCCCGCGGTCGACCTCGACAAGGACGGCGCCCCGAACATCACGATCCCCCAGGGCGCCACCGCCCCGACCGAGACGAAGGTCGCGGTGCTGAAGCAGGGCGACGGGCCGACGGTCGGCGCGGGCGACCTCGTCGCGGTGCAGTATCGCGGGGTGAAGTGGAGCGACGGCTCGGAGTTCGACTCCAGCTGGAAGCGCGGCGCCCCGGCGCAGTTCGTGACCAGCCAGGTCGTCGCCGGCTTCCGCACCGCCCTGGAGGGGCAGAAGGTCGGGTCGCAGGTGGAGGTCGTGATCCCGCCGAAGGACGGCTATGGCGAGAAGAGCGACAGCAACACCGCCCAGCTCGCGGGCGAGACCCTCGTCTTCGTGGTCGACATCCTGGCGACCACGCCCTCCGCCCAGAAGTAGGCGGCCCGGGCAGGCAGCCCGAAGGGACGGCGCAGAAGGCGGGGGCACGGAAGGCCGCCGCGGCCGCCTAGGCTGGGGGCATGCGGCGCGTCATCGTTCTCGGCTCCACCGGTTCCGTCGGCACCCAGGCGCTGGACGTGATCCGCGCCAACCCGCAGCGGTTCGAGGTCGTCGGTCTTGCCGCCGGCCGCGACGCCGAGGGCCTCGCAGCGCAGGCCGCGGAGTTCGGCGTCGACGACACCGCCCTCGGCGCGGCCGAGGCGGAGCAGCTCGTCCGCGACGTGGAGGCCGACGTGGTCCTCAACGCGATCACCGGCTCGATCGGGCTGGGAAGCACGATCGCCGCGCTCCGGAGCGGGCGGACTCTCGCCCTCGCCAACAAGGAGTCGCTCATCGTCGGCGGCGCCCTCGTCACCGCGCTCGCAGAGCCCGGGCAGATCGTGCCGGTCGACTCCGAGCACTCCGCAATCGCGCAGGCGCTGCGGAGCGGGACGAGGAGCGAGGTGCGTCGCCTCGTCGTCACGGCCTCCGGAGGGCCGTTCCGCGGCCGGACGCGAGGGGAGATGGCCGACGTCACCCCCGCCCAGGCTCTCGCGCATCCGACCTGGGACATGGGGCGGATGGTCACCACCAACTCCGCGACCCTCGTGAACAAGGGGCTCGAGGTGATCGAGGCCCGCCTGCTCTTCGACGTGGACTACGACCGCATCGACGTCGTGGTGCATCCGCAGTCGATCGTGCACTCGATGGTCGAGTTCGTCGACGGATCCACGATCGCCCAGGCCTCGCCGCCGGACATGCGACTGCCGATCTCCCTCGGACTGGACTGGCCGAACCGGGTGGGCGGGGTCGGGTCGCCCCTGGACTGGCGTTCGGCGAGCACCTGGACGTTCGAGCCTCTCGACGACGACGCGTTCCCTTCCGTCGCGCTCGCGAAGGCGGTGGGGCGCGCGGGGCGTACCTTCCCCGCGGTCTACAACGCCGCGAACGAGCAGGCCGTGGACGCGTTCCACGAGGGACGGCTGCCGTTCCTCGGGATCGTCGACACGATCGCCCGGGTCGTGGACGCGCACGAGCCGCCGGAGGCCCTGACGGTCGACTCGCTTCTGGACGCGGAGCAGTGGGCGCGGCGCACCGCGGACCGGCTCATCGCCGCGGCGTCGGAGTAGCACGGCGGTTTCCTAGTTCGCGTCGGTAGCGTGGCGGGGTGGAAATCCTGCTGTACGTCGGCGGCCTGCTGTTCATGCTGGTCGGCCTGGGCGTCTCGATCGCCCTGCACGAGATCGGCCATCTCGTCCCTGCGAAGCTGTTCGGCGTGCACGTCGGCCAGTACATGATCGGGTTCGGGCCGCGGCTGTGGTCTCGACGTCTCGGCGAGACGGAGTACGGGATCAAGGCGCTGCCGGTGGGCGGCTTCATCTCGATGTCCGGGATGTACCCGCCGTCCCCGTCGACGGGCGAGCCGGCGCGAGGCGTCTTCCGCACCCTGATCCAGGACGCGCGCGCGGCGAACGACGACACGATCGCCCCGGATCGCGAGGAGCGGGTCTTCTACCGGCTGGCGGTGTGGAAGCGGATCGTCGTCATGTTCGGCGGTCCGTTCATGAACCTGCTGCTCGCCGTCGTGATCTTCACCGTCCTGCTCAGCGGCATCGGCGTGCAGCAGGGGACGACCACGATCGCGACGGTGTCGCAGTGCGTCCTCCCGGCCGGGACCAGCCAGACCGCGTGCACGGCAGAGGACCCGGTGGCCCCCGCCGCAGCGGCGGGGATCAAGCCCGGCGACGTCCTCGTCTCGGTCGGGGGGACGCAGGTCGACACGTTCGCCCAGGCGAGCGCGATCATCCAGGCATCCCCGGGGAAGACGCTTCCCGTCGTCGTGGACAGGAGCGGTGAGCGGATCACGCTCGAGCTCACGCCGGTCGCCGCGCAGCGCCCGGCGGCGGACGATCAGGGGCGACCGCTCGTCGACGCCGAGGGCAAGCCGGTCCTGAAGGACGTCGGGTACGCCGGTGTGGGGGCACAGCTGGCCTACGTCCCCCAGCCGCTCACGGCGGGCGTCGAGGCGGCGGGGGCCAACGTCGGTTCCGTGGCGTCGATGATCCTCACGCTTCCCGCGCGGCTCTGGGACGTCGGCGTCTCGCTCGTCACCGGGGGAGAGCGCGATCCGAACGGTCCGCTGAGCGTCGTCGGAGTGGGCCGGCTGGCGGGCGAGGTCGCCGCGACCGACGCACCGGTGCTGAACAGGTTCGTCACCCTGCTGAGCCTGCTGGGCTCGCTCAACATCGCGCTGTTCGTCTTCAACCTCATCCCGCTGCTGCCCTTGGACGGCGGCCACATCGTCGTCGCGCTGTGGGACGGGGCGAAGCGGGCGTGGGCGCGGCTCTTCCGCCGTCCGCCCCCGAAGCCCGTCGACGCGACCCGTCTGGTCCCGCTCACGGTCGTGGTCGCCGTGGTCCTCATCGGGATGGGAGCCCTGCTCCTCCTCGCCGATCTGTTCAACCCGGTCAAGCTTCTCGGCTGAACGGCGGGGAGGGGAGGGCGCCGCCTCCGCCCGCCTGCCGCCCCGGGGCGGCGGGGCGGGAGCGTCAGTCCAGGGCGTGGGCGATGAGGCGTTCGAGCGTGCGCATGCCGTCGCGCGAGAGGATCGACTCCAGGTGCCCCTGGACCGAGGCCACGCCCGCGCCCCGCAGGGCATAGACGTCGCCGGTCTCGGCGTCGGCGGAGACCTCGACCTCGCCGACGCGTGCGGTGCCGGGGGACACGCGCGCGGTGAAGGTGTTGTAGAAGCCGATCGACGCGTCCTCCTCGAACACCGGGACGGTCTTCTGCAGTCCCTGGTGCGGGCTCGCGAGCGGTGCGAGGGCGATGCCGAGCCGGTCGGCGAGGATCTGGTGGCTCAGGCAGACGCACAGGAGCGGCCGACCGCGATCGAGGCGCCGGGCGACGAGCTCCCGCATCCGGGCGATGCGCGGCGAGGCCACGTCACGCGGATCGCCGGGACCGGGGCCGGCGACGAGGAGATCCGTGTCGTCGACGTCCGCGTCTTGAGCCTCGGCCCACGGCACGATGCGCACGTCGAGCCCGAGGTGGCGCAGCTGGTGGGCGAGCATGGTGGTGAACCGGTCCTCGGCGTCGACGACCACCGCGGTGCGTCCGGCGAAGGGCCCTGCGGAGCCGTCTCCCTGCGGGTTGAGCCAGAACTCGGCGAGGCGCGCGTTGCGGGAGGCGAGGAGGGCGGCGACCTCCGGATCGTCGGCGAGGTCGGGCGAGGGTCCGGACGCACCGGGGGCGGCATCGCCCGGGGCGTCCGCGTCGGGGACGTCGTCGCGAGGGACGGCGCCGATCGCGCCGAGGACGCCGGCTGCCTTGCCGTGCGTCTCGCCGACCTCGCCCGCGGGGTCCGAGTGCCGCACGAGGGTCGCGCCGACCGGCACGGCCAGCTCGCCGTCCTTCAGGTAGACGGTGCGGATGAGGATGGGCGCGTCCAGATCGTGCCCGCCCTCGGCGTTCGGGGTGAACAGCGCGGCGACGCCCGAGTAGTAGCCGCGGGGCTTGCCCTCGTGACGTCGGATCACGGCGCAGGCGTTCTGCATCGGCGAGCCGGTCACGGTGGGGGCGAACATCGTCTCCCGGAGGACGTCGCGCGGATCGAGCCTGCTGTGCCCGCGCAGCATGTACTCGGTGTGCGTCAGCCGAGACATCCGCTTGAGGTGCGGTCCGGTGATCCGCCCGCCGTCGGAGCAGACCGCGCTCATCATCTTGAGCTCCTCGTCGACGACCATGAACAGCTCCTCGGTCTCCTTGGTCGAGGAGAGGAAGGCCTTCAGGGTCTCGGCGGTGGCGCCGCCCGCCGGGTGGCGGAAGGTCCCCGAGATCGGGTTCATGGTCACGACGCCGCCGCGGGCGACGACGTGGGCCTCGGGGCTCGCACCGACCGCGATCACCCCGGGGGTGACGACGGCGAAGGTCCAGTACGCGCCGCGCTCATGGTCGAGGAGGGCGCGGAACCAGGTGAGCGCCGCCCGCCGCTCCTCGGCGTCGACCCGGGCCGTGTAGTCGCGGCGGATGACGAAGTTCGCCCCCTCGCCCCGCCCGATCTCGTCCGCGGTCACCCGCCGGACGATCGCCGCGTACTCTGCGTCGTCGATGTCGAAGCCGCCGTCGGACAGAGGGACCGGCTCGCCGGGGAGGGCGTCCCTGACGGGACCGGCGGGCGCGTGCAGGTGCTCGGTCACGAGCAGGCACCGCAGCGGCACGCCGTCGTCCTGCGCCTCGAACCCGCGCTCGCGCACCTGACGGTACGGGACCATCGCGAAGACCTCGCGGGCGTCTCCGCCCTCGCCGAGCGGGATGTCGGCGAGGGTCTCGACGTCGACCACGTCGCCGGAGAGGAGCTCGATCTGCTCGGCCCCTTCGCGGGCGAGGAGCACGAACGACGAGCCGGGGTCGTCGGCGAGCCCGCGGATGCGCTCGACGAGCGCGTCGGATTCCGGCGAGGAGGAAGAGGTCATCGGTGTCTCCTGATTCGGGCATCCGGTGCGGCGAGAAACGACGAAGACCGCCCCGGAAGGCGGTCTCGATCTCGTCTGTACGCGAAGCAACCGCCTAGGAGGCGGGCCACCAGCTGCGGGTCGCGGACATGCGCCGAAACTATCACATCGCGGTGTGCGCGCCGTGCGGCGTGACGGCGTCGTCCGGTCCGGCCCACAGAGGCCTCGTTCAGCCCGGGCGGCGTAGGCTGGAGGGGTGCCAGCAGTGAACCTGGGGATGCCGCGCGTCCCGGAAGTCCTCGCGCCTCGCCGCAAGTCCCGGCAGATCCGGGTCGGAAAGGTGCTCGTCGGCGGCGATGCGCCCGTCTCCGTCCAGTCCATGACGACGACGAAGACCACCGACATCAACGGGACGCTGCAGCAGATCGCCGAGCTCACCGCCTCCGGCTGCGAGATCGTCCGCGTCGCCGTCCCTTCGCAGGACGACGCGGACGTGCTGCACATCATCGCGAAGAAGAGCCAGATCCCGGTCATCGCCGACATCCACTTCCAGCCGAAGTACGTCTTCCAGGCGATCGACGCGGGCTGCGCGGGGGTGCGCGTGAACCCGGGCAACATCCGCCAGTTCGACGACAAGGTGGGCGAGATCGCCAAGGCGGCGTCCGATGCCGGCGTGTCGCTCCGCATCGGGGTGAACGCGGGCTCGCTCGACAAGCGGCTGCTGGAGAAGTATGGCAAGGCGACGCCGGAGGCGCTCGTGGAGAGCGCGGTGTGGGAGGCGTCGCTGTTCGAGGAGCACGACTTCCACGACTTCAAGATCTCGGTCAAGCACAACGACCCCGTCGTCATGGTCAAGGCCTACCGCCTGCTGGCGGAGCGGGGCGACTGGCCGCTGCACCTCGGGGTGACCGAGGCGGGGCCCGCCTTCCAGGGCACGATCAAGTCGGCGACCGCGTTCGGCATCCTCCTGTCCGAGGGCATCGGCGACACGATCCGCGTCTCGCTCTCGGCGCCGCCGGCCGAGGAGGTCAAGGTCGGCCACCAGATCCTGCAGTCCCTGAACCTCCGGGAACGGAAGCTGGAGATCGTCTCCTGCCCCTCGTGCGGACGGGCGCAGGTCGACGTCTACTCGCTCGCCGACAGCGTGACCGAGGGGCTCAAGGACATGACCGTCCCGCTTCGCGTGGCCGTCATGGGCTGCGTCGTGAACGGCCCGGGTGAGGCCCGCGAGGCCGACCTCGGCGTCGCGAGCGGCAACGGCAAGGGGCAGATCTTCGTCAAGGGCGAGGTCATCAAGACCGTGCCGGAGGCGGAGATCGTGGCGACCCTGATCGAGGAGGCGAACCGCATCGCGGCCGAGATGGGGCCGGACGCCCCGCTCGGGACGGCGCAGGTCGTCACCCGTTGAGCCGTCTCGCCGGCTGAGCCGTCACGAGCTGAGGCCACGGACCTCCGCGAGGGACCGGGCGAGGACACGGCCGGCCTCGTCGAAGCGCTCGGGGTCGGCGCCCGCATAGCCGAGACGGATGTAGGGGGCAGGAGGCTCCGCGGGGAACCACTCGTCGCCCGCGGTGATCGCGAGCCCGTTCAGCTCGGCCGTGCGCACCAGCCGCTCCGGGTCCGTCCCGTCGGGGAGTCGTGCCCACAGGCTCAGCCCGCCGCGGGGAACGCTCTCGACCCGTGCGTCGGGCACGTGCCGGCCGAGCGCCGACACGAGGGCGTCCCTGCGATCGCGGAGCCGGGAGCGCAGGCCGCGCAGGTGGGTGCGCCACGCCGGCTGCGTGACGACGTCGAGGGCGGCGGCCTGGAGCACGCCGCTCACGTACATCGTCTCGGCCGCACGATCGGCGAGGATCCGCTCGCGGACCGGGCCGCGGGCGATCACTGCGGCGACGCGGAGCGCGGGGCCGACGGACTTCGTGAGCGAGCGGATGGCGACCACGTGTCCCTCCTCGTCCTGCGCGGCGACCGGTCGAGGCTCGGCGTCGATCGCGAGGTCGCGGGCCCAGTCGTCCTCGATCAGGAACGCATCGTGGGCGCGCACCGTGTCGAGCACCTCCCGCCGGCGCGCCGGCGACCACAGGGCTCCGGTCGGGTTCGCGAACGAGGGCTGGGCGTAGAAGGCGCGGGCGCCGGAGTCGCGCAGGGCGCGGGCGAGCTGCTCCGGGTCGGGACCCTCGGCCGTCGAGGGGATCGGGACGAGCGGGACGCCGACCTGCTGCGCGGCGAGGATCGCGCCCCAGTAGCTGGGCGACTCGATGACGAGCGGGCGATCGGGCGCGGCGATCGCCCGGAACACCGAGCTGAGCGCGCTCTGGCTCCCCGGCACGACCACGACGTCGTTCGCAGACGGGCGCGGCGCTCCACCGGGGATCCAGGAGGCCAGGTCCGCGGCGAACCACTCCTGCAGCTCCGGCAGCCCGGCCGCCGGCATGCGGGTGAGCGCGCGGGACGAGCGCGCGGCGCGACCGAGGGCGGCTCGCACCAGGCGCTCGGGCAGCAGGCTCGGCGCGGGATAGCCGGAATGGAGCGCGATCACGCCGTCGGCGACCGCGCGCTGGGTGCGTGACAGGCGCATCCGCATCGGGGCTGCGCCGAGCGCGGCGGTCTGCCAGCCGAGATCGGCGGCGCGGGGGAGACCGTGGGGGAGCACGAACACGCCGACGCCCGGCCTGCTCTCGACCAGGCCCAGCGCCGTCAGGCGGCGCAGCGCCTTCTGCACCGTGACGGGGCTCGCTCCGTGCTGCGCCGTGAGAGCACGGGTCGGCGGCAGCCGCGCACCGGGCGGCGCCTGCTCCACCCACGCTCGGAGGTCGGCGAGGATGCGCGAGCTGCTATCGTTGTTCATGAAGAAACAGAGTAGCGCTATCCGTTTCTCGCTCCCTGCGCTTTCCTCGCGTCCCGAGGCGGCAGGACTCGTCTGGGGAGCCGTGGGCGTCCTCGCCTTCTCCTTCACGGTCCCGATGACGCGCGTGGCGGTCTCCGAGCTCTCACCGATGTTCGTCGGCTCCGGCCGCGCGGTCGTCGCCGCCCTCCTCGCGGCCTGCGCGCTGGCGATCACTCGGCAGCGTCTCCCCACCTCTCGGCAGTGGCTGCGCATCGCCGCCGTCTCCGGCGGCGTCGTGGCGGGATTCCCCCTGCTGACCTCCTGCGCGTTGACCGCCGTCCCCGCCTCGCACGCCGCGATGGTGACGGGTCTGCTCCCCGCGGTGACGGCGGTCGCCGCCGTGCTCCGCGCGGGCGAGCGTCCGCGCCGCTCGTTCTGGGTCTTCGGCGGCCTCGGCGCCGCGGCGGTGCTGCTGTTCACCGGTCTGCACAACGGCGGGCTCGGACGCCTCGAGCCGGCGGACCTCCTTCTTCTCGCCGCCGTCGTGGCCGCGGCGATCGGCTATGCCGAGGGCGGCCTCCTCGCTCGCGAGCTGGGCACATGGCAGGTGGTCTGCTGGGCGCTCGTCCTGGCCCTCCCGGTCATGTCGGGCCTCACCATCCTTTTCACCGCGCAGCGCCCGCCCTCCGCCGGACCGGCAGCATGGGCCGCTTTCGCCTATCTCGCCGTCGTCAGCATGTTCCTCGGCTTCTTCGCCTGGTACCGCGGGCTCGCGATCGGTCCGATGGCGCGGGTGAGCCAGGTGCAGCTGGTCCAGCCGGTGCTGAGCATCCTGTGGGCGGGGCTCCTCCTGGGGGAGGCCGTCGCGATGCCGACGCTCGCCGGCGGCCTCGCCGTGATCCTCTGCGCAGGACTCGCCGTGCGGAGCCGGGCGGACGCGTCGGCGCCGGCGGACGCGTCATCCGCTCCGTCGGACCCGCGTGGCAGAGTGGAGGAACGGGTATCCGCATCGCGAACCGAGGAGGACACATGACCGACCACGCGCTCCCCGCTCCTGTGCAGGGCATGATCGACGCGATCAACGCGGCCGACACCGACGCGTTCGTCGCGTCCTTCGCACCGGACGGCTACGTCGACGACTGGGGACGGGTGCTGCGCGGTGCCGAGGGCGTGCGGAGCTGGGCAGGCTCGGACGCGATCGGCGCCGGCGCGCGCATGACGGTGCTCAGCGCCGAGACGGAGGGGGCGACGACCCGGGTGCACTTCGACTGGCGCAGCGACGTCTTCAACGGCGAGTCCGACGGCATCTTCGTGGTCGAGGGCGACCGGATCGCGAGCTTCACGATCCCCCCGGTGCGATGAGCGCGCCGCACACGGGCACGGCAGAGATCCCGGGGACGATCGTCTCCTTCCCCGCCGGAGCGGTCGCCGAGGAGGCGCGGGTGCTTCTGGTGGACAGGCAGGGCGGCGAGACCGTCGTCGTCCTCGATCGGACGCCGTTCCATCCCGTCGACCACACGTGGCCCGACCAGCCCGGCGACCGCGGCGTGCTCGAGGGCGAGGGGTTCCGCGTCGACGTCGTCGAGGCGGTGATGGCCGCGCGGAGCGTGGACGGCGCGTTCGCCGTGGGCGTGGGAATCCCCGTCAAGCGCGGTGCGGAGGGATGGACCTGGCTCGTGGGGCACCGGATCGGGGGCGAGGCCCCCGCGAGTCTCGTTCCCGGCGCGACGGTACGGGCGTCGGCGGATGAGGGGCTCCGCTCCGCTCTCAGCCGCGGGCACACCGCGTGCCATCTCGCCTCCCTCGCGTTGGACGCCGCGGTCGCCGACCTGTGGCGGAAGGATCCCGGCGCCGACGCGCTGGGCGTGGCCGACTTCGAAGGTCGCGCCAACCAGTCCAGCCGGATCCGCCCGGACGGCGCGGTGGACGAGTACCGGCTCGGCAAGAGCCTGCGCAAGGCCGGGTTCGACACCGAGGGCTTCGCCGCCTCGCTCGCGGAGCGTGAGGAACGGATCAACGCGCGCCTCGCGGAGTGGGTCGCGTCTGCGGCGGAGAGCCGCATCGAGACCGACGGGCCGACGATCGCCGACCGTCGCCGCTGGGTGTGCGCGCTGCCCGACGGCACGGCCTCGATCCTGTGCGGCGGGACCCACGCGTCGTCGCTCGCGGAGTTCGCGTCGATCAGGGTCGGGCTCGATCTCGGCGACCCGCAGCTCCTGGTGATGACGACGACGGCGGTTCCTTCGTCCTGACCGTGCCGCCCCGCGTCCTCTGGTCAGGCGATGCCGCGGTCATCGACCCAGGTGTGCCACGGGGAGACCCGGTCGACATAGACGATCGCGTCGTACGCCGCCCGGACGGGGAGCGGTTGGAGGACGTCGCCGTTGAGACTGCCCGAGAGATCGTCCAACGCGGCCGAGACCGCCGGTGTCGTCGTCCGGAGGTCGATCAGCGCGTCGCCGATCCCCGAGCGGGCGATCGCCGCGTCCACGGATCCCTCCGCGGAAGGGGCCAACGGGGCGACGAACGGACGGGAGCGGCCGGGCGGGTCGTCCGGACGGGGACGATGCAGCCATTGCTCGCCGCCGCCGAACGCCGTGCCGATCACCACGTAGTCGTCGCCGTGACGCTCCATGAGATGCCCGCCGAGCGTCGTCATCGGCTCGGGGACGAAGGGCGGGGCGGAGAACGGCGTGCGCTGCACGTGCCCGCCCGCCGCGGCGACGACGATCCGGGGCTCGCGGTCGAGGACCCGGTCGACCGCGTCCGCCATCCACGCGTCGCGGATGTTGGCCGGCGGCCAGGTGCGCGTCGCCGCCTGCGTCATCGCGCGGAGGAACGCGTCGGCCGCCTGCGCGGCGCCCACGTCGTCGAGGGCCGCCTCGACCCGCTCGCGGGCGTCGTCGTCGCCGCCGAGCGCTGAGATCGCGGAGGGCCGGAGCGCACGCAGCCGCCAGGCGAGGTCGTCGATCCCCTCGGTGAGCGCGGCACGGTCCGCCGGGTCGAGGGAGAGGTAGCTCTGGATCGACGGCGCCGCCTGCGCGAGACCCGTGCGGTCCTCGGGGAGGTAGCCGAAGCGGGGGAGGAGGGTCTCTCTGGCACGCCGGGCGTACTCTGGATTGGCGGCGTCGAGCACGTCGAGGGCGGCGAGGACGCCGGGGAGCGCGCTCGCGGAGGAGTCGGGGAGGTCCATTCCGTACAGCCGCACCGTTCCCCGCCCCGTCACGTTCCGCTCACGCATCCAGGTCAGCAGGTCGAGCGTCTCCTGGCAGGCGCCGAATCCGTATGTGATGCCCGTGCGCAGCACCTCCCGCACCCGCGGGCCGCCTGCTTCCGTGCGGCGGATCCACGCATCCGCCGTGCGCGTTTCCGGTGTCCCGCTCTCCAGCACCAGCGCCGTGAACCCGGCGTGCCGGACGAGGACGCGGAAGAGCCGGTCGCGCAGCTGCAGGAACTCGTGCACGCGGTGCATGGACTCTCCGATCGCGACGAGCCGCGCGTCGCCGACGATGTCGAGGACCGGCAGGAGGTCGGAGTCGTCCTCGTCGTCCGGGTCGAGCGTGCGAAGGCGGGATGCGACGTCCCGCAGCCACCGCCCGAGCTCGTCCTCGTCCTCGGCCGCTGTCCTCGAGCCGGTCACAGCGCGGTTCCTCCCGTCATCGTGCTCCCCGCCGTCAGCATGCTCCGGTCACAGCGTGAACGTGATCTCGCCGCGGGCGATGTCCGCCCGGGACACGAGGAGCGTCACCCGGTCGCCCGGTCGTGCCCCGGGCGGCACCGGGGCGGCGGCGGTGACGACCGGGTCCGCGAGCTGGACGGTGGCCCGGTCCTCGCGCAGCGCGATCACGGTGGCGGTGACGCGCGATCCGACGAGGGGGGTGATCAGCGCGGCCTCGACCGCGTTGATCGTCGCGGCGTCCAGGCGCGAGGCACGCTGTCCCGACGCCTGCATGAGCGCAGGCAGCGCCGGCAGCGAGGAACGCGCCCAGTCCGGCGGCTCCTTCTCCTCGGCGACGGCCAGGCAGATCGCGAGCGACCAGCGGTCAACGAGGCGGCGCAGGGGAGCGGTCGCGTGCGCGTAGGGGGCGCCGATCGCGGCCTGGACCGGATCGTCGGGAGCCGTGCCGTCGAAGGCGAGATACCCCGCGCCGCGGAAGAGCCCCGCGGCCGCCTGCAGCACCGGGAGCGTCATCGGATCGGAGCGGTCCAGGCTCCGCAGGTAGTCGCCGTAGCCGCCATCGGTCCACGGCCGGCCCAGCGCCTGCGTCTGCGCACGGAACGCGGTGAAGGCCTTCTCGTCGGGCTGCGGCATCGTGCGGAGCACCCCGACCCGCGCATCGATCATGAGCTCCGCGGCCGCCATCCCTGTCATGAGCGAGAGCTGTGCGTTCGCGTCCTCGACCGGCAGCGGACTTCGCCGGACGATGGCGTAGGAGCCGTCCTCGTCCCGCACGACCTCCTCGTCGGGGAGGTTCAGGCTCGCACCCCCTCGTGCCGCCTCCTGGGCGAGACGGAGAGCGCCGATCTCGGGCAGGAGGGTGGCGGGCGACTCGGCGCCCGCGTCCAGCGCCTGCTGCGTGGTGACGTAGTCGAGCTGCGCGCGGGAGCGGATGAGCGCCCGCTCCAGCCGGCGCCCGGTCACGACGCCCTCCCCGTCCAGCCGGAAGGTCCAGACGAGCGCGGGACGGTCGACGCCGGGGAGGAGCGACGCGCGCCCCTCCGAGAGCGCCGGCGGATGCAGGGGGATCGTGCCGTCGGCGGCGTACAGCGTCTGGCCTCGCTCCCGGGCGGCGGCGTCGATGGCCCCGCCGGGGACGACGAAGGAGGGGACGTCGGCGATCGCGTAGCGCACCTGGTAGCCCGCGCCATCCCGCTCGAGGTGGAACGCCTGGTCGAGGTCGCGGGAGCCCGCGGGATCGAGCGTGGCGAACGGGACCTCACGCAGGTCGAGCTCCGGGAGCGGCGGGACGACCGTCTCTGCCTCGGCGAGCGCGGCGGGAGGGAAGTCCACCGGCGCGTCCAGCTCCGCGCGCAGGGCCGCGAGCGCGGCCGCGAGCTCGCTCTGCGCGGCGGACGGGGCGACGTGGGATCGGCGCTGAGGCATGGACACATGCTAAGGGGGACCGGCCCCCTCGCCGCCGCGTTAGCGTGGAGGCATGAGCACCCTCGCAGAGAAGGCCCAGGCCCTCGCCGGCCTGTACGCCGCCCCGCAGATCCTTCGCGTCGTCAACGTCTGGGACGTCGTGTCCGCCCAGGCCGTCGCCGCGCTCCCCGAGACCAAGGCGATCGCGACCGCCGGGCACTCCATCGCCTCGTCCTACGGATACCCGGACGGTCAGATCCCGCGCGACCTCATGCTGGACATGGTCGGCCGGATCGCCGGAGCCGTCGACGTGCCGGTCACGGCCGACCTCGACGACGGCTATGACGACGCCGGTGAGACCGTCCGGCGCGCGATCGGCGTCGGCGTCGTCGGGGCGAACGTCGAGGACCGCCTGCGTCCGCTCTCCGAGTCCGTCGCGAGGGTGGAGGCGATCGTCCGCGCCGGAGCGGACGAAGGCGTCCCGTTCGCGTTGAACGCCCGCACCGACGCGTTCGTCCGCGCGGGCGGACGTCCGGTCGAGGAGTCCGTCGCCGACGCGATCGAGCGCGGCCGGGCGTATCTGGACGCGGGCGCCACGTGCGTCTTCGTCCCCGGCATCCTGGACGCGGAGACCACCACGCGTCTGGTCGAGGGGATCGGCCGCGGCAAGGTCAGCGTGATCGGGCTCCCCGGCGCGCTCACCTCGACCGCCTACGAGACGCTCGGGGTGGCCCGGATCTCCTACGGCCCGCTCCCGCAGCGGGTGGCCCTCACCGCCCTGCAGGACGTCGCGTCCGCCCTGTACGCCGGCGGAGTCATCCCGGAGGGGACCCGCCCGCTGAACTGACCGGCGGAACCGGCCGGTGGCACGACGGCTCCCTCCGCAGCCGATCCGCGACGGGACGGTCGCGGACGGGAGCCGTCGCGTCACTAGACTTGTCCCGTGGTCACCCGTCTGTCGAACTTCTTCCTGCGCACCCTCCGTGAAGACCCCGCCGAGGCGGAGGTCGCGAGCCACAGGCTGCTGATCCGGGCGGGGTACATCCGCCGTCAGGCCGCCGGCATCTTCGCCTGGCTCCCGCTGGGGCTGCGCGTCAAGGCGCGGATCGAGAAGGTCATCCGCGAGGAGATGGCCGCCGCCGGAGCGCAGGAGGTCCACTTCCCCGCGCTCATGCCGCGGGAGGCATACGAGGCGACAGGGCGATGGGAGGAGTACGGCGATCTCCTGTTCCGCCTCCAGGACCGCAAGGGAGGCGACTACCTCCTCGCTCCCACGCACGAGGAGGCCTTCACCCTGCTGGTGAAGGACCTGTACTCCTCGTACAAGGACCTGCCGCTGACGATCTACCAGATCCAGGACAAGTACCGCGACGAGGCGCGTCCGCGCGCCGGTCTCCTTCGCGGTCGCGAGTTCACGATGAAGGACGCCTATTCCTTCGACTCCTCCGACGCCGGTCTCGACGCCTCCTACCAGGCCCAGCGAGACGCCTACGAGCGGATCTTCCAGCGTCTCGGCCTCGAGTACGTGATCGTGCAGGCCGACGCCGGGGCGATGGGCGGGTCGCGCAGCGAGGAGTTCCTGCACCCGACCCCCGTGGGCGAGGACACGTTCGTGCGTTCCGCGGGCGGCTACGCCGCGAACGTCGAGGCCTTCACCACGATCGCCCCCGCGGCGACCGGCTGGGACGGCGCCCCGGAGGCGACGGTCTTCGACTCGCCTGACACGCCCACGATCGAGACGCTGGTCGCGCACAGCACCCGTGTGCTGGGACGCGAGGTCACCGCCGCCGACACCCTCAAGAACGTCGTGCTCGCCCTCACCCACCTCGACGGCACGCGGGAGCTCGTCGTGGTCGGGATCCCCGGCGACCGGGAGGTCGACGAGAAGCGCGCCGAGGTCGCCTTCGCGCCGGCCGAGGTCGAGCCGGCGACCGACGCGGACTTCGAACGGCAGCCGCTGCTCGTACGCGGCTACATCGGCCCCTGGTCGCCCACCGGCGCGATCCTGGGAGAGGAGTCGGCCACCGGGATCCGCTACCTCGTCGACCCTCGCGTGGCCGACGGCACCGTCTGGATCACGGGGGCGAACATCGACCAGAAGCACGCGCACTCGGTGATCGCGGGCCGCGACTTCGTCGCCGACGGGACCGTCGAGATCGCCAGCGTCCGCGAGGGCGACCCGGCCCCCGACGGCTCCGGTCCCGTGACGCTCGCCCGCGGGATGGAGATCGGCCACGTCTTCCAGCTGGGCCGCAAGTATGCCGAGGCCCTTGGGCTCAAGGTGCTGGACGAGAACGGCAAGCTCACCACGGTGACGATGGGATCGTACGGCATCGGCGTCACCCGGATCCTCGCGATCATCGCCGAGCTCAACAACGACGACAAGGGCCTCATCTGGCCCTCCGCCGTCGCGCCCTTCGACGTGCACGTCGTCGCGACGGGGAAGGACGAGACCGCCTACACGCTCGCCGAAGAGGTCTCGGCCCGTCTCGAGGAAGCCGGTCTCGACGTGCTCTACGACGACCGTCCGAAGGTCTCGCCCGGTGTGAAGTTCGGCGACGCCGAGCTCGTCGGCGTGCCGCGCATCCTCGTCGTCGGCCGTGGCGCCGCCGACGGGCAGGTCGAGCTCTGGGACCGCCGCACGGGCGAGCGCGAGGCGCTGCCCGCAGACGACGCGGTCCGGGCGCTCCTCGCCTCGCGCTGACACCGCGGGCCAGGTCCCGGGGGACGCGCCAGGACATGGGAGGGTGGAGACATGAGCGACCTCACCCTTCCCGAAGGACTTCAGACCGAGATCGACGCGCTTCTCGAGGACGCGGGCGTCCGCACCGAGCGGAGCCTGGTCGCCCGCATGCTGCGCAGCGCCGTGCTGCTCGGCCAGGAGGGCGCCGATCGTCTTGACCTGAAGATCGCCTCGGCCGCGCTCGCCGAGATGCGGGACGCCTTCGCGCTGTTCCGGCCGTTCCAGGGCGTCCCCAAGGTCACCGTCTTCGGCTCGGCGCGCACGAGGCAGGACGATCCCCTGTACGTGCAGGCGAGGGGCGTGGCCGCTGCGCTCGCGGCCGAAGGCTGGATGGTCGTGACCGGCGCGGGCCCCGGGATCATGCAGGCCGCCGCCGAGGGGGCGGGAGCGGCGATGTCGCTCGGCGTGTCGATCCGGCTGCCGTTCGAGGAGAAGGCGAACGCGATCGTCGCCCAGGAGTCGCAGGTCGTCTCGATGAAGTACTTCTTCACCCGCAAGCTCATGCTGATGAAGGAGTCGCGGGGGTTCGTGTGCCTGCCCGGCGGGTTCGGAACCATGGACGAGATGTTCGAGCTGCTCACGCTGCAGCAGACCGGCAAGGCGGAGCCGATGCCGATCGTGCTGCTCGACGAGAGGGGCGGGAGCTTCTGGGCCGGTCTGAAGGAGTACGTCGACCGTCACATGATCCCCGCCGGCGTGATCTCCCCGGATGACCTCGACCGGGTCCTCATCACCGACTCGGTCGATGCCGCCGTGGCGGAGATCACCGGGTTCTGGCGGAACTACGACTCTCTCCGCTGGGTGGGGGACCGGCTCGTCCTGCGTCTGC
>Ga0164243_10002413_pt1 | contig 30918 bp, 20 predicted proteins | sample OricompcompostOP_FD_108781 | JGI IMG/M metagenome (GOLD analysis project Ga0164243, IMG submission 108781) | Organic Plus compost microbial communities from Emeryville, California, USA - Original compost - Organic plus compost (OP) | ecosystem: Engineered > Solid waste > Mixed feedstock >... | reverse complement strand
TCCTCGTGTACTTCTGGGTGCTGGCATTCGCCATCCTCGGCGTCAGTGGCGTGTATGTGCTGAAAGGGCACATGCGCAATAACCCCACTATTCCGCGGCTCATGGTGTCGGCCATTCCGCCGGCGGAAGCGGAGAAAATGCCCGCCTCCGACCCTGCGGTTACCCCGCAGCCTATCATCGCCGCTAACCATACCAGCAGCGTGTCCAATACGGCTCCGGCCCCTGCCGCCGCCGCCCCGGCCAGCGCTGCTGCCGCGCCTGCCACAGTGGATTCTGCCAAAATAAAACTCCTCGCGGCCGAAAGAGCCGCCAAAAGGAAAGCACAGGCGGACAGCGCCCTGAAAGCCAGCCAAGCCGCAGCGGAAGCCCGCAAACAGGACAGCCTCAAAAAACTCGCGGAAGAAAAAGCGAAGAAGGACCAGGAAGCCGAAGCAGCCGCTAAAGCCGCTAAAGAAAAGGAGAAAGAGAAAGAGCCCGAACCGGCGCCCAAAAAAGAAGAGAAGAAAGAGGACGCGCCTCCTCCCACCAACAGCGACGAGAACTTATACAAAGCCGCCCTGCAATTCCAGCAGCAGGGCAACCTCAGCGAAGCCATGGACCGCTATAAACGCATCGAAGCAAACGGCAGCGGCAAATACGTGGAAATGGCCCGCTACCAGCTCGGCATCTGCTACCGCAGCAAAGGCCAGAGCGCCAGAGCCCGCAGGATGTTTAAAGAAGTAGTGCGGATGAACGGCAGCCTCAAAGCCGCCGCCCAGCAGGCTTTGGATACCATGTAATATAACAGTGAAAAATACAGTTTGAAAAGTCCGCGCCTAAAGCGCGGATTTTTATTTTCAAAAACTTTATGGAATTTTGCAATATGCTGCATCTTACCAACAGCATTCCATTTTTTAGCCTGTGAATAACTCAGAAATAAATACACTAACAGACCAGGAATTACTTCAACGGTATAAAGCTGACGGCAACAGCGAATGGATAGGCGTACTATTCGACCGCTATGCGTTACTGCTGCTGGGTATGTGCATGAAGTACCTGAAAAACGAAGAAGACGCCCGCGACGCGGTACAGCAGATATTCCTGAGGGTGCTCTCGGATGTGCATAAACATGAGGTGCAGTTTTTCAGGGCATGGATTTACCAGGTAGCCAAAAACTACTGCCTGATGCAGCTGCGGCAGCAACACCTGAAGCACAAAGAGGAAATCACCGATAATACCATCGGCAAAATGGTAGCAGAGGAGGACGACAAGCGCGCGCACCAGGAAAAAGACATCCTCCTGGAAAATATGGAACAGGCCATGGTGTCATTAAACGCGGACCAGCGCATTTGCCTGGAACTTTTTTATCTTCATAAAAAATCCTACCAGCAAATAGCCGACGAAACAGGCTTTAACCTCATGCAGGTCAAAAGCCATATTCAGAACGGAAAGCGTAACTTAAAAATCATACTGGAGAAACAACAACGCGCAAACAAAAGTTAATTTGCACTAGTGATATGAACGAGCATTTGAAAGATATATTTGTCGCTACCAGCTGTCCATCCCAACAGCAGTTGCTGGATTACGTCCAGGGTAAACTGACGCCGGAGCAACAGCACGAGGTGGAAATGCACCTGGCCGACTGCGAACTGTGCAGTGAAGCGCTGGATGGATTAGCCGCCTTTAACGACAAAGAAAAACTGCCGGCTCTCGTCAGGGAGATGCGGTGGGAGCTGTTGAAAAAACTGCATAATAAATACCGGAAGAGCCGCCGCCCGGAACATTTTAATATATACATTGCCGTTATAGTGCTGGCAATCATCTTCTTAATCCTCGCGTTATTCTGGGGTTATCATTTCTATACCCATCCGAAATAGTTTTCCCGCCCGCAACGGCCATCTGGTGTAGTATGGCCGCAGCGGGGCCTGCGGATTTGCCTTAATACAACGTCCTGTTTTCCTTCTCCTTCCACGCATTAAAGACCTTTAATGCAGCTTCGCTGGGCATATGCACCAACGGAATTTTGCGCGCATCCATCGGCAGTTGCAGCTCCCTGTAAATAAAAGAATCATCAAAAGCGATGGCCGCCGCATCCTCCCTGGTATTGGCGTAATACACCTTTGCCGGGCGGGCCCAGTAAATAGCGCCCAGGCACATCGGGCATGGCTCGCAGGAAGTGTATATCTCGCAGCCGTCCAGCTGAAAAGTATTCAGCCGCCGGCAGGCATCACGTATGGCCATTACCTCGGCATGAGCCGTAGGATCGTTATTGCATAACACCTGGTTCCACCCCTCTCCTACAATTTCATCTCCCCTCACCACAATTGAACCAAACGGGCCACCGTCCCCATTGTTCATTCCACGGGCAGATAAGGCGATGGCGTAGTCCATGAATTTTTGTTCTCTTTCTCCCATCATAAGCTAAACTTTTGGTCGTGTACTAATATAAGAAAACCCCGCGAGGAATCGCGGGGCTTATTGTAAACTATGTATCGTCGTATTTAGAATTGCTTTGTTTATTGTTTGTTCCTCACCACCACAACACCGTCAAATACATCGATCAGTACCGGTTTGGTTTTGTCGATATCGCCTGCCAGTATCTTCTTACTCAACAGGTTGATGATCTCCTTCTGAATGAGGCGTTTCAGTGGTCTGGCGCCGAACTGCGGATCGTAACCCTGTACAGCGAGGAACTCCAACGCATAGTCAGAAAATTCCAATATCATGCCAGTCTTCGCAACCATGTCCTTCAATTGTTGTAATTGAATGTTAATTATTCCTTTAATCTCCTCGCGCATCAGCGGCTGGAACATGATCACTTCATCCACACGGTTCAGGAACTCCGGACGGATCGTGGCTTTCAGCAACGACATCACCTCTTCTTTGGTTTTGTCCACGATTTCTTCCTTGTTGCCTTCGTCGATATTTTCGAAGTTTTCCTGGATAATATTGCTACCCATGTTGCTGGTCATGATGATGATGGTGTTCTTGAAGTTCACCACGCGGCCTTTGTTATCAGTGAGGCGGCCATCGTCGAGTACCTGCAACAAAATGTTAAAGGTATCCGGGTGAGCTTTCTCGATTTCATCCAGCAGGATTACGGAGTAAGGCTTGCGTCTTACGGCTTCGGTGAGCTGGCCGCCTTCATCGTAACCTACGTATCCCGGAGGCGCGCCTACCAGCCTGCTCACACTGTGTTTTTCCTGGTATTCGCTCATGTCGATGCGGGTCATCATGCTTTCGTCATCGAAGAGGTATTCCGCCAGGGCTTTTGCCAGCTCTGTTTTACCCACGCCGGTTGTACCGAGGAAGATGAAAGAGCCGATCGGGCGGCGGGGGTCCTGCAGGCCTGCACGGCTGCGGCGGATGGCGTCGGACACGGCGATGATCGCTTCTTCCTGGCCTACCACGCGCTGGTGCAGTTCCTCTTCGAGGTTGAGCAGTTTTTCCTTCTCGCTCTGCATCATTTTGGATACCGGGATGCCGGTAGCTTTGGCTACGTTTTCCGCGATATCTTCCGCGTCTACTTCTTCCTTGAGCATGCGCTTGTGGTTGGCGGATAATTCCTCCAGTTCCACCGTGAGGTCGGCCACCAGTTTTTCCTGCTCTTTCACTTTACCGTAGCGGATTTCAGCAACACGGCCGAAGTCCCCGTTACGTTCTGCCTGTTCTGCTTCGAGGCGCAGGTTTTCAATGGCAGATTTCGCGTTCTGTATCTTGTCGACCACTTCTTTTTCCGCCTGCCATTTGGCTTTGAACGTATTACGTTCATCGCTGAGGCGGGAAATTTCAGCAGCCAGTTCGTTCAGTTTATCTTCGTCGTTCTCACGTTTGATCGCTTCCCTTTCGATTTCCAGCTGGCGGATGCGGCGTTCCAGTTCGTCCAGCTCTTCCGGCATGGAGTTCATTTCCAGGCGGAGTTTGGCGGCGCTTTCATCGATCAGGTCGATCGCCTTGTCCGGCAGGAACCTGTCGGTAATATAGCGGTGCGACAATTCAACTGCTGCGATAATCGCTTCGTCTTTGATCAGCACATGGTGGTGACTCTCATATCTTTCCTTGAGGCCGCGCAGGATGGAGATGGCGTCTTCCACGGAAGGCTCATCCACCATTACTTTCTGGAAGCGGCGTTCCAGGGCTTTATCTTTTTCGAAATACTTCTGGTATTCGTTGAGGGTGGTAGCGCCGATGGCACGGAGTTCCCCGCGGGCCAGGGCCGGTTTCAGGATGTTGGCAGCGTCCATGGCGCCTTCCATGGCGCCAGCGCCGATCAGCGTATGGATCTCATCGATAAAGAGGATGATTTCTCCATCGCTTTCCGCTACTTCTTTTACCACGCCTTTCAGTCTTTCCTCAAATTCACCACGGTATTTGGCCCCTGCCATGAGCGCGCCCATGTCCAGCGCATAAATGGTTTTGGACTTCAGGTTCTCCGGCACGTCGCCATTGATGATGCGGTGACTGAGCCCTTCCACGATCGCTGTTTTACCTACCCCTGGTTCACCCACGAGGATAGGGTTGTTTTTGGAGCGGCGGGAAAGGATGTGCAGGGTACGCCTGATTTCTTCATCGCGGCCGATCACGGGATCCAGCTTGCCGTCCCGGGCCAGTTCGTTGAGGTTTTTGGCGTATTTCTGCAGGGTATTATATTGGGTTCCACCGGTCTGTGAGTTGACGGTTTCGCCTTTACGTAATTCTTTGATGGCTGCTTTCAGGCCTTTTTCGGTCAGGCCGGCATCCTTGAGCAGTTTGGCCGTATCGTCGTTACCGCCGAGGATGGCCAGCAGCAGGTGTTCCACGCTGACGAACTCGTCTTTGAATTCCTTCAGGGAAGCGCCGGCGCGGAGCATGACGTTGTTGGCATCGCGGGACAGTACCTGACCCGGCTCGCCACCCTGCATGCGCGGGTATCTATTGAGCTGTTCGTTTAACTTGCTGTTGAGGAACGTCGTGTTCACATCGTTCTTCTTCAGCAGGTATTCAACAGGGCTGTCCTGGTCTTCCAGGAGGGCTTTTAACAGGTGACCTGTATCGATAGCCTGGTTCTGGTTGTTGAAGGCCAGCTGTTGAGCTTTTTGCAGTATTTCCTGCGATTTAATAGTGAAATTATTCAGATTCATAAATTACTTTTTTCTCCTTTTTTGTGTCATCAAACTTGCCTTAGGTAACAACAAAGCATGAACCAATGTTGACCTGCCGGAAATTTTGGCAGCATTTGCTAAACAGGACTGCACTTTTAGCAGAAAATACTGGTAATCACTGCTAAATTAGCATCATCCCCCACCAAAAAGCGATGGTATATTAGCAACATACCGAAACGACATGAGGCAGCTATTTTCATTTTTCGTACAGTCATTATTGTTAGCAGTATTTTTTTCACCCGCACAGGCGCAGCACTTCGTCGTGGATACTGACCCGGCACGTACCGTGCAGGTGATCCGGGCGTACCGGCAAAAGTACCCGGACTGCGACCTGACTATCCGTTACCGCCCCGGGACTTATTACCTGGACAGTACGCTGGTTATACCTGCGGCGCTCACTAACGGGAAAGGGTACACGACTATCCAGGGGGATGCCCGCCATGGCGTAACGCTCAGCGGTGGTAAAGCCCTGACGGTAAAATGGCAGCCCTGGAAGCATGGCATCTACCGTACCCCCCTTTATATTTCCTTTGATTTTGACCAGTTGTACCTGGATGGCGTGGCGCAGGTAAGGGCGCGTTACCCGAATTATGACAGTACGGCCTCCCATTACAACGGCTATGCGGCGGATGCCATCAGCAAAAGTCGCATTGCCGGCTGGCAGCATCCTGCCGGCGGTTACATTCACGCGCTGCACAAGGCGGAATGGGGCGGTTACCATTACCTGATTACCGGGGTGAACAAGGATACCAGCCTGCAGCTGACCGGCGGCTATCAGAATAACCGGCAGATGGGCATGCACCCAACTATCCGTTTCGTGGAAAATATCTTCGAAGAGCTGGATACCGCCCATGAGTGGTTTTACGATAAGGCGCAACGCTTTTTGTACTATAAACCCGTGGCGGGCAAGGCGCCCTCCTCCCGCATCGTGGTATCCCGGTTAAGCAGCATTTTTATTTTACGGGGAGATGCCAATGCCCCGGTGCAACGGGTAACCGTAAAGGATATACGATTTACGCAGGCAAAAGCCACATTTATGGAAACCCGCGAACCGCTGTTGCGCAGCGATTGGGCTATCTATCGCGGGGGCGTTATACTCCTGGATGGCACCCGGGACTGCACGGTACAGCATTGCGTATTTGAGCAGAACGGCGGTAACGCCATCTTCGTCAGTAATTTCAACCGGCATGCCATGATTACCGGCAACCGCATACAGCAGCTGGGCGCCAACGCGATTGCGTTTGCGGGCAGTCCGGACGCGGTGAGGGCGCCCCTGTTTGCGTATAACGACCGGCAGGCCATTGCCGGCATGGACACAGCCCGGGGCCCCAAAACCGCTAACTATCCTGACTCCTGCGCCGTGGTGGACAACCTGATCCACGATATCGGGCTGATTGAAAAACAGGTGGCCGGCGTGCAGCTGTCGATGAGCGCGCACGTGCAGGTGGCCCATAACAGCATTTACAACCTGCCCAGGGCCGGTATTAACATCAGTGAAGGCACCTGGGGCGGGCATGTGATTGAATACAACGACGTTTTTAATACCGTGCTGGAAACGGGCGACCATGGCTCGTTTAACTCCTGGGGCCGGGACCGCTGGTGGTATCCGGACAGGAAGGAGATGGACAGCATCGCCGCCCGCTATCCCTGGCTCGTGCAGCAGGACGCCGTATATACCAACATCATCCGGTATAACCGTTTCCGTTGTGACCACGGCTGGGATATTGACCTGGACGACGGCTCCTCCAATTACGAGATTTACGGCAACCTGTGCCTGCATGGCGGCCTAAAGCTACGCGAAGGCTTTAAGCGGAAGGTGTACAACAATATCATCGTGAACAATTCCTTCCACCCGCACGTCTGGTTCAGGCAAAGCGGGGATGAATTTACCGGCAATATTGTGATGACCCGTTACAAGCCTATCGGCATCCGGTACTGGGGCCGGGAGGTGGACCGTAACTTTTTCCCGGACAGCCTTGCCCTGGCCATGGCGCAGGCGAACGGTACGGACCTGCACAGCAGCTATGGCGACCCGGCATTTGCCGACCCCGCCGCAGGGGATTACACCGTCCGCAATCCGGCAGCGCTGGCACTGGGGTTTAAGAATTTTAACCAACACCGCTTTGGCGTGGTATCGCCTGAGTTGCGGGCCCTGGCCGCCCATCCGGTATTTCCCGTGCCTGGCGCCGGCGCGGAAGCCACTACCGCCAGCTGGGCCTGGCAGGGTGGCAGCTTCAAAAACCTGGAAACCCTGGGCGAACGCTCTGCTACCGGCATGCCGGATTATGAGGGCGTGCTGGTGCTGAAAGCGCCCGAGCCGGCAATGGGCCTGCGGGAGGGCGATGTAATTTTGCTGATCGGCACGCGGAAGGTGCGCAATGTGCACGAGCTGCAACAGGTGCTGAAAACGGCAGAAAAGCCGTTGAAATGGACGGTTTTCAGGAACCAGCAGCAGCTGGCTTTGTAGGCGGATTTAACTGGCGGATGTTAGTCGATGACGCTTTACTGCAACCATGCTTTACATCACCCATAAATGCGAAGAGGAGCCCCGTAAGGCTCCTCTTCTGTTATTGGTATAGCTGTTACTACGCAGTTACTCCCAGGCGGCTATAACGGCCTGGTTATTCGAAATCCAGTTTTTCACACCCTGCTCATCGTTACCATCCGCTTCCGCAATGGCGCCCATGAGGGAGCCCAGTTGCCCGGCATCCAGCTGGAACTTGCGGAAGAAGTTCACCGCGGTGGTATCCGTCACGCTGAATTCGTTGTTGGCGATGGTGAGGATTTTTTCCGTTTCCCCGAATACTTTCTTCGGGTCTTCCAGGAAGCGCAGTTTGTACTGGCTGAACATAAAATGCGGCTGCCAGCCGGTTACCACTACTTCCTGCTTTTCGTCGATACTTTTTTTGAGGGTGGCCAGCATGGCTGCTTCTGAGGCGGATTGCAGCTGGTAATCCAGTCCATATGCATGGATGGCGTCTTCCGCTTTGTTCATGATACCTGCGCCGGCATCGATTCCTACGATCTTGCCGCCGAATTTAGCCTTCATGGCCTGGAGGTCGTCGATGGTTTTGGCGGCGGAATAATCCGGCACCACCAGTCCGATGCGTGCGCCATTGAAGTTGGTATTGAGTACGGTTACTTTTTCACCGAAGTTATCCATGTAGGTTTTATGAGTGACCGGCATCCAGGTATCCAGGAATACATCTGCATCTCCCCCGGCCACTGCCGCAAACACCGGCGCTACGTCTGCATTTTTGAGGGTTACGGTATAACCCTTCTTTTCCAGCAGGTTTTTGGCGAGATAGGTCATAGCTTGTCCTTCCGCCCAGTTGACGTAGGCGATGGTAATTTTCTTCCCGCCGGACTCGCCCTGCCGGCAGGCGGTAACGCCGATCAGCAGGATAGCAAGCAAGGCCAGGAGCGTTTTCTTCATAGTCATGGTTACTGTACTTTTTATTGGTTACTCGTTTTTGTTTTTGCTTTCTTTTTGCCGAAGGATTGGGTGACGCGATCCAGGATGATGGCGAGGATCACGACGGCGATACCGCCTTCGAAACCGATCCCGATCTTCAGCTGGGTGATCCCTTTCAGCACAATTTCTCCCAGGCCGCCTGCGGCGATCATGGCGGATATAACTACCATGGAGAGCGCCATCATGATGGTCTGGTTCACCCCGGCCAGGATGGTAGGCATGGCCAGCGGCAGTTCCACTTTAAACAGGAGCTGCGCGCGCGTAGCGCCAAAGGAGCGGGTAGCTTCCACGATATCCCCCGGCACCTGTTGGATGCCCAGGGTGGTGAGCCGCACCGCCGGCGGCATGGCAAAGATGATGGTGGCAAATACGCCCGGCACTTTACCCAGCCCGAAGAAGAGTACGGCGGGGATGAGGTACACGAAGGCCGGCATGGTTTGCATGAAATCCAGCACGGGCCGCATGATCTTACCGGCCATCTGGTTGCGCGCCGCCCATATGCCGAATGGTATGCCTATGATCAGGGCAATACAGGCGGATACGAGGATGAGCGCCAGTGTTTCCATGGTTTGCGGCCAGTAGCCCATCCCAAAGATCAGCCCGAGGCCGGCGAGGGTGAATATCCCTACGGACCAGCCGGCGCGGCGCCAGGCGAGGATGGCCAGCAGCACGATGAACACATAAGCCGGTACGATGCCCAGCAGGCCCTGCACGCTGTTGACCATGACTTCCACTACATGTTTGACCGCTTTAAAGAAAGGACCAAAGTTATGCGTCAGCCAGTTGATGAATTGTTCAATATATTTTCCTATTCTAATCATAATTTTCGTTTAGTCATAAGGGTTATAACGTCTGATTGCCGGTAGTTTCGATAATCAGCGCCGTTTGGGAAATCAATCCCATGAGCTTATTGGTTTCAGGGTTTACGACCGCCACGGGTTTATCCGTTTCGGCGATGAAGGGCAGCATTTGTTCTACCGTGGTATCCGGGTAGGCCACCGGCACTTCGCGGTGGATGACGGATTCGATGGTAGGCTCGCCGCGGCGTTTGCATTCCAGGATTTCACGCAGGTACACAAAGCCGAGGAAATGTTTATCCACGGTAACGGCGGGGAGTATATCCAGCCCTGTAGCGCGCATTTTACGGAGGCTACCTTCGGGGCCGTCCTTTCTGAATACGGCGCTCACCGGCTTGGTATCCATGAGGGAGGAGGCGGTGATAATGGCTTTGCGGTCTACCTTTTCCACGAAGGAGGACACATAGTCCGTTGCCGGCGCCGTGAGTATTTCTTCGGGCGTGCCTATCTGTATCACTTCCCCGTCTTTCATGATGGCGATGCGGTCCCCCAGGCGGATGGCTTCATCCAGGTCGTGCGTGATGAAGACGATGGTTTTATGCATCTTCTCCTGCAGGTCCAGCAGTTCATCCTGCATCTGCGTGCGGATGAGCGGATCGAGGGCGGAGAAGGCTTCGTCCATCAGCAGCACTTCCGGATCGTTGGCCAGCGCGCGGGCGAGGCCTACGCGCTGCTGCATACCGCCGGAGAGGTTGGAGGGCAGCTGTTGTTCATAGCCTTTGAGGCCTACCATTTCAATGACGGCAGCAGCTTTCCGGTTTCTTTCCGCCGGGGGGATGCCCTGGAGTTCCAGGCCGAAGCCTACGTTTTCCAGCACGCTGCGGTGAGGCAGGAGTCCGAACTGCTGGAACACCATACTGATTTCCTTGCGGCGTATTTCCTGCAGCTGTTTATCATTGAGCTGGGTGATATTGGTATCGTTGATGAAGATATTGCCGTCAGTGGGTTCTATCAACCGGTTCAGGCAGCGTAACAAACTGGACTTCCCGCTACCGGAAAGACCCATGATCACGAAAAACTCTCCTTTCTGAATATCGAAGGAGGCTTCCTTTACACCCACCGTACAGCCGGTGGCAGCAAGGATGTCCGCTTTGCTTTTGCCTTCGCGGAGCATGCGCAGGGCGGTTTCCTTATCGCGACCAAAGATCAGTGTAAGATTTTCTATTTTAAGTTTAGGTGTCATCGTTAGTTGTTTTAGAAGTAGTATCCGATATTGATGTTGAAGCGGTTATGCCATGATTCCCCGGGCGTGCCGGCGGCAAAGGCTTCGTTCCAGACGGGGCCCAGCCAGGAATGATTTTTTCCGGCAGCCCAGTCGACATAAGTGAATACAGGACCAGCGGTGATCATGCATCCCAGTACATTCATCTGCGAGTCCCGGAATCCTGCCACCTGTTTATCCATGTAGGAATAATCGTTATAGAACGTCAGCGCGCTGACGGGCCCCCATTTTACCGGTTGGGTGAACGACAGGGAGGCGGTATGGATAAATGCTTTGGAAGCGACCTGGTAGCTGGCGCCGTAGGCGGCCATGTCCACCGCGTCTTTGAACCGGGCGGAGTCGGCCGCGTTGTATTGATAATACATGGTTTGCAGCTTCAGGTTCCACTTGCGCAGGTTCAGGTTTGCATGCAGGGCGGCGGCATAATGGCTCCCCATATTCCCGGAAGGAATGTTATAGAGGCCGCCCGCCATCACAGATGCGCCCAGGCTATTGCCGGCGTTGAAAAAATATTCCGCCCTGGCGTTGCCCTGGTTCACCTCTTTATTCCTGCCTGCTACATCGTAGGAGTAGCGGCCGGGATCTGTGGGCGTATCATCGCCGAAGTTGAGTTCTTCCGCATTTTTGAAGAAGGCGAGTTGATATTTCCAGCGATGGCTTTTGCGTTCGAATTTGATACCCATATCATAGTCATCTTCCTTTCCGGTATAATAGGGGAGATTGAAAAACCAGCTATGGGAGTTGTACGCAACATTCCCGAATGGCACCTGGGTAAGGCCGATATCAATACGCGTGCTATCGTTAACATGCCAGCTGAGATATCCTTCCTTGAGCATGCCGCCGCCAAAGTCTTTGGAATAAAAGCGGTATTCCGCATGCAGTGATAAGTTTTTCCAGGAGGCGTCCGCATTGACGCGGAACATATCGAATCCGAAATCGCCGCCGCGTTTTACCTGTTTGGTTTTCCAGGAGGAGTTGTTGTAATTGAATCGCAAAGCTCCGCCAATGTGGAGCTTGGGTTGCTCTTCCTGATTTTTTGTTTTCGTACTATCCTGACCGTTAGATGCCAACGGACAAAGTAATGCAATGCAGCAGAGCACTTTAAATCCATTAGACAACAGGCCTGAAATTGATGGTTGGATGGCATAGGTTTTCCTTACCACCGATGATCCTACAATCATAGCAGTCATAGTTCTAATGTGTTTTATGCTGATCGTTTCCTCTGCGACATAGGAATCCTATATGCAGGAACTGCATGATAACAGTTATTCGGAAATGAAACCGGGCGCGATGTGGCCCGACAAGTGATCAATACCAATAAATATTGACTGTTCTATCGTAATGAGCGTGCTCGGAAGGCACTTTAAACAGTCTGAAATGCGTCAAAGCTTTGCGAAGATACAAAAAAACGGAGAGGAAGCCAAACGATTTCTTAAAAAAATGTGAACAAGGGAGTAATGAGTATTGTTATTGACTTGCTACAATTGTTTTTTACAGCGTATGAGAACTATTTCCGCACATCATGATTTTTTCATCTTAAAACCCTTAAAATTATGTCATTCGACTTATTAGAGAGTGCAAAAAATCTATTTAACGGCAACGTTATCAGCCAGGCGTCCGCGCAATTAGGCGAGAGTGAAGGAGGTATTCAGAAAGCGCTGTCGGGTATCATTCCGACAGTGTTAACTGGTTTGTTACACAAAACAGAGAGCAGCGGCGATGTATCCGGTTTATTAAATTTAGTGAAGGGGTCGGCCTCGGATGCTTCGCCGGCAGCGCTGACGAGCGCCCTGCAGGGCGGCGCCGGCACTTTGCTGAGTAAGGGCGCTGATTTGCTCAGGAGCTTATTTGGCGACAAGGCGGGCGCTATTGCCGCTACCCTGGCCGGGTATGCAGGCATCAAGGAATCATCGGCCAATACCCTGCTGCAATCCGCCGCACCGGCTACGCTGGGAACGGTGGGGCAGTATGCGATTCAGAACAACCTGAGTGCCGGTGGATTTGCCGCATTCCTGAATTCGCAGAAGGACAAAATCCTGAACGCAGTACCCGGCGGGTTAAACCTGGCAGGTATATTAGGTTTGGGTAGCCTGAGCGCCATCGGCTCCAAGCTCAGTGGCCTTGCCGGCAACCTGGGCAACGCCGTCAGCGGAGCGGCTACATCTACCGTAAATACAGTAAAACAAGCCAGCGGCGGGAAGTGGATTTGGTCCTTACTCCTGATACTGGTGGCGATTATCCTGCTGTGGTACCTGATGCGTGGCTGCGGCGGCAATAAAAATAACGAGGCGGTTACGGACAGCATTACTACCAGCCAACTGGCAGACTCTGCCATGGCGCCGGCGCCTGCCGCTACTCCTGCCCCTGCTGCGGACGCCGGCCGGGAAAGCATACAGGTAACCCTGCCGGATGGCACGGTGTTAAATGCGTATAAAGGCGGTATTGAGGACCAGCTGGTGACCTTCCTGAAGGATAACACCAAACCTGCCGGCAAAGATGTATGGTTTGATTTTGACAACCTCAATTTCAAAACCGGCAGCGCGGAAATTACGGACGAAAGTAAAGTGCAGCTCAGCAACCTGGCCGCCATCCTGAAAGCCTTCCCCAACACGAAAATTAAAGTGGGCGGCTATACGGATAAAACCGGGGATGCGGCGGTTAATAAAAAACTCTCCCAGGAAAGAGCGGATGCCGTTGTGAACGGACTTAAGAACCTGAACGCCAACCCATCCCAGCTGCTGGGCGCGGAAGGTTATGGTTCCGAGTTTGCAAAAGCGGCTGCTAATGCGCCGGACGAAGAGCGGAAGAAAGACAGGCATATCAGCGTAAGCGTACGCGAAAAATAATCCTGCTATATGCATGCATGAAAAGGCGCTGCAAAATACTTTGCAGCGCCTTTTCTGTAATTATTCCTTCACGAGCACCAGGGTGTTTCTCTCCGCTTTGTACACGCTGTTCAGGAACGCGACGTATGCGGGATAATCCGCCGCCGGAAAACGGCCGTTCTGGATGCTGTAATTTCGTATATACGTTGCCGTGCTATCCTGCACTTTTACGGCCGCTTCGTAAGCGCCGAATTTTGTTTTCAGCGAAACCGGCTGTGGCAGCGATTCTACCTTATAGCCAGCCGGCAGCGTGATGGTCACGCTATCCGTATATTCTTCCCCGTAGGATACATCGATGGCGGCAGTGCGTGCTGTATCCGCCGCTGCCTTCGCGCCCATACGGTTGATGATGTTCGGTTTCAGGAACAGGCGCTTGCCCGTAACGGAGGCGTAGTTGCTGGCGGATAGCTCAAAGTTTTCCCTTACTTCCGGCAGGCGGTTGCTTAGCACTTCGGTGGTATAGGAAGAGATGTCCACACTGCCTATTTCCATGGATTTGCGGAGGACTTCCATCTGCTTATCCTTACTCAGCAGGTGTACGATCTGGATTTTATCATCCTGCAATATACCGGTGCTGCTTACCCTCGAAGTGGCTTTCAGGTTTCCCTTTTCATCTATCGTGGCGCTGGTGGCGGAGTACCGGCGGTTGTCCTGCCGGGTATAGACAGGCGTATGTATGAGCTTACTGTTCGTTTCGTCGAGCACCAGCACCGCACGGTCCGCCGTAAAGCTGCCGAGGTAGCCCGGCGGCGTCATATTGCTCGTGCATTCCAGCCACGTAGTATCCTTCCCGTTAGGCACCATGGCGATGACGTGGTTGAACCAGAGGGTGGCAAAATCTTCCGGGAAGCGCAGCGGATCTTCGTCCGCATATACCAGTACGGAATACCCCTTGATGCCTGCTTCTTTCAGCATGGCTACCATGAGGTTGGAGAGCCCTTTACAATCGCCGTAACTGGTGCGGGCGGTGGTAATGGCATCAATGGTCTGCATGCCTCCTACTCCCAGCGAAATGCTGATGTAACGGTAATTCTGTTGCAGATATTTATATAAGGCGGCCACTTTTTCATCGTGCGTTTTCAGTGGATCTGCTATTGCATGTACTTTGGCTTTCAGCGCCTCGGGCAGTATATCTCTCCCCTTATTAACCGCATACATGAAGTTACCCAGCTCCTGCCAGCTGGTCATTTTGCCCTGCACCTCCGCATATTTTGCTTCCGCAGGGGCCATCAGCAGGTAGGGGTACCGCTCATGGAGGGCCGGGGAGCTGGTTTCCCGGCGCATGGGCGCCAGGTTGGCAAAGGACCAGGTATAGCTTTTGCCTTCCTTTACGTCCGTTATAGCCGGCTGTAAATCCGATTGCAACAGGCGGTAACGCAGGTCCGTACCCTGGGGCATCACGACTGTGCAGACCGCCTTTTCCACCGGTTCATCGTACCAGGAATAGGGCATGTATTTGTCCAGGTACACCCCGCTGTTATACTTGTATTCTTCTTCAAACTCGATGGTGTAGGGATATCCGAAGCCGGTGAAGGCGTATTTTTTCACCCGGCTGTCCGACACGAGGCTGACCTCATTACCGGCCGGGAGGTCCGTCATATCGCTTTGCTTTACCCTTTTCACCAGTTTTCCCGCGGCATCGTAATATGCTGCGGAAACGCTGCGCAGCTCCATCAGGGAGCTGTAACTGAACTCCAGCTCACTGCGGTGGTCCGCCTCGCGGTCCAGTATGGTGACCACATGATGGCGCACATACCGCACTTCTTTCGGGCTCACGTAGCGATAGGATACTTCGTCCAGCCGCACCACGCTGTGCGCATTTTTCTTCAGGGCTTCCGGGATGGCGGAAGCCGGATAGTAAGGGTCTGCTGCCAGCGCTTTAGTGCCGAGGCCGGCCAGCAGCAGCGCCATCGCTATATATTTCAAGGTTTAAGCTTTTTTCTTTAATACAATTTGTTCCGCCTGTTTTTTCACCACCATTTCGTAGAAGTCACGCAGGCCGGTATATTCTTCCGGCTGGAAGGTAGCCTTGGTGAACTTAATGCGGCTGCGCATCTGGATGCGGTTATCCACCTGCTGGATCAGGTATTGGAACATGCCTTCATCATCATTGTATTTTATAATGCTGGATTTGGGCAGTTCATCCACCACGTAGCCTTCAGGGATGGCGAGGTTGAGGGTGTACATTTCGTCCATCACGGCGTTCATTTCCACGGGGAATTTGCGCTCTTCCGACTGGAAGATGTTTTGCTTGTACTCCTGGCCCATCATCGGTTTGATGTAGAGGATATCATCGCTGCCGGTGTTGTTCATTTTGAAATCGTAATCCAGCAATACGGAGCCGTCGAGGTCATCGAGGTCCTCCACGCTGGTATTGAGTATCTCCACTTCGTCGCCATAGGATTGCTGCAGGGCTGCTTTAAAGCCTTCCAGCTTTTTGGTTTTGATGGCGTTGCGGATGTTGTAGGATTGCAGGTAGGTAGGGCGTTTCTGGAATTTGCCTACGAAAGCTCCTTCCGCATTGCGCTCCATCGTGATGGTGGTGATAGCAATCTCTTTCAGGGAATCCGGGGAGAGGATCATGGCCGTACCGTTACCGTCCACTATCCTGGCGTCGCCATTATAGGTTTCGGGCATCAGTTTACCGAAGCCCAGCATGGGCCGGGAAGCGTCGAGCGTTACCTGCCTGCCGTCAATATCCACTACGGCGATCACGTAGTTGAAGGAGGACAACAGGGGATACATGCTCACGTAGCCGTGATCGCGGGTGCTGAGGATCACGGGATAGGCGTTGAGGTTAGCCCTGCGGAGCAGGCCAACCAACAGGAGGTTAATATCCGATACTGCGCCTTTTTTGTTGGTGAGCGTGGCTTTCAGCTTCTGGGTAGTACCCAGGCCACGCTCGCTCGTACAAATTACATTGCTTTTTACCCAGTTGAAAATATTGCGGGCTTTCTCTTCGTTGGTGGTAGCGCCTTTGATGATATCGTTGGTCACGTTGTCCATGAAGTTGTTATTCTTTTCCATGGCAGCGCCAAACTCCTGGTTTTTATTCAGCTCCTCCATCAGTTTGGGCCAGGTATTGGAGTAGTTGGTCTCTATCCCGCCGATGATGGTGGAGGCCAGCTGGAATTTTATCTGGGAAACGTAGTTATCAACGGTGGTAATAAAGTTTTCAGCACGGATAGGCATGACGTTTCTGGCGCCGAGGCGGAACTCCGTTACGTTGGAGGTAACGTTTACGTTTTCGGATGCGCCTGCGCCGCCATTCGGCTCATAGCGGAAGCTATAGGTAGTGCGGTAATCCCTTTTGGAATTTACTTCCAGGGGTACGAAGCCCTGGCCTACCCGCATAAAACGGGCAAATTCAGGAATGCCTACCGTGTATTCGGACCAGAGAGTGGGCACGCTGTGCTGGAACGTCCAGCTGGGGATGTATTCCCAGGCCGGGGAGGTGAGGGTGTAGCTGTATTCAATGATGCTGCCCACTTTCACACCCGGGATGGCGAACTTCTTGATTTCGCCTGCCTGGTCTACTTTTTCGGTGAAAATATCCTTGCTGTTGAGCGTATTGACAACGATCTGCCCGTTTTCCAGGTTATAGCTGGCGGCTTTGATCTTGCTCGCTTCTTCCATGCCGCGGCTGGTTTTATCCAGCCCGATGGAGATTTCGGCATAATCGAATCCCGCCTTGTCCACTATCTTATACCGGCGGTGTACGCGGTACACGAGGCTGAGGTCCCCTTTCCCGGTTTCGAAATTGGAGCTGCCTATTTCAGCAATGAGGATGGCATGGGCGCCTGTATCCTTATCAAAGCTCAGGTTAAACTCGGCCGGGTCCACTTTTCCAAACTTGATTTTAGAGTAGTCCTGGGCAAGGGCTGCAACAGATAACAAACAGCTGGCAATGAAGGCCAGGGCGACAGATAGATAGCGCATAATAATGACGGTATAGGTATTAATTCAGGTCCAAAGCTATAAAATATACTCAAATATCCTCAGCAGGGAATTGAACAGGACAAGTTGTAATTTCGCAGGGTGGAACATACGAGGTATATAAAAGCGCTGGCCAGGGAACTGGGCTTTGACTACTGCGGCATATCGGAGGCGGTGCAGCTGGACGATGATGCGCGGCGGCTGGAACAGTGGCTCAAAAAGGGGATGCATGGCAGTATGCATTACATGGAGAACCATTTTGACAAACGTATTGACCCACGCAAGCTGGTGGACGGCGCCAAATCCGTTATCACACTTTTATACAACTATTTCCCATCGGAAAAGCAGCGCAGCGATGCGCCTAAAGTTTCCAAGTACGCTTATGGGGAAGACTATCATGAGGTTATAAGGGCGAAACTGAAGACGATGCTGGACCGGATGCAGGAGCATATCGGCGCGGTGCAGGGGCGCGGTTTTGTGGACTCGGCGCCGGTGTTGGAGCGCAGCTGGGCCCGGCGCAGCGGCCTGGGCTGGATGGGAAAGAATGGGAATATCATCAACAAACAATCGGGGTCCTTCTTTTTTATTGCGACCCTTATTACGGATATTGAGCTGGAGTATGACGGGCCTGTGGGGGATTACTGCGGGACCTGCACCCGTTGCCTGGATGCCTGCCCGACGGGGGCCATTGTATCCCCCGGGGTAGTGGACGGAAGCCGTTGTATTTCCTATTTCACCATAGAGCTGAAGGACCAGCTGATACCGGAAAAGATGCAGGGCAGTTTCGACAACTGGATGTTTGGCTGCGATACCTGCCAGGATGTATGCCCCTGGAACCGCTTTTCCAAACCTAACAGCGAAGTAGCGTTTACGCCTATACCGGCTATTTTGAATTTCAGTACCAGCGACTGGGAAGAGATGACGGAAGAGGCGTTTAAGACCATCTTCCGTCATTCGCCGCTCAAGCGCAGCAAATATGCGGGCATCCGCCGCAACCTGCAATTCCTCAAACAGCCATAATTATTTTTTAGCGGGCGCCTGCTTCAGCAGCCATGCGGCCAGGTCCGCAGCGGCGGCGTAGTTCTGGAATTCTGCCGGCAGTTTTTTCCCATCTGTGTATTCATTGTAAAACCAGGGATCGCCTACGGCAAATACGGTCCCCTTCCCTACTTTGGCTACGGCCATGAGTATATTATTCTCCGCATCCCTGTGTACCGCTCTGGCAGGGGCTTTCAGGGTAAGGGTGGAGACTTCCTTGATATAGGCCTTCTTCACGTTCGGGAATATTTCGTGGTTTGGCGGGAAGAATACGGCGCCCTGCTCAAAGTTGCGGCCCTGCACCCTGTTTTTGGAATCCCCGTTGAAGTGGATACCGAAGCGGTCCGAGAGTTTATTGAAATGCGTGAACTCGGAATTGAGGGAGTCGTTTTGCAGCAATACCAAAACCCCGCCTGCTTTCACCCAGTTGTAAATCGCTTTGGCGTAGGTATCGTTCATATAGTTGGGAGATGCGGTTTCCTTCTCGGTATCAGGGTCTACGATGATATAGATGCCGGTACCTTTCAGCGTGGCTGCGGAGGGCGCTGCGGCAAGCGTATCCCTTTTGGCGCCGAGCGAATCGAAGATATGCCCCCAGAGGGAGAACCCGCCGTAATCCTGCTCTTCCCAGGTGTAGTGCCAGCGCACGGTGTTGCCGGCTTTGTCTTTTTTGAATTCGTGGTTAAAGAAGTAGTCGAGCGTGACGGTAACATTCTTTGCGGGCAACTGCTGCGCCCATGCAGGCGCGCTCAGGGCCATCAGCATGGCGGAGAGTACTCCGCGGAAAAAGTGGGAACGTGGCATTTTCTATTAGTCTTTAATCGATTACAATATTAATGGACGCGCTTTGACGGGAAAGCTAATTTTTTCGCAAAATGTAATACAATTTTTTAATAAATTGCAAACGTTTGCATTCCGACTGGCGGCGTCAACCGGTTTCCAAACTTATCATGCTAAAATACTTGCAAATATTGCAAAAATAAACCTGCTAATACTTGACATTCGTTTTAGCATGAGCTACATTTGTGATAGTCTAAAAGTATATCAATTTATTGAGCTTTTAGCCTATAATTTGTCAGTCTGACATTCATTCCGAATCCCCTGCAACCCACCGGTAATGGCGGGTTGTGTGTTATATAGGCGGCAAAAAATTTTCAACTATTTATGGACCTGAGTGCCATAACGTGGAATTTTAGCAATAAAGGTCGAATTCTTTCGACCTTTCTGTTTTTTTAGCCATAGTATAGCTATCTTTCCGTAGCGATATGTCAACCAAAGCAGCGTGACCATGAGGAAGCGGACTTCCCTACAGTATCTACTCATCTCCATTATAGTAATGTTATTGCATGCAGGAACGCTGCCTGCGCAGACATTAGCGTACCAGTTCAATCATATTGATAATAACGATGGCCTGATCAACAACCAGGTGAATTGTATTTATAAGGATAGCAGCGGGTTTATGTGGATCGGCACTGTATCGGGGCTTAACCGGTATGACGGCTATACGTTCCGCAGCTACCAGCACGACGCCAGGGATACCACTACCCTGGCGGACAATACCATTGAAAAGATACAACCCGGCCCGGGGAATAAGCTATGGCTGTTTACCCGCAACGGCATTGACCTTTACGATCCGGCAACGAATAAGTTTGATCACCATCCTGAACGCATCCTGCAGCCGCTGGGGATTACCGCCAATGGCATCACCGATGTGATCCGGGATAAGGACCGCTTTATTTTCCTGCAGGAAGGCAATGGCATCTACCTGACACAAACCGGACAACCCACCATACACCTGCTGCCGGGCAAGCAACCAGGCAGTATTGCCACTGCTACCGTGGCTGACCTGGTGGCGGATAACAAAGGGCATTACTGGATCATTCACGACAACGGAATACTGGAACAGCTGGACGCAGCCACCGGCAAAGCGCTCCGGCAAAATACCGCCCTGCGGCAGCTAAACGGAAACGGATACACGTTGTGCATGGATATGGACGGGGACCTGTGGGCCTATGGCGACAAGGACGACAACGGCGTATGGTATTACGAAACTGCGGCTGACAGGTGGACGCAGTTCAGCCAAACGTCGCCGGTTATCTCCCTCAATAATAATATTATAAGAGGCATAGTACCCGGCAACAACGGGGAAGTTTGGATAGGCACGGATCACGGGGGGATCAATATCATCGATAAGAGAAAGCATACGGTCCGGTATGTGCAGAATATCCCGGACGATCACCGCAGCCTCAGTCAAAACAGTATTACCACGCTGTACCGCGACAACAGCGGCATTATCTGGATCGGGACCTACAAGAAAGGCCTGAACTACTACCATGAAAACATGGTGAAATTCCCCCTGTTTCAATACCAGGCGTATAACCGTAACAGTTTGCCTTTCGATGATGTGAACCGCTTCGTGGAGGATGCCAAAGGCAACCTCTGGATAGGTACCAACGGGGGCGGACTTATTTATTTTGACCGCAGCAATAATACCTTCCGGCAGTACAAGCATGATCCGGCCAACCCTGCCAGCATTGCCGGCAATGTGGTGGTAAGCCTGCTGATCGACCACCAGGGCCAGCTTTGGGTGGGTACCTATTTCGGTGGACTGGACCGCTTTACCGGCAGCGGGTTTGCGCATTACAAACATAACGCTGCCGACAGTACGACGATCAGCGACAACAGCGTGTGGGAGCTGATGGAAGACGACCAGCACCAGCTGTGGGTAGGTACGCTCAACGGGGGCGTGAATATTTTCAATCCGGCTACAGGGCAGTTCCGGCGCATGGACCGGTTGTTCCCTTACCGCTACGTATCCGCATTACTGCAGGATCATGACGGCCGCATCTGGGTGGGCGGCAGCGAAGGACTCACCGTTTACACCCGGGGAACCGGCGTGGCCCGGCGGTTTAACAGCAGCGGCCAACCCGGCAGCATCAGCCACAATAACATTGTATGCCTGTTTGAGGACCGCCGGCAACGGCTCTGGGTGGGCACCCGCGACGGTTTAAGTTTGTATGACCCGGTGAATAATACTTTCCGCAATTTTCGCAAAGAGAATGGATTGCCCAGCAATACAGTGCTGAACATCCTGGAAGATGACCGCAGCGGGCTTTGGATGAGTACACCCAACGGCCTCTCGAACATGCAGGAGAAAAACGGCCGGTTTACCTTCAGGAATTACGATGAAGCGGATGGTTTGCAAGGCAGGGAGTTCAATGAAAACGCGGCCCTGCGTACCAGCAAGGGGGAGCTGATATTCGGCGGAGGCAATGGCTTCAACCTCTTTTACCCGGGGCAGATACGGCTTAACAACAACATTCCGCCCGTGGTGCTGACGGACTTACAGGTATTCAACCAGCGGATAGAACCCGGTCAGCAACTGCAGGGGCGTACGATACTGCATGAGGCGATGCCGCTGACCAAATCCCTGACGCTGCGGCATAATCAAAATATGTTCTCCATCGAATTTGCCGCGCTCAACTACTTCCACCCGGAGAAAAACCGCTACGCCTATAAGCTGGAAGGCTTTAACAACAACTGGCTTTATACGGACGGTACGCAGCGCAAAGCTACCTTCACCAACCTGGACCCCGGGGATTATACTTTCAGGGTAAAGGCTTCCAATAACGACGGCATCTGGAACGACACGGGCGCAACGCTGCATATCCGCATCCTGCCGCCGTTCTGGAAAACCTGGCCGGCATTCCTGCTCTATGCGCTGCTGATCATTGGCGCGCTGGTGCTGGCCCGCCGGATCATCCTGGAAAGGGAACGGCTGAAATTCAGGGTAGCCGAGCAGATACGCGAAGCGGAACGCATGCATGAACTGGATGCTTTGAAGATCCGCTTCTTCACGAATGTGAGCCATGAGTTCAGGACGCCGCTCAGCCTGATCATCACGCCGCTGGAACGCCTGATCAGCATGGGTATGGACAAACAGCTGAACGGCCAGTTGCAGCTGATGCAACGCAATGCCCGCCGCCTGCTCAACCTCGTGAACCAGCTGCTGGACTTCCGCAAGCTGGAAGTGGAGCAGATCAAACTGCATACGGCGCCCGGCGACCTGGCCGCGTTTGTGAAAGAGCTGACCCAGGGCTTCTCCGACCTCTCGGAGAAAAAGCATATCCAGCTGGACTTTGTGAGCAATGTGCAGTCGCTCCCGATGACGTACGACGCGGATAAGATAGAGAAGATCATTTTCAACCTCCTCTCCAACGCCTTCAAGTTCACGCCGGACTACGGCAAAATAGCCGTGGAACTGCAATACGATGCGGAGCAATCGCAGGTGCAACTGCTCGTGAAAGACAACGGCATAGGCATCCCGCTGGAAAAGCAGGCGCATATTTTCGATCGCTTCTTCCAGCATGACGTGGCCGGCGCTGTCATGAATCAGGGCAGCGGCATAGGATTGAGCATTACGCGGGAGTTTGTGAAAATGCATGGCGGTAGCATTACAGTGGACAGTGCCCCTGAAATGGGGAGCTGTTTTACCGTTACGCTGCCGGTGCAAACAGCCGATGCAGTGGCCGGGCCCCTGAACGCCCAGTTGCGCAGTTTGCCGGAGGCGGCGCCCTCATCTCCCCCACCCCCCGAAAAAGACTTACCGAAAATATTGCTGGTAGAGGATAACGAAGATTTCCGCTTTTACCTGAAAGATAATTTGAGCCAGTATTACCACGTAGAGGAAGCGGAAAACGGGCAGTCGGCCTGGAAGCTGCTGCAAACTTTTCAGCCGCAGCTCATTGTGAGCGATATTGCCATGCCGCAGATGGACGGGCTGGAACTTTGCAAAAAAGTACGGGCAAACGCCAAAACCAGTCACCTCCCGATTGTATTGCTGACGGCCCGGGCAGAGGAAGCGCAGCAGCTGGAAGCCCTGGAAACCGGGGCCACGGATTATGTGACCAAGCCGTTTAACTTTGAAATGCTGCTGTCGAAGATCCGGAATATTGTGCAGCAGCAGGCCTCCCTGCGGAATACCTTCCGGCAGCATTTCGACGCGCATCCCAGCGAAATTGAAATTTCCTCTGCGGACGAGCAGTTTATACAACAGGCGGTAGAGATTGTAGAAAAAAACATTTCCAACCCGGACTTTTCCGTGGAGGAGTTGAGTCGCGCCCTGTTCATGAGCCGCGTATCCGCTTATAAGAAAATCCTCTCCATCACCGGCAAGTCGCCGATTGAATTTATCCGGAGCATCCGGTTAAAACGCGCGGCGCAACTGCTGGAAAAAAGTCAGTTGTCCGTAGCCGAGGTGGCATATGAAGTGGGGTTCAATAACCCGAAGTATTTCACCAAGTATTTTAAGCTGGAGTTTAATGAACTGCCGTCAGTATATGGGCGGAAGAAGCAGGATGGGGAATAGGGCCGGCCTGGCGGCGGTGGCAGCACCGCTGCTATACGGCAATCCACTAAAACCCGCCACAGTGGCGCGCTCCTTAACATCCGTTACCCCTGCAACCGGCGGGCCTCCCCTTCCCCGTTAACATTTTGACCCCTAATCATAAACAGAACAGTACCCTCAAAGTGCCGGGCCCCCTCTATTTTTGCCGGCATCGTTATGAACGCTGAAAAGGCTGCCAAGCCAAAATTCCACACGACATGACAAAAAGGACCTTGCCGATTGTATTAATGACTTGTATCGCCTCCTGGTGTTATGCCGGGCAGGTGGAGCGGCTGGCGGACGGCATACTGATCCGGCTGGACAAGCCGGCTAAAAACGGGGCGGCCCGGGTGCGGCTGCAGGTGATCAGTGATAATATTGTGCACGTTACCGCCTCTCCGGATCAAGCGATCAGCAGTACGCCCAGTATCATGGCGGTGGAAGTTGCCGGTAAAAATATTCCCTGGGATTATAAGGACCAGGCCGCGTACTATACGCTGACGACGAAAGCCCTGCGGGTGGACGTCAATAAAACCAGCGGGCAGGTGATCTTCCGGGACCTTGCCGGCAAAGTGATCTTATCCGAACAGGCAGCCGGCGGCCGTACTTTTCAGCCGGCAACCATCAATGGCAAGGCCCTGTACCAGGTACAGCAGGTATTTGACGTGAACCCTGCCGCCGGCCTGTATGGCCTGGGGCAGCACCAAACGGGGCTGATGAACTACAATGGCGAGGACGTGGACCTTACCCAGTACAATTCGATTTCGGCAGTGCCGTTCCTGGTGTCGACCGATAAATTCGGCATTCTGTGGGATAACTATTCCATTACCAGGTTTGGCGATCCGCGGGAGCGCCGGCAGCTGAACGCCCTGCAGCTAATAGCAGCGGATGGCAGGCCGGGCGCATTGACCGCCACGTACAGCGATAAAAAAACCGGGCAGGTGTACCTGCAGCAGCGGGACAGTGTGATCGACTACGAGTTCCTCGAGGACCTCGCCCGCCTTCCAAAGGCGTTTCCGCTGGAAAAAGGGAAGGCCGTTTGGGAAGGCGCCCTGAAAGGCGATGAAACCGGCGAATATAAATTCTTCATCCAGGCATCCGGCTACCTGAAGATATGGATCGACGGCAAGCTGCAGCTGGACAAATGGCGGGAAAGCTGGAACCCCGGCCCTTCCCAGTTCAGGGTAGCGCTGAAAAAGGGTGTAGCCGTTCCCGTTAAGGTGGAATGGATTCCGGAAACGGCGCAGTCGTTCCTTTCCATCAAAACTTTATCTCCTGCGCCTGCGGCGTACCGGCATAAAGCCATTTTTACTGCTGAGGTTGGGGAGAGATTGGATTACTACTTTGTATATGGCCGTACGATGGACGAAGTGATTGGCGGGTACCGCCGGATCACCGGTAAAGCGACTATGCTACCCCGTTGGGCGATGGGCTTCTGGCAAAGCCGGGAGCGTTATAAAACGCAGGACGAGATTGAGCAGACGGTGGCTGCCTTCCGGGAGAAGCAAATTCCGCTGGATAATATCGTACTCGATTGGAGCTACTGGAAGCAGGATGAATGGGGCAGCCAGGAGTTTGACCCGGCGCGCTTCAGCGATCCGGCAGGGATGATAGACCGCCTGCATAACAAGTACCATACGCAGTTCATGATTTCCGTATGGCCGAAGTTTTACGAAGGGATCAGTACTTATAAAGCCTTTGACAAAGAGGGCTGGCTGTATAAACAGAATATCCTGGACCGGCAGCGGGACTGGATCGGGAAAGGCTATGTATCTACTTTTTACGATGCCTTTAACCCGGATGCCCGCAAGCTGTTCTGGCATTTTATGAACGAGCGGCTTTTCAGCAAAGGCGTGGACGCCTGGTGGCTGGATGCCACCGAGCCGGACATCCTCAGCAATGCATCTATCGCGCATCGTAAAAAGCTGATGGACCCGACGGCGATAGGCCCGGCGGCGCAATACTTCAACACTTATTCCGTGCTGAACGCGCGGGGCGTGTACGAAGGGCAACGGGCTGCCAGGCCGGATCAGCGGGTGTTTATACTTACCCGTAATGCCTATGCCGGCATACAGCGGTATGCCGCCGCATCGTGGAGCGGGGATATAGCGGCCACTTTCGATGAGATGGCCCGCCAGATACCGGCGGGGCTGAACTACTCCATGTCCGGCTTGCCGTACTGGACGACGGACATCGGTGGATTTTTCGTAGAGGATAAATATGATCATCCGGATCCGCAGGGCGCTGCCGCTGCCGAATGGCAGGAGCTGAACACCCGCTGGTTCCAGTATGGCGCTTTTTGTCCGTTGTTCCGCTCCCATGGCCAGTATCCTTACCGGGAGATGTTCCACATCGCCCCGGAAAACAGCGAGGCGTATCAGTCCATGCTCTATTATGATAAACTGCGTTACCGGTTGTTACCATATGTTTATACCCTGTCGGGCGATACTTACCACCACGACTATACGATCATGCGTGGCCTCCCTATGGATTTCGGGGGTGATACGGCAACGCTGCGTATTCGCGACCAGTTTATGTTCGGCCCGTCCCTGCTGGTCAACCCGGTTACTACGTACCAGGCGCGCCAGCGGGAGGTATATCTCCCCAAAACTACCGGCTGGTACGATTTCTATACCGGGAAGTATGTAACAGGCGGCCGCCGTATTACTGTAGCAGCGCCGCTTTCAAGGATGCCGCTGTATGTGAAGGAAGGCAGTATTCTGCCGGTGGGGCCGGAACTGCAATATGTGGCGGAAAAGAAGCCGGATACTATCCAGCTGTTTGTGTATGCCGGCAAGGATGCGCAGTTTGCCTTGTATGAGGACGGCAATACCAACTACGATTACGAGCAGGGCGCGTTTAGCCGTATCCGTTTCCAATGGAACGAAGCGAAGCAGGAGCTGACGATAGGCGCCAGGGAAGGCAGCTTCCCCGGCATGCTGACAATGAGATATTTCAACATCATTATTGTGGATAAAAAGCATCCGGCGTCGCCGGATCAATTGACAGGTATTAAAAGCGAACTGATAACATATAATGGAATAGCAAAAACGATCAGGGCCTTCTGACCCAGATCAATTTTTTTAAAGTTTGTCAGGACGCAGGCTGGATTATCAACGCAAAGATTTTCATTTTAAAATTCCACTACCCGGAGGTTGCCTTACCCATCTTTCCCGGTAAACGGGCGAAGGTGGCTAAGGCAGCCTCCTTTTAAAATTACTACAGTATGTAATATGCTGTTTTGGTTGTTACCTGTTGCCGGTGTTGTTTAGCACCGGCTATTTTTTTTGAGGGATATATTTTGGTGAGATATTTATTATCTTTCTGTACAAACCTTCGTCCATACATGGCTATACACCTGCTCACTGCGCCGGGGCTTGGGAGTTCCGGCCCTCAACATTGGCAAACCCTGTGGGAACAGTTGATTCCCGCCACCAAACGTATTGAACAAACCTCCTGGGATGCGCCGGTGTGCGCGGCCTGGGTAGCGCAGATAGAAAAAGAGGTAGCCGCTGCGGGGCCGCAGGTGGTGATTGCGGCGCATAGCCTGGCCTGCATTGCCGTGGCTCACTGGGCCGCGCATACGAAGCGCAGTATTGCCGGCGCTTTGCTGGTAGCTCCTGCGGATGTGGAGCGCCCCGGCTTTCCGCCGGAGGCGACTGGTTTTGCTCCTGTGCCTAAGGACAGGTTGCCGTTCCGGACTATTGTGGCTGCCAGTACCAATGATGAATATTGCACCCTTGACCGGGCTACTTATTTTGCCGCCACCTGGGGCAGCCGGTTTGTGAATATGGGCGCGAAGGGGCACCTGAATGCGCAGTCGGATTTGGGCGAATGGCCGGAAGGGTTGCAGCTGCTGCGGGAATTGTTGCCGCAGGGAGTGGCTATTTAACCTCCTTCCTCAATTTGCTCGCTTTCTCATATGGCGCCGCCTCCGCTGGAATCTTATCTATCCAATACAGCGCGCTATCCTTTTGATGCAATTGGGCGTAATGTACGGCGAGGTAAAAAGCAGCATCATATTTAAAGATAGATTCCCCGGCAAATGTTTTTTCCAGGTCGGCTACTCCCTGTGCCGGCGAGTTGGCGTAAATGCCGGCGAGGCCGCGGTAGTAGAGCGCCTGCGCGTTGGTACTGTCGCGCTGCAGGCAGGTATCCAATACGGCTATCGCTTTCGTATATTCCTTATTGTTGTAAAGCTCCGCTGCATGTATCAGTAGCGTATCATTTTCATCCCCGCGCTCTGCGGATACCTCCATGCCGGTACTGTATTCCTGCAGGTAGTTTTTGTGGTTGGCCGGCAGCAGGAACCAGACGGCTACCAGTATGGCAGCGGCGGCGGCGATAGCTGCCAGGTAGCGGCGGATGGGCACTACCTTTGCCGGCCTGCTGAAATGGACGGAACGTTGTTGCGCCAGCGTGCCTTTCAGCGCTTCCAGCTGCGGGTCCGCAGGCAGGCGTTGCGCCAGGGTGGCTTTGACTTCCCGGTAAGAGGTTACGGCGGCGGCAAGGGCCGGATCGTTTGCCAGGGCAGCTTCAAAGCGCGCGGCTTCCGCGGCGTCCATGTCGCCATCTACGTAACGGATGATATCTTCATTATTATAACCACTCATAGATTAAATATTTTTATTCCGGTGTGGAGGAAAGCATGTCGTCGTAACGGGTAATACACTAAACTTTTTGTCCCTGTGCAGGAATCGTAACGGGTAATATATCACCACGCATACACTAAACTTTTTGTCCCTGTATATACGAAAGCAGCTTAGCCATACACTCCGATTTCTTCTTTCGCAGGTAGCCATACGTTACCCCCATCGCGGCGGCGATTCTCTCCTGCGCTTCGCCCGCCAGGCTGCTCCGGAGGATTTCCCTGCATTTTTCGCCCAAGCGTTCAAACTGAGCAAGGATAAAAGCCGTACGCGCTTCGTCCTGGATGGTTTGTTCCGCAGCGGCAAATACATCTTCCCCTACATCATATACATCATCCAGCTTTTTTGTTACCGGCTGCCGGCCCCTTTTTTTTATATCATTCAGCCATTTCCTTTTACAGATCAGCAACAGGAAAGGCTCAAAGGGGCAACTTAACTCCAGCTGCCTGTGTTTTGCCTGGTTGTAGATATCTATTAAAGACTCCTGGAAAATATCAGCGGCATCATCTTCCGTGCCATGGTGTTGCAGAATATAGTGTTTGATCTTTCCCGAAAAGCGCTGATAGATCTCCTGCACTATCAAAGTATCGTTTCTCAGCAGGCCTTCCAGGTAACGCTGATCGGGGTGAATTGCCATCTGGGATTGAATTAAATGGTTGATATCCTTAAAAATACATCTTTCCTGAAATTTTTTTTGAAAAAGGGGGTAACAAATGCAAAGGTCCGTTGATCTCTTTACAAACAAACCTAAAAACTCACCATCAAAAAATAATTGTTATGAAAAGCATCTCTGTAAAACCGATCGCCCTTTTTGTTGCCGCCGCCTTAGCGATGGGCGCCTGTAAAAAGAATAACCATAACGACGCTCCTGCCGGCGGACAGGATGCGCGTATGCTCGCGGACCTGCTGAACAGCCATGCCCCAAAGTTCGAATCGTTTACGGTGGATGGTGCAGCCGGCGGTACTATCACTACCTCCAAGGGCACAAAATTCCATGTTGCTGCGAATGCCTTTGTGACGGCGTCCGGGCAACCTGTTACCGGCCCTGTTACGCTCAGTATCCGGGAGATTTTGAATGTGAGTGGGATGATACTGGCGGACAAGGCGACTGTGACCAGCGATGGCAGGCTGCTGGAATCCTACGGGGAATTCTTTGTGAAAGCAGCGCAGGGTTCACAGGCCCTTGGCCTGCAACGGAACAATGATAGTGGTATCCGGGTACAGGTGCCTGCCAGAGCGGCTGCCAACGGCGCCAATAAGGAGGTGCCTATGTGGAGTGGCGATACCACTATTACTTTAACGCAATATGGATACAATCACATTAACCAGCCCGTTACGCTGACCTCGCAGATAGCCGCCCAAAAAGGCGTTGCCTGGAACCAGATTCCATCCAGCTTTGCCTTCTTCAACTCCGCGAACGGCAGTATGGACTTCAGGCTGGATAGCCTCCTGCACTGGCTGAACTGTGATGCCATCGCTTCCCTGCCGAACCCGAAAACCACGGTGATGGCTTATTTCACCAATCACTTTAACAACGAAACTGCTTCCAGCTACGGCGGTGAGCAACCCAGCATGCTGTTCTTCAAACCGAAGAATATGAATACGCTGGTGAAGTTCTATAATGTGATCATGTCAGCCCCGAGCGGTAAAGAAGGCTTCCACAGTTACCAGGCCTCTATTTCCGTTGGTATGGAAGGCACCTTCCTGGCTATCAGCGCCGTAAACGGCCAGTTCTACGCCGAACAGAAAACCGTGGTGATTGGCGCGCCTGCCGGCACGGACAACTATACCACTGTCAGCTTTGACTTACAGCCCGTGGATGCCAATGGCCTCCTGGCGCTTATCAACAGCATGAACAGTAAATAACCGGCCTGTTATCCGTTTATATATCCCCGAATGTTGAAGGGCAATAAGCTGGCCGGTGTGCCGGCTTATTGCTGTTTTGTATAATTATTATCTATATTTATAGGGTATGAAATACTGGTTCCCTATCATTGTACTGTTGCTCCTAAGGCATACCTGCGCCATGGCGCAAACGCCGGCCGCGCCCCGGCCGCCCGCATTCCCGGAAGATACCATACCGGCCGAAATTGTGGTTACCGGCGAGGACGACTGTATGCGGGTTTCAGCCAACCTGCGGCCGCTCAGGCAGATTGCCGGCGCGCCCGCGGCCTTTTATACCTACTTCTGGGAGCTGGGCGACGGTACCTTCAGCTTCGCCAAAACACCTACCCTGCATTACAGCGATACCGGCACCTACCTGTTACGGCTATACGCTACCAATAACTACGACGATGGTAAAGCGCCGCCAACCAAACCACGGCCTATAAAAGTCAAGAAACCCATGAAG
>Ga0164243_10002411_pt1 | contig 30932 bp, 26 predicted proteins | sample OricompcompostOP_FD_108781 | JGI IMG/M metagenome (GOLD analysis project Ga0164243, IMG submission 108781) | Organic Plus compost microbial communities from Emeryville, California, USA - Original compost - Organic plus compost (OP) | ecosystem: Engineered > Solid waste > Mixed feedstock >... | reverse complement strand
GTGACCGGAGGCGTGACCGGAGGCGTGACCGGAGGCGTGACCGGGGCGGGCGCCCGGGCGGGTGGCGCGGCGCTGGCCGGAGCCGGCGTGGCCGCGGCCGCACCCGCGAGCGACGTCTCGGGTGGGGCGGCGAGCGGGCGGTTCGCGCAGCGCGTCGGCAGCGCGGCGAGATACGCCTCGGTGCGCTGCCGGACCTTCGGCGGCACCGGGCGCGCGGTCTTGCCGTCCTTCAGGAAGTAGTGGATCGACACCGGGACGATCGGCTCCTTCTGCGCCGCGAGCCGCTGGCAGTTCTCGGCCTCGAGGTCGTCGAGGATGCCGGCGATGACCTTGGCGGTGATCGGCTTGACGTCGTGCATCAGCACGACGCCACCGTTCTGCTTCACGATCATCTGGACCGTGCGCTTGCGCAGCTGCGCGGCGTCCTTCGCCTGCCAGTCGAGCGTGTCGACGCTCCAGCGCACGTCGGTGAGCCCGAGGTCGAGCAGGCGCTTCTTGCCGTGCTTGCCGAACGCACCGAACGGCGGCCGGAACAGTGCGACCGCCCGCTTGGTCTGCGGCGCCAGCGTCCGGATCGAGGAGTCGATCTCGGTCTGGATCACCTTCGCGCTCGAGGTCCGCAGGTTGACGTGCGAGACCGAGTGGCTGCCGATCTCGAACCCGGCATCGACCATGCGGGCGAGGATCTCCCGGCCGCGCTTGCCGTGCTTGCCGGTGAGCCGCCGGGTCACCACGAAGAACGTCGCGGGCACGTTGTACTTCTGGAGCGCATCGATGACCGCCGGCGTGGTCTCGGGGTTCGGGCCGTCGTCGAACGTGAACGCGACCATGCCCCGCGCCTCGTTGCCGTCGACGCGGTCCGCCTTGCCGAGGACCGGGTCGTCCGTCAGCGCGCGCAGCGCGTCGTCATCCTGGGCAGGGGCGATCGTGGCCTCCACCGACGCCAGGGCGACGGTGCCGGCCGGGACGCTCTCTGCGCGCGCATCGGTGGCGAGCACAGCGAGCAGCACACCGAGCTGCAAACGCACGGCGCGACAGTAACACGCGAGCAGGCGATCTCCAGAACGCACGCATCCCCCAGCGGTGGTCGGAATGTGCTGCCAACGCGCACCGCGGGGCGATCATTCCGAAATCACGCGCTATGCTGCGCGCGTGCACGTCGTGTCGACCTCGAGCCTGCCGATCGATCTCGCGGCGCAGATCACGGCGGCGATCCCGGGGGCGACGGTGGCGGTGCCGGCCGCGGGGCACGTCGGGCTCGCGGGCGTCGACCTCCGCGAGGCCGACGCGCTGATCTGCCTCCTGCTCGACCGGATCGACGACGCGGTGCTCGCCGCCGCGCCCCGGCTGCGCGTCGTCGCGAACTGCGCGGTCGGGGTCGACAACATCGATCTCGCGGCGTGTGCGCGTCGCGGCGTCGTCGTCGCCAACACGCCCGACGTCCTCACCGAGGCGACCGCCGAGCTCGCGTTCGCGCTGATGCTCGCGGTGGCGCGCCGGCTCGGCGAGGGCGAGCGGCTCGTGCGCTCCGGGGGCTGGTCCGGCTGGGCGCTCGACCAGCTGCTCGGCGTGCAGCTGCTCGGCAAGACGATCGGCATCGTCGGCTTCGGCCGGATCGGCCAGGCGATGGCGCGCCGGGCGCGCGGGTTCGGCATGCACGTGATCTACGCGAGCCCGCGCGAGGTCGCGCTCCGGGGATCGGGCTGGGGGGACGAGCCCTTGCGGCGCGTGGACCTCGACACGCTGTTCCGCGAGGCCGACGTGGTGAGCCTGCACTGCCCGCTGACCCCCGAGACCTATCGGCTCGTCGACGCCCGGCGACTGGCGCTCATGAAGCCGACGGGGATCCTCGTGAACACGGCGCGCGGGGCGTGCGTGGACGAGGCCGCGCTCGTCGAGGCGCTCGCGCATGGCCGGCTGTTCGGGGCGGGGCTCGACGTGTACGTCGGCGAGCCCGAGATCCACCCCGACCTGCGCTCGTGCCCGCGCCTGGTCTTGGCGCCGCACATCGGATCGGCTACCACCGAAGCGAGGACGGCCATGGCCCAGCTCTGTGCAGACGCGGTGATCGCAGTGCTCTCCGGGCGCCGCCCCGAGAACCTCGTTGCGGCCCCGGGAGAGCGCGCGTGAGCGAGTCCACGATCCTGCTCGTCACGAGCGCCGGGGCGCCGTCGTCCGCCGTGGTCCCGGTGCTCGCCGCGATCGAGGCCGCGGGGATGCGCGTGCGCGCGATCGACGTCGGCGGGGCAGGTGGGGGTGGAGCCGGGATGGCCGACCGCGTGCGCCGCGCGCTGCTCGGCGAGAGCGCCGAGCGCCGGCTCAGGAAGGAGCTCGAGATGAGCCCGCCCGACGCCGCGGTCGTGTTCGATCCTCACGCGGCGATCGCGCTGACCTCGGCGCGCGACCAGGTGCCGGCCATCGCGGGGCTGGCGACCCCCGTGATCGCGGTCGTCGGCGAGCTCGATCCGTCGAGCACGTGGGCGCAGGCCGACGCGGACCGCTTCGTCACCGTCGACGACATCGCCGCGGTCGCGCTGCAGGACGCCGGCGTCGAGGGCGAGCGCATCCTCGTCGTCGGCGCGATCGGCGAGCGCGTGTTCGCCGAGGCGGGCGCGCAGGATCGCGCGAGCCTCAAGAGCCGGTTCAAGCTGGCGGGCAAGATCTGCCTCGTCGAGGTCGCCGGGCTCGGCGCCGAGGAGACCGGCCAGCTCGCGCTCCAGCTGTCGCTGCTCGACGGTGGCGATCAGATCACGTTCCTGTTCGACGCCGGCACTGACGCCGAGGCGGCCGCGGTGCTGCGGCGCCAGGTGCCCGCGCTCGGGCTGCGGGGCAAGCTGTTCGGCGCGACGCAGGACGCACCGCTCCTGTGGCGCGCGGCCGACGTCATCGTCGCGCGGCCGCGCCCGGAGGTCATCTCGCGGGTGATGCTCGTGGGCGGCAAGCTCGTCGCGCTCGTCGACGATCAGCTCGCCGGCGCGCAGGCCGCGGCGGCCGCGCTCGAGGCGCGACGACGTGGGATCGGCGCGCGCGGCCTGCTGCTGCTGTCGGCCGCGCTCGACGCGGCGTTCGGTGGCGTCGTTCCGTCGCCGACACCCGACGGCGCCGATCAGATCGCCGACATCGTGTTCGCCGTCGGCGAGGACAAGCGCGGCGTCGTCGACGAGCGCCGGGCCGCCGCCCAGGAGGCCACGCGCGATCGCGTGCGCGCCGCGAGCGCCGCCGCGAGCGCTGCCGCGGCCGCGACCGCCATGCCCGGCGAGCTCGAGGATCTCGGCGGGGCTCCGCAACCGGGCCCGACCGTCGACGCCGCCGAGCTCGCGCGGCTGCGCGCCGAGGTCGAGCAGCGCAAGGCCGAGCTGACGCGCTCGATGATGGCGGCGCGTGACGCCGCCGCGAAGCTCGCGGATCAGGCGAAGGGCGCCGCGGCGCGCGGTGCACCCGACGAGGCCGCGCACCTCGAGCGGCGGGCCGACGCGGAGCGCGCGAAGATGCACGCGTTCCTCGGCGAGCTCGCCACGCTCGAGCAGGAGCTGCGCGAGCTCGAGCGCGTCCAGGCGACGGTGCGGGATACGCCGTCGTACGGGCGCGAGGCGCCGCGCACCCGCGCCACGGGATCCACCGCCGGCGCGTCCACCTCGTCGCGGCGCACGTCGCTCGACGACGAGCTCGCCGCGCTCAAGCAGCGCGCGAACGCGGGAGGTGGCGCAGGCAGCAGCTCCCGCGCGAGCTCGGCGCGATCGCAGGCCTCGCGGACACAGCGACCCGCGGCGAGCACGCTCGACGACGAGCTCGCCGCGCTCAAGCGGAAGATGGCGCAGAGCAAGAAGAAGCCATGAGCTGCGAGGTGTCGTCAGGGCGCACGCGGAGGCGAGGCGTCGCGTTTCGTCTCGCGCCCGTGCTCGCCGTCGCGGTCGCGGTCGCGGTCGCGATCGTGCTCGCCGGCTGTCCCGACCGCCGGAGCCGCCACCGGTCGCAGCGCAAGGCCTCGCCCGCGCGCGCCCACAAGCAGCCTGCGAAGCGTCACGGGAGTCACGAGCACCCGCACGGCGGTCACCCGCACGGCCGCAGCCCGCACCACCATCATCCGCATCCGCACCCGCACCTCGACGGCGCCGGCGGCCATCATCACCCGTACTGACGGCGCGTGGACCAGGGGTACAGTCAGGGCATGGGCTCTGCTGCGACCACCCTGTCGGCCACGGCCACCACGATCACCAGCATCAACCCCGCGACCGGCGCGCCGCTCGGTGAGGTGCCCGAGATGTCCGCGGACGAGGTGCGCGCGGCCGTCGAGCGTGCGCGCGCCGCGCAGCGCGCGTGGGCCGAGCTGCCGCTCGAGGTGAGGTGCCGCCGGGTGGCGCGCTTCGCCGACGTGCTGATGGATCGCGCCGAGGAGGTGATCGATCTGCTCGTCCGCGAGGGCGGCAAGACCCGGCTCGAGGCGCTCGGCATGGAGGTCGTCGTCGTCGCCGACCTCGTGCGCTACTTCGCGAAGCACGCGCCCGCGATCCTGGCGCCCGAGCCCGTGCCGCTGCACCTGCTCAAGCACCGGGCGAGCTACCTCCACTTCGTGCCGCGCGGCGTGATCGGCGTGATCGCGCCGTGGAACTTCCCGTTCTCGATCCCGATCGGCGAGGTGATGATGTCGATGATCGCCGGCAACGGCGTCGTGCTGAAGCCGTCGGAGGTCACGCCGCTGATCGCGCACAAGGCGCACGAGCTCCACGTCGCCGCGGAGCTGCCGCCGGACCTGTTCCAGGTGGTCACCGGGCGCGGCGCGACGGGGGCCGCGCTGATCGACAGCGGCATCGAGTACTGCGTGTTCACGGGCTCGGTCGCGACGGGCCGCAAGGTCGCCGCCGCGTGTGGAGAGCGCCTGATCCCGTACACGCTCGAGCTCGGCGGCAAGGCTCCCGCGATCGTGTGCGCCGACGCCGATCTCGACCGCGCCGCGCAGGCGATCACGTGGGGTGGGTTCGCCAACTCGGGGCAGGTGTGCGCCTCGGTCGAGCGCGTCTACGCGGTCGACGCGATCCACGACGAGCTCGTCGCGCGCATCGTCGAGCACGCGCGCTCGCTGCGCCAGGGAGACGCGTCCGCGAGCGACGACGTCGACGTCGGCGCGATGGCGTGGGACCAGCAGGTCGCGACCGTCGAGCGCCTCGTCGACTCCGCGGTCGCCGCCGGCGCCCGGGTCGAGGTCGGCGGCAAGCGGCGGCCCGGGCCGGGGCAGTTCTTCGAGCCGACCGTGCTCACGAGCTGCCGCCAGGACATGGACGTGATGCGCAAGGAGATCTTCGGCCCGGTGATCCCGATCATGCGCGTCTCCGACGAGGACGAGGCGGTGCGTCTCGCCAACGACTCGCACCTGGGGCTGCTCGCGTACGTGTTCACGCGCGATCGCGCGCGCGGCAAGCGGCTCGCCGAGCGGATCGAGGCCGGCACCGTGATGGTCAACGACGTGCTGAACACCTACGCGTGCCCGGAGACCCCGTGGGGCGGGGTGAAGCAGAGCGGGATCGGGCGCACGCACTCGGCGATCGGGCTGCGCGACCTCTGCGAGGTCCGCCACGTCAACCACGATCGGGTCGCGTTCCCGCGCGAGCTGTGGTGGTACCCGTACAAGCAGGGCACGTTCCGCGCCTTGTTGCGCGGCGCGAAGCTCCTGTTCGGCAAGCGCCCCTGGAAGCGCTGAGCCCCGCGGCGCGGCGCGCATGGCCACGGTCGAGGAGGCGCCCGGATGGCGCGGGCTCGCATCCGGGCTACACTGCTCGGCCCGTGGGACGGCTCGAGAACATCATCGCGCGCAACAGGCACCCGAAGCGGTTCGGCGAGCGGTTGTCCGTCGGGCTCGGGCTCGCGCTGTTTCTCCTCGTGATCATCTTCCTCGTGGTCTTCACGGATCTCGGCTTGCCGCCGGAGCTGCGCGACGCGCCGCCGGCCACCGAGCGGCCGGCGCACGAGTCCCCGCCGACGCCGGAGCGTCGGGTCGACGACGTGCGGCTGTACACCGCGCCCTAGGAGACCGGCCGAAGGCGGGGCGCTCAGGGCGCGCGGCCGTAGCGGTCCTCGAGCCGGACGACGTCGTCGAGCTCGGGCGTCGAGACCTCGAGGACGTCGGTGTCCTCGAGCGCGATCATGCGGTGGCGCAGGCCGGGCGGGATGTGGAACGGCTCGTGCGGGGCGAGCTCGCGCGACCTCGGCGCCTCGCCGTCCTCGAAGAAGACGAGCTGCATGCGGCCGGAGAGCAGCATGATGGTCTCGTCCTTGACGCGATGGAACTGGAGCGAGAGCGCCTCGCCGGCCTTGATGTGGAGGATCTTGCCCACGTAGCGCTCGGTCCGCGCCCAGATCAGCTCGTGCCCCCACGGCTTGGGGACGACGGTCTGGCCGTCCGTCGCCTTGCTGCGATCGCGTGCGTCCGACACGCCTAGTTCGCCGGGGCCGTCCCCGCGCCGCTCGTGCTGCCGTCCGCCGGCGCATCGAGCGAGCCCGTCGCCGTCCCGTCGAGCTCCGTCGGCATCTCGACCTTGGGGCGCGCGCCCGGGATCTCCTCGCGGCGATCGACCTTCCCGTCGAAGTCGTCGTCGTAGAGGATCGCGAGCAGGATCATGTCCTTGTACTGCTCCCAGAGATCGGGCTGCCCGTCGGCGTTGCGATCGCGACGCACGCTCGCGAGCTTGCCGCCGGTGTCGTAGACCTCCTTGACGTCGAACTTGCCGTCGAAGTCGGTGTCGCGCTCGACCTCGGCGAGCTTGCCGGCCTTGGTGTCGTAGATCGCGGACATGTCCCACTTGCCGTCGTAGTCGAAGTCCGCGCGCTCGAACAGCGGGACACCGCGCCGGTTGTAGGCGACGACCCAGTCCTTGCGGCCGTCGTGGTCGAAGTCGACCTGCTTGCAGCTCATGTACTCGACGACCGTGCCGCCCTCGTCCTCGTTCTTGTAGAGGCGCCAGACGTCGGGGCGGTTGTCCTTGTTGAGGTCATACGTGACGACGTTCTTCCCGTTCGTGTCACACAGCGTCGGATCGACCTTCGCGACACCCGGGTCCGCCAGATCGGACGGCGACTGCGGATCCTTCTTGCCGCCGCACGCGCCGGCGGTGAGGGCCGTGATGGCGGCTAAGGTCGCGAGGTTTGGGAGCTTCGCCATTCCGGACGAGCCTAAACGGGGGGACATGCCTAGGCAACCGTTTGACCCGACTCATCTGGTCACGTAGGGTCGCGGATCGTCCCCGCGGTGTCCCCGTCACGTCTCGACCCCGTGCTCGAGAAGTCTCGAGATCAGCTGCCCGGGCAGGTCGACCTCGGTCCCGGTTCAAGGTAACTAGTCGCGCGTTCATGTCGTTCCCCAGCGAGCGAATCCGAAACTTCTCGATCATCGCCCACATCGATCACGGGAAGACCACGCTCGCCGATCGCATCCTCGACGAGTGCGGGGCCGTGACCGCGCGCGAGGCGCAGGCGCAGATGCTCGACAACATGGATCTCGAGCGCGAGCGCGGCATCACGATCAAGGCGCAGTCGGTCCAGCTCCACTTCAAGGCGAAGGACGGGCAGATCTACCAGTTCCACCTGATCGACACGCCGGGACACGTCGACTTCCACTACGAGGTCAGCCGCTCGCTCGCCGCGTGCGAGGGCGCGCTGCTCGTCGTCGACGCGGCGCAGGGCGTCGAGGCGCAGACGCTCGCGAACGTCTACGTCGCGCTCGACAACAACCTCGAGATCGTCCCCGTCCTCAACAAGATCGACCTTCCGGTCGCGCGCCCCGACGAGATCAAGCAGCAGATCGAGGACACGATCGGGCTCGACGCCTCGCAGGCGTGCCTGGTGTCCGCGAAGACCGGGCTCGGCGTGCGCGACATGCTCGAGGCCGTCGTCGAGCGGATCCCTCCGCCGTCGGGCGACCGCGAGGCGCCGCTCCAGGCCCTGATCTTCGACAGCTGGTACGACTCGTTCCGCGGCGTCGTGGTCCTCGTGCGCGTGATGCACGGCCGGATCAAGAAGGGGACGAAGCTCCGGTTCTGGGCGACCGGCGTCGAGTACGAGTGCACGATGCTGGCGGTCCGCCGCCCGCAGGCCACCGAGGTCGAGGCGCTCGAGGCCGGCCAGGTCGGCATCCTCGCGGCGTCGATCAAGGACATCGCGCACGCGCGCGTCGGCGACACCGTGACCGACGCCGAGCGGCCGTGCGCGGAGCCGCTCCCCGGGTTCAAGACGGTCAAGCCGATGGTGTTCGCGGGCCTGTTCCCCGTCGACGCCGCGGACTACCAGGACCTCAAGGACGCGCTCGCCAAGCTCGTGCTCAACGATGCGTCGGTGACGTACGAGCCGGAGACCTCCGCCGCGCTCGGCTTCGGGTTCCGCACCGGCTTCCTCGGCCTGCTCCACATGGAGATCATCCAGGAGCGGCTCGAGCGCGAGTTCAACCTGAACCTCATCACGACGGCGCCGAGCGTCCAGTACAAGGTCCACCTCCCTGGAGGAGAGTCCCTCGTCGTCGACAACCCGGCGAAGCTCCCCGACCAGGGCAAGTACGACGCGATCGAGGAGCCGATCATCAACGCGACGATCCACCTCCCGCAGGAGTACGTCGGCCCGATCATGCAGCTGTGCCAGGAGCGGCGCGGCGTGCAGAAGGGCCTGCACTACGACACCGGCGGGCGCGTGCGCGTCGTCTACGAGATGCCGCTCGCCGAGGTCGTGTTCGGGTTCTACGACCGGCTCAAGACCATGTCGCGTGGCTACGCGTCGCTCGACTACGAGCCGGCGGGCATGCGCGAGGCTGACCTGATCCGCCTCGACGTGCTGGTCAACGGCGAGCGCGTCGACGCGCTGTCGATCATCACCCACCGCGACAGCGCGTACCACCGCGGCGTCGAGCTGTGCACGAAGATGAAGGACGTCGTCCCGCGCCAGATGTTCGACGTCGCGATCCAGGCCGCGATCGGCAGCCGCGTGATCTCGCGCACCACGGTCAAGGCGATCCGGAAGGACGTCACCGCGAAGTGCTACGGCGGTGACATCACCCGCAAGAAGAAGCTCCTCGAGAAGCAGAAAGAGGGCAAGCGGCGCATGAAGGCGGTCGGCTCCGTGGAGCTGCCGCAGGAGGCCTTCTTGACCGTGCTCAAGGTCGACTGACGGGGCACGCGAGTGCGCGCGTCGAGCCTCGACCGGCGGGTCCGCAAGGAAGCGCGGATCCTCGTGCGCGAGGCCCGGGGCGCGCTGCTCACCCAGGCGGTGCCCGCCGAGCGCGCCGACGAGCTCGCGGCGGCCACCGAGGACGTCGAGCGGGCGCTCGCGGCGGGAGAGCTGGCGCGCGTGCGCCGCGGGCTACCGGCGCTCGAGGCGCTCGTCGACGAGCTGATCCCGCGGCGGCAGAAGTCGCTCGCCCGCGATTACCTCGAGTCGATCGGGGTCGCGGTGCTGGCCGCGCTCGTGCTGAAAGCGTTCGTCATCGAGGCGTTCAAGATCCCGTCGAGCTCGATGAACCCGACGCTCGAGATCGGGGACCACATCTTCGTGAGCAAGCTGCCGTATGGCATCCGCTTGCCGTGGAGCGACGATCCGCTCCTGACCTTCGGGCGCCCCGACCGCGGCGAGGTGATCGTGTTCACGTATCCGTGTGACCCGTCGCGGGACTACATCAAGCGCGTGCTGGCGGTCGCCGGTGACACCGTCGAGGTCCGCTGCAACGTCGTGTACGTCAACGGCGCGCCGCTCGCGAGCGAGCTCGTGGAGGAGCAGGGCTGCACGTACGAGGACCACGACGAGTCCGAGGGGCGCTGGTTCACCGAGACGTGCAGCCGCTACCACGAGACCGTCGGGGACGTGACGTACGCGACCTTCCACGCCGCGGATCGGCCGCGCCTGGACCGGCTACGCGCGCGAGGGGGCTTCGCGCACCCGGGCGAGCGAGACTTCCCGACGCTCGGCGGCCCGCGCGTGCCCCCGACGTGTGCGAGGAACCCCGATGGCGAGGCGCTGGTGGCGAAGAACCAGCGGCCCGGAGCCCTCGTGGAGCTCCGCACTTCTTCTGCCAGCGCTGCGCGCCCATCGTCGGACGGGCTCGACGTCGAGCCGTCGCGCGAGCCGGGAGCGCGGCCGGGCCCGTGCGAGCCGCAGCTGCACTACGTGGTCCCCGAGGGGCACGTCTTCGTCATGGGGGACAACCGCGCCAACTCGAACGATTCGCGGGTCTGGGGATCGGTGCCGATCGAGAACGTCAAGGGAAGGGCATCCTTCGTCTGGCTGTCGTACAGTCAGTGGAGCTTGACCCACTGGGATGGTATTCGCTTCCACCGGATCGGAAACTTCGTCCACCGAGCTCCCTGATGCGCGCGCGTCGCCTCGATCGCCGAGTCCGCAAGGAAGCCACCGCGCTGCTTCGTGAAGCGCGGGCGGCGCTCCTCCACAAGCCCGATCTCCGCGGCAAGGCCGGCGAGATGAAGCCCGTCGCCGACGAGATCGACGAGGCGCTGGCCGCCGGCGATCTCGTCCGCGTGCGCCGCTCGCTGCCGATCCTCGACTCGCTGGTCGACGAGCTCGTCAAGCGGACCCCGAAGAAGGGCGTGACCGCGGGGGCCGAGTCCTTGATCACCGCGCTCGTGCTGGCGCTCGTGCTGCGCGCGTTCGTGATCGAGGCGTTCAAGATCCCGTCGAGCTCGATGTACCCGACGCTCGAGATCGGGGACCACATCTTCGTCAACAAGTTCATCTACGGGCTGCGCATCCCGTACACGCAGACGAAGTTCTTCGAGCGCAGCCCCGATCGCGGCGACGTGATCGTGTTCATGCAACCGTGCGAGCCGGAGCGCGACTACATCAAGCGCGTGATCGCGGTCGCCGGCGACACCGTCGAGGTCCGCTGCAACGTCGTCTACGTCAACGGCGAGGCCGTGCCCCAGGAGCTCGTGCCCGGCGAGTGCCGCTACGAGGACAACAGCACGGGTGCCTGGCGCACCGAGATGTGCAGCCGCTACCGCGAGACGCTCGGCGGGCAGACCTACGAGACGTTCCATCCCGCGCTGTTCCCCGAGGCGCCCGATCTCGCGAACGCGAAGGCGGACTTCCCGCAGCCGGGCGACCCGCCGGTCACGTGCGTCTCCGATGGCAAGCCAGCCGCGCCGAACCAGGCGAAGGGCACGATCGTGCGGACGCAGGCGGCGGCGGGGCCGTGCGAGCCGCAGCTCCACTACGTCGTGCCCGAGGGCCACGTGTTCGCGATGGGCGACAACCGCTCCAATTCGAACGACTCGCGGTTCTGGGGCCCGGTGCCGCTCGAGAACATCAAGGGCAAGGCGATGTTCATCTGGCTCAGCGTCCGCGACGGCGTGCTCTCGATCCCGACCTGGCGCTGGGACCGGATCGGGAACTTCGTCGACTGAGCGCGGGCGCTACTGCTTCTTCTTCGGCTTGGCGAGCTGGTCGAACACCGTCGTCAGCGCCTCGGCGATCGCGGCCTCGGTCGCGGAGTCCCACGCGTACTCGCGATCGCGATCGCGGATCTTCTTGCCGACCTCGAGCTTGATCGTCGCGCTGCCGTCGCCGGTGAAGCCCATCGTCTGACCCGGGATGGTCTCGCCGAGCAGGTGGAGGCCGACGCGCACGACGATGCGCTGGCTGTTCGGCTTGCTCTCCATGGGCTCGATCTCGATCTCCGCCTCGGTGAGCTCGACGGTCACGAGGTACGCGCCCGCGACGCCCTTCTTCGCGAGGAACTTGCGGTACTGGTGCGGCTGTCCCTTCGGATCGGGCGCGCCATCGAGGGCCGCGACGAGCTGCGCGTGGGTCCCGAACGTCTTCTTGATCATCGCCTCGAGCCGCGGCGTGGCCTGGCCCGCGACGTCGGCCGCGACCTCGGGCTTCGCGGTCACCGCCGCGAGCTTGAAGTGGTACTTCTTCTTCGGCGCGGCGTCGGCGGTCGAGTTCCCGACGGCCGGGACGCCGAGGACGAGGGCGAGCAGGGCGAGGACGCGGAGCATGGGATGCATCATAGGCGTTCGTCGAGGCGGTGATCGGGGCGTTAGTCGCGGCGATCGTAGGACCTTTCGAGGGGAACCGTTCGAGGGCCGTTCGTGCGAACGACCCTGGGACGGCGCGTGGTAACGTCGCATTCATGCAGCGGCCGCGCTGGCACGACGTGCTGATCGTCGCGGCCATCCTGGCGCTGCTCGTCGTGGGCGTGTGGGCCTTGTGGGGAGGCGACCTGCGGGCGTGGCGGAGCCCGTCACCCGGCGACCGCCGACCGCTGGACCCGGCGCCCCCGAGCGCGGGGCAGACCTAGCGCGCGACGGTCCGTGGCGACGCTATTCCTCCCCGCAACTTGACCGTGATTGCGATTGGTTAGTACCGTTCCCCGGGAGGGCAATGTTCACCATTTTAATTCAGGAGAAGGGCGGCGAGCAGCGCCGCATGGTGTTCAACAAGCCTGAGGTCACCATCGGCCGCGTGCAGGGCAACGACATCGTCCTCCCCAAGGGGAACGTGTCGAAGCGCCATGCGCGGATCGTGCTCAAGGACGGCAAGTTCATCATCGTCGACCTCAAGAGCACGAACGGCACGTACGTGAACGGCCGGAAGATCACGAGCCCTCTCGTCGTCAAGGACTCCGACAAGATCTACATCGGCGACTTCATCGTCGGCGTCGACGACGCCGTCTCCGGTGTCGAGGGCGACGGCCCGTCGGAGGCGACGAACCCGCCCCCCGGTCCTGACCGCCACGCCGCGCCGGCGCCCGACATGCGCCCGCCGCGCCCGACGGAGGCGCAGCCGATGGCGTCGCCGATGCCCATCCCGATGAACGTCGATCCGATCGCGCCGGCCCCCGTCTCGGCGCCGGTGCGTCCGGCCCCGCCGCGTCCAGCGCCGTCGCCTACGCGCGAGCCGCCGATGGCGAGCGAGCAACGCCCGATGCCGCCGCTCGGCGCGCCGCTGCCGGGTGACGGCCCCGTCGCGCGGTCGCGCCCGCCGCTCGGTGGTCGTCCGGGCGGCACGATGCCGCCGCCGATCGCGCCGATCCCGCCGCCGGGCGCCTCGCCCGCGATGCTCGACGCGGCGCCGCCTCCGCCGGCCTCGCTGCCGATGCCGAGCCCGCTGCCGGCGCCGATGCCCGTCGCGCCGTCCGCGCCGGTGTCTCACGCCGCGCACGCCGCGCACGCCGCACCGGTGGCTCCCTCGCCGATGGCGACGGTGGCGATGCCGCCGCAGCCGGCCGTCGCCGCGCCGGTCAGCGCGCCCGCGCCGGCCCCCGTCGTGCCGCTGCCGGCCGAGAAGAACAAGGGCCGTCAGCTCGTCGGCGCCGGGGCGCGGAAGGTCGTCGGTCGCGCGGTCTCGATGCCGAGCCGCCGCGGTGTCGACGTCGAGCCGCTCGATCCGAAGGTCGTGAAGATGCTCGACCTCCAGTCGAACATCCTCGAGCGGCTCCGCGCGAAGCTCGATCTCGACAAGATCCCGATGGAGCGCCTCCACGAGGAGGAGCTGCTGCAGCGCGCCGAGCGCGCGACGATCGATCTCGTCGAGACGCTCGAGACCTCCGGCGAGCTGCCGAAGTACATCGACCAGGATCTCCTGATCAAGGAGACCCTGTCCGAGGCGCTGGCGTTCGGCCCGCTCGAGGATCTGCTCGCCGACGAGAACGTCGACGAGATCATCATCGATCGCCGCGATCGCGTCGTCGTCGGCAAGAACGGCCAGCTCCGCGGCTCGGGCAAGGCGTTCTCGTCGGACGAGGTGTTCGAGCGCGTCGTCAAGCGGCTCGTCGCGGACGCCGGCGCGACGATCGACGAGAGCTCTCCGATCGTCGACCTGCGGATGCGCGACGGCACGCGGCTCACGGCCGCCGTCGCTCCGGTCGCGTCGCGCGGCGCGTGCCTCGTGCTGAAGAAGCCGGCGAGCGCGATGCCGCAGCTCGCGGATCTCGGCTCGCAGGGCGCGATGAGCCCGGGCATGGCCGACTTCCTCGCGACCTGCGTGACCGCTCGCCGCAACATCCTCGTGTGCGGTGGCCCCGGCTCGGGCAAGACCACGATCGTCGGTGCGATCGCCGCGGCCTCCCCGGCGGGTGAGCGCGTGATCTCCGTCGAGGAGATCGGGGAGCTGTCGCTCTCCCGCGACGAGTGGATCCAGCTCGAGACCCGCATCGGGATCGGCAAGGCCGCCGACATCGACATGGCGACGCTGCTCGAGACCGCGCTCCGGCTCGCGCCCGACCGCCTGGTCGTCGGCGAGGTGCGGGGCCGCGAGGCCCTGCCGCTCGTCCACGCGCTCAACGCGCAGGTCGATGGCGCGGTGGTCGCGATGACCGGGGAGGGCGCCAACGCCGCGCTCTCGCGGCTCGCGACCCTCGCGCGCTCGCTCTCGCCCTCCGGCATCGACCACGAGGGCGCGATCCGCGAGCTCGTGGCGCAGGCGTTCGAGATCATCGTTCACGTCGCGCGGTGGACGGACGGGTCGCTGCGCGTGATGTCGATCGAGGAGGTCTCCGGCTACGCCGACACCGGCTTCGAGACCACCGTGCTGTTCCAGTTCCGCGAGGGCGCGTTCCAGCCGACCGGCTCGGTGCCGCGGTTCTACGCCGAGCTCGAGGCCCGCGGCATCCCGGCCGACCAGGCCGTGTTCCGCTGACCGGCGGCGCGCACGCGCGGCCTCGCGCTCGCGGTGTGGGCGTGTGCCAGAAGGGGAACCGCCATGACGCCGAGTACGCCGAGGGATAGACCGTCGGCGCCGTTCCTCATGCCGGATTTCTAGAACTACTTCTAGAACGGATGATCGAACGGAATCCGTGAGCGAGCGGGTGACCGGCGCGAAGCGCCTGAATCCCTCCTTGGCGTGCTCGCCGCGCTTCGCTCGCTGGATATGCAACTGCATCGATAAGCCCCAGCGAGCGAGTCGCCGGCGCGAAGCGCCGGAATCCGTCCTTGGCGTGCTCGGCGTCCTGGCGGTTGATCCCGCTGGCACGCGCCCTGCCCAGGGGCCTCGAGGGCGCGCCGCTACGCCTCGACGCGCTTCGCGAGCTCGAGGACCTCGAGGTCGCGCGGCCACACCGCGCGGAGCAGCTCGATGAGGCCCTTCGCCGACGTGGTGTCACCGGCGGCGAGCGACTCGCGCGCTCCATCGAGCTGCGCGCGTTTGAGCTCGGGCGCGAGCAGCGAGCTCTTGGTCGCGGCCTGCGCGCGTAGCACGTCGTCCCCCGCGCGCGCGCCGAGCCGAGCGAGCTGCGCCCAGAAGTAGCCGGCCTGCGGGTGCTGCGCGCCCTCGGCGGTCTCCGCCGCCATGCGCACCTCGTCGATCGCGTTGCCGAGCTCGCCGAGCTTCTCCGAGATCCGCGCGAGATCGAGCCACGCCCACGCGAACGCGGGATCGTCGGCGACGGCCTGCTCGAGCTGGTTGCGCGCGTCGGTGTCGAGGCCTTGTTCGAGCAGGGTGAGGCCGAGGCGCCAGCGGACGCCGGCCGCACCGGCGTCGCGCCGCAGGTGCGCGCGCAGCTGGCGCTCGCGGACCTTCAACAGGATCTCGCCCTCCTCGTCGAACACGTCGTCGGCGAACTCGCCCTCGCTGTCGTAGAGCAGGCCGAGCGAGTCGTGGAGCGCGGCGAGCCAGCGATCGAGTCGCGTGCCCTCGCAGATGTCGTCGTCGAGTGACTCGTCGGTGCGCCAGATCCGGCCGCGCACGTCCATCGCGACGGGATCGCCCTCGACGGTGGCGAACCGCCACTTGCCGGGGACCACGCTCTCGACCTCGCGCGCGGGCACGATCTCGACGGTGTCGAGATACATGCGCAGCCCGTCGCACCGCGCGTAGAGCTCGATCAGCGGCGCGGGGAGCCCGGTCGGCAGCTCCTCGCCGGGCGGCTCGACGTCGTGGAGCCCGGCCGGCGCGTCGTCGAGCAGCGCGAGGACGCGGTCGAGCCCATCGAGCTCGTCATCGCGGCGTTTCTTGCCCATCGGCGCGAACCCTACCGCGGGAGCGCCGTGGCTCCGACCGCCACGACCGGTTCTCCGCTGGCGTCGACGCCGCGGAACACCGCGACGATCCGGGAGCCGGTGGTCGGCGCCGCGATCTGCGCGAGGATCTCCTGGCCGCCGGCGATCTCCGTCTTGCCGAGCGACGTGCGCACGCCGCTCGCGTCCTCGACGAGGATATCGAGGGTACCTGCGCCGAGGCCGGCGCCGCGCACGACGAGCTGATCCGCGATCTCGAGCGTGAGCTCGCCGCGCAGCAGGAAGTCGAGTAGACCGGTCTGGTAGGCCGCGACCTCGGGGAGGATCGCCGCGACCTGCTCGAGCACGCAGTCGTCGTCGAGCGAGAACTCGAGGACCCCGTGATCGACCTTGTACCGGGCGAGGCACGTGCCGTCGCGATCGCGCAGCGTCGTACCGTCACCGCGGCTCGCCGCCATCAGGTTGAGGCGCGAGGGCAGGGCCGGCTCGGGGCGCGCGAGCGCGGGCCGCGTATCTCCGCCGACGCGGCTCTTCTCTGGCAGCGTGTTCGGCGAGAAGTACGAGCGCGCGATCCGATCCGCGAGGCCTTCGCCTTCGCGCTCGGGGCCGGTGCCCGGGGCCGAGTAGAAGTCGCGCAGGCGCGTGCGCGTGACGACGCGCGACGGGCCGGGCACGCCGAGCCGACCGTACGCGAGCGCCGCGATCCGCTCGAACCGCGAGCCGAGATCGTCGGGGCCGCCACCGAGGAAGTCGAAATGGGCCGCCTCGTCGCCCCGCACGCGCGACGGCGCGCCGAGGTCCCCGAGCACGTGCAGCATCGCGCCCGCTGCGACCAGCGCCGCGGCCATGTGCCGCGAGCGCTCGCCGGGGGTCCGCGCCGTGACGGCCTTCTCGTACTGCGCGAGGAAGTTGTCGAGGTTGAACGGGTTGGCCTTCGACGTCACCCAGTCCGGCGCAGGCACGCCGCGCTCGGGCAGCTCCGGGCGGGAGAGCGCCTCGCGCACCGCGTTCTTCATCGACGCGACCGCGCCGCGATCGGGGCGCTCCCAGCCGCGACGCGTCTGGGGATCGTAGAAGTGGTTCGCGCCGTGCTGCGCCGGGATGTCGGCGATCGCCGCGCCGGCCGCGAGCCACGCGAGCGCGGCCTGGCGGCCACGCGCATCGGGCACCGCGCCGTGCGTCGGCGACAGCAGCTTGACCGCCGCGAGCAGCGCGGGGGCATCGGCCGGTGGGATCGTCAGCGGCTCGAACAGGCCGCCGGGGAAGCCGAGCGTCACGAGCCGCTTGTGCAGCCGGGATGACAGCGCCGCCTGCTCGGCGAGGCCGGCGTGCGTCGTCTCGGGCTCCCAGGCCGCCGCCGGAGTCGACGAGAGCGCGATCGCGGCGATCGCGGCGAGAGCACAGAGCCGGGTCACGGAGTACCTCCGGTCGGGGCGGCCGCGGGCGCGGGCACGAGAGACTTGAGCCGCACGTACGCGGTGCCGGCGAGCGCCTGCGCGTCCTCCATCGACGCGCACTGGTTCGTACCGCACGTCAGCAGCACGACGAGTCCGCGCGGCGCGTCGAGGAACCCGACGCCGCGGATGTCCTCCTCGGTGGCCGTGAACGAGCGGTTCGCGAGATCGTCGCGCTCGACGACGCCGGGCAACGTCGTCAGCAGCTCCTCGTAGCGCTCCTGCGCCTTCGCCGGATCGAGCCGCCACAGGCGGATCGCGACGTCCCACGTCTCGGGCCGGCCGAGCGCCTTGAAGTGCTGCGACGAGTAGGTCGCGGTGTCGGGCTCGTCGGAGAGCGGGCCGGTCTCGAACGCGCCGTCGTACCTCGTGCGCGCCTTGATGTCGGCCTCGGTCAGCAGCTGCGCGGCGACGACGTACCGGCCCTCGCCGCGACCCGGTCGCAGATCGTCCCCCGCCGGACGCTTGCCGTCGAGCTCGGCGCTCGCGTCGGCGAGCTCCCACTGGGTCAGCGCGGCGACGGCGGTGCCGCTACCGACGAAGCGCAGGTGGCGCGCGTGTGAGAGATCGGCGCGCCAGCGCTCGAGCAGCACCTGGTTGCCGTGCTGGGCGAAGTCCATCCGCGGACCGAGATCGGAGAACCGGCGATCGCTGCGGTACGCGACGTAGCCGCGCTTGTAGACGAGCAACGTGAACTCGGTGACGCGCACGCCGCGCGGGAGCTCGCCGAGCTCGGGGACGCGATACGCGCCCGACGCGTCCGTCGAGCCGACGAACTCGCGGGATCCGGCGGGCTCGGTCAGCCCGGTGCCGCGCTCGAGCGTCCACGCGCCGTAGACGAGCGCGCCGGCGACGGGAGCGTGCGTGGTCGCGTCGAGCACGCGGCCGGTGAACGGACCGGTGAGCGAGCCAGGGTCGGCCGCGTCCGGGCGGACCCGGTACGGCGCGGTGCGCACGGCGCTGTCGACGCAGGCGGACGCGCCCAGCGCGGCCCCCGTGACGACCAGGATCGCGAGCCTATGAGCGAGCTTGCGCGTCAAGCCGGGCGGTCTTAGCAAGACGGCTCGTTCGTTGCAAACGGGCCCGCGCCCATTCCCGCGGTCGCGTGTTGCAGCGACACCCGGGACGGGTTCAACGTTAGAGGTCTGATGCGTTGTTCGATGTGCGGCCACGAAAGCCCAGCCGGGTCGTCGTTCTGCCTCAATTGCGGTAGCTCGCTAGCGCCGTCGGCGGCTCCCCACGGCTACGGGCAGACTCCGGCCGCGGCGGGTGGGTTGCCCGCGATCTGTTCCGTCTGCCGTGGACACAACCCGCCCGGGATGAAGTTCTGCCGCAACTGCGGCAGCGCGCTCGCGGCTCCCGCCGTCGGAGCGCCGGGCCCCGCGCCGCTGGCCGCGCACGGAGCACCTCACGGAGCGGCGCCCGCCGCGCCCGTCGCGGCTCCGGTGATGGCGCCACCGCTCGCGCCGCCTCCGAGCCCACCGCCCGGGATCTCTTCCTCGCAAGCTGGCGGATCGGGCTCGTCGTCGGGATCGCGCCCCGTCGCGCAGGGCAGCACGATCACGTGTCCGCGCTGCGGCACCTCGACGCCGCTCGGGTTCTCGTTCTGCCAGCAGTGCGGTCTGCAGGTGCAGGCACCGCCGAGCCCAGGCGCGCAGCACGCGTCGGGGCCGGTGCCCTCCGCGCCGGTCTCCGCGCCGGGAGGGCCGGCGATCTCTCCGCACGCCCCGGTGGATCCGCAGGGCGCGACCCTCGCCGCCGACGGTGTCCGCGCGGGATCGATCGCGTCGCCGGCGGGGCAGGTCGGCGCGACGCCGCGCGCGTGGGGCACGGCCGTGCTCGTCAACCGCGACGGCACCGACGGCCAGCGGTTCGCGCTCGCGGGAGAGTACGTGGTGATCGGGCGAGCCGGCGCCGACATCGCGTTCGACGACGATCGGTTCCTCGCGCGCCAGCACGCGCGCCTCGAGCGCGCGGCGGACGGCAGCGTCCACATCCACCCGCTCGACACGCTGAACGGCGTGTTCCGCAAGACCGACCGGCCCGTCGAGCTCGTCGACGGGCTCACGATCCTCGTCGGGCGCGAGGTGCTGCGGTTCGAGAAGCTCGATCTCGAGGAGGTCAAGGCCCACGCGCTCGTGCGCCACGGCGTCGCGCTGTTCGGATCCCCGCCGCGCGAGCCGTGGGGGCGGCTCGTGCAGCTGGTGCCCTCGGGCGGCTACCGCGACGTGCGGCACCTCGTGGGCAACGAGGTCGTGCTCGGCCGCGAGGAAGGCGATCTCGTGTTCCGCGACGACGCGTTCATGTCCCGTCGCCACGCCGCCTTGACCTGGGACGGCCACAAGGGGCAGCTGACCGATCTCGGCAGCTCGAACGGGACGTTCGTGCGGATCACCGGCGCGACCGCGCTCGCGCACGGCGCGCACCTGCGCATGGGGGATCAGCTACTGCGGATCGAGCTCGGCGCCTAGGAGACGCCGTCATGGCGGACGAGCCTGCCGACGACGTGACCGCGGACGCGCGCGAGGACGATCGCGTGGGGGAGCTGTCGACGTCGGCGGGCCCGGTGCGCGCGCCCGCGCTCGACCTCGACCTCGACCTCGACCTCGAGCTCGATCTCGCGCTCGCCGGCGCGAGCGACACGGGCCAGGTTCGCGAGCACAACGAGGATCATCTCCTCGTCGGCGATCTCGATCGCGGGGAGCCCACCGAGCTGGCCGGGACCGTCCGCAGCGACGGACCGCGGGGCCCGCTCCTGCTCGTGTGCGACGGCATGGGCGGCGTCGACGGCGGCGAGGTCGCGTCCGAGCTCGCAGCGCGGGTCGTGTGGCGCGAGATGAAGGGCACGCCCGCGACGCGCGATCCCGAGGTGTTCGCGCGCCTGCTCCGTCGGGCCGCGCGGGTCGCCAACCACGACATCCACGCGCTCGCGCGCCGCGAGCCGGGCCTGCGCGGCATGGGCACGACGCTGACCGCGGCGGCGATCGTCGATCAGCGGCTCGTCGTCGCGACCGTCGGGGACTCGCGGGCCTACGTCTTGCGCGAGGGAGTGCTCGTGCAGGTCACGCGCGATCAGTCGCTGTCGTCGGCGCTGATCGCGGCGGGGCGCAGCGAGAGCGAGGCGGCGACCGCCGGCGGCGCGATCCTGCAGGCGCTCGGCGTCGGCGAGGACGTCGAGCCGTCGCTGTCGATGGTCGAGCTCCGGCGCGGCGATCGCGTGCTGCTGTGCAGCGACGGGCTGTACGGCATGATCGGCGATCCGGCGATCGCGCTGTTGCTGTCGCCGCCGCACACGGTGCAGCAGGCGGTCGAGCTCCTCGTCTCCGCGGCGCGCGCCGCCGGTGGCAATGACAACATCACCGCCCTGGTACTCGAGGTGGGCGGATCCCGGCTGCGCCCGCCGGCCGACGCCGAGGATCTCCCGGCGTTCAAGGAGTTCGATCCACAGAAGGAGGGCGATCCCGCGCTGACCGAGACGTCGTACGTCGCGCGCCGGCTCGCGGCGCGGATCGGGATCGCGACGAGCGCGATCCCTCCGTCGATCCCGGTCACCGGGCAACACGCCGTGCTCCGGTCGCGGATCTCGCGAGCGCCCGCGACCCCGCCGGCCGTCGACCTCGAGGGGCCGGCACGCCGGCGGCTACGCGCGCGGCCGTTCGCGTGGTGGTGGTACCTCGTCCTCGGCGCGGCGGCGTCCGCGGTGGCGTGGTGGCTCGGCGGGCGGTGATACCATCGCCGCGTGCGCGTCGTGATCGATCACGTCGCCGGCAGCCGCCGCGGCCAGAGACAGGAGTTCCCCGCGGGCACGCGCGTGCGCTTCGGCCGGCACCCCGAGTGCGAGGTGTCGTTCGATCCGCACAAGGACATCGACGCGAGCTCGCGGCACGCCGAGCTGCGGCCCGTGGGCGCCGGCTGGGTGCTCGTGGACCTCGGCAGCTCCAACGGGACCTACGTCGACGGACACCGGATCACCGAGAGCCCGGTCGCGCCGGCGACGCCTTTGGCCCTCGAGTTCGGCCCGGGCGGCCCGCGCGTGCGGCTGTTCGTGGGGGACGACGCCGCGGTCGAGGCGCTGCCGCCCGCGCCGATCGAAGCGCCGCCCCGACGATGGGGCGCGGCCGCGGTGGCCGCGATCGTCGTCGCGGTCACGCTCTTGCTGCTCGCGCGCTGCTGAGCCGGGCGATTCCCGCGGCGATAGGGGGCGAAGTCGCGTGCGGAGCTACGGAACTTCTGCGAAAATCCGCCCTGGGATGAACTGCCCGTCGTGTAACTCGCCGCTCGAACAGAACGCTCGGTTCTGCGGCGTGTGCGGGTACCGCGTGCAAGCCGCGAGGCCACCGGTCGCGCAACCCAGTGGCGCAGGTCCGCTGTCGGCCGCAGGAGCGGCGCGTGCACCGGCGGCGGCTCCCAAGCCTCGCCCGGCTCCGAAGCCGCGACCCAAGCCCGAGGACATCTACATCAACCAGGTCCTCAACAACCGGTTCCGCATCGAATCGAAGATCGGCGAGGGCGGGTTCGGCGCCGTCTACCGCGGGATCCAGCTCGCGACGGGGCGCAAGGTCGCGCTGAAGCTCCTGCACCCGGAGATGACCAAGGACGAGAACCTGGTCGCGCGCTTCCGGCGTGAGGGCATGGTGCTGTGCAACCTGCGCGACGCCCACACGATCACGACGTACGACTTCGATCAGACCCCCGACGGCACGCTCTACATCGCGATGGAGCTGCTCGAGGGCAAGAGCCTCCATCAGGTGTTCCACGACGAGGCTCCGCTCGAGTGGAAGCGCGTGTTCAAGATCCTCACCGAGATGTGCAGCTCGCTCGCCGAGGCGCACGCGCAGGGGATCGTCCACCGCGATCTGAAGCCCGAGAACATCTACCTCGAGAGCCGGCCCGGTAACCCGGAGTTCGTGAAGATCCTCGACTTCGGGATCGCCAAGGTGATGCGCGGCGACTCGATCGATCCGCAGTCCCCGCAGCTCACCGCGACCGGGCAGACGCTCGGCACGCTCGAGTACATGTCGCCCGAGCAGCTGATGGGCAAGCAGCTCGACGGACGGAGCGACGTCTACGCGCTCGGCGTCGTCGCCTACGAGATGATCACCGGCCGGCTCCCGTTCCCCGACGCGAAGGGCCCGGCGGGGCTGATCACGGCGCAGCTCAAACAGACGCCGATGCCGCCGTCGCAGGCGAACCCGAACGCGAACCTGCCGCCGGCGGCGGACCAGGTGATCCTGAAGTGCCTCGAGAAGGACAAGAACAACCGGTACCCGGATGTCACCGCGCTCGCCGCGGCGCTCCAGGACGTCGTGAACGCGCAGACCGCGCCCGCCGCGAGCTCGCATCGCATCTCGATGGGGCCTGATCTGCTCGAGACGCGGCGCGGCGAGAAGCCGAACGTGCTGCCGCCGCCACTGCCGGCCCCCGCGTCGGCTCCTGCGCCGGCTCCGGCAGCCGCCCCGCCGCCGTTCGGCGCGCAGAGCTCGGCGGGCATGTTGCCGTACGCGTCGACGATGGCCGCGCCGCTGCCGGGCACGCATCCCGGCGCGGCCGCGAGCGCGCCGTCGAGCTTCGGCGCGCCGCCGTACCACGCACCGGCGGGAACGCCGAACCCGCTGACGCCGAGCCCGATGGCCCCGATCCAGTACCCGCAAGCGACGGTCTCGCAGCTGCAGACGCACGCGCCGCGGCGCGGTGGGACGGCGACGTGGATCTGGTGGGTGCTCGGCCTGCTCGCGCTCGGCGCCGCGGCGGGCGCGGTGCTCGCGCTCGTGATGCGCTCGTGAGCGAACGCCGGCCGCGAGGTGCGGGCCGGGCGGGCTAGCGGGCGAGCAGGGCGCGCGCGCGTTCCTCGCCCTTCGGATCGTCCGGGCCGCCGTCGAGCCAGGCGCCGAACGCCCTGCGCGCGGCGTCGTGATCACCGCGCGCTTGCGCGATCATCGCCTCGAGCTCGAGCGCCTCGGGCAGGTTCGCCGCGCGGACGCGCGCGCGAGCACACGCTTCTGCGGCGCGCTCGAAGTCACCCGCGCGCAGCGCGGCGCGCGCGAGTCGCAGCTCGGCGCGCGCGGCGCGGAGGTTCACGATCCGGCCCGGCTCGGCGTCCGGCTCGGCGGCGATGTCGGCGGGCGGCATCGCGCGATCGCCCTCGTCGCGGAGCTCGTAGCGCAGATCGAACGCGCGCATGCGACCGGCGGAGCTCGGATCGGCGACCCACAGCTCGAGCGACGCGGGATCGAGGATGACCGCGTGCACCGCGCGCCCGTCGTCGATCACGCCGCGGTGACCCTGCGGGCGCAGCGCGTCGTCGAGCCCGCGGCGATCGCGCAGCACGGCCGCCATCGCGGCGACGTCGGGGAGCGGCGCGCGCACGAGCTTGGCCGCGCGATCGAGGCGGGCCTTCGTGGGCAACATGCGCCGCGCGCGGTCGTTCTCCGGATCGCCGGCGAGCGCGCTGGTCGTGAGCACGTCGCCGATCACGGGCGCCTTCGGGTGTCGCTCGGTGATCGCCTTGGTCGGCGTGCGCTCGACGAGCACCCACGCACCGCTGGTCCCGTCGACGAGGATGATCGCCGCCGCGCCGAGCGTGGGTGTGGCCTCGACGAGCTTGATCGCCTCGTCGAGCGTCGTGGCCTCCTCGAGCACCGTGCGCGCGAGTAGCGCGACGGGCCGCGCCGTACGCGCGGGGCGAACGTCGACGGTGCGCGCAGGATCGACCATCACCGCGATGCCGTGCGCGTTGACGCCGGTGACCACGCCCACCGAGCCGGGCCAGCCGACCCCGGCCCACGCGATCTTGCCCTCGGGCCGCGCGATCGTGACCACCGGGCGGGCGGCGTCACCGCCATCGTCGAGGCCGGGCAGGGCGAACGTGCGGCCGATCCACACCCGCGCGGGCGCCTGGGCCTGCGTCGCGAGGATCGTGAGGCTCTGGGCGAGGCTCTTGTGCTCGGCCTCGTCGGTCCGCGGGGAAGGCACGCCGACGTCGAGCACGGCCTGCGCGCGCGCGAGCGCCTCGAACGAGACGCCGACGCCGCTGGCGGACGCGCCCCGCGCGACACCGGCGACCATGCGGCGATCCGGATCGGTCATCCCGTCGTCGAGGAACCGCCACTGCCACGCGAGGCGCAGGTCGCGCGTGTGGCTGCCGAGCAGGCCGTCCTCGGTCACCGTTCCGCGGATCGACGGCTGCGTCGCGCGGATCATCTCGTCGACCCACCGCCCGAGGAGGCGGCCGTGTGCGGCGCCGATCGCGTGATCTCCGCCTCGCAGGCGCAGCACCGCGACCCCTCCGGACCAGGTCAGCGACGAGTCGCCGAACACGAGCGAGGGCGGCGCTCCCGGCGTGGCCTGCTCGGCGACGAGCGCGCCTCGCACCTGTCCGCCGGGGACGTCGTAGGCCACCGCGCGCCGGTAGATGAACCACGCGACGACCATCGCGACGCACAGCATCGCGATCGCGATCACAGCCGCGCGCCACGACGGGCGCGGCATGCCCGAGCGTCGGCCTCCGATCACCAGGTCCGGCACCGCGCTTGATTACCCCGTGGATCGGAATCATGGAAGCGTCGCGCCGTCGGTGCGCGAGGAATTCCGCATTGACCGAAACCAGGGGGGATTGCTAGCCTCCCGAGAGCGAGCCCCGTCGATGTCCGGATTCGTTCCATCGACCAGCGCGATGGCCGTCGGTGCGCCGATCTCGTCGGAGATTCTGCTGATCGCCGTCGTCGCGCTGCTCGGGATCGTGATCGTCGGGCTCGTCGCGGTCGCGATCGTGCTGCGCCGCCGAGGCCGCGCGCAGGTCGCGCCGCCGCCCGAGGGGGCGCTGCCGCCCGTCGCCGACGCCGAGCCCGCCGTCGCGCCGCGCGTCCGTCCGCGCTCGGCGATGGTGCGGAGCGGAGGTGCTGGCGGAGGTGCTGGGCTCGCCGTCGCGACTGCGAGCGCGATGGTGTGCCCGACGTGCCGCACCGAGTATCACGGCCTCACGTACTGCACGCGCGACGCCCGCCGGCTGGTGCCCCCCGAGGACATGCTCGGCGGTCCGGGGCTCGGACCCGTGCGCGCGCTGGGCCGCAGCGCGGGCCTGGTCTGCATGGTGTGCCGTCGAGCGTACGAACCGGGGCTCCGCACGTGCCCGCACGACGGCCACGAGCTCGTGCCGTTCCCGGTCTACAACGCCACGCGCCCGCGGCGCGCGAAGAACCACACCGAGCCGGCAGGCGTCATCGCGCGCATCTGCCCGGTGTGCGGCAGCAAGTACGACCTCAACGCGCGGTTCTGCGGCCACGACGCGGGCCAGCTCGTCGTGATCAACTGAGCAGGCGCGGGTGCGCGCCCCCGCGGCTCAGATCGCCTCGCAGAACTCGATCCGGCGCGGGACCTTGTACGGCGCGAGGTTGCGCGCGCAGTGGTCGATGATCTCCTCGGCGCCGCACTTCTGCTTCGTGACGACGCGCGCGACGACCATCGCCCCGGCCATCGGATCGGTGACGACGGTGGCCTGCGCGGCCTTGATCTTCGGGAACGCCTCGAGACAGCCCTCGACCTCGCCGAGCGCGACGCGCTTGCCATCGACCTTGACGACGTCGTCCTCGCGCCCGGTGAGCTGCAGGCGGCCGCTCTTGTCGAGCTTGCCGAGGTCGCCGGTGCGCAAGTAACCCGACTTGTCGGTCGCGCCGATCGCGGCGAGGCCGGTCGCGCGGCCCGTCGACGGCTTCTCGTCGTCGAACGGCCCGATCGACTTGGGCGAGAGCGTCTTGCTCTTGACCCAGATCAGGCCTTCCTTGCCCGTGGTGACCGGCTTGCCGTCGGGCGCCGTGATCTTGACGTCGACGCCGTCGATCGCCTTGCCGACGGTGGTCGGGTGCTTTCCGGTGTCGTCGAGCGCGACCGTCGCGGCCTCGGTCGAGTGGTAGCAGGACATCACCCGCACGCCGTACTTCTCGGCGAACTCGTCCGCGACCGCCTGCTCGAGCTTCGACCCGGCCGCGAGGAATCGCGGGTTCTTGACCTCGAGCTTCTTCGCCGTCGGCAGCTTCGACAGCTCGGCGTACATCGACGGCGTGCCGGGCAGGACGTCGACCTCGTGCTCGCGCAGCAGCTTGCCGATGCGACGCGCGCTGACCTCCTCCTCGAGGAACATCGTCGCGCCGAGCTTGAGCGTCGGGAGAAAGCCGAGGTCCCAGCCGTAGGCGTGGAACAGCGGCACCGCCACGAGGATCTTCGACTTGTCGTTCAGCGACAGCGCGTGGACGGCGTGGTCGACCGCGGCGATCGAGTTCTTGTCGGTTCGCAGCACGCCCTTGGGATCGCCGAGCGAGTCCGCGGTGAACATCACGGCGATCGGGTCGACGCCGTGGTCGGGCGAGCTCCGCTTGTACACGCTGCAGGTCAGGAGCGTGCCCTGAAGGCGCCTGCGGACCTCGGCGGTCTCGGTCGCGGGGACCGTGTTCGGCAGGTCGGCGCGCGGCGGCGGCGCGGAGGGCCGGATCACGCGCGAGCGGGGCAGGGTGCTCGGAGGCACCGGCGCGCTCGTGCCGTTGGCGGAGATGCTGCCCTCGCTGCCACGCGGCCGCGTGACGAGGGCTCGCAGCGGCGCGGCCGCGAGGATCAGCTCGAGCTCGCGGCCGCCGGTGGTGGGATCGATCGGGACGATCGCGGCGTCGAGCTTGGACAGCGCGAGCGCGAGGATCACGAAGTCGGGGACGTTGCCGAGCATGAGCCCGACCCACGCACCCTCCTTGATGCCCATGCTCTGGAACTCTTGCGCTCGGCGGTCGACGCGGTGCAGGAGGCCGCGCCACGACAGGTAGTTGTCGCGATACACGACCGCCTTGTTGTTGCCCTGGGCCTTCGCGGCCTTGCGGAGCCAGTCGTAGAGCAGGGTCATGCGTCCTCGGGAAAAGTACGAGCCCGGGCTCGCTGCGCGGCGCGCAGGAGCTGAGCGGCCGCACTGTACCAGGCGAGGCTGGTGCTCTCAACGCCCGTAATCGACTTGATTTGCAGGCTCATTCGGGGGAACACAAGCGGCAGATGAGCGCTGCGCCCCAGCCCACCCCCGCGACGGAGGCGGAGGCAGACACGGATGTCTCCGCGGACGCCGACGGCTGGGCGTTGCTCGAAGCGCTCCGGCGCCGGCTCGACGACCAGGCCGCCCAGGGCCGCAAGACCCAGCTCCAGGTCACCCAGCTCGCCGAGTCGATCGGCGCCCTCGTCGAGGTGCAGCGACGGCGCTCGCGCTGGCTGAACCTGAACTCGTTCGTCGCCTACCTGATCTTCACCGTGCTCGTCGGCAGCTGCTTCTACGCGCTGTATCGCAGCCGGTCGAGCGAGCTCGTCGAGGCCCGGGACCGCGCGCACCGCGAGCGGGATCTCGCGATCCAGCGCGCCGACGTGGCCGACGCCCAGCTGGCGGCCCGCCAGGCCGCCGATGCCCAGGCCTGGGAGATCTACCAGCTGCTCGACGAGGGCAAGCGCGCGGAGGCCTCCGGCAAGCTCCAGGCGCTCGGCGACGCCCCGCTCTCGAGGACCGAGCGCGCCGTGCTCGCCGCGCGCGCGCACGAGACCCAGGTCATGGAGGTCGAGGCCGCGCTCCAGGCGGCCGCCGCCGCGTTCAAGGCGGGCCGCCACGCCGAGGTGATCGCGCCGCTCGAGGCCGCGCTCGTCGGCGACCCGGCCGGGGGCCGCGCCGCGACGATCCGCTACTACCTCGGTGTCGCCTACGCGAAGACCGGCGAGCTCGCGAAGGCGATCCCGCACCTGCAGGCCGCCGTCGCCGCGAACGTCGACCAGACCGACGCGCGGTTCCAGCTCGCATCGGCGCTCGACCGCAGCGGGCAGTACGCGCGCGCGCGCGCCGAGTACGACCGGTTCGCGACCGCGCACCCGCAGTCCCACCTCGCGGTGTTCGCGATGCGCCGCTCGGGCTCGCTCGCGCGCATGCCGGCGAACGGAAAGCCCGCGGCAGCCCCGGCCGCACGCCCGGCGCCGGCCGCCGCGAAGCCGGCCGCCGCGAAGCCGGCCGCCGCGAAGGCCGCACCCGCCGCGTCGCAACCCGCCCCTGGCGCGTCGCAACGCGCGCCTGCCGCGTCGGAGTCCGCTTCGTCGAAGGACGGCCCCGCGGCCGCGGCCCCCGAGCCGTCCGCCTCGCCGAGCCCCGCGTCTCCCGAGGCGCCGTAGCGCCGTGGGGGCGCTGCTCTCGCCACCGGCGCGGAGCTTCACCGCGGAGATCCGCGCCGTCCCGCGCGAGGTCCGCGCGCGCATGGAGGGCGTGTCGTGGCACGGCGACGATCCGCGCTGCCCGCGGTGGGACGAGCTCCGGTACGTCGAGGTCGATCACGTGTCGTTCGACGGCACGGCGCGCGGCGAGCTCGTGGTCGCGGAGGCGGTCGCGCCGCGCGCGGTGGCGCTGTTTCGCCGGCTGTGGCAGCTCGGGTTCCCGATCCGGCAGCTCCGGCTCGTCGACGACTACGGCGCTTCGGACGACGCCTCGATGGCCGCCGACAACTCGTCGGCGTTCAACTTCCGCGTCATCGCCGGCACCGAGCTCCTGTCGCAGCACGCGCTCGGCCGCGCGATCGACATCAACCCCGTCGAGAACCCGTGGCGCCGTCCCGATCGGGTCCTGCCGCCCGAGGGGGCGGCGTTCGTCGATCGCGCGGACGTCCGCCCCGGCATGATCGTGCGACCAGGCCCCGTCGTGGCGGCGCTCGACGAGCTCGGCTGGGAGTGGGGCGGTGACTGGCGTCACGCGTACGACGACCACCACGTCGTGTGGTCGCGCGCGCTCTGAGATCGCCGTCGGGAGGTTCGCGGCTCGTCACTCGCGGCGCCAGGTGCCGACGACGCTCCCTCGCAGGTTCTCGACGGGAACGGAGCCCCAGAACCGCGAGTCCGCCGAGTTCGGGCGGTTGTCGCCGAGCACGAACACGTGGCCGTCCGGCACCACGTAGTGCATCTGCGGGGTGCAGGCGTCGGGATCGAGCGTCTCGGTCGTCTGCACGATGCGTCCGGGTTGCTGGTTCGTCTGCTCGGGCGTCGCTCGGAGCGAGTCCTTCGCGCAGCTCGGCGGCGCGTCGTCGAACAGCTCCGGGAAGTCACCGGGCTCGTCGCGTGGCTCCTCCGGGTGTCCTGCCGTCTGGTACACGCGGTAGTCGGCCTCGGCGTACTCGCTGCACGAGACCTCGCGTCCCGGCTCGTCACCGACGCGATCCACGTACGCGCAGTCGGTGGAGACGAGCCGCGTCGGCACCGCCGCACCGTCGACGTAGAGCTGTCCGCAACGGACCTCCACGGTCTGCCCACCCAGCGCGACCACGCGCTTGAGGAACATCTGCGTGCCGCAGGGATGCCGGAACATCGCGACGTCGCCACGCCGGGGGCCCCGCCAGCGGTAGGTGAGCTCGTTGACGATGACCTGATCCCCGACCTGCACGGTGGGCAGCATGCTCGCCGCCGGCACGCGCACGATCTGGATGGACGCCTTCACCGCGCCGCCGCCGATCACGCCGATCACGATCGCCGTGATCACGAGCGGCCGCGCTCGTGGCGGCTGCCGGGGCTCGGGGTTCCGTCCGGCGATCACGGCCGGCGGAGGCAGGTCGGCCGGCGGGGCAGAAAGCGGCCGCCCGAGCACGCGGAACGTGGCCACGGCACACGCGAGGCGCAGGGCGAGCGTGGGCCAGCCCATCCACGGCAGCAGCAGCATCGAGAACGGGACGGCGATCGAGCCGAGCGCCCACGCGAGCATCGACCACGTCCTGCGCGCGACCGCGTGCCCGACGCCGGGGAAGAACAGGCTCGCCACCGCCAGCAGGAATCGCTTTCCGGTGCGCACGGGCCGACTCGACCACAGGGGCCGCGCACGACGCAAGGGCGGCCTCGTCGCGCGAATCTCCGCCCCGAGCGCCGCCGCGAGCCCACCCCCAGTTGGTGTACCTTTGCGCCCCATGCCTCAGGTCGTCGAGCTACCACCTATCGGCCAGGATCAGCGGGGCGCGCTCATCGCGCTCGTGCGCGTGTGCAAGGAGACGCCGACCCAGGGTGAGACGTTCCGCGAGTTCCGCTCGCGCCTGCGCGGCGCCAAGCTGTGGGATCGCGAGCGCCCGACGGTGATGCTCCGCTTCCTCGGTGTGAGCGGCACGACGATCGTGCCGTCGCCGTTCATGCAGGCGCTCGCGGCCGCCAGCGGCGACGACGCGATCGCCGATGCGGTGCTCGACCGGCTCTGGGAGCTGAACCCGCTCCTCGCCAAGACCGTGATCGATCTCGTCGCGCAGCGCGCGTACCACAAGGACGAGATCTACAAGCAGCTCGGCAGCGCGTCGTATCGCGGCGTCGTTCCGTCGCGGCCCGCGCTCGAGACCTGGATCCAGATCGCGATCGGTACGGGCCTGCTCCGCACGCTCGGCATCGCGGTCGCGCTCGGGCCGCGCGCGGAGCGCTTCGTCCAGCTCGCGCAGGCGTTCGACGTCGACGAGTTCCTCGAGGAGGACAAGCCCGAGCCCGATCCCGTGATCCCGAGCGCCGGCGACGAGGAGGC
>Ga0164243_10002409_pt1 | contig 30939 bp, 24 predicted proteins | sample OricompcompostOP_FD_108781 | JGI IMG/M metagenome (GOLD analysis project Ga0164243, IMG submission 108781) | Organic Plus compost microbial communities from Emeryville, California, USA - Original compost - Organic plus compost (OP) | ecosystem: Engineered > Solid waste > Mixed feedstock >... | reverse complement strand
CTGATGGCCCAGGCGGCCGAGGAGTACGGCTCGCACGACAAGACCTTCGAGATCGGCGCCAAGGGCACGGTGCGCGTCGTCGACTCGTCCGGCGCCACGCTGATGGAGCACGAGGTCGAGCCGGGCGACATCTGGCGCGCCTGCCAGACCAAGGACGTGCCGGTCCGCGACTGGGTCAAGCTCGCGGTGACCCGGGCCCGGGCCACCGGCGACCCGGCGATCTTCTGGCTCGACGAGTCCCGCGCCCACGACCGCAACCTGATCGCCAAGGTCCGTGAGTACCTCCAGGAGCACGACACCGAGGGGCTCGACATCTCGATCGCCGCCCCGGTCGACGCGATCCGGACGTCCGTCGAGCGGATCCGCAAGGGCGAGAACACCATCTCGGTCACCGGCAACGTGCTGCGCGACTACAACACCGACCTGTTCCCGATCCTCGAGCTCGGCACCTCGGCGAAGATGCTGTCGGTGGTCCCGCTGATCAACGGCGGCGGCCTGTTCGAGACCGGTGCCGGCGGCTCCGCGCCCAAGCACGTGCAGCAGCTGGTCAAGGAGAACTACCTGCGCTGGGACAGCCTCGGGGAGTTCCTCGCGCTGGCGGAGAGCCTCGACAAGTACGCCGACGCGACCGACAACCCGAAGGCCCGGGTGCTGGGGCAGGCGCTGGGCCGGGCGACCGCGACGTTCCTCGAGGAGAACAAGTCGCCGGCCCGCAGGGTCGGCTCGATCGACAACCGCGGCTCGCACTTCTACCTCGCGCTCTACTGGGCCGAGGAGCTGGCGAAGCAGACCGACGACGCCGACCTGGCGGCCGCGTTCGCGCCGCTGGCGAGCACGCTGCGGGAGAACGAGCAGCGGATCAGCGAGGAGCTGATCGCGGTCCAGGGCTCGCCCGCCGACATCGGCGGCTACTACCGGCCCGACCCGGAGCGGACCAGCGCGGTGATGCGTCCGTCGAAGACCTTCAACGAGGCGCTCGCGGCGCTGTAGCAGCACCTCGGTCGCGGGGGCAGGATGGAGACATGAAGACCCGTCTCACCTGCCCCTGCGGCACCAGCATCGTCGGCACCGACGAGGACGACCTCGTCGAGAAGACCCAGGCCCACCTCGCCGAGGCGCACCCGGGCATGGAGTACGACCGCGAGCAGATCCTCTTCATCGCGACCTGAGCGAGCCGGGGTGACCCGTCGCCCGGGTCAGCGGCGGGTCGACGGGCGGGCGGCCAGGAGCGCGGCGACCTCGGCGATCTCGCCGCTGAGGGGCTCCGCGCCGGTGGCGGTGACGGCCGCGGGGTCCACCGGGGCGACCACGCCGACGCGGGTGGTCGCGGCCAGCTCGGCGAGGTCCTCGGCGTGCCGCGTGAACACCCGCTCGTCGAAGGTGCCCAGCACCGTGACCTCCGGGTCGAGCGTGCGCGCCGCCGCCGCGAGGGTGTCGAAGGGGGTGTCGGCGCCGAGGAACATCACCCGCCAGCCCCGGCGGGACAGCAGGATGCCCAGGATCACCAGGCCGAGGTCGTGGTGCTCGCGCGGCATGCACGCCAGCACCGCGACCGGACCGCCGCTCCCGGCGCCCCAGTCGCCGGCGATCCCCAGCAGCCGGCCGCGCACGAGGTTGGCGGCGAAGTGCTCCTGGGCGACGGTGACCCGGCCGTCGGCCCAGCGGTCACCCAGGTCGCGGAGGTAGGGGACCAGCACCTCGCTGAGCGCGAACTCGACGGACACGCTGCCGAACAGCCGGTCGAGCGCCGCGTGCGCCCCCGCCGCGTCGTACCCGTCGGTCGCCGCGCGCAGCTCGGCCCGGAGGTCGGCGACCAGCGTCCGGGCCTCCGGTCCGGGCCCGGGGCCCGGCCCGGGGTCCGGCGCGGGCTCCGCGGTGTCGGCGGCGGCCAGCCGGGCGGCCTCGGCCGCCGAGAGACCCTCGGCGATGAGCTCGGTGGTCCGGCGGACCCGCCGCTCGTCCGCGGGGGAGTAGAGCCGGAACCCGCCCGGCGAGCGGGTCGGGCGGATCAGGTCGTAGCGCTGCTCCCAGGCCCGGAGCAGCTCGGGCGAGACGCCGGTCCGCCGGGACAGCTCACCGATCCGCATCAGGGCCTCCATGCCGATGGACTCTACACAACTTCGACGTACTTTGCACAAACATTTGACAATCGTGTCGAGACCGTGCACAGTGAACCTGTACAAACCCTGCACACACCATCACGGAGGCATCCTCATGAAGACCCTGAACATCCTGGCCGGAACGCTCGTCATCGTCGGCGCCCTCAACTGGGGCCTCGTCGCGCTCGCCGAGTTCGACCTGGTCGCCACGATCTTCGGCGGCATGGAGTTCGGCGAGACCAACGCGCTGAGCCGCATCGTCTACGGCCTCGTCGGCCTGTCCGGCGTCTGGCTGGCGACCCGCGCCACCCAGCTGACCGGCTCCGAGGCCCACCCGGAGCGGGTGCACGCCTGAGCGTCTGAGACGTCCACCACAGCCCCAGGGCGGCGACCGGTTCTCGGTTGCCGCCCTGGCGGCGTCTCGGGGCAGACTGAGCCGCCCATGACCTCCACCGCCCCCGCGCCCAGCACCACGTCGACGACCGCCCGCCACTTCGCGCTCGCCGTGCTCGCGCTGTCCATGGGCGGCTTCACGATCGGCACCACGGAGTTCGTGACGATGGGCCTGATCCGCGAGATCGCCGCCGGCGTCCACGTCTCGATCCCGAGCGCCGGCCACCTGATCTCCGCGTACGCGCTCGGCGTTGTCGTGGGGGCGCCGGTCCTCGCGTTCTTCGGCGCCCGGTGGCCCCGGCGTGGCCTGCTGCTCGCGCTGATGACGGCGTACGGCGTGTTCAACGCGCTCAGCGCGGTCGCCGCCGGGTTCGGGATGCTCCTGGTGGCCCGGTTCCTCGCGGGGCTGCCGCACGGCGCGTACTTCGGGGTCGCCTCGCTGGTCGCGGCGAGCCTGGCACCGGCGGGCCGCAAGGGCCGCGCGGTGGCGATGGTGATGATCGGGCTCTCGGTCGCCAACGTCGTCGGCGTGCCCGCCGCGACCTGGATGGGGCAGCACCTCGGCTGGCGGTCGGCGTTCTGGGCGGTGAGCGCGCTGGCGCTGCTGACCATGGCGATGGTGCTTGCCTTCGTGCCCGGGTGCCCGGGCGACCCGGAGGCCACCGGCCGCCGCGAGCTCCGGGCCTTCGCGCACCTGCAGGTGTGGCTGACGCTGCTTGCCGGCGCCATCGGCTTCGGCGGCATGTTCGCGGTCTTCTCCTACATCGCTCCGACCGTGACCGAGGTCGGCGGCCTCGGCGACGGCGCGGTGCCGGTGTTCCTGCTGGTCTTCGGGCTCGGCATGGTGGTGGGCACCTTCGCGGCCGGCGAGCTCGCGGACTGGTCGATCCTGCGGTCGCTGCTCGGCTCGTCGCTCGGGATGGGACTGGTGCTGCTGGCGTTCTGGGCCGTCGCGCCCTACGGCTGGTGGCTGCTTCCCCTCGCCTTCGGCGTGACGTTCCTCGGCTCGGTGCTCGTCGTGAACCTGCAGCTGCGGCTGATGGACGTCGCCGGCGAGGCGCAGACGCTCGGCGCCGCGATGAACCACGCCAGCCTGAACGTGGCCAACGCGCTCGGCGCGTGGCTGGGCGGCGTGGTGATCGCCGCCGGGCACGGCTTCCGCTCACCGGCCCTGGTCGGCGCCGCGCTGTGCGCCGCGGGCTTCCTGGTGATCGTCCTGTCCGCGGCCCACCACGTCCGCGGGCGCCCGGCCGAGTAACGCCTCACCGGCGGCGTCGTTGCCGGGACATGCGCCTCGTGACCGCCGCCCTGGTGCTGCTGGCGGGGCTGCTCGCGGCGCCTCCGGCGAGCGCCGACCCCGGGGGCGGCGCCGGCGCCGCCGACCCGGGCGCCGCGCCGCGCGCGAGCCGGGCGGTGCCCGCCGGGCAGTGGATCCTGGACCCACGGGGCCGGGTCATGGTCCTGCACGGGGTCAACATGGTGTTCAAGCGCCCGCCATACGCCCCGGACCGGGTCGGTTTCGGCCGTGACGACGCCCGGTTCCTGGCCCGGCACGGCTTCCGGACCGTGCGGCTCGGGCTGGTCTGGCGGGCGGTCGAGCCGCGCCCGGGGCGCTACGACGACCGCTACCTGGCCCGGGTCGCGCGCACCGCGCGGATCCTCGCCGACGAGGGCATCTGGACCCTGCTCGACTTCCACCAGGACCTCTACCACGAGCGGTTCCAGGGCGAGGGGGCACCGACCTGGGCGGTGCTCGACCACGGCCTGCCCGCCCAGCCGCAGCTGGGGTTCCCGTACAACTACTTCGCGATGCCCGGCCTCAACGCGGCCTTCGACAGCTTCTGGCGCAACGCGAAGGGCCCCGGCGGGGTCGGCCTGCAGCAGCGGTACGCGCGGGCGTGGGCGCACACCGTGCTGGCGTTCCGGGGCGTGCCGCGCCTGCTCGGCGTCGACCTGCTCAACGAGCCGTGGCCCGGCACGGGGTGGGAGCTGTGCGTCCCGCTCGGGTGCCCGGCCTTCGACGCGAGGCTCCAGCGGTTCTCCCAGCGCAGCATCGACGCGATCCGCCGGGTCGACCGGCGGACCCCGGTCTTCTACGAGCCGCACGTGCTGTTCAACAACGGCGTGCCGACCCGGGTCCGGCCGTCGGGGAAGCGGCTCGGCTTCTCCTTCCACGACTACTGCCTGACCGCCGAGGTGCCGATCCCGGTGCCGGGCGTGCCCGAGCTCGCCTGCGACGTCTTCGACGACCTCGTGTGGCAGAACACCGCGCGGCACGTGCGCCGCACCGGCCACACCCCGCTGCTCACCGAGTTCGGGGCCACCACCGACCAGCACGTGCTCCGCGACATGGTGGCCCGGGCCGAGGACGCGCTGACCGGCTGGCAGTACTGGGCGTACTGCGGCTGCGACGACCCCACGACCACCGGCCCGGGCGCGACCCAGGCGCTGGTGCACGACCCGGCGCGGCCGCCGCGCGGCCGGAACGTCGACCGGGCCAAGCTGCGGGCGCTCGTGGTGCCGCACCCGCTCGCGGTGGCCGGGACGCCGCGGCGCTCGTCGTGCGAGCGGGGCTCGCGGCGGTTCACGCTGTCCTGGACCACCGCCCGCGCCCGCGGCGCGGGCCGGTTCCGCGCCGGCAGCCGCACCGAGATCTCGGTGCCGCGCCTCGTCTACCGCCGCGGGTACGCCGCCCGGGTGACCGGCGGCCGGGTGGTCTCGGCGCCGGGCGCGCCGGTCCTCGTCGTGGCGCAGTCCGCGGGGGCGCACCGGGTGCGCGTGAGCGTCCGCCCGCTGCGCTGAGGCCGCCGCGTTCCTGACAGAATGCGCGGCATGTCCGCACCCACCACCGCCCCGCAGGTGGAGGCCTCGGAAGCCGCGTCCGGCACCGCCCGGCCGCGGGTGCTCTCGGGGATCCAGCCCACGGCCGACTCGTTCCACTTCGGCAACTACCTGGGCGCGCTGCGACAGTGGGTGGACCTGCAGCGCGACCACCAGCCGTTCTTCTTCATCGCCGACCAGCACGCGATCACCGTCGAGCAGGACCCGGCCCTGCTCCGCGAGCGCACCCTGCGCGCGGCCGCCCAGCTGCTGGCGATGGGCATCGACCCGTCCCGCTCGGCGATCTTCGTGCAGAGCCAGATCCCCGAGCACTCGCAGCTGAGCTGGGTGCTCCAGTGCCTCACCGGCTTCGGCGAGGCCCGGCGGATGACGCAGTTCAAGGACAAGGCCGCGAAGGGCGGGGAGGGGGCCGCCTCGGTCGGCCTGTTCACCTACCCGATCCTCCAGGCCGCCGACATCCTGCTGTACCGCCCGCACTACGTGCCCGTCGGCGAGGACCAGCGCCAGCACCTGGAGCTGACCCGCGACCTGGCCCAGCGGTTCAACCACCGCTACAAGAAGACCTTCCGGCTGCCCGAGCCCTACATCCTCAAGTCGACGGCCAAGATCGCCGACCTGCAGAACCCCACCGCGAAGATGTCGAAGTCCTCCTCCACGGTCGGCGGCATCATCGAGATGCTCGACGACCCCGCGATCAGCGCCAAGAAGGTGCGCTCGGCGGTCACCGACTCCGGCTCGGAGATCCGGTTCGACGCCGAGGAGAAGCCGGGCATCTCCAACCTGCTCACGATCTACTCGGCGCTGACCGACACCCCGATCAACGACCTGGAGGAGCAGTACGCCGGCCGCGGCTACGGCGACCTCAAGAAGGACCTCGCGGAGGTGGTGGTCGAGTTCGTCACGCCGTTCCGGGAGCGGGCGCTGGAGCTGCTCGACGACCAGGCGCACCTCACCGAGGTGCTGCGCCAGGGGGCGGAGACCGCCGGCGCGGTGGCCGCGCAGACCCTCCGGGACGTCTACCAGCGCGTCGGCTTCGTCGCCCGCACCGGACTGTCCTGATGCCGACCATCGGCGTCGCGGTCGCGATCCCGGAGCCCTGGGCGACCGAGCTCCAGGAGTACCGCACCTCGGTCGGCGACACCACGGCCGCGATGATCCCCACCCACATCACGCTGGTGCCCCCGACCGAGGTCGACGGGGACCTGACCGAGATCGAGCGGCACCTCGAGACCGCGGCCGCGCACATCCAGGAGTTCCCGGTGCACCTGCGCGGCACCGGCACCTTCCGCCCGGTCTCGCCGGTGGTCTTCGTGACGCTGGTCGAGGGCATCTCCCAGTGCGAGCAGCTCGCCGACGCCGTACGCCGCGGGCCGCTGCGGGTGGAGCTGCAGTTCCCCTACCACCCGCACGTCACCGTCGCCCACCACCTCGACGACGAGCCGCTGGACCAGGCGTTCGACGAGCTGGCGGACTTCGAGGCCAAGTTCCAGGTCGACGGATTCCACCTCTACGTGCATGACCCGGAGCTCGGCTGGCAACCGACGAGGAAGTTCCCGTTGCAACCAGCTCCCGACTCCTAGCAGGTGACGCCCGTGGCCGGCCCCAAGGAACGACTCGACGCCCTCCGGCGGCGTCGCCCCTTCGTCGACCACGTGCTGCGGATGCAGGAGCACTACTCCGCGGTGAAGGCGGGGCAGCAGGCCGGCGCGGTCACCTACTTCGGCTTCCTCTCGTTCTTCCCGATCCTGGCGCTGGCGTTCGCCGTGGTCGGGGTGATCTCGCACGTCTACCCGGACGCCAGGGAGACCACCGTCGACGCGATCGAGCAGGTCTTCCCGGGGATGATCGGCACGGGCAACGGCCAGATCTCGCTGGCCACCATCGAGGACGCCGCGGCCGCGGCGATCGGCATCGGTCTCGTCGGCGTGATGTACGCCGGGCTGGGGTGGCTGTCCAGCCTGCGCGACGCGCTGCTCATCGTCTTCGAGATGCCGCCGTACGAGCAGCCGTCGTTCGTCATGGGCAAGCTGCGCGACCTGGTCACCCTGGCCGCGGTCGGGACGGTGCTGGTGCTCAGCGTCGGCGTCTCCGGCGTCGTGGGCCGGCTCTCGGAGGAGATCCTGGACGCGCTCGGGCTGGGGCTCGCGCTCCGCCCGCTGCTGTGGGTGCTCGCCGTCCTCATCGGCCTGCTCGCGAGCACCGGGCTCTTCCTCGCCCTGTTCCGGCTGCTCGCCGACCCGCACACGCCGCGCCGCTCGCTGCTGCGCGGCGCCCTGCTGGGCGCGGTCGGCTTCGAGGTCCTCAAGCAGCTGTCCGGCCTGCTGCTCTCGCTGACCAAGGAGCAGCCGGCGTTCCAGGCGTTCGGGATCGCGCTGATCCTCGTGGTCTGGATCAGCTACACCTCCCGGCTGGTCCTGTACGCCGCGGCCTGGGCGCACACCTCGCCCGAGGCGATCGCGGCCCGCCAGACCCCGCCCGAGGTGATGCAGGGGCCGCAGACCCCGTCGCTCGAGGACCTGACCGCGGGCGGCACCGGCGGGCCGCACCCGCCGCGGCGCTGGGTCGCGCCGTTCGCCGGGGGTGCGGCCGCGATGCTCGGTCTGGTCGCAATTGTGAGGCGCCGCGGGCCCCGGGCTTCCTAGAATCGGCGGGTGCCCGATCCGCTCGCCGTGACCTGGTGGGGTCACTCGTCGACCACGGTCGAGCTCGGGCCGGTACGGGTGGCGACGGATCCGCTGTTCAGCCGGGTGCTGTTCGCGCTGCGGCGGCTCGTGGACGACCCGGACGACGGGTGCGCCGACGCCGACCTGGTGCTGGTGTCGCACCTGCACTACGACCACCTCCACCTGCCCTCGCTGCGGCGGTTCGCGCCCGGGACGCCGGTCGTGGTGCCGCGCGGCGCGCCCCGGCTGGTGCGCGGGCTGGACCGGCTCGACGTCGTGGAGGCCGCGCCGGGTGACCGGCTGACCGTCGCCGGCGTCGACGTCGAGGTGCTGCCGGCCCACCACGACGGCCGCCGCTCGAACTTCCACCGGCGCTCGGCGCCGGCGCTGGGCTTCCGGTTCGGCACCGCCGCGGGGTCGGCCTGGTTCCCCGGCGACACGGCCCTGCGGCCCGACGTCGTCGACGTCAGCCCCGTCGACGTCGCGCTGGCGCCGATCGGCGGCTGGGGCCCGAGCCTGCCCGACGACGAGCACCTCCACCCCCAGCACGCCGTCGAGGCCGTCGGACGCGTGGGAGCCGCGTGGACGCTCGCGGTGCACTACGGCACGTACTGGCCGGTGGGGCTGCGCCGGCTCCGACCGGGCGCCCACCGGCACTTCTTCCTCACCCCGCCCGAGCGGTTCCACGAGGCGGTGCGGGCCCAGGGCGTCCGGACCGTGCCGCTGACCCCCGCCGTGGGCGAGCGGATCGAGCTGGTTAAAAACTTACCTTTACACGCCTCCGATGGGTGATTAAGTTTCGGGAGGTCTCGCGTCTCGGGCGAAAGGGTCTCCACGGTGCACATGTCTCGGGTTCGGTCCGGTCTTCCGGTGTCCAGGGGGCTGCTGGCCCTCGCGATCGCCCTCCTCGGCGGGCTGCTCGTCGTCGCGGCTCCCTCGGCCCCGCGGGCGCACGCGGCGGAGGAGCCCACGCGGCTGACGGTGGGGGTGGTCGACCCCACGGTCGACTCGCTCAACCCGTTCACCTCGATCTACCGGCTCCCGACGCAGATCCATCGGCTGATGTACGACTTCCTGACGATGTACAGCGCCGAGGACGCGACGCCGACCGAGGGCCTCGCCGAGTCGTGGGAGCACTCCGACGACGGGCTCACCTGGACCTACACGATCCGCGACGACTCGACGTTCTCCGACGGTGAGCCGGTCACGGCCGAGGACGTCGCGTTCACCTACAACACGATCATGGCCGACGACTCGGGCGCGATGGCCAACGCCAGCTACGTCGCCAACTTCGAGTCCGTCACCGCCACCGACGAGCACACGGTCGAGATCAAGCTGAAGGAGCCGTCGGCCTCGATGCTCGCCATCGACGTCCCGATCGTGCCCCAGCACGTGTGGGAGAACGTCGGCAACATCGCCAAGTTCAGCAACGAGGGCGACTACCCGATCGTCGGCAACGGCCCGTTCGTGCTCACCGACTACCAGCGCAACGAGTCGATCACCCTCGAGGCCAACAAGGACTACTGGCGCGGGGCGCCCGGCTTCGACGAGCTGGTGTTCCGGTTCTACAAGGACCAGGACGCCGTGGTCGAGGCGCTGCGCAAGGGCGAGGTCGACGTGGTCAACGAGCTGACCGCTCTCCAGGCGGAGGCCCTGGAGAAGGAGGACGACATCCACGTCAACTTCGGCGTCGGCAAGCGCTTCGCCGGGCTGACCATGAACCCCGGCGCCAAGGCCAAGAACGGCGAGCCGATCGGCGACGGCAACCCCGCGCTCCGCGACCCCGAGGTGCGCCGGGCGATCCTGCACGCGATCGACCGCGACGCCATCGAGGAGCGGGTGTACGGCGGGCACTTCGAGGCGAGCGGCAGCTACATCCCCTCGCGGTACGGCGACTACCACTGGGAGCCGGACGAGGACGAGGTGATCGGCTACGACCCCGAGGAGGCCAACCGGATCCTCGACGAGGCCGGCTACGCACGCGGGAAGGACGGCGTCCGGGTCTCGCCGGACGGCACCCGGCTGACGCTGCGGCAGTTCGTGCACGCGGACGACCCGCAGTACCGGCAGATCGCCCAGTTCATGGAGGAGTGGCTGGACGAGATCGGCATCGAGGTCAAGACCACGCCGAGCGACGACATCGGCGGCATCCTCGACACCGGCGAGTTCGACCTGCTCTTCACGGGCTGGACGGTGAACCCCGACCCGGACTACATCTTCAGCATCCAGACCTGCGACGTCCGGCCCGCCAAGCCGGGGGCCGCGTACCAGTCGGACTCCTACAACTGCAACGAGGAGTACGACCGGCTCTACGAGCAGCAGCGCACCGAGGTCGACCCGGAGGCGCGGGCGGAGATCGTGCAGGACATGCAGAAGGTCCTCTACGAGGACGGGGTCGTGGTCATCTTCGGCTACCCCGAGATGCTCGAGGCCTACCGCACCGACGTCGTCGAGGAGGGCAGCCTGATGCTGCAGCCCGCCGGGACCGGCAACATCGTCGGCCAGGACGGCTACTGGAGCTGGTGGTCGGCGAAGCCCGCGACCGGTGGGGACGGCGGCGGCGACGACGACAGCTCGACCGGCACCGCGGTGCTCGGCGTCGGCGCCGGCGTCGTGGCCCTGGCGCTGGTCGGCGGGTTCCTCGTGATGCGCCGCCGGACCGCGACCGCCGACGACCGAGAGTAGGTACGCACTGAGACTCGGCAAGCAGGCACGGTACGTCGGCGGCCGGTTGCTGGGCGCCTTCATCTCGCTGCTGGCGGTCGCCTTCATCGGGTTCTTCCTGTTCCGGGTGCTGCCCGGTGACCCGGTCCGCGCGATGACCCAGGACCGCAAGGTCAGCCTGGAGCAGCTCGAGGCGCTCCGGGAGCAGCTCGGCCTGGACGAGCCGCTGTGGCGGCAGTTCCTCGACTACCTCGGACAGCTGGCGACCCTGGACCTCGGCACGTCGTACCAGTACCGGGGAGCCGAGTCCGTCGCCGGGCTGATCGCGGAGAAGGTGGGCCCGACGGTGCTCCTCGTCGGCACCGCGACGGTGATCTCGGCGGTGCTCGGCACCTGGCTCGGCGTGCGCACCGGCTGGCGGCACGGGAGCACCAGCGACCGGGTCAACACCGGCATCGCGCTCACTCTGTGGTCGGTGCCGACGTTCTGGCTCGGACTGATGATGATCATCCTCTTCGCCGCCGGCGCGGGGCCGATCCCCGACATCTTCCCCGCCGGCGGGATGCGCGACCCCGACGTGACCGGCTGGGCGCTGGTGCCCAACGTCGCCGCGCACCTGGTGCTGCCGGTGATCACGCTCGTGGCCGTGGTGTACGCGCAGTACCTGCTGGTGATCCGGTCCTCGGTGCTCGACGAGATGGGCAGCGACTACCTGGTCACGGCGCGCGCGAAGGGGCTGCGCGACGCCGTCGTGCGGCGCCGGCACGCCGTACCCAACGCGCTGCTGCCGGCGGTGACCATGATCGCGATCGACCTGGGCGGGATCGTCGCCGGCACGATCCTGGTCGAGACGGTCTTCTCGTGGCCGGGGCTCGGGTACATGTTCTACGAGGCGCTCAAGGTGCCCGACCTGCCGCTGGTCCAGGGGATGTTCATCTTCTTCTCGGCGGCGGTGATCCTGATGAACCTGCTGGCCGACCTCGTCTACCCGCTCCTCGACCCGCGGGTGCGCCGATGAGCACGCCGACGGTCGCCGGCCCGCGCCGCCTCGCCTGGGTGCGTCGCGGGCGCACCCTGCTGCGGTTCTGGCGGGAGTTCCGGCGCAACCGGGCCGGGGTCGTCGGGCTGGTGCTGCTCGTCGGCGCCTGCGTGCTCGCGCTGGTCGCCCCGTTCTTCATCAGCGACGCCGAGCTGAGCGTGACCAAGGCACCGGGCCCGCTCGTCGCCGAGCCCAGCTGGGACTACCCGCTGGGCACGGACAAGTTCGGTCGCTCGATCCTCGACCTGATCTGGCAGGGCTCGCGGGTGTCGCTCACCGTCGGGTTCCTGGCGACCTTCATGTCGGTGGTCCTCGGCACCGTCATCGGCATCGCGGCCGGCCACTACCGCGGGTGGGTCGAGTCCCTGCTGATGCGCTTCACGGACTGGGTGCTGGTCCTGCCCACGCTGGTGCTGGCGATCTCCCTCGTCGTCGTGATGGGGCGGGGGCTCGGCACCATCATCATCGCCATCGGGGTCACCGCGTGGCCGGTCACCGCGCGGCTGGTCCGGGCGCAGACGCTGGCCGTGGAGGCCCGGCCGTTCATCGAGCGGGCGCGGGCGCTGGGCGGTGGTCACTGGCACGTGATGACCCGGCACGTGCTGCCCAACGTGATGCCGATCGTGCTGGCCCGCACCACCCTGCTGGTCGCCTCCACGATCATCGCCGAGTCGACGCTGGCCTTCCTCGGCCTCAGCGACCCGTCCCGGGTCTCGTGGGGCACGACGCTGCAGGAGGCCCGTGACGCGGGGGCCACCAGCGCCGGGCTCTGGTGGTGGATCGTGCCGCCGGGTGTCGCGATCGCCCTGGTCGCGCTGGCGTTCACCATGGTCGGGCGCGCGCTCGAGCAGGTCTACAACCCACGACTCCGGGAGCGCCGGTGAGCCTGCTCGAGATCGAGGACCTGTCGGTCACCTACCGGACGGCGGGCGGCGCCGTGCCCGCCGTGCGCGGGGTGTCGCTGGAGCTGCCCGCCGGCGCGAAGCTCGGCGTCGCGGGGGAGTCCGGCTGCGGCAAGTCCACGCTGGCGCTCGCGCTGCTGCGGCTGCTGCCGCCGTCGGCGACGGTCACCGGCCGGATCATGTTCGAGGGCGAGGACGTGCTCTCGATGAAGTGGGGCCGGCTCCGCGCGGTGCGCTGGGCCGGGGCGTCGATCATCTTCCAGGGCGCGATGCACTCCCTCAACGCCGTCCACCGGGTCGGCGCCCAGATCGCCGAGCCGATCCTGCTGCACGAGGACGTCACCGCCGCCGAGGCGGAGCGGCGGGTGGCCGAGCTGCTCCGCCAGGTGGGGCTGCCGCCGGACCGGGCGCGCGCCTACCCGCACGAGCTGTCCGGCGGGCAGCGGCAGCGGGTGATGATCGCCATGGCGCTGGCCTGCAACCCGCGCCTGATCATCGCCGACGAGCCGACCACCGCGCTGGACGTGATGGTCCAGGCGCAGATCCTGCGGCTGATCGAGGAGCTCGTCCGCGACCACGACATCAGCCTGATGATCATCAGCCACGACCTCGCGGTGCTGGCCGACACCTGCGACCGGCTGGCGGTCATGTACGCCGGCCGGGTGGTCGAGGAGGGACCGGCCCGGCAGGTCTTCGAGTCCGCCAGCCACCCGTACAGCGGCGCGCTGGCCGAGGCCTTCCCCCGGATCAACGACCCGGCCTCGCGGCTGCGGCCCCGCGGCCTCGCCGGCGACCCCCCGGACCCCGAGATGCTCCCGTCCGGCTGCGCCTTCCACCCGCGGTGCCCCTCGGCGGTCGAGGTGTGCCCGCGGGTCGACCCGCAGCTGTGGCCGGCGGACGGCTCCTCGCGCGCGGCCTGCGTGCACGTGCTGCCGGACCACGGAGCGTCGCTGGTGGAGGAGGGCGCCCGGTGAGCGGCGAGGGGCTGCGCGCCGAGGGCGTCCACGTCGAGTTCCCCGGACGCGGGGGGCGCCCGCCGGCGCGGGCGGTCGACGGGGTCGACCTGGAGGTGCGCCCGGGCGAGATCGTCGCGCTGGTGGGGGAGTCCGGCTGCGGCAAGACGACCCTGGCCCGGACCCTGCTCGGGCTCGAGCGGCCGACCTCCGGCACGGTCTCCTACGACGGCCGGCCGCTGGGCTACTCCAGCCGGGCGCTGACGGCGTACCGACGCCGGGTGCAGCTGGTGCTCCAGGACCCCAGCGGCTCCCTCAACCCGCGGCACACGGTGTACGACGCGGTGGCGGAGGGGCTGCGGATCCACGGCGGCGTCGCCGAGGAGCAGGGCGTCGTCGCCGACGCCCTGTCCCGGGTCGGGCTGCGGCCACCGGAGCGGTTCTTCCTGCGCTATCCCCACGAGCTGTCCGGCGGCCAGCGGCAGCGGGTGGTGATCGCCGGCGCCCTGGTGCTCGAGCCGAACATGCTGATCGCCGACGAGCCGGTGGCCTCCCTCGACGCGTCGGTGCGCGGGGAGATCCTGGCGCTCCTGCTCCGGCTGCGCGACGAGCTCGGCCTGGGCTGCCTGGTCGTCACCCACGACCTCGGACTGGCGTGGAACATCGCCGACCGGGTCGCGGTGATGTACCTCGGTCGGATCGTGGAGACCGGGCCGGTCGAGAAGATCCTGGCGGCCCCCGAGCACCCCTACACGCAGGCGCTGCTCTCGGTGGTGCCCGACGTCACCGGCGGCGCCCCGACGCCGGTCGTGCTGTCGGGCGAGCCGCCGGACCCCACGAGGGTCCCGGGTGGCTGCCGGTTCCACCCCCGCTGCCCGGTGCTCGCGTCGGGTGCCGCGGAGGCCGCCGGGGTGGCCGACCGGTGCCGCGCCGTCGACCTGCCGGTCCTCGGCGCGGAGCCCGGGTCGCAGGTCGCCTGCCACTACGCGTGGGAGGCGTCCCCGGCCAGAGAAGCTAGGCCAGGGCCGGCGCGGCCAGCGTGAGCGTGCCGGCGTCGGCGTCCAGGGTGGCGGTGACGCCGAGCGGCACCGACAGCGCCGGGGTGCAGTGGCCGAAGCCCAGCTCCCACGCGATCGGCACCCCCAGCGGCCCGAGCCGGTCGAGCACCAGCTCGCGCACGCCGTCGCCGCAGTCGACCCAGGACCCCAGCGCCACCCCGGCGACGCCGTCGAACCAGCCCGCGCGCAGCAGCTGGGTGAGCATCCGGTCGAGCCGGTAGAGGTCCTCCTCCAGGTCCTCGAGCAGCACGATGCCCCCGGCCGCGCCGGGGCGCGCGCAGGGCGACCCGAGCTCGGCGGCGAGCAGGCTGAGGCACCCACCCATGGTCACCCCTGTGGCGGTCCCCGGCACCAGTGCCTCGGCCGAGGGCGAGGTCAGCACGAGCTGGGTCTCCGGCTCCATCAGCAGCGCCCGGAGCCGGTCGGTGCTGTCGCCGCCCTCCACGAACGAGCCGGTGCCGACCATCGGCCCGTGCACGGTGACCACGCCCAGCCGGGTCGCGAACGCCTCGTGCAGGGCGGTGATGTCGCTGTACCCCACCAGCACCTTCGCCGGGGCCGCACGCATCGCCGCCCAGTCGAGGAGGTCGATCATCCGCTGCGCGCCGTACCCGCCGCGGGCGCAGAGCACCCCCGCGATGTCGGGGTCGAGCCAGGCGGCCTCCAGGTCCGCGGCGCGGGCGGCGTCGGTGCCGGCGAGGTACCGCAGGTCAGCCCGTACGTCGAGCGCGTGCGGCCCCGGCACCGCCTCGAGGCCCCACTCCGCGAGCCGGGCGCAGCCGCGCTCGAGCATCTCCTCCGGGACCGGCCCCGCCGGGGACACCACCGCGACCCGGTCGCCGGGGCGCAGCCGGGGCGGTCGGGTCAGCGGGGTGGCGGTCACGAGGTCAGCTCCAGCCGCGGCACCCCGGCGGGTCGAAACCGAACACCTGGCCGTAGAAGGACAGCTCGGCCTCCAGCGCGGCGACCAGGGTCTCCTCCTTGCGGAAGCCGTGCGACTCGCCCTCGAAGGTCAGGTAGGCGTGGGGGACGCCCCGTCCGGCCATCCGCTCCAGGAACCGCTCGCACTGCACGGGTGGACAGATGAGGTCGTCGAGGCCCTGCATCAGGAGGAACGGCCGGGAGATCCGCTCGGGGTGGTTGACCGGCGACCGCTCGTCGTACCGGGCCCGCTCGGCCGGCCAGGGGCCGACGAGGCTCTCGAGGTAGCGCGGCTCGAAGTCGTGGGTCTCGCCGGTCCGCCAGCCGGCGAGGTCGAGGATCGGGTAGCGGATCGCGGCGCAGGCGAAGACGTCGGTCGCGACCAGCGCGCAGGCCGAGGTGAAGCCGCCGGCGCTCCCGCCGCGGATGGCGAGCCGGTCGGGGTCGGCGCTGCCCTCCTCGACCAGGCCGACCGCCACCGCCACCGAGTCCTCGACGTCGACGACGCCCCAGCTCTCGCGGAGCCGCTCGCGGTAGGCGCGGCCGTAGCCGGTGGTCCCGCCGTAGTCGACCTCGACCACGCCCAGTCCGCGGCTGGTGAAGTAGGCGATCTCCGGGTCGACGACCGGTGGGTAGCGGCTGGTGGGGCCGCCGTGGACGAACACCAGGTACGGCGGGGGGCGGTCGGGGTCGACCCGGTGCTCCGGGTGGCGGGGCGGGTGCACCACCGCGTGCACCTGCCGGCCGCCGGGGCCGCGGAAGGTGCGCCGCTGCGGCTCGGCGAGGTACTCCGTGGGCAGCCGGGCCCCGGTGCTGCGGGGGAGGGCGGCCCACGCCCCGCTGTCCAGGTCGAGCTCGACGAGCTGCCACGGCAGGTGCGGACCCCCGGCCACGCCCACCGCGCGCCGGCCCGAGGCGCTCAGGTGCGCCGCCCACTCCTCGTACGGCGTCTCGAGCCCCTGCAGCTCACCGGTCGCCGGGTCGAGCACCGAGGGGGCCAGCCGGCCGAACCCGTGCAGGGCGAGGATGCGCCCGTCGTCCAGGGGCACCGACCAGCGGGCGCCGGTCTTCCACAGCGGCCCGCCGAACTCCTCCTCCCGCCGGCAGAGGGGCTCGGCGCGGCCGGAGGCGACGTCGACCCGCAGCGGGTTCCACCACCCCTCGGGGTCGCCGATCACGAGCAGCGTGGCGGCGTCGAGCCAGGCGCACTGGACGACCGAGACGCCGGGTCCGCCGGCCACCGTCCGCGCGGGTCCGAGGGAGCCGTCGGCGCCGATGTCGGCGACCCGGACCTCGGTGGCGTCCCACGGCATGTCCGGGTGCTCCCAGCCCGTCCAGGCGAGGCGCGCCCCGTCGGGGGAGACCTGGGGACTCGCCAGGAAGTGCCGGTCGCGGACCAGGGTCCGGACGGCGTCCGGGTCCGCGGCCGCGCGGCCGTCGAGGGGCACCGCCACGAGCGACCGGACCACGTCGGTGGGGTCGTCGCCGAGGAGCTCCTCGCGCACGCACCAGACCTCGGAGCCGTCCGGGGCCGGGACCGGGTCCGCGTACCGCCAGGCCCCGGGTCGGTCCGGCTCGGGCGTCAGGGGGGAGGGTGCGCCACCCTCGGCAACGGCGTACATCCGCTGGTCGGCGTGGTGCGCGAACACCACCGTGCCGTCCGGGGAGAGCACCCAGGGCCGGCCGCCGTACTCGTGCAGCCGGGTCCGCAGGTTCCACGGCGGCGGGAGCACGGTCTCGACGACGCCGTCGGGGCCGCGGCGCATCAGCGCGATCCGGCCACCCTCCTGGGGCCGGGGCTCGCACCACCACAGGGCCTCGGGCGTCAGGTGGGGCCACTCGGGGCGTCCGTCGTTGACCGCGGCGAGCCGCGCGTCGATCGGCGACCGCCAGGCGCCGTACTCGGGTCCCATCAGCAGGCCGCCAGGAAACGGTCCAGGGCCCGCAGCCCGAACGTCAGCCCGTCGACCGGCACCCGTTCGTCGACCCCGTGGAACACCGCCGAGTAGTCGAAGCCCTCGGGAAGGCGGAGCGGCGCGAAGCCGTAGCCGGTGATCCCGAGCCGGGAGAACTGCTTGGCGTCGGTGCCTCCGGCCAGGCACACCGGCACCACGTGCGCCCCGGGGTCCTCGGCCTCGAGCGCGCTGCGGATCGCCGCGAAGGTGGTGCTGTCGGGGGAGGCCTCGAGGGGCACCTCGCGGTGCAGGTACTCCCACCGGACCCGGTCGCCGGTGAGCCGGTCCAGGGTCGACTCGAACTCCTCCTCGCCGCCGGGCAGGACCCGCCCGTCGATGCGACCGGTGGCCGCGCCCGGGATCACGTTGACCTTGTAGCCGGCGGACAGCATCGTCGGGTTCGCGCTGTTGCGCACCGTCGACTCGACCAGCGCCGACGCCCGACCGAGCCGCTCCAGGGCGTCGTCGACGTCGAAGTCCGGGGAGTCCGGGTCGAGGTCCACCCCGACCGCGGCGCCGAGACCGGCGAGGGCGGCACGCACGGTGGGCGTGAGCCGCACCGGCCAGCGGTGGTCGTGGATGCGCGCGACCGCGGCGGCCAGGGCGCCGACGGCGTTGTCGTCGTTGCGCCGGGAGCCGTGCCCCGCGCGGCCCTCCGCGGTGAGCTCGAGCCACGCCGTGCCCCGCTCCCCGGCGCCCACCGGGTAGATCCGCACGCCGTCGCCCGCGTGGAAGGTGTAGCCGCCGGACTCGCTGATCCCTTCCGTGCAGCCCTCGAAGAGCTCCGGACGGTGCCGGACCAGCCAGTCGGACCCGGCCTCCGCACTGTCCTCCTCGTCGGCGGTGAAGGCGAGCACGACGTCGCGCGGAGGCCGCCGTCCCTCGCGGGCGTAGGCGCGGGCCAGGGCGACCATCATCGCGACCATGCCCTTCATGTCGACCGCGCCGCGTCCCCACAGCCACCCGTCGACCACCTCGCCGGAGAACGGCGGCACCGACCAGTCGGCCGGCTCGGCGGGGACGACGTCGAGGTGACCGTGGACGAGCAGGCCGGGTCGCGCGGGGTCGGCGCCCGGGAGCCGGACCACGACGTTGGCCCGGCCAGGCGCGGACTCGACGAGCTCCGGCTCCAGACCGGCCTCCCCGAGCCGCTCGGCGACGTACTCGGCCGCGGGCCGCTCGATGCAGTCGCCGCCTCCGCGGTTGCTGGTGTCGATCCGGATCAGGTCGGAGGCGAGCCGGACGACCTCGTCGGCGGCCTCAGCCATAGGCCTTCTCGACCGCGCTGGCGATCAGCGTGGTGACGGCCTTGAAGGTGCGGATCATCTCGTAGCCGGTGGGCGCCTGGTAGCGGACCCGGCGCTCGGCGACCCGTTCCACGCCGGGCACCATGCAGGCGTGGGTGACCAGGTGGGTGGCGTCCACCTCGACCTCCACGGTGAAGGGCCCGGCGGACCGGGGGTCGTGCCGCTGGGCGAGGCCGACGGCGTCCCGCGCGGTCTCCCGGATCGCGGCGAAGGTGCGGGCGGGGGGCAGGCACCTCGCGGCGTAGCGCGACACGTGGTCCTTCACGGCGACCGTGCGGGCCTCGGGCGCGTAGCTCTTGGCGTCCTCGCAGGTGCGGTCGTCACCGGTCACGAGGACGACCGGGACGCCGTACTCGGCGCACACGATCGCGTTGAGGTAGCCCTCGCTGGCCGGGTGCTCGTCGACCCAGACCCCGGTGATGGAGTTGGGCAGGTAGGTGTGCGCCAGCACGCCCTCCGTGCCCGCACCGGTGTGGTAGCCGAGGAAGACGACGCCGTCGACGTCGCCGTGCTGGACGCCCTCCACCATGGTCAGGTCCTTGTGCCGGCCGGTGATCATGGTGGCCCGCTCGTCGAGCTCCTCGAGCAGGAGGTTGCGCATCGTCGAGTGCGCCTCGTTGACGACGACCTCGTCGGCCCCGCCGTCGAGGAGCCCGGCGACCGCCGCGTTGACGTCGGAGGTGAACATCCTCCGGCAGCGCTGCCACTGCTCGGTCCCCGGCTCGCAGTCGGCGGGCCAGGTCACGCCGGTGGCACCCTCCATGTCGGCCGAGACGAGGATCTTCATCGCCCGCCCACCGTAACCGCTGGGGGAGGGAGGTGTCTCAGTGGCCGTGGCGCAGCGCGGCGTGCAGGTCCCAGTTGAGCCGCGAGATCACGTCGAGCGGGATCTCCTTCGGGCAGGCGGCCGCGCACTCGCCGATGTTGGTGCAGCCGCCGAAGCCCTCGAAGTCGTGCTGACCGACCATGTTGACCACGCGGGTGTCCCGCTCGGCCTGGCCCTGCGGCAGCTCGCCGAGGTGGGTGATCTTGGCGCCCAGGAACAGCGAGGCCGAGCCGTTGGGGCAGGCCGCGACGCAGGCGCCGCAGCCGATGCAGGTGGCCGCGTCGAAGGCCCGGTCGGCGTTCTCCTTCGGCACCGGTGTCGCGTGCGCGTCGGGCGCCGCGCCGGTGTTGACCGAGATGTAGCCGCCCTGCTGGATGATCCGGTCGAACGCGCCCCGGTCGACGCACAGGTCCTTGATGACCGGGAACGCGTCGGCCCGCCACGGCTCGATCGTGATCGTGTCGCCGTCCTGGAACGACCGCATGTGCAGCTGGCAGGTGGTGGTGACCTCGGGCCCGTGCGCCTCGCCGTTGATCATCAGCCCGCACATCCCGCAGATGCCCTCGCGACAGTCGGAGTCGAACGCGATCGGCTCCTCGCCCCGGGCGTTGAGCTGCTCGTTGAGCACGTCGAGCATCTCCAGGAAGGACATGTCCTCCGAGACGTCGTCGAGCTCGTAGGTGTGCATCGCACCCTTGCTGGCGGCGTTCGGCTGCCGCCAGATCCTGAGCGTGACCTTCATCGGGCTCGCTCGCAGCTCGACCGCGGGGTCGCGGTGACGGACAGGTGCGGGCCGAAGCGGCCCCGCGCTTCGCGAGCGATCACTTGTAGGACCTCTGCTTCATCTCGGTGAACTCGTACTCGAGCGGTTCCTTGTGCAGGATCGGCGTCCCGCCCTCGCCGGCCCACTCCCACGCCGCCACGTAGGCGTACTGGTCGTCGTGGCGCAGCGCCTCGCCGTCCTCGGTCTGGGACTCGGCGCGGAAGTGGCCGCCGCACGACTCCCGCCGGTTGAGCGCGTCGATGCACATCAGCTCGCCGAGCTCGAGGAAGTCGGCGACCCGGCCGGCCCGTTCCAGCGACTGGTTGAGCGAGTCCGCGGTGCCGAGGACCTTGACGTTGCGCCAGAAGTCCTCGCGCAGCGAGCGGATCAGGTCGATCGCCTTGCGCAGCCCCTCGGCGGTGCGCTCCATGCCGCAGTACTCCCACATGATGTTGCCGAGCTCGCGGTGGTAGGAGTCCACGCTGCGGGTGCCGTTGGTGCCGAGCAGCCGTTCGACCCGCTCCTTCACCGAGTTCTGCGCCTCGACCACCGCCGGGTCGTCCTCGGCGATCTTGTCGAACGGGCCCTCGGCGAGGTAGTCGCGGATCGTGTTCGGCAGGATGAAGTAGCCGTCGGCGAGGCCCTGCATCAGCGCCGAGGCGCCGAGCCGGTTGGCGCCGTGGTCGGAGAAGTTCGCCTCCCCGGTCACGAACAGGCCCGGGATCGTCGACTGCAGGTCGTAGTCGACCCAGAGCCCGCCCATCACGTAGTGCACGGCGGGGTAGATCCGCATCGGCACCTCGTAGGGGTCCTCGCCCGTGATCCGGGCGTACATGTCGAAGAGGTTGCCGTACTTCTCCTCGATGGCCTTGCGACCGAGCCGCTGGATCGCGTCGGCGAAGTCGAGGTACACCCCACGCCGTACGCCGTCCACCGCCGGGCCCACGCCGCGGCCCTCGTCGCAGACGTTCTTGGCCTGCCGGGAGGCGATGTCGCGCGGAACCAGGTTGCCGAAGGCGGGGTAGATCCGCTCCAGGTAGTAGTCGCGGGCCTCCTCGGGGATCTCGCGCGGGTCCTTGTCGCAGTCGGCCTTGTTCTTCGGCACCCAGATCCGGCCGTCGTTGCGCAGCGACTCCGACATCAGCGTGAGCTTCGACTGGTGGGAGCCGGTGACCGGGATGCAGGTCGGGTGGATCTGCGTGAAGCACGGGTTGGCGAAGTAGGCGCCCTTGCGGTGCGCCCGCCAGGTGGCGGTGACGTTGCTGCCCATCGCGTTGGTGGACAGGAAGAAGACGTTGCCGTAGCCGCCCGAGGCGAGCACCACCACGTCGGCGAAGTAGGTCTCGATCTCGCCGGTGACCAGGTCGCGCACGATGATCCCGCGGGCCCGGCCGTCGACCACGATCAGCTCGAGCATCTCGTGGCGGGTGTAGCAGCGCACCGTGCCGGCGGCGACCTGGCGCTCCAGGGCCTGGTAGGCGCCGATCAGCAGCTGCTGGCCGGTCTGGCCGCGGGCGTAGAACGTGCGCGAGACCTGCACGCCGCCGAAGGACCGGTTGTCGAGCAGGCCGCCGTACTCGCGCGCGAACGGCACGCCCTGCGCGACGCACTGGTCGATGATGTTCACGCTGACCTGCGCCAGCCGGTAGACGTTCGACTCGCGCGAGCGGTAGTCGCCGCCCTTGATCGTGTCGTAGAAGAGCCGGTAGATGGAGTCGCCGTCGCCCTTGTAGTTCTTGGCCGCGTTGATGCCGCCCTGGGCCGCGATCGAGTGCGCCCGTCGCGGCGAGTCCTGGTAGCAGAACGACTTCACGACGTACCCCGCCTCACCGAGCGTGGCGGCCGCGGAGGCGCCGGCCAGCCCGGTGCCGACGACGATCACGGAGAGCCGTCGGCGGTTCGCCGGGTTGGCGATCCGGGCCTCGAACTGCCGGGTGCCCCAGCGGTCCTCGAGCGGACCCGAGGGCGCCTTGGTGTCGCGGATCTCGTCGCCCAGGACGTAGTAGCCCGCGGCGTCGTCGTACTCCTCCTCGGTCGAGGCCGTGTGGGAGGGGTCGAACGTGTTGGTGGTGTCGGGCATGTCCGTCATGGGTGCTGCCTCACTTCTCGATGACGCCGACGAGGACGAAGAGGGGGACGAGCGAGAACCCGCCGGCGATCAGGGTCGCCAGCGCGTAGCCCAGGACGTTGGCGTTGCGCCGGGCCCTCGCGTTGTTGGTGAGCCCCAGCGTCTGCGCCGCGCTCCAGACGCCGTGCCGCAGGTGCATCGCGAGCGCGGCCATCGCGGCGAGGTAGATCAGCGTCATCCACCAGGTGTCGAACGTGTCGACCAGCAGGTTGTACGGGTCGTCGGTCGAGTTGCCCTGCACGTTGACCTTGCCGATCGTGAAGTTCAGCAGGTGCCACACGACGAACAGCAGCAGCGCCACGCCGCCCCAGCGCATCCAGTGCGACGACAGCGTCGAGTGCCGGTTCTTCTTCACGACGTACTGCACCGAGCGGGCCGCCTTCGCGCGCCGCCACAGCGTGAGCGCGGCGTACACGTGGATCACCACCGCCACGACGAGCACGGCGCGCAGGATCCACAGGAAGCCCTCGTGCGGGAGCATGGGCTCGCCGAGCTCACGGAGGTGGTGGGCGTACTCGTTGAACGCGTCGTGCCCGGCGAACGCCTTGAGGTTGCCGTACATGTGGGCGAGCACGTACGCGATGAAGATGATGCCGGTGACGGCCATCAGCATCTTCAGCGCGATGGTCGACCGGGCGGCGCGGGCCCCTTTGACCAGTGGGGGGCGAGGTGGAGAGGTTGGCTGAGCCACGAGTGACCACGCTACCGCTGCGCGGACCCGGAAAATCGCCGGGGAGGTGTGAGAAACCTCTAGGTGAGCGGCCGGTGTGACCTACTCCGCGGTGCCGTCGGTGGCCCGGTCGATCAGCTCTCGCCGCGACCGGACACCCAGCTTGCGGTAGATCCGGGTGAGGTGGAACTCCACCGTCGAGGTGGTGAGGTGGAGCTCCTCGGCGATCTCCCGGTTGCTCCGTCCCCGGCGGGCCAGCTCGGCGGTGCGCTCCTCGACCTCGGTCAGGGGTGAGCCGGCGACGACCACGGGGCGGGGTCGGGTACCGAGCGCTCGCAGGCCCGCGCTGACCCGGCGCGCGAGGGGGGTGGCGCCGCAGGTGCGGGCCAGCTCGTAGGCCTGCTGGAGCAGCTCCCGTGCACCGGGGTCACCGCGCTCCCGCCCGCTCCGCGCCGCGTCCAACGCCGCCGCGATCGTCGCCTGCTCGTGCTCGCGATCCGAGAGGGGCCCCATGCGGAGAACTCCACCATGCAGCCGGGGGTATTTCCCGAGTTCTGTCAGGTACGCACCCCGGAGGACAACAATCCGACACCCCGGGCCGGTTCCGGAACCACCCCAGGTCGCCGGGTGGACACACCCCGGTCCTGCGCGGTTTCGTCCCCGGACGGCCCCGGTCCGGACGGTCGCCTCCGCCCGCCGTTGCTTTGCTTCGGCCCACGGGTCGCGCGAGCGACCCGGCCCGCCCTGTCCTCCCGGAGGTGGCTCCATGGCCCGCACGAACCGTCCCCGCTCACGGCTCCTCGCCGCGACGCTCACCCTGGGGGTGTCCGTCGGGCTGCTGGCCGCACTGCCGTCCGTGCCCACCGCGTCGGCGGCCGATCCCACCACGCCGTTCCCGGGTGGGGAGTTCACCGCGGTCGACGCGCCGGCGTTCCCCGCGTCGTTCGTCGCCGACAGCGAGGGCGGGCACTACAGCGCGCTGACCGAGGCGGGCACGACGGTGCTCGAGTACGACGAGGACCCGATGGCGCCGCCGGTGGCCCAGGCAGATCGGCCCGCCCTGTACGAGATGTGGGCCGACGACGAGCCCTACCCCACCGCCGGGGCGGACGCCACCGGAGCGGGCGACAAGCACGGCCTCGACCAGGCGCGGTTCCTCGCCGCCGGGGACATCGACGGCGCCGTCGACTGGACCGGGCCGTCGGGTGTGGAGCTCGCCTGGATCTCCGGCGAAGGCGCGTCGACGACGCTGTCGCTGAGCCACACGCAGGCGGGCGGCTTCACGTTCCGCACCAGCACGCCGATCGAGGAGAACCCGATCGGAATGACCATCCTGGAGAAGGACCCCGGCACCACCGATCTGGGGGCAGTGCTGGTCGCCTACCCCGGCAAGATCGTGGCCCACGTCATGGACGGGTCCACGCTCCGCCAGGGCGTGACCATGCAGCTCCCCGCCGGCGTCAACGGGACCATCCTGGACATGTACCACAAGCCGGTGCACGAGGGTCATCCCGGCGACACCCGCACGGCCCCGAGGCTGTTCGCGATCGCGCTGCTCGCGAACGGCACCGTCCAGGTCGTCTTCCTCGCGGCCAACCTGTCGGCGGCGGGAGCGTCCGCAGTCATCCCCATCTCGCAGGTCACCCAGGCGCCCGCGGGGGACTGGACCGAGGCCGACGTCGTCTACGACCACACCACCGGCTTGACCGATGTCGTCGCGATGTTGTCCGTCCGCGGAAAGCGCGCGGGCTCTGCGCAGGACACGAACGAGGTGGTCCTCTCGCAGGGACCTGGTCCTGGGACGGGCGACTGTGCAGGCACCGAGCTGGCCGCGATCGACATCGAGGCCGTCGGCTCCGAGGTGGTGTGGGTGTGCTCCGTGGTCGGTCGCGGGGGTGGCCTCTCCCTGCTCCGGCAGGTGCTGGGTGGGAGCTTCTTCCCCAAGCAGACGGTGACGAACTCCGGGGTCGCGGCTCACGCCTACCTGACCTCTCCGCAACCCCAGATCGACTCGCCGTGCGCCTACCTGCTGCGCTCGCTGAAGGCACCTCTGCCGAAGGAGGCGGACTGCAGCGCAGGAGCGGTGACCGACCGGGACAAGCCCGAGGACCGGAGCATCGTGTACGGAGGGCACGGCCGGCCCAGCGTCAGGACCTACGTCTCCGCCGGCGACGACGAGCACAGCCTGCGCGGCTACCTGGTCGTCGCCAACCAGGAGCGCTCCGACCGGCAGACGGTCTTCACCATGCCGGCGGTCGAGGGCTCCCAGGCCTCCTCCCACAAGTTCCTCAGCGTCCCGCTGCCGGCCGTGCCCACGAAGCTGCAGATCAAGGTGGACCCGCAGGTACCGGCGCTGGTGCAGAGCGAGCCGGTCCCGGTCGCCTTCCTGGCCGCGCCGCCACACGTCGCGGGCGCGGGGCAGGACGCCGACCCGCCGGAGTTCGCCTCCACCAGCGGGTCCGGGAGCTCCAGCGGCACGTCCACCGAGAGCCACTTCGGGGCGAGCCTGGGCGTCGCCTACGAGGACCCCTTCGGCGCCTTCGCGGTGGGCCTGCAGGCGTCGGTCGAGAACTCGGTCGAGACCGGGGTCGAGTCCTCGGTGGACATCACCAGCTCCGAGGAGTTCCGCGGCCTGCTCGACAAGAACGTGGTGGTCTACAACGCGTTCCAGATGCAGCGCTACAAGGCGGACGTGCTGCAGTCCTCGACGGGCCTTGCGGTCAGCCAGAAAGAGATCGACTTCGACCTGCCCCTCGGTGACGAGGCGGTGATGTCGGCGGCGAGCGTCGAGAACCTCGCCATCCGTTTCCCCAAGACCTTCGGCAAGGACGGCTACCTGACCCCGGCGATCAACGAGATCTTCGAGAAGAGCACGCCGGGTGACCCTGGGGGCTACATGCACTGGGGGTCCGACGGGCGGGCCGTCGAGGACTACTGCGTCGGGACGCTGGGAGGCACGGGCTCGCCGGGCGAGCGCGACTTCGGGGTCACACCCCGGGTCCCCGAGAACGACTTCAACGACCTGGACTTCGACAGCCCCCCGAAGCCCGACATCCACGTCAGCAACAAGCACCAGGTGCTGGTCGGCACCGGCAACTCCGAGGGCGCCACGTTCGGCATCGAGCGACGCTCCACCCGCACTCGTGTGGAGACGACGTCGTTCGACGTGACGGCCACCGCACGGGTGGCGTTCGTGGAGGCGTCCGTCAACGGCGGCGCCGCGTGGACCGAGAGCTGGTCCAACACGCTGTCCCAGGGGGTCGGCTTCGCGTCGTTCGTGGGCCACATCCCGGAGACGAACAAGTTCTTGGAGAAGGAGTCCTACAACTGGCGCTCCTTCCTCTGCCAGGTCAAGGCCGAGGGCAAGGACGGCATGCCGGTCACGGGGTGGGTGCTCAACTACACCGTCGACGACTACGCCGGGTCCGGCGGTCTGGTGGAGATGAGCGACCTCGAGATCGTCTCCCCCAAGGGCTCCAGGGAGGTCGCCGAGCCGAGGCCCGCGCTGACCTTCAAGCAGGTCGAGGGCACCGTGCAGACCTACGACTGGGAGCTGCAGGCGGTCAACGTCAACGACGAGGACGGCGGCACGATCAGCTTCGCCGACCCCAAGGAGAGCAACGAGCAGCGCCAGGAGACCAACACCGTCCGGCCGACCGATGACCTGCTGCCCGGCCAGCTCTACCGCTGGCGGGTGAAGGCGACCGACTTCTTCGGCAACACCGAGACCAGCGACTGGGAGTTCTTCAAGACGCCCGCGCCGGACAGCGCGCCGCAGGCGGTCGTCGAGGTCGACCAGACGACGGTGAACGCCGGCCAGACGGTGACGTTCGAGAACGGGACCGTGCCCGGAGCGACGTCACCGGTGTACACCTGGGACTTCGGGGACGGGACCGTCGTGACGTCATCCGAGCAGCAGGTCACCCACACCTACGCCCAGGCCGGCACCTACGTGGTCACGCTGACGGTGACGACGGCCGCCGGGACCACGACGGACACCGTCGAGATCAGGGTGCTGCCGACGCTCACCAGCGACTCGTTCCGGACCGACGAGGACACCGTCCTGGAGGAGACGGACGGCGTGCTCGCCAACGACGTCGGGGTGAGCCAGGTGCTGCTGATCCGCGGGACCGACAACGGCACTCTCGACTTCAAGGGCGACGGGACGTTCACCTACACGCCCCGGAGGGACTTCTGCGGGACGGACGGGTTCACCTACGCCGCCGGTGCGGTCTACGAGGTCGCCACGATCACTGTGGACTGCGTCAACGACGCCCCGAAGGCGGTCGACGACTCGTTCGCCCTCGACGAGGACACCCAGACGACGGTCGACCTGCTCGCCAACGACTCCGACGTCGACGGCGACGACCTGACGGGGACCGCGAGCGCTGCGGGCCACGGCACCGTCACCCAGCAGGCCGACGGCCGGTTCACCTACCGGCCGGATGCCGACTGGTGCGGCGAGGACCAGTTCACCGTCACGGTCGACGACGGCAAGGGCGGGACCGCCACGTCGACCGCGCGGGCCACCGTGCGCTGCGTCAACGACCACCCGGTGGCCGTCGACGACACCTACCTGCTGGACGAGGACACCGAGCAGACGGTGGACCTCCTCGCCAACGACCACGATGCCGACGGCGACCGGCTGCTGCTCACCGCGGGGGCGGCGCGCCACGGCGCCGTGATCGAGGGCAACGGCGGCCTGGTGACCTACCGGCCCGAGCCCGACTGGTGCGGCACCGACAGGTTCGTCGTCACCGTGACCGACGGCAAGGGCGGCATCGACACGTCCATGGCCACCGCGACCGTGGTCTGCGTCAACGACGGTCCGGTGGGCAGCGACGACGCGGTCACCGTCGACGAGGACGGGAGCATCACCATCAAGCCGGGCGAGGACCCCGACGGGGACCCGGTGGCCGTCACCGTCGAGGACCCCGAGCACGGGACCGTGACCGAGGACGACGACGGGAACCTCGTCTTCGTGCCGGACCTCGACTTCTGCGGCGTCGAGACGCTCCGGGTCACGTTGAGCGACGGCAAGGGCGGCATCACGACGTACTCGGTCGAGGTGACGGTGACGTGCCGGAACGACGCTCCGGTCGGGGTGGACGACGCCGTCACCACCCAGGAGGACCGGCGAGTCGTGGTCGACCCGACGGCCAACGACACGGACCCCGACGGTCCGGGCGTCCGCCTCCACGTCGAGCTGGCAGCCGCCTCGCTGCACGGGGAGGTGCGGCTCCAGGCCGATGGTCAGGTGGTCTACCGACCGAAGCGCAACTTCTGCGGGACGGACCGGTTCACCTACCGGCCCGTGGACGACGAGGGGGCGGTGGCTGCGCAGGCGGCGACCGTGCGCGTCACGGTCACCTGCGTCAACGACCGCCCCCGGGCGGCCCGGGACGAGTTCTCCCGCAAGATGAAGCGCTCGGGCAAGGTCAAGGTCGGGCACCGCGGCGTGCTGCGCAACGACGTCGACCCGGACTCCCGGCCGTTCGCCCGGCTGGTGAAGGGCCCGGCCACGGGCAAGCTGCGGCTCGCGAGGAACGGCAGCTTCACGTTCCGGATCAAGAACTGGAGGGACGCGCCGCGCTGGATCGCCTTCAGCTACCGCGCGTGCGACGGTCAGCTCTGCTCCGCGAAGCGGCGGGCGGTGCTGCACCTGCGCTGATCCGGGCCCGCGGCCCGGGTCCGAGGACCGGGGCCGCGGGTGTGGGCACTTTCACACCGGGGTGTGTCCCCTTTCACATCGGCGCTCGAGTGTGCAGACTCAGCACGTCTTGCGACGGAAGGGTGCCTGAATGACCGTGGGGACGACCGGAGTGCACAGCCCGGACCGGGCTTCGATCGAGGAGAAGACGCTCCGCACCGACCGATGGTGGCTGGCTCCGCTGACGACGTTCGTCGTGTTCTCGGCGTTCGTCGTCTACGCCACCTGGCGAGCGTTCGCCGACGAGTTCTACTACTCGTCGCCGTACCTCTCGCCGTTCTACTCGCCCTGCCTGGGTGACTGCGTCGACGACGCGTCGGACTTCGGGCAGCCGTTCGCCGGCTTCCCGCTCTCCGCGGCGCTGATCATCCTGATCTTCCCGCTGGGCTTCCGGATGACCTGCTACTACTACCGGAAGGCCTACTACCGGGCGTTCTGGCTGTCGCCGCCCGCCTGCGCGGTGGCCGAGCCGCACTCGGCGTACTCCGGCGAGACCCGGTTCCCGCTGATCCTGCAGAACGTCCACCGCTGGTTCTGGTACGCCGCGGTGCTGGTCGGCCTGGTGCTCACCTTCGACGTGGTGCTGGCGTTCCGCAACGAGGACCACGAGTGGGGCCACATGGGGCTCGGCACGCTCCTCATGCTGGTCAACGTGGTCTACATCTGGCTCTACACGCTGTCGTGCCACTCGTGCCGGCACATCGTCGGCGGCCGGCTCCGGCACTTCTCCAAGCACCCGGTGCGCTACAAGCTGTGGACCTGGGTGTCCCGGCTGAACACCAACCACGCGCGCTACGCGTGGGTCTCCCTGTTCTCGGTCGCACTGGTCGACCTGTACATCATGCTGCTCGCCCGCGGCGTGTTCGACGACCCGAGGTTCTTCTGACATGAGTGAACGTCACCCCATGACCGGCAACGAGATGTCCGGGGAGGTGAGCGGCGGCCAGGAGCGGCACTCCTACGACGTCGTGGTCGTGGGTGCCGGCGGCGCCGGGCTCCGGGCCGCGATCGCCGCCCACGAGGCGGGCGCGCGCACCGCCGTGGTCTGCAAGTCGCTGCTCGGCAAGGCGCACACGGTGATGGCCGAGGGCGGCATCGCGGCGGCCATGGGCAACCGCTGGCCCGAGGACAACTGGGAGGTGCACTTCCGCGACACCATGCGTGGCGGGAAGATGCTCAACAACTGGCGGATGGCGCAGCTGCACGCCCAGGAGGCGCCGGAGCGGGTCCAGGAGCTCGAGGACTGGGGTGCGCTGTTCGACCGCACGGAGGACGGCCTCATCTCCCAGCGCGACTTCGGCGGGCACCGGTACGCCCGGCTCGCCCACGTCGGTGACCGCACCGGCCTGGAGATGATCCGGACGCTCCAGCAGCGCACGGTCCAGCTCGGCATCGACGTGTTCATGGAGTGCACGATCACCGAGCTGCTCAAGGACGGCGACCGGATCTCCGGCGCGTTCGGCTACTGGCGCGAGACCGGCCGGTTCATCACGTTCGAGGCGCCGGCGGTGATCCTGGCGACCGGCGGCATCGGCAAGTCGTTCAAGGTCACCTCGAACTCCTGGGAGTACACCGGCGACGGGCACGCGCTCGCGCTGCGCGCCGGGGCCTCGCTGATCAACATGGAGTTCGTCCAGTTCCACCCGACCGGCATGGTCTGGCCGCCGTCGGTGAAGGGGCTGCTGGTCACCGAGTCGGTGCGCGGCGACGGCGGCGTCCTGCGCAACTCCGAGGGCCGGCGGTTCATGTTCGACTACATCCCGGAGTTCTTCAAGGCCGAGACCGCCGACAACGAGGAGGAGGCGGACCGGTGGTACGAGGACAAGAAGAACAACCGCCGGCCGCCTGAGCTGCTGCCCCGCGACGAGGTCGCCCGGGCGATCAACTCCGAGATCAAGGCCGGCCGCGGGTCACCGCACGGCGGCGTCTTCCTCGACATCGCGTCGCGGCGCAGCCCGGAGTTCATCAAGAAGCGGCTGCCGTCGATGTACCACCAGTTCAAGGAGCTGGCCGACGTCGACATCACCAAGGAGCCGATGGAGATCGG
>Ga0164243_10002408_pt1 | contig 30951 bp, 28 predicted proteins | sample OricompcompostOP_FD_108781 | JGI IMG/M metagenome (GOLD analysis project Ga0164243, IMG submission 108781) | Organic Plus compost microbial communities from Emeryville, California, USA - Original compost - Organic plus compost (OP) | ecosystem: Engineered > Solid waste > Mixed feedstock >... | reverse complement strand
GCTGCATTCGCTCGACGCGCTGGCGGCGCTGCCCGGCAACACGCGCGTGTGCTGCGCCCACGAGTACACGCTGTCCAACCTGCGCTTCGCCCGGGCCGTCGAGCCGGGCAACGGCGCGCTGGCCGACTACGCCGCGCGCTGCGAAACGCTGCGCGAGCGCGGCCAGCCCACGCTGCCGGCCGAGCTGTCGACCGAGCGCCTCATCAACCCCTTCCTTCGCAGCCGCGAACCCACCGTCAGCGCCGCCGTCCAACGGCACGCCCACCTGTCCGCCGACGCGGACGAGGTGGCCGTCTTCGCCGCGCTGCGCCAATGGAAAAACGACTTCCGATGAGACTCCTCCTTGCCGCCTTCCTGGCAAGCGCCCTGTTCCTCGCAGGCTGCGCAAGCACCTCTCCCTCCTCTTCGTCCTCCTCCTCTTCTTCCAGTCCCACCGCCGGCGGCCCCTCGGTCTACCCCGACGGCAGCCTGTCGCCCATCGCCGCCGGCCGGGCCGGCGGCAGCGCGCGCAGCGTCGTCACGCTGGCGCCGCCGACGGACATGTGGGACCGCATCCGCCGCGGCTTCAAGATGCCCGACCTGGACAGCGACCTGGTGCGCGACCGCGAGCAGTGGTACGCCACCCGGCCCGACTACATCCAGCGCATGGTGGACCGCTCCAACAAGTACATCTTCCACATCGTCGAGGAGCTGGAGCGCCGCGGCATGCCCACCGAGCTGGCGCTGCTGCCCTACATCGAGAGCGCCTTCAACCCGCAGGCTGTCTCCAGCGCGCGGGCGGCGGGCATGTGGCAGTTCATGCCCGCCACCGGCACCGACTACGACCTCAAGCAGAACATCTTCCGCGACGACCGGCGCGACGTGATCGCCTCCACCCGCGCCGCGCTGGACTACCTGCAGAAGCTCTACGGCATGTTCGGCGACTGGCACCTGGCCCTGGCCGCCTACAACTGGGGCGAAGGCAACGTGGGCCGCGCCATCGCGCGCAACCAGAAGGCCGGCCTGCCCACCGGCTACACCGACATCCGGATGCCGGACGAGACGCGCTACTACGTGCCCAAGCTGCAGGCCGTGAAGAACATCGTGGCGGCCCCGCAGAAGTTCGGCGTCGAGTTGCCCTACATCTCCAACCACCCCTACTTCCAGACCGTGGCGCTCACGCGCGACCTGGACGTGGAGCTGGCCGCCAAACTGGCCGACGTGCGGGTGGAGGACTTCCGCGCCCTCAATCCCGCCGCGCACAAGCCGGTGCTGCTGGCCGCCGGCGGCAAGAACGAGATCCTGCTGCCCTGGGACAACGCCGCCGTCTTCCAGCGCAACTTCGACGCCTACAGCCAGGGCCAGTACGCGAGCTGGACCGCCTGGACCGTGCCCACGACGATGACGGCGGCCGACGCGGCCCAGCGCACCGGCATGAGCGAATCGGACCTGCGCGCGATGAACAACATCCCGCCGCGCATGCTGATCAAGACCGGCTCCACGCTCATCGTGCCGCGCAGCGCGCGCGTGCAGGAAGACGTGGCCGCCGTCGTGGCCGAGACGGGGCACCTGAGCTTCGAGCCCGAGGTCGTCACGCGCCGCACCACCGTCAAGGCCGGCCGGCGCGACACGGTGGCCAGCATCGCGCGCCGCTACCGGCTGAGCCCCTTCAGCGTCGCGCAGTGGAACGACGTCGGCACCGGCCACACCTTCAAGCGCGGCTACCAGGTGGTCGTGTACCTGCCGGTGCGCGCCGCCAGCACGGCGCGCGTGGGCAGCGGCACCCGCGCCACGCGGGCCGGCGGCAAGCATGCCGTCGTCACCGGCAAGCGCGGCGGCGGCGTCGCCAAGGCCACGGCAAACACGCCGACGCGCAAGGCGGCCAGCAAGCAGCCGGTGCGCCAGGCCCGCGGCGGCGCGCCGAGCAAGAAGAAGCGCTGAGCACCGCGCCGGCGGCTGCCGGCCGCCGGCCATCCATCCACACCCGGAGGCAGGGAGGCCCCATGGCAGCAGAAGGCAGTGCAGGCGAGCTGATCAAGGTCGTCACCCTCCTCGGGGCCGCGGTGGTGGCGGTGCCGCTGTTCAAGCGCCTGGGGCTGGGCTCCGTGCTCGGCTACCTGGCGGCGGGCCTGGCCATCGGCCCCTTCGGCCTGGGCCTGTTCAGCGAGCCGCAGGCCATCCTGCACACGGCCGAGCTCGGCGTGGTGATGTTCCTGTTCGTCATCGGGCTGGAGATGCGGCCCTCGCACCTGTGGAACCTGCGGCGCGCGATCTTCGGCCTGGGCAGCCTGCAGGTGGTGGTGTGCGGCCTGCTGCTCACCGGCGTGGGCGTGGCCTTCGGCTTCCCGCTGCCGGTGTCCTTCGTCAGCGCGATGGGCTTCGTGCTCACCTCCACCGCCATCGTCATGCAGCTGCTGGGCGAGCGCGGCGACATCGCCCAGCCGCGCGGCCAGAAGATCGTCGCCATCCTGCTGTTCGAGGACCTGCTGATCGTCCCGCTGCTGGCGATCGTCGCCTTCCTGGCGCCGCCCAGCGCGGTGGCCGAGGCGGTCTCGCCCTCGCGCTGGGCCGCCGTCGGCATCGCCGCCGCCTCGCTGGCCGCGCTGGTGGCGGCGGGCGTGTGGCTGCTCAACCCCCTCTTCCGCATCCTGGCCAACGCCAAGGCGCGCGAGGTCATGACCGCCGCGGCGCTGCTGGTGGTGCTGGGCGCCGCCCTGCTGATGCAGTTGGGCGGCCTGTCGATGGCGATGGGTGCCTTCCTGGCCGGCGTGCTGCTGTCCGAATCCACCTTCCGCCACCAGCTCGAGGCCGACGTCGAGCCCTTCCGCGGCCTGCTGCTGGGCCTGTTCTTCCTCGGCGTGGGCATGTCGCTGGACCTGGGCGTGGTGGCGCGCAACTGGCCGCTCATCGTGGCGGGCGTGCTGTCGATGATGGTGGTCAAGGCGCTGTGCATCTACGGCGTGGCGCGGCTGGCGAAGAGCTCGCACGCCGACGCGCTGGACCGCGCGGTGCTGATGGCGCAGGGCGGCGAGTTCGCTTTCGTGCTGTTCAGCTCGGCCCTGTCGGCGGGCGTCATCGACGCGGTGGTCAACGCCAACATGACGGCCATCGTGGTGCTGTCGATGGCGCTCACGCCACTGGTGGTGCTGGTGCACAAGCGCCTGGCCCGGCCCGTCGTGTCCATGGACGGCGTGGAGGAAGCGCGCGACCTGTGCGGCAACGTGCTGATCATCGGCTTCGGCCGCTTCGGCCAGATCGCCAGCCAGGGCGTGCTGGCACGCGGCGCCAGCCTCAGCATCATCGACGTCGACACGCAGGTGATCCGCGACGCGGCCGTCTACGGCTTCAAGGTCTACTACGGCGACGGCAGCCGCGCCGACGTGCTGCATGCCGCCGGCGCGCACAGCGCGCGGGCCATCCTGGTATGCATCGACGACAAGGCCGCGGCCACGCGCATCGCGGAACTGGTCAAGCACGAGTTCCCCCATGCCAAGCTGCTGGTGCGCGCCTTCGACCGCGAGCATGCGCACGAACTGCTCAAGGCCGAGGTGGACTTCCAGATCCGCGAGACCTTCGAGTCCGCCATGCGCTTCGGCCGCGAGGCGGTGATCGCCGTCGGCGCCACGCAGACCGAGGCCGACGAGCTGATCGAGGACGTGCGCCGCCGCGACGCGGAGCGCTTCGCCGTCGAGGCCACCGGCGGCATCTTCGCCGGGCGGGCGCTCGTGCTGGGAAACGCCGAGCAGAAAGGACAACGCTGATGGCCGCAGATGCCACACCCGACCCGCACGAGGTGCTGCGCTTCTGGCGCGAAGCCGGCCCTGCCGCCTGGTTCCGCAAGGACGAGGACTTCGACCGGCGCTTCCGCGAGCGCTTCCACGAGGCGCACTTCGCCGCCGCCCGGCGCGCGCTGGACGCCTGGGCCGACGCCTCGGCCGACAGCGCCCTCGCCCTGGTGCTGCTGCTCGACCAGTACCCGCGCAACGCCTTCCGCGGCACCGGCCACATGTACGCCACCGACCCGCTGGCGCGGCACTTCGCCGCCCGCCTGGTGGAGCGCGGCTTCGACCGGCAGATCGACCCGGCGATGCGCCTGTTCTGCTACCTGCCCTTCACCCATTCGGAGGCGATGGCCGACCAGGACCGCTCGCTGGCGCTGCACACGGCGCTGGGCGCCGAGTCGGCCGAGCACGCCCGGGGCCACCGGGACATCATCCGGCGCTTCGGCCGCTTCCCGCACCGCAACGCGCTGCTGGGGCGCGCGACCACGGCAGAAGAGCAGGCCTTCCTCGACCAGGGCGGCTTCGCCGGCTGATCAGAGCTTCTCGGTCTCGCCGCTTCGGGGCTGCCACTTCATCAGGCGACGCTCGATCGCGCCGACCAGGCCGTCCAGCGCCAGCGCGAAGGCCGTGAGCACCGCGATGCCGGCGAACACGGTGTTGACGTCAAAGGTGCCCTCGGCCTGCAGGATCAGGTAGCCGACGCCGCGCGCCGAGCCCAGGTACTCGCCCACCACCGCGCCCACGAAGGCCAGCCCCACCGAGGTGTGCAGGCTGGAGAAGACCCAGCTCGTGGCGCTGGGCAGGTACACCGTGCGCAGCAGCTGGCGCTGGTTCGCGCCCAGCATGCGGGCATTGGCCAGCACCACCGGGCTGACCTCGCGCACGCCCTGGTAGACGTTGAAGAACACGATGAAGAACACCAGCGTCACCGCCAGCGCCACCTTGCTCCAGATGCCCAGGCCGAACCACAGCGCGAAGATGGGCGCCAGGATCACCCGCGGCATCGAGTTGGCGGCCTTGATGTACGGATCGAGGATCAGGCTGGCCGTGGGCGCCAGCGCCAGCCACAGGCCGCAGGCCAGGCCCAGCACCGTGCCGATGGCGAAGGCGAGCACCGTTTCCAGCAGCGTCACGCCCAGGTGCCGGTAGATGTCGGCGTTGCCGGGCAGCCCGTCGGGGAAGAGCGCGTTGGCCGGCACGTCGAAGGGAAGGAACCAGCTCCAGATGCGGCCCGCCACCTTGATCGGCTCGGCCAGGAAGAAGGCGACCTTCTCGTCGCGCGAGACGGCATGCCACGCCACCAGCAGCACGACCAGCAGCAGCAGTTGCCACCAGCGTGCGTTGCGTTCGTTCAGCCCGAGCTTCATGGTCATGCCGCCTTCTGCAACTGCTGCGCGTAGCCCTTGAGCACCTCGTCGCGCAGCACGCCCCAGATCTGCGAGTGCAGCTCGACGAAGCGCGGGTGCATGCGCACTTCCGCCACGTCGCGCGGCCGGGGCAGGTCGATGACGAACTCGCCGATCGGGTGCGTGGCCGGCCCGGCCGACAGCACCACCACCCGGTCGCTCATGGCGATGGCCTCGTCCAGGTCGTGCGTGATGAACAGCACCGCCTTGCGTCCCCGGCCCCCGGGCACTGCGTGCCCACCCCCCAAGGGGGTGCGCTCCGGGCTTGGGGCGGCCCGGCGCCCTTCGCCGCCTGCCCACAGGTCGAGCACCTCGTTCTCCATCAGCTGGCGCGTCTGCACGTCCAGCGCGCTGAAGGGCTCGTCCATGAGGATGATGTCCGGGTCCAGCGCCAGCGTCTGCGCCAGCGCCGTGCGCTTGCGCATGCCGCCCGAGAGCTGGTGCGGATAGCGGTCCTCGAAGCCGGCCAGGCCCACGCGCGCCAGCCATTGGGTCGCCTGCGCACGCGCCTCGGCCTCCGCCATGCCGCGGTACTGCAGGCCGACCATCACGTTGGCCAGCGCGCTGCGCCAGGGCATCAGCGCCTCGGACTGGAACATGTAGCCGGCCCGCGCATTGATGCCGGCCAGCGGCCGGCCGAACACGCGCACGCTGCCGGTGGAGGGTTCCAGCAGCCCCGCCGCCACGTTCAGCAGCGTGGACTTGCCGCAGCCCGTGGGCCCGACGACGGAGACGAACTCGCCGGCGGCCACGCACAGCGTGGTGTCGGCCACGGCGGTGTAGCGCTGGCGCGCGTCGTCGCGCGCGCGGAACGTGCAGGTGATGTCGAGCAGTTCGAGGGCGTGGTCGGCCATGGCGGGCGGCGGTCGGGAAAAGAACACGCCCGGCACGGGGGCCGGGCGCGGATGTCGCAAAGCGGGCGGCGGCCCCGACTTCAGGCCTTGAAGCGCTCCTTGGCGCGGCGGGCGAAGTCGTTGGTGTAGATCTTCGAGAGGTCGATGCGCTCGGCCTTGACGCTGGTGTCGAAGCTGGTGATGGCGGTCAGCGCCGTCTTCGGGCCGGCCTCCGGCACGATGCCGTCGGTGGAGATGGACTCGCGCACCTTGTCGAACGAGGCCAGGTACAGCGCCCGGTCGCCCAGCAGGTAGGCCTCGGGCACGGTCTTGATGATGTCGCCGGGGCCGGCCGTCTGCAGCCACTTGAGCGCGCGCACGATGGCGTTGGCCAGCGCCTGGCAGGTGTTGGGGTGCTTGCCCACGAAGTCCATCGGCGCGTACAGGCAGGCGGCGGGCATCGGGCCGCCGAAGACCTCCTGCGTGCCCTTGAGCGTGCGCGTGTCGCTGATGATCTTCACGTCGCCCTTCTGCTCCAGCATGGTCATCACCGGGTCGGTGTTGCTGATGGCGTCGATCTGGCCCGAGCGCAGCGCGGTGAGCGCGCCGGCGGCCACGCCCACGCCCACGTAGCTCACGTCCGACGCCTTCAGGCCGCCGCGCGAGAGCACCAGGTTGGCCACCATGTTGGTGGACGAGCCGGGCGCCGACACGCCGATCTTCTTGCCGCGCAGGTCGGCGATCGACTGGTAGGCCGGCATGTTCTTGGTCGACACGCCCACCGCGATCTGCGGCGCGCGGCCCTGCAGCACGAAGGACTGGAAGAACTGGTTCTTGGCCTGCAGGTTGATGGTGTGTTCGAAGGCGCCCGAGCACACGTCGGCCGAGCCGCCCACCACCGCCTGCAGCGCGCGCGAGCCGCCGGCGAAGTCGGAGATCTCGACGTCCAGCCCTTCGGCCTTGAAGTAGCCGAGCTGCTCGGTGATGGTCAGCGGCAGGTAGTAGAAGGCGGCCTTGCCGCCGACGGCGATGGAGACCTTCGTCTTCTCGAGCTTGGCCTGCGCGCGCAGCACGGGAGCCGCGACGAGCGCGGCCGATGCGGTGGCCATGGAAGTGAAGGTGCGACGTGTGAGCATGGCGGCGAGGAAGTGAAGGAGTCGTTGGTCTCTCGGCAGCTTAGGCGGCGCCCCATCGTGGAGCATCGGGACCATCCCCACACCGGGTTTTCACGGTAAGCCAAAGCGTTCAGCGCCCCGCGGCGCCGCCGCCGCGCTCAGGGCGAGACGAAGAAGATGGCGATGCACGCCAACAGGCCCAGCGCCCACACCGGGCTGCGCAGCATGCTGCGGCCGCGCAGGTACAGCGAGATGTAGACCACCCGCAGCAGCACGTAGGACAGCGCCAGCGCATCGAGCCGGCCCTGCGCGGCGCCGAACTGGTGGGCGATGACGACCGCGCCGATGAACAGCGGCAGGCCCTCGAAGCTGTTGGCCTGCGCCGCCATGGCGCGGGCGCGCCAGCCGCTCTGGCGGGCGGCCCACTCGCGCGGCGCCGCGTTGTCCCGGGGGCCGAAGGCGCCGGCCTTGGCGATCCAGGCGCACACGTAGGGCAGCGCCGCGGCGATCAGCACGCACCAGTAGGCCAGGGTGAGGTGATGCAAGCCCATGCTCCGTCTCCTTTTCGCGGGGCCGTCAGCGGCGGTCCACCAGCGCGTGCGCGATGGTGCCGAGATCGACGTACTCCAGTTCGCTGCCGGCCGGCACGCCGCGCGCCAGCCGCGTCACGGTGAGCCCGCGCGCGCGCAGCGCCTCGCCGACGACGTGCGCCGTCGCCTCGCCTTCGGCGGTGAAGTTGGTCGCCAGGATCACCTCGCGCACCACGCCGTCGGTGGCGCGCTCCATCAGGCGCGCCAGGCCGATGTCGCGCGGGCCGATGCCGTCCAGCGGGCTCAGGCGGCCCATCAGCACGAAGTAGTGGCCGCGGAAGGCGCCGGTGCGTTCCAGCGCGGCCTGGTCCGCCGGCGTCTCGACCACGGCCAGTTGCGTTGCGTCGCGCCGCGGATCGCGGCACACGCTGCAGATCTCTGCTTCGGTGAAGGTATTGCAGCGGTCGCAGTGGCGCACGCTCGCCACCGCCTGGCCCAGCGTGCGCGCCAGCAGCTGCGCGCCCTCGCGGTCGTGCTGCAGCAGGTGGAAGGCCATGCGCGAGGCCGAGCGCACGCCCACCCCGGGCAGGCGGCGCAGGGCCTCGACCAGGGCGTCGAGCGAATGGGCGTCGGACATGGGGTCAGCTCATCGTCCGCCGGCCCGGTGGGGCACCGCGGGCATCAGAAGGGAAATTTCATCCCGGCCGGCAGACCGGGCATGCCGGCGGCGATCTTGCCCATCTTCTGCTCGCTGGTCTCCTCGGCCTTGCGCACGGCGGCGTTGAAGGCGGCGGCCACCAGGTCCTCCAGCATGTCCTTGTCGTCGGCCAGCAGGCTCGGGTCGATGGTGACGCGCTTGACGTCGTGCTTGCAGGTCATCACCACCTTGACGAGGCCGGCGCCGGATTCGCCCTCGACCTCGATGGTGGCCAGTTCCTCCTGGGCCTTCTTGAGGTTGTCCTGCATCGCCTGCGCCTGCTTCATCAGGCCGGCCAGTTGTCCTTTGTTGAACATGGTGGGTTCCTTGGGTTCGGTGGGAAAAGGGAGCCGCCGGCCTTCAGGCTGGACGGAGGGAGCCGGGCACGATGCGCGCGCCCCACTTCTGCATCAGGTACTGCACGTCGGGGTCTGCCTGGATCGCCTCCTCGGCCGCGCGCTGGCGCTGCTCGGATGCGGCACGGTTGCGCCGTGCCGGGCTGTCGGCGACGCTGCCGATCTCGATGGCCAGGCGCACGGGGTGGCCGGCGGCGGCCAGCGCATTTTGCAGCTTCTCGCGGCTGGCGCCCTGGTTCAGCGATTCGCGCTCGACGCGCAGCAGCCACTGGTCGACGTCGCGCGCGACCAGTTGCGACTGCAGCGCCAGTTCGCGCGCCAGCGCAGTGATGGCCTCGGTGGCCACGAGCTGCATCACGGTGGCGTGCCAGAAATCGCCCTCCTCGCTCGGGGCGATCGGTGATGCCGCTTCGCGCGGCACCTCGCGCTGGCCGGGCGGCGGCTGCACGCGCACCGGCACGGGCATGACGTCGGAAGGCGGCTGCGCGGCGGGCGCGGACGGCGCTGCCGGACGGCGCGGCGCATCGACGACCGGCAGCCGCTGGCCCGCGGCCTGCGCGGCGGGTGTCGGCGGCGGCAGCGCCACGGCAGGCGGCGCCGGCATGGGCGCCGGGGCGGGCGGTTCCGGCACCTGCGGCGCAACAACGGCCGCAAGCGGTTCGGGGTGCGTCGCGGGGGCGGGTGCCGGCGGCCGGACTTCAGCCGGCGGCGCTGGATTCAGCAGAGTTTTTTTTTCCGCCGCGCCGTCCTCGGCCGCCGGCTTGAAGGCCAGCAGGCGCAGCAGCACCATGGTCAGCGCGGCGTACTCGTCGGGGGCCAGGCCGAGCTCGGCGCGGCCGTGCAGGCACATGCTGTAGAGCAGTTGCGTCTCGTCGGCCGGCATCAGCGCCGCCAGCCGCGCGGCCTCCTGCGCGTCGGGATCGCCCGCGTCCTGCTGCGCCGCGCGCGAGGGCACGGCCTGCAGTACCGCCATGGACTGCAGCACGGCCGTCATCTCCTCCAGCGTGGAGGCGGCCGACAGGCCGGCGTCGCGCATGGCCTCGACCGTCTCGACCACCGTGCGCCCGTCGCCCTGCGCCAGCGCCTCGACCAGCCGGTGCACGTGGCCGCGGTCGGCGCTGCCCAGCATCTGGCGCACGCCGGCCTCGGCCAGCGTGCCGTTGCCGTAGGCGATGGCCTGGTCGGTGAGCGAGAGCGCGTCGCGCATCGAGCCGCGCGCAGCCCGCGCCAGCAGGCGCAGCGCGCCAGGCTCGGCCGGCACCTGCTCGGTGCCCAGCACGCGCACCAGGTGCTCGTTCACCGTCTCCGGCGCCATCGGACGCAGGTTGAACTGCAGGCAGCGCGACAGCACCGTGACCGGCACCTTCTGCGGATCGGTCGTGGCGAGCACGAACTTGAGGTACTCCGGCGGTTCCTCCAGCGTCTTGAGCATCGCGTTGAACGCGGTGTTCGTGAGCATGTGCACCTCGTCGATCATGAAGACCTTGAAGCGCCCCTGCACCGGCTTGTAGACCGCCTGCTCCAGCAGGCCCTGCACCTCGTCCACGCCGCGGTTGGAGGCGGCGTCCAGTTCGGTGTAGTCGACGAAGCGGCCGGCGTCGATCTCGGTGCAGGCCTGGCACCCGCCGCAGGGTGTGGCGGTGATGCCGCCGCTGCCGTCGGCGCCCTGGCAATTGAGCGACTTGGCCAGGATGCGCGACACCGTGGTCTTGCCCACGCCGCGCGTGCCGGTGAACAGGTAGGCGTGGTGCAGGCGCTGCTGCGTCAATGCATTGGTCAGGGCCTGGACCACATGTTCCTGGCCCACCATCTCGCCGAAGTTGCGTGGGCGGTACTTGCGGGCGAGCACGAGGTAGGACATTGCGGCGATTCTAAAAGCCGGCCCGCGCGCCGGACTTGCCCGCCCCCGCGGCGAAGCGGCGATGCACGCCGGCTAGAATGCACCTCGACGGGCCTCCCCGCATGGTGAAGCGGCCAACCGGGTCAGGTGGGGAACCAAGCAGCCCTAACTGTGTAGCCAGTGCCGGGGGTAAGGCTCGTCACCTTTCCATCTTCCTTTTCAGATGCCTTTCCGCCACCCGACGGGCCGCGCGGACAAGGACCGGGCTATCGTTGCCATAGCCACGACGCGCAGCAGGGCCGCGACGCATCTGCCACAATCTTCAGGACACCACGACCGCGCCTGCGGTTCGTGCCCAACCCCAAGGAATCCCGACATGGCCAGCGAACTGATCAAGCACATCTCCGACGCCTCCTTCGAAGCCGACGTCCTGCAGTCCGACAAGCCGGTGCTGGTGGACTACTGGGCCGAGTGGTGCGGCCCGTGCAAGATGATCGCGCCCATCCTGGACGACGTGTCCACCGCCTACGAAGGCAAGCTGCAGATCGCCAAGATGAACGTGGACGAGAACCGCGACATCCCGGCCAAGTTCGGCATCCGCGGCATCCCGACGCTGATGCTGTTCAAGAACGGCCAGCTCGCCGCCACCAAGGTCGGCGCGATGAGCAAGGCGCAACTGACGGCCTTCCTCGAACAGCAGCTCGCCTGACGTGCGGGCGCGCCACGAACCCACGGGCGGCCGGGCGCGCAATGCCTCGGCCGCCTGTCTTTTTTTCCTGTCATAATCCCTCACCAATCGCCGGCCCCGACCCAAGGGCACGGTTCGAGTTCCAGGGTTTCCGGGGCACACATCTCGCCCCGCTGCAAGCCCCCTCCCCCTCTCCCGCCGTCCTCCTTCCACGAATTCCCCACGCGGGGCCATTCCATGCACCTGAACGAACTCAAGGCACTGCACGTCTCCGAACTCCTGAAGCAGGCCGAAGCGCTCGAAATCGACAACGCCAGCCGCATGCGCAAGCAGGAGCTGATGTTCGCCCTCATCAAGAAGCGCGCGAAGGCCGGCGAGCAGGTGTTCGCCGACGGCGTGCTGGAGATCCTGCCCGACGGCTTCGGCTTCCTGCGCAGCCCCGACACCAGCTTCACCGCCAGCACCGACGACATCTACATCAGCCCCAGCCAGGTGCGCCGCTTCAACCTGCACACCGGCGACATGATCGAGGGCGAGGTGCGCATCCCCAAGGACGGCGAGCGCTACTTCGCGCTGACCAAGCTCGACAAGGTGAACGACGGCGCGCCCGAGGCGAACAAGCACAAGGTGATGTTCGAGAACCTCACGCCGCTGTTCCCCAAGGAGCAGATGAAGCTCGAGCGCGAGAACTTCAAAGGCGACGAGAACATCACCGGGCGCATCATCGACATCATCGCGCCCATCGGCAAAGGCCAGCGCGCGCTGCTGGTGGCGCCGCCCAAGAGCGGCAAGACGGTGATGATGCAGCACATCGCCCACGCCATCAGCACCAACTACCCCGAGACGCACCTGATGGTGCTGCTGGTGGACGAGCGGCCGGAAGAAGTGACGGAGATGCAGCGCTCGATCAAGGGCGAGGTGATCGCCTCCACCTTCGACGAGCCCGCCGCGCGCCACGTGCACGTGGCCGAGATGGTGATCGAGCGCGCCAAGCGCTTGGTCGAGCTGAAGAAGGACGTGGTGATCATGCTCGACTCGATCACCCGCCTGGCCCGCGCCTACAACAACGTGGTGCCTTCCTCCGGCAAGGTGCTCACCGGCGGCGTGGACGCCAACGCCCTGCACCGGCCCAAGCGCTTCCTGGGCGCCGCCCGCAACGTGGAGGAAGGCGGCTCGCTGACCATCATCGGCACCGCGCTGATCGACACCGGCAGCCGCATGGACGAAGTGATCTTCGAGGAGTTCAAGGGCACCGGCAACAGCGAAATCCACCTCGACCGGCGCCTGTACGAGAAGCGCGTCTTCCCCTCCATCCAGCTCAACCGCAGCGGCACCCGCCGCGAGGAACTGCTGCTGGCGCCCGAGGTGCTGCAGAAGACCCGCATCCTGCGCCAGTTCATGTACAACATGGACGAGATCGAGGCGATGGAGATGGTGCTCAAGAGCATGAAGGCCACCAAGACCAACGTCGAATTCTTCGACATGATGCGCCGCGGCGGCTAGGCCTCCGCCCTTTCTTCAGCGCACGGCGAGCGCCCGGCCTTCGCGCGCGCTGCGCCGGCCCAGGTCCAGCAGTTCCATCAGGTCCACCGCCTCGTCGGCGGTGACGGGCGCCGCGCCGCGCCCGAGGATCGCGTCGCGCACCGCGGCGTAGAAGCGGGTGTAGTCGCCGCGCAGATTCGGCACGGCCTCGACGCGCATGCTGCCGTCGTCCTGCGGCAACGCCAGTTCCCCTTCCCGGACGTCCACGCCCCAGTCCTCGCCGCCTGGCCGGCCGCCGGCGCGCAGCGCATCCTCCTGCGGGTCCACCCCGTGCTTCACGTAGCTGCCCAGCGTGCCGTGCAGCAGGTAACGCGGCGCCGGGTGGGCGGCCAGGGCGGTCGCGTGCAGCGCCACCCGCAGCGGCGCCGCTGCGCCCGATTCGTAGCGCAGCAGCGCATGGAAATGGTCCTCGACGCGGGCGCCGTCGCGCAGCTTCGCGGTGTCGAGCTGCAGCGTGTCCGGGCGGCCGAAGAGCTGCACCGCCTGGTCCAGCAGGTGCGCGCCGAGGTCCACCCAGAGGCCGGCGCCGGGCACGTCCTGTTCGCGCCAGCGCTCGCGCACCCCGGGACGGTAGCGGTCGAAGTGCGATTCGAAGTACACGGGGCGCCCCACGCGGCCGCGCGCCAGCACCTCCCGCAGCGTCAGGAAATCGGCGTCGAAGCGCCGGTTCTGGTAGACCGAGAGCACGCGCCGCAGGTGCGCGGCCATCGCCGCCAGATCGCGTGCCTCGGCGGCGTCGAGGGTGAAGGGCTTGTCGACCACCACGTGCCGGCCGGCCAGCAGGGCCGCGCGGGCCGCCGGGTGGTGCTGGGCGTTGGGCGTGGCGACGACGACCAGTTCCACGTCCTGGCGTGCCACCAGCGCATGCACGTCGGGCACCACCGCGGCCTGCGGCCAGTCGCGGCGCACCTTGTCGGGCTGCGAGCTGGCCACCGCCGCCAGCCGCAGGCCCGGCACGGCTGCCAGCACCGGGGCATGGAAGGTCTGGCCGGCGAAGCCGTAGCCGACCAGCCCCACCCCGATGGGGCTCGTGCCGGCGTCTCTTGCAGGTTCGATTTGACTCATGGCCGCGCCAGTATGCGATAATCGAAGGCTTCCCGCGAAAAGTGCGCCGCTTTCATGCCCGGCATGCCTGCGTTGTGTGGCTCTCGCATCGACCTCCAAGGAAAACCATCATGGCCAAAGAAGGCATCCATCCCGACTACCGCGAAGTCCTCTTCGTGGACCTGTCCAACGGCTTCAAGTTCGTCACCCGTTCGTGCGTGAACACGAAGGAAACCGACACCTTCGAAGGCAAGGAATACCCGCTGTACAAGCTGGACACCTCCAGCGAATCGCACCCCTTCTACACCGGCACGCAGAAGTCGGTGGACAACATGGGCGGCCGCGTGGAGCGCTTCCGCAACCGCTTCGGCAAGACCGCGCTGTCCAAGTAAGAACCACTGACGACGCGCCGCCTGTCGGTGCCAGGGCAGCCCGGGTGACCGCGCTGCCCTTTTCATTTCCGGCCCGCGCCGCCACCGCTTTCGCGCCTTGAACCAGCCCACGCCCGCCATCGTCACCCGGAGCGCCGCGCGCCGCCTGCCGCGCGTGGCACTGCTGCTGCTGTGCGCGGCCTACCTGCTGCCGGGCCTGGTGGGGCGCGGCCCCTGGAAGAGCGCCGATGTGGCCGCCTTCGGCTACATGGCGGCGCTGGCCGAGGGCGGCGCCGGGCTGGCCCGCTGGTTCGACCCCCACCTGCTCGGGCTGCGCCCCGAGATCCCCGCGCTGCTGCCCTACTGGCTGGGCGCCTGGGCCATCCAGTGGATGCCCTGGCTGCGGCCGGACCTGGCCGTGCGCGTGGTGTTCGCCCTGATGCTGTGGGGCACCTTCTCGGCCACCTGGTACGCCGTCTACTACCTCGCCCGCACCCCGCGCGCGCAGCCGGTGGCCTTCGCCTTCGGCGGCGAGGCGCGCCCGACCGACTACGCGCGCGCCATCGCCGACGGCGGCCTGCTGGCCCTGATCGCCTGCCTGGGCCTGGCCCAGCTGGGGCACGAGACGACCCCGGCGCTGGCCCAACTGTTCTTCGTCAGCTGCCTGTTCTACGGCGCGGCGGCGCTGCCCTATCGCCGGGCCGCGCCCATGATCGCCTTCGGCGTCGGCAGCCTCGGCTTGGCGCTGAGCGGCGCGCCCGCGCTGGGCCTGGCGTCGGGCGCCGGCCTGCTGGCACTGGCCCTGCGCGAAAAGCGCCTGCGCCCGCAGGAGCCGGACGACGGCGACCACCCTGCCCCCACCTATTCCATCCCGGCCATCGCCACGATGGCCGCCTGGCTGCTGGCCGCCCTCGCGGTGGCAGCGGCGCTGCATCAGCTCCACTGGCGCCTGGCCTGGCCCGGCGCGCAGCCGGGCGCCTCCGCTGCCGCGGAGTGGCGCAGCCTGCTGAAGCTGCTGGTGTGGTTCACCTGGCCGGCCTGGCCGCTGGCGCTGTGGACGCTGTGGCGCTGGCGGCTGCAGCTGACGGCGCGCCACGTGGCGGTGCCGCTGTGGCTGGTGCTGGTGGTGCTGTTCAGCACGCTGTTCACCGGGTCGTCCGACCGCTCGCTGCTGCTGGGCCTGCCCGCCCTGGCCACGCTCGCGGCCTTCGCGCTACCCACCTTCCGGCGCAGCGTGTCGGCGCTGATCGACTGGTTCACCCTGCTCTTCTTCTCGGGCTGCGCGCTGTTCATCTGGGTCTACTGGATCTCGCTGCACACCGGCGTGCCGGCCAAGCCGGCGGCCAACGTGGCGAAGCTGGCGCCGGGCTTCACGCCGGAGTTCTCCGGCCTGGCCTTCCTCTTCGCGGTGGCCGGCACCGTCGCCTGGATCGCCCTGGTGCGCTGGCGCACCGGCCGCCACCGCGCCGCGCTGTGGAAGACGCTGGTCATGCCCGCCGGCGGCGCCGCCCTGTGCTGGCTGCTGCTGATGACGCTGTGGCTGCCGCTGCTGGACTACGCGCGCAGCTATGCGCCGCAGGTCGGCGCCATCGCCGCGCGCATCGGCAAGCCGGCCTGCGTCGCCGAGCTGGGCCTGAGCCGGGCGCACATCGCGGCACTGCGCCACCACGGCCGCTTCCCGCTGCAGCCGGTCAACTCCCACTCGACCTGCGGCTGGTTGCTGGTCAGCCCCGAGGCCCTGCCCACGCTGCACCTCATCGTCAGCCTGGAGCAGTGGCGCTTCGCCGGCACCTTCCGCCGGCCCACCAGCCCCAGCGACGACCTGCTGCTGTTCGAGCACGTGGCGAAGGCGCCATGAGCGCCGCCCGGCCGCCCGAAGGCGCTCGCACCGCCGTGCGAAGCACGGAGGTCCTCCATTGAGCCGGGCCGCCCCGGGCGAGCGCGGCCTGATCGCGCGCCATGCCGGCACGGTGCTGGCCGGGCAGCTGGCCGTGATGGCCTTCGGCGTCACCGACACGGTGGTGGCGGGCCGCTTCGCCCAGGACGCGCTGGCGGCACTGTCGGTCGGCTCGGCCATCTTCATCAGCGTGTTCGTGTCGCTCATGGGCGGGCTGCAGGCGCTGCTGCCGATCTGGGCCGAGCTGAGCGGCGCCGGCCGGCGGGCCGAGGTCGGCCGCTCGGTGCGCCAGTCGCTGTACGTCGCGGCGGCGGCCGTCGCGCTCGGCCTGATCGTGCTGCTGCACCCCGAGCCGCTGCTGCGCTGGACCGACGTGCCGGCTGCGATGCAGGCCGAGGTGACGCGCTACCTGGCGGTGCTGGCGCTGGCGCTGCCGGCCGCGCTGCTGTTCCGCCTCTACAGCACGCTCAACCAGAGCCTGGGCCATCCGCGGCTGGTCACCTGGCTGCAGATCGGCGCGCTGGCGGTGAAGCTGCCGCTGTCGGTCTGGTGGACCTTCGGCGGCCTGGGCGTGCCGGCGCTGGGCCTGGTGGGCTGCGGCCTGGCGACGGTGGCCGTCAACTGGCTGATGCTCGCGCTGGCCCTGTGGCTGATGCGCACCCAGCCGCTGTATCGCGAGCTGCGCCTGTGGCGGCGCATGGAGCGGCCCGACTGGCAGCAGCTGCGCCAGTTCGCCCGGCTGGGCGTGCCCGGCGGCCTCTCGGTGCTGGTGGAGGTGACCTCGTTCACGCTGATGGCGCTGTTCATCGCCCGCCTGGGCACGGCGGCTGCGGCGGCGCACCAGATCGCGTCGAACCTCACCGCCGTCGCCTACATGGTGCCGCTGTCGATGGGCCTGGCCACCAGCGCCCGCGTGAGCCACTGGCTGGGCGCCGGCGACCCGGCCCGCGCCCGGCACGCCTGCCGCCAGGGCTTCGAGCTGACATTGGCCGGCGCCCTGGCCTGCGCCGCCGCGATGGTGCTGGCCCGCGGGCCGCTGGCCGGGCTGTATTCGTCGGATGCGGCGGTGGCCACCCTGGCGGCCACGCTGCTGGTGGCCACCGCTGCCTACCACCTGGCCGACGCCGTGCAGACGCTGTGCGTGTTCGTGCTGCGCTGCTACCGCGTGACGGTGCTGCCGCTGGCGATCTACTGCACGCTGCTGTGGGGCATCGGGCTGGGCGGCAGCTATCTGCTGGCCTACCGCGGCCTGGGCCCCTGGCCGGCCATGGCCTCGCCGCTGGCCTTCTGGATCATGAGTTCGGCCGCGCTGGCGATGACGGCGATGCTGTTCCTGCTGCTGCTGGCGCGCGTGCTGACAGGTACGCGGGCGGACGCTCTGGCCTTCAGTGCCCGGCCGGGCGGCCGCTGAGACGCCGCAGGGCGGCAGCGGTCCGCTACGGCACCCCGTGCAGCGCGTTCCCGGCCAGCGTCGCCGCCCGCGCCTCGCGCACCCGCGTCACCGGGAAATGCAGGACGAAGCGCGAGCCCTGCCCCAGCGTGCTCTCGATGCGCAGCTGCGCGCCGTGCCGCTGGGCGATGTGCTTGACGATCGCCAGGCCGAGGCCTGTGCCGCCGGTCTCGCGCGAGCGGCTGCGGTCGACGCGGTAGAAGCGCTCGGTCAGCCGCGGGATGTGCTCGGCCGCGATGCCCGGGCCGGTGTCGCGCACGGCGAACTCGCCGCGGCCGTCGGGCAGCACGCGCCAGCTCACCGCGACCTCGCCGCCCGGCGGCGTGTAGCGCACGGCATTGCTCACCAGGTTGGACATCGCGCTCTGCAGCTCGGTGGCGTTGCCGGCCAGCTCGGAATCCGCCTCCAGCGTGAAGGACAGTCGGTGCCCCTTGGCCGAGAGCCGGCCCGACAGGCCGCGCGCCTCGTCCTCGCAGTGCGCCAGCAGCGCCTTGGCGCGCGTCCACTGGTTCATGGCCGGGGCGGCGCTGCCTTCCAGCCGCGACAGGGTGAGCAGGTCCTGCACCAGCGTGCCCATGCGCTGTGCCTGCTGGCCCATCAGGCCCAGGTAGCGGGCGCGCTCGTCGGCCTCCAGCGGCAGGCTCTGCAGCGTCTCGACGAAGCCGGTCAGCACCGTCAGCGGCGTGCGGATCTCGTGCGAGACGTTCGCCACGAAGTCGCGCCGCATCGCCTCGGCCTGTTCCAGCGCGGTGATGTCGCGCGTGAGCAGCATGCGCCGGCTGCCGGCATAGGGATGCACCTGCACCGACAGGCGCATCGGGTGGCCGTGCGCGGTGCGCTGGGCCGAGGGCGCGTCGATCACCACGTCGCGGCTGTAGTTCCACGAGGCCAGGTAGGCGACGAAGGCCGGGTCGCGCACCAGGTTGCCCAGGTGCTGCTGCAGGTCGCGTCCGGCGTCGATGCCCAGTTGCGCGGCGGCCGTCTGGTTGCACCACTCGATGCGGCCCTGCTCGTCGAGCAGCACGACGCCGTTGGGCGAGGCCTGGATGGCCTGCAGGAACTCGTCGAGCCGGTCCTGCGCCTGCCGCGTCTGCTGCTCGCGCAGGCGCAATTGCTTGCGGATGCGCTCGGCCAGCTCGCCCCACAGGCCGAGGCCGCGCGCCGGCATGGGCGCGCCCTCGGCCCGCAGCGCACGCAGCAGGCGCGAAGCCTGCCATGCGTCGAGCGCCAGCCAGGCCAGCGCGCCGGCCATGGCGCCCCAGCCCCACTGCCGCCAGCCGAGCGCGGCGACGGCGACGGCCGTGCCCGCGCAGGCAGCGGCCAGGAAGGTGAGGAATCGAAGCGGCATGGGATCGCGATTATCCGGCCCGCTCCCCGCGCACGCGGGCCGGGCCGGCGCTCAAGCAGGCATCAGACGGTGGCCTGCGCCGTGAAGCGGTAGCCGGCGCCGCGCACCGTCTCGACCATGGCGGCGGCCGCGCCCAGCGACTCGCGCAGGCGCTTGACGTGCACGTCCACCGTGCGCTCCTCGATGAAGACGTGGTCGCCCCAGACCTTGTCGAGCAGCTGCGAGCGGCTGTGCACGCGCTCGGCGTTCTGCATCAGGTAGGCCAGCAGCTTGAACTCCGTCGGCCCCATCTTCAGCGGCGTGCCCTGCCAGGTGACGCGGTGGGTGGCGCTGTCCAGCGCCAGTTCGCCCACCTCCACGCGCTCGCTGGCCGCCTCGGGCGCCCGGCGCCGCAGCACGGCGCGGATGCGCGCCAGCATCTCCTGCGTGGAGAAGGGCTTGGTGATGTAGTCGTCGGCGCCGGCGTCCAGGCCCGCCACCTTGTCGGGCTCGTCGCCGCGGGCGGTGAGCATGAGGATGGGCACAGCCTTGGTGCGGCTGTCCTTGCGCCATTGGCGCGCCAGTTGCAGGCCGCTCTGCCCGGGCAGCATCCAGTCGAGCAGGATCAGGTCCGGCAGCACGGCGTCGATCTCGCGCTGGGCGCTGTCGCCGTCCTCGGCCCAGATCGGCTCGAAGCCGTTGTGCCGCAGGTTCACGGCCAGCAGCTCGGCGATGGAGGACTCGTCCTCGACGATCAGGACGCGGGGTTTCTTCATTGCAGCGCGGATTCGATCTCTTGCATCGAAGTGTGCCGCACGTCGGCGCCCTTGACGACATAGATGATGAACTCGGCGATGTTCTTCGCATGGTCGCCGATGCGCTCGATGGCCTTGGCGACGAACAGCAGGTCCAGCCCGGCGGAGATGGTGCGCGGGTCTTCCATCATGTAGGTGACCAGCTTGCGCACGAAGCCGTCGAACTCCTGGTCGATCAGGTCGTCGTCCTTCAGGATCGACAGCGCCGCCGCGGTGTCCAGCCGCGCGAAGGCGTCCAGCGCCTTGCGCAGCAGGCCAGAGGCCAGGTCGGCCGCGATGCGCAGCTCCGACGCCGGCACCGAGCGCGCCGTGCCGTTGTCGATGACGGACTTGACCAGGCGGGCGATCTTGTTGGCCTCGTCGCCCACGCGCTCCAGGTTGGCGGTGGTCTTGGAAATGGCGATCAGGAGGCGCAGGTCGCGTGCCGTCGGCTGGCGGCGGGCGATGATGGAGGACAGCTCGCGGTCGATCTCGATCTCCATCGCGTTCACGCGCGCCTCGGTGTCCATCACGCGCTGCGCCGTCTCGCCGTCGAAGTGCAGCAGCGCATGGATGGCCAGCCGGATCTGCGATTCGGCCATGCCGCCCAGCTCCATCACGCGCGAGGAGACGGTGTTGAGTTCGCTGTCGAACTGGGTCGAAAGGTGCTTGTCGGGCATCTCGTCTCTCCTTGCGGTCAGCCGAAGCGGCCGGTGATGTAGTCCTCGGTCTCCTTGCGCTGCGGCTTGAAGAACATCTGCTCCGTGGGGCCGAACTCGATCAGGTCGCCCAGGTACATGTAGGCCGTGTAGTCGCTGCAGCGGGCGGCCTGCTGCATGTTGTGCGTCACGATCACCACCGTGTACTCGTTCTTCAGCTCGGCGATCAGCTCCTCGATCTTGGCGGTGGAAATCGGGTCCAGCGCCGAGCAGGGCTCGTCCAGCAGCAGCACCTCGGGCTTGATGGCGATGCCGCGCGCGATGCACAGGCGCTGCTGCTGCCCGCCCGAGAGGCCCGAGCCGCTTTGCTGCAGCTTGTCGCGCACCTCGGTCCACAGGGCCGCCTTCTTCAGCGCCCACTCGACGCGGTCGTCCATCTCGGAGGCCGAGAGGTTCTCGAACAGGCGCACGCCGAAGGCGATGTTGTCGTAGATCGACATCGGGAAGGGCGTGGGCTTCTGGAACACCATGCCGACCTTGGCGCGGATCAGCGCCACGTCCTGCCGGCTGGTCAGCAGGTTCTCGCCGTCCAGCTCGATCGCGCCCTCGGCGCGCTGTTCCGGGTACAGCTCGAACATGCGGTTGAAGGTGCGCAGCAGCGTGGACTTGCCGCAGCCCGAGGGCCCGATGAAGGCGGTGACCTTGTTCTCCGGGATCTGCAGGTTGATGCTCTTGAGCGCGTGGAACTTGCCGTAGTAGAAGTTCAGGTCCTTGACGGCGATCTTGGCGCGCGGGGCCTGTGCAGCAGCGGTGGCAACCATGATGTATGTGTGATTCAGTTCTTGTTGCGGGTCAGCACGCGCGCCAGGATGTTCAGCGCGAGCACCGCGATGGTGATGAGGAAGACGCCGGCCCAGGCCAGCTTCTGCCAGTTCTCGTAGGGGCTCATCGCGAACTTGAAGATGGTCACCGGCAGGCTGGCCATCGGCTGCGTGATGTTGCTGGTCCAGAACTGGTTGCTCAGCGCGGTGAACAGCAGCGGCGCGGTCTCGCCGGCGATGCGTGCCACGGCCAGCAGGATGCCCGTGACGACACCGGCGCGCGCGGCGCGCAGTGTGATCGACAGGATCACCTTCCACTTGGGCGTGCCCAGCGCGTAGGCCGCTTCGCGCAGGCCCGGCGGCACCAGCTGCAGCATGTTCTCGGTGGTGCGGATCACCACCGGGATGGTGATGAGCGCCAGCGCCATCGCGCCGGCCAGCGCCGAGAAGCCCTGGAAGCGCGCCACCGCCACGGCGTAGACGAACAGGCCGATCACGATCGAGGGCGCCGACAGCAGGATGTCGTTGACGAAGCGCACCACGCCGGCCAGCCAGCCGCGCGGGTTGTACTCGGCCAGGTAGATGCCGGCCAGGATGCCGATGGGCGTGCCCACGAAGGTGGCCAGGCCCACCATGACGATGGAGCCGAAGATGGCGTTGAGGATGCCGCCCTCCTCGTTCGGCGGCGGCGTCATCTCGGTGAAGGTCGCCAGCGACAGGCCGCCCAGGCCCAGGCGCAGCGTCTCCCAGAGGATCCAGATCAGCCAGAACACGCCGAAGGCCATGGCCGCCAGCGACAGCGCGAGCGCCACCTTGTTGAGGCGGCTGCGCGCCGCGAACTTGGCCTGGCGCGTCTCGGCCAGGGTCTTGGCCTGGAGCAGAGCTTCCGCGGTGGTCATTGGAAACCTCCGCCCTGCCGGGCTGCGGTGCGAGCTTCCTTCGGAGCGGCCGTGCGGAAGCTCATGATGCCTTCCCCTCGCTCTTCTTCATGCGCGCCAGCAGCAGCTTCGACAGCGACAGCACGACGAAGGTGATGAAGAACAGCACCAGGCCCAGGTACATCAGCGCCGCCTGGTGCAGGCCGGCGCCGGCCTCGGCGAACTCGTTGGCCAGGGCCGAAGTGATGCTGTTGGCCGCCTCGAACAGCGACAGCGAGTTGAGCTGGTTCATGTTGCCGATGACGAAGGTGACGGCCATCGTCTCGCCCAGCGCGCGGCCCAGGCCGAGCATGATGCCGCCGACGACGCCGGCCTTGGTGTAGGGCAGCACGACCTTGCTCACCACTTCCCAGGTGGTCGAGCCCAGGCCGTAGGCGGATTCCTTCAGCAGCGGCGGCGTGACCTCGAACACGTCGCGCATCACCGAGGCGATGAAGGGAATGATCATGATGGCCAGGATGATCCCGGCCGACAGGATGCCGATGCCCACCGGCGGGCCCGACACCAGCGCACCCAGGTACGGCACGCCCGCCAGCAGCTTCTGCAGCGGCTGCTGCACCCAGGTCGAAAGGATCGGCCCGAACACCAGCAGGCCCCACATGCCGTACACGATGGAGGGCACCGCGGCCAGCAGCTCGATAGCGGTGCCCAGCGGGCGCTTGAGCCAGGAGGGCGACAGCTCGGTGAGGAACAGCGCGATGCCGAAGCTCACCGGCACGGCGATCACCAGCGCGATGAGCGAGGTGGCCAGCGTGCCGTAGATCATCACCAGGCCGCCGTACTCGTTGGTGACCGGGTCCCACACGCTGCTGGTGAGGAAGCCCAGGCCGTACTTGGCGATCGCGGGCCAGGCGCCGACGATGAGCGACAGCAGGATGCCGATGAGCAGCGCCAGCGTCAGCAGCGCGGCGCCCTTGGCGGCCCAGCCGAAGAGCCGGTCGGCCATCGGGCCCGAGCGGGCCTTCTTGGCGGGAGGAGGCGTGGCCGCGCGCGCGCCGGCGCGGGCCGGGCTCAGCTCCAGCGCGCCGGGGTCGGCCGTGAGGGTGGAAGACAAGGCGTGCTCCGTTGCGGGCCGGCGCTCAGGCAAGGTGCTTGCACTCAACGGCCGGCCCTCGTGGTTTCTTCTTGTGTGTGTGCGGCGCGGCGGCGATCAGTCCAGCGCGATCGACTTGCCCTGGCCGTCCTTGACGTCGGACCAGGCCTTGACGATGGCCGTCTTCACGCTGGCGGGCATCGGCACGTAGTCCAGGTCGCCGGCGGTCTTGTCGCCGTTCTTGTAGGCCCAGTCGAAGAAGCGCAGCACGGTCGAACCCTGGGCCGGCTTGTCCTGCACCTTGTGCACCAGGATGAAGGTCGCGCCGGTGATGGGCCACGAACCTTCGCCCGGCTGGTTGGTCAGGATCTGGTAGAAGCTCTTGTCCCAGGCGGCGCCGGCGGCGGCGGCCTTGAAGGCGGCGTCATCGGGCGCGACGAACTTGCCGGCCTGGTTCTGCAGCAGCGCGTAGGTCATCTTGTTCTGCTTGACGTAGGCGTACTCGACGTAGCCGATCGAGTTGGGCAGGCGGCCCACGAAGGCGGCCACGCCCTCGTTGCCCTTGCCGCCGGCGCCGGTCGGCCAGTTCACGGCGGTGCCCTCGCCCACCTTGGCCTTCCACTCGGCGTTGACCTTGCTCAGGTAGTTGGTGAACAGGAAGCTGGTGCCGGAGCCGTCGGCGCGGCGCACCGGAGCGATGGCCGCGTCGGGCAGCTTGAGGCCGGCATTCAGCGCCTGGATGGCCGGGTCGTTCCACTTGGTGATCTTGCCCAGGTAGATGTCGCCCAGCACCTGGCCGCTGAGCTTGAGCTCGCCCGGCTTGATGCCCTGGATGTTCACGACGGGGATCACTCCGCCGATCACGGTGGGGAACTGCAGCAGGCCCTTGGCGTTGAGGTCCTCGTCCTTGAGCGGCGCGTCGGAGGCGCCGAAGTCCACCGTCTTGGCCTCGATCTGCTTGAGGCCGGCGCCGGAGCCGACCGACTGGTAGTTGATCTTCACGCCGGTGGCCTTGTTGAAGTCGGCCGCCCACTTGGCATACAGCGGCGCCGGGAAGCTGGCGCCGGCGCCGGTGGCTTCCTGCGCGAAGGCAGCGGAGAAGGCGGTGGCCGCGGCCAGGCCGACGGAGGCGAATCGGAGGATGGTGTTCATTCGGGCTTCCTTTCGAAGGGAGTCATGCACCCCGGACCGGGGGTTGCCGCGGACTGTAGGAAGCTTGTGTGACAGCGATGTGACACACAAAAATGCCGCGCTGCCGAGTGAGGAACGCATTCGCCGCCGTGAACGGAAGATGACGCCGTCACGCGGCTGTCACACGGCCCGCACACCATGACGGCCCCGGGCGCGCCGTTACCATCCAGGCTTTGCCCGGCACCTCTTTCATGCAGAACGGCACCCGCCTCGCCGCCGTCGACCTCGGCTCGAACAGCTTCCGCCTCGAAATCGGGCAGGTGGACCACGACCAGATCCACCGCAGCGAATACCACAAGGAAACCGTGCGCCTGGGCAATGGCCTGGACAGCGCACGCAACCTCACGCCCGAGGCGATGCAGCGCGGCTGGGACGCGCTGGCCCGCTTCGGCGAGCGGCTGGCCGGCTTCAAGCGCGCCCAGGTGCGCGCCGTGGCCACGCAGACGCTGCGCGAGGCGCGCAACCGCGACGAGTTCCTGCTGCGCGCGCGCACTGTGCTGGGCTTCGGCATCGACGTCATTCCCGGCCGCGAGGAAGCGCGCCTGATCTACCAGGGCGTGGCGCACCTGCTGCCGCAGGGCGAGGCGAGCGATGCCGAGCGCCGGCTGGTCATCGACATCGGCGGACGCTCCACCGAGCTGATCGTCGGCCGGCGGCTGGAGCCGCTGGCGACCGAGTCCTACCGCGTGGGCAGCGTCGCCTGGTCGATGAAGCACTTCGCCCAGGGCCAGTTCACCGCCGGCGCCTTCCGCCACGCCGAGATCGCCGCGCAGGCGGTGCTGGACGACGCCCTCGGCTTCTGCACGCGCGACCGCTGGGACGTGGCCTACGGGGCCTCCGGCACCATCGGCGCGGTGGGCGACATCCTCGCCGCCGCGGGCGGCGCGCCGGGCATGGTCACGCGCGAGGGGCTGGACTGGCTGCTGGAGCGCCTGCTCAAGGCCGGCAGCGCCGACAAGCTGCGCCTGGAGGGCCTGCGCGAAGACCGCAAGGCCGTCATCGGCGGCGGCCTGGCCGTGCTGCGGGCGCTCTTCTCCCTGCTCGACATCGAGCGCATGAACGTGGCGCAGGGCGCCCTGCGCCACGGCGTGCTGTACGAACTGCTGGAGCGCGACGAAGGCGTGGCGGACCTGCGCGACAGCGCCGTCCAGCGGCTGGCCTCGCGCTTCGGCGCCGACGCGCAGCAGGCGCGGCGCGTGGGCGACACCGCCTCGGCGCTGTACCTGCAGCTCGTGCCCGAGGCGCGCGGCGGCGCCACCACCAGCCGCGCCGGCCGCAGCCTGCGCAAGCTGCGCTGGGCGGCGCAGCTGCACGAGGTGGGCATGCAGATCTCGCACAGCGACTACCACAAGCACGGCGCCTACGTGCTCGACAACGTCGATGCGCCGGGCTTCACCGTCAACGAGATGCACGTGCTCAGCCAGCTCGTGCTGGGCCACCGCGGCAAGCTGCGCAAGGTGGAAGCCTCGCTGGCCGCCGACGAGGCCTTCGCCGCGCAGCTGCTGTCGCTGCGGCTGGCGGTCATCCTGTGCCACGCGCGGCGCGACCCGGCCCCCGGCGCGCTGGCCCTGGAAGCGGCCGGCCCCCGCGCCTTCGGCATCCGCTGCACGGCCGACTGGGCCGAGCGCCATCCGCAGTCGGCCCACCTGCTGCGCGAGGAAGTGCTGGCCTGGCAGAAGAGCGGCTGGCGGCTGGCGCTGGACGTGCGCTGAGCGCGGCGCGCCGCCGCCCGGCTACATCAGTTCCGGCGCCTGGACGGTCACCATCACCGTCTGCACCTCGCCGTCGCGCTCGCGGGTGCGCAGCCACCACACCGAGCCCTTGCGCACGGCGCAGCTGTCCTGCTTCAGGCCCATCAGCCGCGCCACCACCTGGCCGAGCGCGGGCTGGTGGCCCACCAGCAGCACCACCGACTTGCCGTTGGGCCAGCCGACGGCCTCCAGCAGGCCGTCGGCCGTCGCCTCGGGCGCCAGCTCCGGGCGCAGCTTGTACTTGCGGCCCAGCGCCAGCACGGTCTGCTCGCAGCGGCGCGCCGGGCTGCAGAGGATGCGCGTGCCGTCGGGCAGCTGGCGGTCCAGCCAGGCGGCCATGCGCTTGGCCTGCTTCTCGCCGCGGCCCGTGAGCGAACGCTCCAGGTCGTCGCAGCCCTCGGTCCAGTCTTCGGCTTCGGCGTGGCGCCAGAGGATCAGGTCCATGTCAGTGCCGCCCGGCCGCCCGAAGGCACTGACGCGCCCCCTTGGGGGGCAGCGAACCGCGAAGCGGTGAGTTGGGGGTCTGTTTCATCGGTCTCGTCAATCGCGCAGGGCTTCGCGGGTGCGGCCGCGGGAGGCGTAGCGGTCCATCAGCGCCTGCTGCGCGCCGTGCGCCTCGATCGCACGCGAGGCGCCCTCCTCGCCGGGATGCGTGTCGCCGTCCACCCGGCGGTACACGCCGTCGGCGCCCAGCTCCCAGGCGTCGCGGCCGTCGTGCAGGTAGGCCACCAGGCACTCGTCGATCAGGCGCTGGCGCAGCACCGGGTCGGTCACCGGCCAGGCCAGTTCGACGCGGCGCATCATGTTGCGGTTCATCCAGTCGGCGCTGGACAGGTACAGGTCCTCGTCCTCGCCGGCGCGGAAGTAGAAGACGCGCGAGTGCTCCAGGAAGCGCCCGATGATCGAGCGCACGCGGATGTTCTCGCTCACGCCCGGCACCTGCGCCGGCAGCATGCAGGCGCCGCGCACGATGAGGTCGATGCGCACGCCGCGCCGTCCGGCGCGCAGCAGTGCGGCGATCAGCGCCTCGTCGGTCAGCGCGTTCATCTTGGCCACGATGCGCGCGTCCTGTCCGGCTGCCGCGGCGTCGGCCACGGCGTCGATGCGCTCGACCAGCTGCCGGTGCAGGTGGAAGGGCGCCACCCACATGCGGTTCATCTTCGGCAGGCGGCTCAGGCCGGCCAGGTGGACGAAGACGGCCTCCATGTCGGCGGTGAGCAGCGGGTCGGCCGTGAGGTGGCTGATGTCGGTGTACAGGCGCGCCGTCCTCGGGTTGTAGTTGCCGGTCGACAGGTGCCCGTAGCGCACCAGCCGGCGGCCCTCGCGCCGGGTGACGAGCAGCATCTTCGCGTGCGTCTTCAGGCCGACCACGCCGTACACCACCTGGGCGCCGATGGACTCCAGCGCCTCGGCCCAGTTGATGTTGGCCTCCTCGTCGAAGCGGGCCTTCAGCTCCAGCACCACCATGACCTCCTTGCCGCGGCGCACCGCCTCGCGCAACAGGTCCATCAGCTCCGAGTCGGCGCCGGTGCGGTAGATGGTCTGGCGGATGGCCAGCACGTCGGGGTCGCTCACCGCCTCGCGCAGGAAGTCGAGCACGCCGTCGAAGCTCTCGAAGGGCTGGTGGATCATCACGTCGCCGCGCTGCAGCCGGTCGAAGAAGGACTGGCCGGGCGAGAGATGCAGGGGGTAGGACGGCACGTAGGGCGGGAAGTGCAGTTCCTTGAAGCGCGGTTCGTCGGCCAGGTCGATCAGCTGCGCGAAGCGCGCGAGGTTCACCGGCCCGTGCACGCGGTACAGCGCCTGCGGCGGCAGGTTGAACTGCGCGAGCAGGAAGCTCGCCAGCGACTCCGCGCAACTGCTGGAGACCTCCAGCCGCACGGCCTGCCCGTAGTGCCGGTGCTGCAGGCCCTGGCGCAGCGCGGTGCGCAGGTTCTTCACGTCCTCCTCGTCCACCGCCAGGTCCGAGTGACGGGTGACGCGGAACTGCGAGAACTCGCCCACCTCGCGCCCCGGGAACATGGAATGCAGGTGCGCCCGCACGATGCTGGACAGCGCCACCACCAGCGTCTTGCCGCCCGAGACCCTGGCCGGCATGCGGATCAGGCGCGGCAGCACGCGCGGCACCTTGAGGATGGCGATCGGGTTCTCGCGGCCGAAGGCGTCCTTGCCGGCCAGCCGCACGATGAAGTTCAGCGTCTTGTTGGCCACCTGCGGGAAGGGGTGCGCCGGGTCCAGGCCCACCGGCACCAAGAGCGGCCGCACCTCGCGCTCGAAGTACTCCTGCACCCACTTGCGCTGCGCCGCGTCGCGCCGGCCGTGCGAGATGACCTGGATGCCCTCGCGCGCGAAGGCGGGCAACAGCTCGTCGTTGTACAGCGCGTACTGGCGCTCGACCAGCGCGTGCGCCGCGTCGGCCAGGCGCTCGAAGGACCCGGTGGTGTAGTTGCCCGTGAGCTCGCCCGCGGCCGCCGCCTGCAGGTGCGGCGCGGCGCGCACCTCGAAGAACTCGTCCAGGTTGGACGAGACGATGCACAGGTAGCGCAGGCGCTCCAGCAGCGGCACCTCGGGCCGCTCGGCCCAGTTGAGCACGCGGCGGTTGAAAGCGAGGATGCTGTGGTCGCGGTCGAGCAGCGCCGGCGCGGGCCGGACCGCCGGCCGCACGGGCGGCGGCGCCGGCAGCGGCGGCACCGCGGGGAGTTCGGTCGACGGGACGGCGTCGCGTGGGGCGGTGTCGCGCGCGGGCTCGGAATTCGATGGCATGGCGGGCGGTTGGGGGACTGACATGACAGTCGCATGAACAACTGTCATGGAAGTGTCATTCAGCCACATGACATTCTCGTGACAGACACCACCCGGCCCGCGCCCCCGACGGCCTCAGGCGGCGCCGAACTGGCGCCGCCAGCGCGGCGGCAGGTCGGCGATGCGCAGCAGCATGGGCAGGTCGGCGGTGTTGAAGTCCGGGTCCCAGGCCGGCGCGCCCAGCACGCGCGCGCCCAGGCGCAGGTAGCCGCGGATCAGCGCCGGCGGCTCCACCGGCAGCGTGCCGTCGAGCCGGTCCACCGGCAGCGGCAGGCGCGGCTGCACCTGGTACTCGATGGGCGCCATGTGCGTGGCCGACACCTGGCGCCAGATGCTGGCGGCCGCGTCGCCGCAGGCTGCGCCGTGCCAGTTCATCGGGATGCTGGCGCAGCCGATCATCGTGTCCAGCCGGTTGCGGTGCATGAAGTCCGCCAGCGCGCCCCACAGCGCCAGGATCACCCCGCCCTGGCGGTGGTCGCGGTGCACGCAGCTTCGGCCCAACTCCACCATGCGCGTGCGCAGGCTGCGCAGGCGCGTGAGGTCGAACTCGGTGTCGCTGTACGTGCCGCCGACCCGGCGCGCCTGCGCGGGCGTGAGCACGCGGTAGGTGCCGATCACGCGGCCGGAGGCCTCCTCGCGCACCAGCAGGTGCTCGCAGAAGTCGTCGAACAGGTCCACGTCGTGGCCCGGCAGCGGCGTGGCCAGGCGCGCGCCCATCTCGCCAGCGAACACCTCGTGGCGCAGCCGCTGCGCGGCGCGGACCTCGTCCTGGTGGCGGGCCCAGCCGACCGTCAGGCCGGAGGACGCCGCGGGCGCGGCCGGCGGCGCGGCGGGGGCGGCGGCCTCGGGCCACACGGTGCCGCGCAGCCCGAGGCGGGCCAGGGCGAGGGTCGGCGTCGGGAGTTCTTTCATTCGGTGCTTCGGAAGAAAAGGGCTTTGACTGTGGGTTGCGCGGCAGTCTGCGCAGGCCCCATGAAGCGCGCATGTCATGACTGTGGCAATTGCATGACGGCGGGCGCCGCCGCGCCGCCCGGTATAAGCTGGTGCGCCTGTTCTTCACCCTCTCCCGCCCTGCCATGCCCCAAGCGCCGATCGAAGTCCATTCCTGGCCCACGCCCAACGGCCACAAGGTCCACATCATGCTGGAGGAGTGCGGCCTGCCCTGGCGCGTGCACCCCGTCAACATCGGCAAGGGCAAGCAGTTCGAGCCCGGCTTCCTGGCGATCAGCCCGAACAACAAGATCCCGGCCATCGTCGACCCGCAGGGCCCGGACGGACAGCCGATCTCGCTGTTCGAGTCCGGCGCCATCCTCGTCTACCTGGCGGGCAAGACCGGCCGCTTCCTGCCCGAAGGCGACCGCGCGCGCTACCAGGTGCTGCAGTGGCTGATGTTCCAGATGGGCGGCGTCGGCCCCATGCTGGGCCAGGCGCACCACTTCCGCCTGTATGCGCCCGAGAAGATCCCCTACGCCATCGACCGCTACACCAACGAGGCGAAGCGCCTGTACGGCGTGATCGATCGGCAATTGGGCCGCACGCCCTGGATCGCCGGCGACGACTACAGCATCGCCGACATCGCCATCTTCCCGTGGCTGCGCAGCTGGCAGAACCAGGGCATCGTGCTCACCGACTACCCGCACCTGAAGAAGTGGTTCGACACCATCGCCGCGCGGCCGGCCGTGCAGCGCGCCGTGCAGGTGATGGCCGACCTGCGCAAGCCGCTCACCGACGACAAGTCGCGCGACATCCTCTTCGGCAAGACCCAGTACCAGAAACGATAGAATCGCGGGCTTGTCGGAGCGTAGCGCAGCCTGGTAGCGCATCTGCTTTGGGAGCAGAGGGTCGCGAGTTCGAATCCCGCCGCTCCGACCATTTCTTTTTCTGCTTCCTTCCGGCGTCCGTCCCGGACTCTGCCCGTAGCTCAACTGGATAGAGCAGCTGCCTTCTAAGCAGCAGGTCGGGGGTTCGAGCCCCTCCGGGCAGGCCATCCAGCGCGTTCGTCCTGAAGAATATGTTCGCCGATTCCGGCACGCGGGTGCGAAGCCGTGTAGCATGGGTTCGGTAGATATGTGCAAGACCATCGCTTCATAGGTCTCTTCCCCGCT
>Ga0164243_10002407_pt1 | contig 30954 bp, 31 predicted proteins | sample OricompcompostOP_FD_108781 | JGI IMG/M metagenome (GOLD analysis project Ga0164243, IMG submission 108781) | Organic Plus compost microbial communities from Emeryville, California, USA - Original compost - Organic plus compost (OP) | ecosystem: Engineered > Solid waste > Mixed feedstock >... | reverse complement strand
GCCGTGCTGTTCGGCACGGACAAGACCGACGGTCTCTATGTCCACGACATCGACGGCAGGATGCGCCAGTTCCTGCGCGGCGGCCCGGTGGACAATGTCGACGTGCGCAGCGGCTTCCGTGTCGACGGGCGTGAATACGTCCTCGTCGCGGCAATGCAGCGCAAGCCGTTCGGCATCATGACCTGGCTGTTCGATCCCGACAGCTTCGAGACGAAGCCCTACGGCTTCATCCCGACCGAGATCGGCGAGCCTTACGGCTCCTGCCTCGGCAAGCGCGGCGACGACTTCTACCTGCTTGCCAACAACAAGCTGGGCGAAATCTACCAGTATCGCATCACCGCCGGCCCATCCGGTCCGGTGGCGACGCTGGAGCGGCAGATGAAGGTCGGCAGCCAGCCCGAAGGCTGCGTGGTCGATGACAAGGCGCAGCTATTCTATCAGGGCGAAGAAGACGTCGCGATCTGGCGCTTCGATTTCGACCCCAAGGGTTCGACGGAGCCGACCAAGGTCGCCGATGTCGATGGCGTGCGTCTGACCGCCGATGTCGAGGCATGTCGATCATGCGCGACAAGGGCACCGACTATCTGATCGCCTCGAGCCAGGGAGATGCCACCTATCCGGTCTGGCGGATTGAAGGCGGCAACTACGTCTATGTCGGCCGTTTCGCGGTAGAGGGCGGATCGATCGATGCCGTTACCGGCACCGATGGCCTCGACGCCTGGAGCGGACCGATCGGCCCGTTCCCCGAAGGTGCCGTCGCCATGCACGACACGCAGGATGATGACGGTCCGCAGCAGAACTTCAAGATCGTCGACTGGCGCGAAATCAAAAAGGCACTGAATCTGCCGTAAGATCGGGCGCGTGGACGAGTTTGCCTGTGAACGGCTGACCGTTTCAGGCAGGCTTGGCCCACGGAACCTCGAAAAGGGAGAGAAGCGGACATGCTTCTCTCCCTTCGTCATTCCCGCGAACGCGGGAATGCGGCGAGCGGGCCGCGATCGCTCTGCATCGATTTCCGAACCGCTCGATCGAGATGCCAGGCCTCGGAGAAACGGGCTTCACCTTTGTCGTTTTCCAAATGCCAAGGTAGAGGCTTCGCATTTGCGCCGCACATTGAGACGGACTGCATTGACGTTGATCGCCAGATCGAGTGGCAGTCGCGACCTTCCCCGATTCCGATGCATGCCAAAGACTGGGTACGGCCCGGGTTTAAACCTTGGGCTCATGGATGGTGGCGACGCCCTGAACCAAATTTGCAGCATGGTTAGCGCTCTGATGTGATGGCGTGCCGGTGCCAACGCCTTGCGCGCAGCGACGATTGACACTTCGCCGCGGGAGGCTTGCGTTGCCCGACCGTCCATGATTGATGGAGCGATGAACCGGCGAGTGGCAGCGGGGAGCGATCGGGAACTCAACAAGGCGACAGTGCGTGTGCTGCAGGTCCTGTCGAACTTCGCCTCTGATGTCGAAGGCTTCGGCGTTACCGAACTCAGCCAGCTCCTGGGCATGACCAAGAACATGACGTATCGCGCGCTCACAACCCTGGTCGAGCAGCGCTATCTGAGCCGTGATGCCGACAGCTCTCGCTATCAACTCGGCTATCGGATCCTCGAATTGCAGAATCCGCATGCGATCGAGCCCGATCTGCGCACACTATGCGCGCCCTTCATCCGTCGCATTCACCTGCTCACGGGCGAATCGGTGACGTTGTGCGTGCGCGCGATGGATTATTGCGTGCTGATTGACGGCGTCGAGACGCGTCGGCCCGGCGTTTGGCGGGTGCGGATCGGCGATGTGCTGCCGATGTTCGCGCTAGCTGCGGGGCGTGTGATGCTGGCGTTCGGCGGCGACGAAGCGCTGGTCGACTATATTGGTCGCAACCGACCTCTTCGTCACCCGCGCACCGGCGAACAGGTTTCGGTCGACGAGCTCAAGGGTCAGGTCGCGCTGATCCGCGAGCGGGGCTATGCGCGCGTCAAGCGGGCGAGCACGATGGTTTCGGCCGGTTTCCCGATCTGGGACCTTGAAGGGCACCTCCATGGAGCGATCTCGGTCGGCGGCCCGGCGGAACGCTTCGAAGCCCAGCTCGACGAGCAGCTTCCGGAACTGCTCGAAATCATGGACGAACTCAACAGCCGGACCCGGCTCTTTTCCGCCAACGCGGCCGGATCGGAGCTGAACTGATGGCGCTCGACCGTCGATCCGCCATCAATTCCTCGGCGACGCATGTCTTCCAGGTGCTGCGTCTCGTCTCCGAGGCGGAGGAGCCGCTGGGCGTATCGGAGATCAGCCGCCGGCTGGGGCTGCCCGCGTCGACGGTGTATCGCGCGCTGATTACACTGGAGGAATCGGACTATATCGTTCGATACCAGAATATGCCGCGCTATGAGCTGGGGCCGATGCCGCAGCTCCTGAACAGGGCGCTCGTCCACCGCTTCAAGCTGCACGCCAGCGCCCGGCCCGTGCTGCGGACATTGGCCGAACGGACCGGTGAGACCGCGTCGCTGACGGTGCGGCTCGGCTGGTACGGTCTGCGGCTGGCGGGCGTCTATGGCAGCCGCGACATCTATCATCGCGATCGGTTGGGAGAGGTGACTCTGCTCCACAAGAGCTTGCCCGGCCGTGGCATCCTGGCTTTTCTCGACGATCGCGAGAGGACGGCCTATCGCGCCTTCGTCGAGGCGCAGGGCGCGCCTAGCGGCGCGGTGGACTGGCGAGCGCTTGATACGCGTCTCGCCGCCGCCCGCAACGCGGGACTCGAGCATGAGGTGCTGACCGCAGATGGCCTCGCGGCGGTCGCGTTGCCGGTGCGCAGCCCGGATCACGGTGTCATCGCCTCGATCGCGATCAACGGACCGGTGTTCCATCCCGGCGAGGACGAGCCCGCTGATGGGCTGAGGGCGCAGCGACAGCTCGAGGCCGAGATCGCGACCGCGCCGCACGAATTCCATTCACCCTTCGCGCATCTGGCGGTTGATGAGATCGTCATTCGCACCTCGCCTCTCGACGGGCGCTGACGCTGCCCGAAAGCGCTTTACGGGTGTCGGTTCAGGATGGCGTTCAGGCGCACGCGGTTGGCCTCGGCCAGCGCGTCCAGATCCTCCAGCCCCTGATGACCGGTCACGAAATCGTTGAGCACATTCTGGTTCTCACCCAGCACCAGCCAGATCGGCCGCTGCGCGATGGGCGCGGGCTTGCCGACGGTGCCCGTGCCGAGGGCGGCGCCGAAGCTCCGGTCATAGATGTCGGCCGCGTCCATGTAATGGAAGGTCAGGCCCGCGCGTCGCCGGCCCGACGTGTTGGCGTTGGCGCCATGCACGACCAGCGTGTCATGAGCCGAGAAATGGCCCGGCGGCAGGATGGCGTCGACTGCCGTGTCGAAAGCGACGCGTTTGTCCGAGACCGAGAAGTCGAGCAGGTTGTTCGACTGCGCCTTGCGGATATGCTCGATCCGTCCGTAGCGACCCGAACCCGGCACGAAGCGTAGGCAGCCATTGTCGACGTCGACATGGTCGACCGCGATCCAGATCATCACGCTGCGCGGATATTCGTGGCCGGGGCCGGCCTTGACGGCGGGAGTATAGCAGTCCTGGTGCCAGGGGGTGGCCTTGCCGACGCCGGGCGGCTTGGCGAAGATCTCACCGCCCCACATGATGAGGTTGGGGCCAATCAGCGCGCGCGCGGCGGCGATGATCTGCGGATGGATGGCGATACGGAACAGCTTCTCGCCGCCGATCACGCCTTCAAGCTGGCCCTCGCGTCTGGGTACGTGCGGCATGCGCACCAGATTGTGCCAGTCGGGATTGGCCTCGAACACTTCCTCCATCGCCGCGACCATCTCAGCGGTCACATCGGGGCTTAACCCTCGCTTGGGCATGACGAAGCCGTCGCGGCGGAAGGCGGCGGCCTCTTCGGGCGCGACGATGTCGAGATCTAGAGCATCATCCGGCTTCAACTGGGTGGCCATGGCTATCTCTCCAAATTTATTAGTGCGAGGATCATCCCGCATATGGAGTGGGTCAAATATATAATTCGGCGATATTAAGACGTTGCATGCACATAATCGCCGGCCGGGGCCGGCTCGGGCGTTGCACTCAGCCGTCGTGCGGTGTGGGCGGTACGCAGGAACTGGAGGCTCGAGATGATTCCCACGATCGGGATCACGGTCAGCGCCATGCCGAGCGATCGCACGCCGAAGCCGGGCTGGAGAGCGTCGCTCGCATAGCCGATGATCAGCGGTGCGGGCACGCTCGACAGGATATTATAGACGAACAGCATGATCGCGGCTGCCATGGCGCGCATTTCGGGCGGACTTGTTTCCTGAAGGATTACCCAGCCGATCGGCGGGTTAGCCATCAGTGCGGCATAAGCGAGTGCGAAGAGCAGCCCGAAGCTGTTGAAATCGGGCGCATGGAACGCTGCCGCGAACAGCGCCGCCGATAGCGCGACCATCACCGCGACGAAGATCAGTGGCCGCGCCAGCCCGCGTCGCCCGAGCCGATCGGTGATGATCCCCGAGACGATCATGGCCGTACATCCGGCGACGGCGATGGCGATGCCGATCACCGTGCCCGCTTCGGCGGTACCGACACCGTAGCTGCGCACGGCGAATGGACCGGCCCAAGCCAACACGCCGAACACACAAAAATTGCAGCCGGCGGCCGCCAAGATCGCCTGGCGGAACAGCGTGATTTTCCAGAGATGGTGAAAGGTGGCCGTCATCGACATCTTCAAGCCGGCGCTGCTGTCGTGCGGCGTTTCGTCCGCGCTGCCACGGATTGGCTCGCGTACCGTGAGCAGCAGCATCAGCGCGAGCACCACGCCGGGGGCACCGGCGACCACGAAGGTGTTGCGCCAGCCGATCGACTGGTTGACCGTGCCGCCCAAAGCGAAGCCGATGAACACGCCGAGCGCGGTGCCTGCCGTCCAGATCGCCATCGCGGTCGCCCGGCGGCGTGGCGGGAAATAGTCGGCGATAATCGATACGGATGACGGAGTGCTTCCGGCCTCGGCGATCGAGACGCCGATGCGGGTGGCGGCGAGCTGCACCAGGCTCGTTGCCCGACCACCCAGTATCGTCATGACGCTCCAGATGGCTAGGCATATCGAGATGAAGCGGACGCGGTTCACCCGATCGGCGGCATAGGCCATGGGGAGGCCCAGCACCGAATAGAAGAAGCCGATCGCCGGCCCCGTCAATATACCGAGCTGCCCGTCGGTCAGATTCAGGTCGCGCTTGATGTCCTCAGCCAGGATGCCGACGATCTGGCGATCGGCCATGTTCGCGACGTAGACCAGCGCCAGCAACATGAGCACATACCAGGCGTAAAGCCTGGAAGGTGGCGTGGGGAACGGCTTTGACATGCCCGATCATCACCTATCCCGGCGATATTCAAAGCCAACTAATCTCATGACAGGATGAGAATGGGTGTCGATGAAATCGGTGATTCTGCTGCTATTCTAAGCCCGATATCGTGAAGAAAAGTCGGAGAGCAGCGGATGACCAGGCTGACCGAAGCGCAGGTGCAGGCATATCGGCGCGACGGGTTCCTCTTGCCGCGGTTGACCATTCCGCCGGAGGATTTCGAGCCCGCCCGCGCGGCCGCCGAGAAGATCATCGCCGACAATGTCGGCAAGCCGGATCTCATCCGTCAGGTGATCGTCCCCAAGCGACCCGGTTTCCCGGCGGATGAGGGCAATCCCTTTCATGAGCCGCTGTTCCGGCTGGCCGTGAGCGCGGCGGTGCTCGATCCAGTCGAGCAGGTGCTGGGGCCTGACATCATCATGTTTACCGCCTTCATGATCGCCAAGCCCGGGGGCGCCGGCGCGGAGGTGCCGTGGCATCAGGATGGTCATTATTCGCCCCACCGTCCGCTCGACGGGCTGTCGGTGTGGATCGCGCTCGACGATGTCGATACGGGCAATGGCTGCGTCCGTTTCGTGCCCGGATCGCACGTCAATGGGCTGATTCCGCACTACAAGGAAGGCCGGAAGGACATCAGCACCAACCACAATATCGATCGCCGCTATTTCGATCCGGACAATGCGGTCGATGCGATCCTGAAGCCCGGGCAATTCTCGATGCACGGCATCTATACGATCCATGGCTCGAACCCGAACAGCTCCAACCGGCGCCGGGCGGGTTTTGTGATCGATTATATGTCGGCCAAGTCGCATTATGACCGCGGTGCCGAGGAAAAAGGCGGCACCGAGGAGCGTGCGGCGGCCGCGACGACACGCTGGCCGATCTGGGTGGTGCGCGGCCGCAACCGCAACCCGCTCAACGATCTCGAACGGGGGCATGAAGGTGTCGAGCATCTCGATCGCATCGCGGCCGAGGCGGTCGAGCGCCACGAACGCGAGAAGATGGCGGCAGCCTGATCGGCCACGGACGGTGGCCTTACCGGAACTGCTGAATTAGCTCCGCAGGCTCAGGCGGCGGCGACATAGCCGCCGTCCACCGGCAGGCCATGGCCGGTGATGTGTTCGGCCAGATCCGAGCAGAGCCACAGTGCCGCATTGGCGATCACGATCGGATCGGCGACCTTGCCCAGCGGCCGGGTTTCCTTCACCCGCTCCAGGCGCCAGGGGTCTTCGGCGACGGCCTTCTTCATCATCTCCGTATAAACGGCGCCGGGCAGGATCGCGTTCACACGGATGCCGTCGCCCCCATATTCGACCGCGGCCATGCGGGTCAGGCCGATCACGCCGAACTTCGATGCGGTATAGGCCGACGTGTTCTTGAGGATACGTTCCGCGCATACCGAGGAGGTGTTCACGATCGCCCCTTTGCCCTGCTTCTGCATCACCGGGATCTGATATTTCATGCAGAGGAAGACGCCCTTGAGGTTGACGTCGATCGTCCGGTTCCAGGCGCTCTCGGGCAGATCGATAAGCGGCAGATTTTCCTCGACCACCCCGGCATTGTTGAAGGCGCAGTCGAGCCGGCCGAAGGTGGCGACGGTTTCGTCGACCATTGCCTTGACTGAGTCGGCATTGCTGACGTCGGTGCGGATGAAGATGGCCTCGCCGCCTGCAGCGACGATCTTCTCGGCGGTCCGGCGGCCGAGATCCTCGACGATGTCCACGACCACCACCTTGGCCCCTGCCTTGGCGAATTCGAGCGCGGTCGTATGGCCCATGCCCGTCGCGGCCCCCGTGACGAGCGCGACCTTGCCCGTGTAAAAATCCTTCATCCAACCTCTCCCCTATGCGGTGCGGAGCCGCGTTGCGACGAGAAGTAGCGGGCGCTCATCGATCTAATCCAGCAACAAGTCCGCATCTATCCTTTGCCGATTGGGCATCGCCGCGAGCTGGCGCGCAACCAAGGATCGAACGTCGGCAAGGGCGGCGCGGCTCCCCTCCAGATCGCCGCTGATCTTGTAGAAGCCGTGCACCATGCCGGCATAGCAGCGGTGGAAGACATGGACGCCCGCGGCGCGCAGCCGCTCCGCATAGGCACGGCCTTCGTCGCGCAACGGGTCGCATTCGGCGGTGAGCACCAGGGTCGGCGGCAGACCGGCCGGCACGGCTGCTTCCAGGGGAGAGGATCGCGGATCGCTCCGGGTGGCGAGATCGGGGGCATATTGGTCCCAGAACCACGCCATGTCCTTCGCGGTCAGCACCGGGCTGTCGCGCTGGTCCCGATAGGAGGCGCTGTCCATCGCGCCAGACAGCACCGGATAACCGAGCAGCTGGAAGGCAGGCAGCTCTGCGCCCGAAGCATGGAGGGCGATGATGGCGCCAGCGGCAATGTTGCCGCCGGCGCTGTCGCCCGCGATCGCCAGCACGGTATCAGGTCCGCGCAGTCGCGACCACGCCCACTGCCACGCCGCCAGCGCATCCTCGATCGCAGCCGGGAAGGGATGCTCGGGTGCCAGCCTATAGCCGACCGACAGCATGGTGCAGCCTGTGGCGATGGCCAGTCGGCGGACATGTGCGTCGGAATCCTCGATGCTACCGATCACCCATCCGCCCCCGTGAAAATAGAGGATAGCGGCGCCGTTCGCGTCGGGTGGGCGATAGAGACGGATGGGCAGCGGCCCGCCCGGCCCCGCGATGACGATGTCGCGGACGCGGGCCATGTCCGGACCCTTCGCACGCGCAGCCAGCAGTCGCTGCTGTTCGGCGCGGGCGGTTTCGGGTGTCGATTGCCAAATCGGCGTGCGCGCCGGCGCCGCAGCAAGCAACGCGCGGATTTCAGCGGCGGGAAGCGCCGGGCCGGCGGAGAATTCTTTTCGATCTGACATGACTTAAATTGGGTTTTTCTCGACTATCCGGGAGTGAAGACTGGCTGGGTCGGCCGCCAAAAACAAGTGCGGCAAGGAGAGGCCAGCATGTCCAGCGAAGAGATTGAAGATCTGCGGCGGCGGGTGGCTCAGCTCGAGGACGAGCGGGAGATCCGCTACCTGCTCGGACGTTACGGCCATTATTGCGATCTGGGGCACGAGGACGCTTGGATCGACCAATGGGCTGATGACGGCGTGTATGATCTCGTCACTGTCAAGCGGGACGGCGCCGGCTATGACGGGGCGATGCGGTTCGCGGGCAAGGAGCAGCTCTATGCCCTGATCCGAGATCCTGCCGCCCACAAGCTGCTGGAAGGGCGCAGCATGCACCTCCAGGATTTCAACCTCGTCATCCGGATCGAGGGAGATGATGCAGTTGCTCATGGCTATTCGATGACCATGCTGCGCGACGGCGAGGCCATCCAGATCCGGACCGCTGGCATGGTGCGCTGGACGTTCAGGCGGATCGATGGCCGCTGGCGCATCACCGAGAAGAACCGCCGCAACGTGGGGGATGGATCAGCCTTCGCCGACACGCCGTCGGTCACCGCGTTCGATGCGGCCAAGCCCGCGGCATGAGCGTGCTGGCGGGCAAGGTGGCACTCATCACCGGTGCCAGTCGCGGCACGGGTGAGGCGATTGCGCTGGCCTTCGCGAAGGCGGGGGCCGATGTGGCCGTCGCCGCGCGCAGCGCCGGCGATCTCGAGCGCGTGGCGGCGGCCGTGCGCGCCACCGGCCGCCGCGCCGAGGTGATCGTCGCGGACATGATGGATGCAGCCGATGTCGAGGCGATGGTGGCGACCGCGGCCCGCGCGCTCGGCCGCCTCGACATCCTCGTCAACAATGCCGGCGGGGCGAGCGCCTATGTGGAGGGAGGCAGCTCGGGCCTGCTCGATACCGGCACCGAGGCGTGGGACGGACTGTTCGCCCTCAACCTGCGCGGGCCGGTGATCGCCGCGCGGGAGGCGGCGCGGCTGATGCGCGACCAGGGCGATGGCGGCGCGATCATCAATATCGGATCGATCCACGGCCAGTTCACCCGCTGGAGCTATCACGGCTATAGCGCGGCCAAGGCTGCCCTGTCCGAGCTGACGGCAATGTGGGCCGTGGAACTCGGTCGCTACGGCATTCGCGTCAACGAGATCGCACCGGGCGTCATCGCCGCCGGCCGCAACGGCGGACGGCTGCTGACCTCCGCCGAAGCTCGCGCGGAACGCGAGGCGCTGGTGCCGCTCGGCCGGCTCGGCACGCCAGAGGACGTCGCCGAAGTTGCCCTGTTCCTCGCGTCCGATGCCTCCCGCTATGTCAGCGGCGCGACGATCGCGGCTGGCGGTGGCTGGCGCGGCGATATGGCGCCCGCGCCCCGCGCAGCTTGAAACCGCCACCCTCCTCATCGGCCGATCGCCGCATGATAGTCCGACGCCAGCCGGGCGCAGAGCGCCGCCGCATCGGGGATGTCGTCGATTGCGCCGACCGCCTGACCAGCGGACCAGATATCCCGCCACACCTTGCCCTCGCGGCCCTGGTGCCGGACGGCCCGGCTGGCGCTGTCGATGACCGCCGAAGCAGGTCCTTCGGGATCGATCCCCCACGCACGCAGGCTGGGTTTGAGGAAACTGGCGGCCACGCCGGTCATCGCCGGTGTATAAGCAACGTCCTCGGCCTTGGCGCCGAGGATCATCCGCTTATAGGCGTACGGTGCCGCGCTTTCGGTGGTCGCGATGAAGCGCGTGCCGATCGAGACCATATCCGCGCCCATCAGTTGCGCCGCCGCGATCTGGTGCCCGTCGGTGATGCCGCCAGCCAATATCAGCGTGCGATCGAACCAGCGGCGGACCTGGGCCACGAAGGCGAAGGGATTGAGCCGGCCGGCATGGCCGCCGGCTCCCGCTTTCACCAGAATCAGGCCGTCCACGCCCGCCTCGGCTGCCTTTTCGGCATGGCGCTGCCCGACCACGTCGTGGAACAGGATGCCGCCATAGTCGTGGACGCGATCGACCACGTCGCGGGCGATGCCCAGCGAGGTGATGACCAGCGGCACGCGCCGCCCGATCGTGGTGGCGAGGTCCTCTTCCAGCCGGGAACTGCCGCGACGCAGGCTCAGATTGACGGCAAAGGGCGCCGCTGGCCGGCCGGTCTCCTGCTCGGCGCGGGCAAGGCGCCCGGCGATTGCGTCGAGCCAGGCCGCATAGCCTTCGTTGTCACGCCGGTTGAGCGCGGGGAAGGCGCCGATGACGCCCGCCGCGCAGCAGGCGACGACCAGGTCTGGCACGGAGACCATGAACATCGGCGCGGCGATCGCCGGCACCATCAGGCGATTTTCCCAGGCGGCGGGGATCGGCATGGGCGATCAGGGCCAGGGCCGGCCAGTGGCTTCGGGCTTGTCGGCGCTGAGGCCGAGAGTCTTCCAGCGTCCGATTTCGGCCAGATCGGCCTCCAGCTTGGCGGCGACCATGTCGTGCGCTACGCGGCCGAGCAAAAGTCGCAGCGGCGGATCGTCCGATGTGACGGCGGTGGCAATCGCATGCACGGCGCGGGTTGGATCGCCGGGCAGCCAAAGGTCGGGTTGGGTGGCGCGCTTGCGATAAGCGCCGGCGGTGCCGTCATAGTCTGCGATTACTCGTTCGCCTATCCTGCGCGACGTGGTGAAAAAGCCGGTGTCGAACGGGCCTGGCTCGATAATCGTGACCTTGATGCCGAGCGGCGCGACCTCCTTGGCGAGTCCTTCGGACAGGCCTTCGACCGCGAACTTGGCGGCGGCATAGAAGGCGGTGCCCGCCGATCCCGTGCGGCCGGCGATCGACGAGAAATTGACGATATGGCCGCGCCGGCGCGCGCGCATACCTGGCAGCGCCGCGCGGATCGTGCCCACGGTGCCGAAGAAATGAGTCTCCATCAGCGTGCGCATCTCGGCGTCGGTCGCTTCCTCGACGGCGGCGATCAGGCCGTAGCCGGCATTGTTGACGAGCACATCGATCGCGCCGAAGCGAGCTTCCGCTTCCCCGATTGCCCTCGTGATCGCGGCGGGATCGGTGACGTCGAGCGCGATCGCCGCGAAGCGGCCGGGATAGGCGGCGCCAAGGCCGGCGACACGCGCGGTGTCGCGCGCGGTGGCGACGACGCTTTTTCCCTGCTCCAGCGCGTGCGCCACGATCTCGCGGCCGAAGCCGTTCGCTGCGCCCGTAACGAACCAGACTTCCCTGACCCCTGCCATGATCGCCCTCCCGTCGGTTGCTCCGGTCGAAGCTCTCGCGGCTTGGCCCGCTCACCGTCAACGGAGCAAATGTCATGGCCGTGAGAGAGGAATTGCGAGACCATCTCCCCACGGTCACGCTCGATCGGCCGGAAGCTTTCAATGCGCTGACCCAGCCGATGATGCGGCGGCTGGCGCGCATCCTCGATAATGCTGCGGGCGATGCCCAAGCCCACCGTGGCGATGGCCCGTGGCGGTGGTCGGCGCGGGACTGGGGTTTGCCGAAGCGGAACATCGTCATCGCCGAAACCCAGGATTTCTCGACCGCGCTCGATCTGGAGAGCGCGAACATGGTGCGGTCGAGCCTGAGCGAGGACGCGGCCGAGGCGCGCTCGGCATTCGCGGAGAAGCGCGCGCCGCGTTTTTTCGTCCGATAAAAGGATCAAGTCATGAGCGTGACGGCGAAGACAGACGCGGCCGGGTGGCTGGAGGATTTCCGCCTCATCGTGCAGGCCGGCAAGATTGTCGAGCTGGGACATGTGTTGCACGAGGAAATTCCTAACAGCCCGAACCATCCTCCCTTCATGTTCCGGCTGACCAAGCTCCATAACGACGCGCGGATCGGCAACAGTGATGTTTCGGCGTCCAGCGACATGTTCACCATGGGAAGTCACAACGGCACCCATATCGACGCGCTCAACCATATCGCCTGCTGCGGGATGGTCTATCCCGAACGGGATTCCGACGCCGTGGCGACGCGGCGCTACGGCTATAGCGAGCATGGCATCGAGACTGTGGAACCCTTGCTTCTGCGCGGCGTGCTGCTCGATATCCCAGCGCTGCTCGGTGTCGAGAGCCTGGAACCCGCTTATGACATCACCCGCAACCAATTGATCGCGGCGGCCGAGCGCGAAGGTGTCGAGATCCGCGCCGGCGATGCCGTGCTGATCCGCAGCGGCTGGGATCGCTATTGGGACGACCCGCGCAAATATGTGGGCGTCCATGCCGGCGGGCCGGGACCCGACCGCGAGGCCGCGGCCTGGCTCGGCGACCAGCATATCCGCGTCACCGGCGCCGACACATTCGCCTATGACAAACGGCCCTCGGCGATGCCTGCGCATGTCGAGCTGATGGTGAAGCGGGGCATCAACATCATGGAGAATATGCGGCTGGACGAACTGGCCAAGCGGCAGATCTACGAATTCATGTTCTGCGCCCTGCCGCTGCGCATCAAGGGCGGCACTGGATCGCCGATCCGCCCGATAGCTTTATATTGAGGGGAAGGCATGTCCATGAAGATCGTGATCGGGTTGCGGCATACGCGGGCCCATAACGGTGTCGACATGGCCGGGATGCTCGACATGGTGCGCCTGGCCGACAGCAAGGGCATCCATGGGCTGGAAATCTCCGACCATGTGGTGATGGCCGAGGTCGTCGACGGCAAATATCCCTATGGCCGGCCCAAGATCGACAAGATGAGCACTTTCTACGAGCCGCTGACGATGCTGGCCGCCTATGCGGCGGTGACGGAACGAATCCGCTTCTGCACCCATATCATGGTCGCGCCGATGCGATCGGCTGTATTCCTGGCCAAGCAGGTGGCGACGCTGGACGTCATCGCGAATGGGCGGCTGGACCTCGGCTTCGGTGCGGGCTGGCAGGTCGAGGAATTCGAGCTGACCCCCGGCGTCCCGTTTGAGAGTCGCTTCGGCTATATGGACGAGCAGGTTGGCGCCTGCCGCGCGCTTTGGGGCGGCGGACCGGCCCGCTTCGGGGGACGCCATATCGCCTTCGACAATCTCTGGGCCTATCCGCTGCCGGTGCAGGGCAGCGCGGTGCCGATTTTCTACGGGATGCGCCCGACCGAGAAGAACGTCGCTCGGATGGGCAAGCTCGCCGACGGCTGGATGCCCGATCCCGGCATCTGCACGCCCGAGACGCTGTCGCCGCATGTCGAGGCGTTGCGTGCCGCCTGCGCCGCCAATGGCCGCGATCCGGCGCGCTTCCAGATCGGAGTGATGCTGAAGCCGATCAGGCGCAACCCGGACGATCGCTACGCCGATCTCGACGCGACGCTGGCGCACATGCCGGGGCTTGAGGCGGCGGGCGCGACCCATGCCCATTTCTACCCCTTCGAGTTCGGCCCGGATGAGGATTACGAGCGCTTCATCGACCGACTGGTCGAGGCGCAGGCGGAGGGTCGCTAAACGGCGACCTCCAGCTTCTCGGTTGCCGGCGGTTCGAGCAGCATCTCGCCCAGCTTCGGGCGGAAACTCTTGAAGGCGTCGGAGCCGAGATGCGCGCGGATCGCCTCCTCGTTGCGATAGATTTCGATCACGCGATAGGTGCCGGCCTCGGGCCCGCGTGCGAGATGATAGACCAGCGTATCCGGCTCGTTGGCCCGTACATGGTCGGCGAGCGTGGCGAATTCGCGTTCGAGCGTCTCGGCATTCGCCGGGGCCACCCGGATCGAGGCGATAAGGGCGATCATCATGGAACTCTCGTCAGATGAGCAAGGGGATCGAGGCGGGGCCGCGATCCTTGGGGCTGCCGACGATCTCGGGTCGGACGCCGGGCCGTTGCAACCGCAGTTCGGGGAAGCGCGTGAGCAGCATCGTCACCGCATGGCGCGCAGCCATTCGCGCGACCGGCGCGCCGATGCAATGATGCACGCCATAACCGAAAGGCAGGGCGTCGCGCCGCGGCTTGCGGGTGATGTCGAAACGCAGTGGATCGTGGTAGCGTTGGGGATCGAAGCTCGATGCGCCCTCGACCACCATGACCGGCATATTCTCGAAGAAGCGCAGGCCCGACATTTCGAAGTCGGACTGGACCCAGCGCAGCGCGGTATAGCCAATCGGCTCGATGCGCAGCGTTTCTTCCATCGCGCTGTTGATGAGATCGGGCTGGGCGCGCAGCAGATCGAGTTGGTCGCGATGCATGCACAGCCGCCAGATCATCCAGCCGATCAGATGCGCGACGCCCGAGATGCCGGCGACGAACAGAATGGTGAAGGTGGCGAACAGCTCGTCGGTGGTGAGGCGCCCTTCGGTGTCGTGGGCGGCGATGATGTTGCTGACGAGATCATCGACCGGCTCGCGCCGGCGGCGCTCGATCAGATCCTCGCAATAGGCGCGCACGCTCGCCCAGGCATCTAGATAGCTTTGCGGCGCGGGGCTGCCGGCGGGGAGGGAGGCGAACAGCGTCAGGCCATCCGAAACCGCGACGAAGCGGCCGCGATCTTCGGGCCTGATGTCCATCAGCAGGCCGAGCAGCAGGTGGATCGAAAGCTCGCGGCCGAAATGAGTCATCAGGCCGAAGGCGCCGCTGCCCTCCGCCTCGATCGCGTCGAGCCGCTCGGCGATGAAGGCGCGCACCCCTTCCTCGACCATCGCCAGACGCCTGGGCGAGAAAGCGGGCGAGAGCAGTCGGCGGAGCTTGGTGTGGGTGGGCGGATCGGTATCGGTCACGACCGGCAGGCCCTGCCAGTATTTATATTTCTCGGTACCCAGCCACGGGCGCTTGACGTTGCTGAACAGACTGTGGTCCTCGAGCGCGCGTTTGGCGTCGTCGAAGCGTGTCACCACCGCCTGCGGCGCGCCGCCATGGAGGATATAGAAGGGGTCCTCCTGCGACCAGCGCAGGAAGGTTTCGGCCGGAGCCGCCTTCAGCGCCGGATCCCACAGATCGATATCGCGCAATCTGGACCGATCGAAATCCATGACGTCTGCTTCGATCATGGTCGCGTTCCTCATTGGGGCGGCCAGGAGAAGACCTGATAGGTCTCCTCGAGCGGGGTGAAGGAGGAGTGCCAAGCCGCCTTCAACTGCACGGCGATGTCCTCGACGCTCCAGCCGCCGTCGCGGTGGAGCGTGCGGACCGGGCGGGGCTGATTGTAGAGATAAAGCTCGTTGCCGCGCGCGCCGATGATCTGTCCGGTGATATCGACGGCGGCGTCCGAGGCGAGATAGGCGACGAGCGGCGCCACCTGCTCGGGGCGGACCTTGCTGGCGAACAGCGCTTCGGCCTCGGGGGTGGCACGCCTAGGCGACATCCGGCTGACGGCTGCGGGTGAAACGCAGTTGGAACGGACATTGAAGCGCGCCATGTCCAGCGCGATAGCGCGCGACAGGGCGACCACGCCCATCTTCGCCATGGTGTAGCAGGCATTGCCCGAATGGCCGATCAGCGCGGTGCTGGACGTCATGTGGATATAGGAGCCGCCCTCGCGCTCGACGAAATGCGGCGCCAGCGCTCGGGCCATGTAGTAGCTGCCGTAGAGATGGACATCGAGCAGCGATTGCAGGATTTCGGGCGTGCTATCCTGGAACGCCGAGTAGATGACGTTGCCGGCATTGTTGACGAGGATGTCGACCTGCCCGAACGCGGCGATAGCCTTGGCCACGATCGCCTGCGCATTGTCCCAGTCGGCAATGCTCTCGGTGCTCGCGTTCGCCTCGCCGCCGATGGCGCGGATCTGCTCGACCGTCTGGCGCGCCGGGCCTGGATCGCTTCCGGAGCCGTCATTCCCGGCGCCCAGATCGTTCGCGACGACCCGCGCGCCCTGGCGGGCAAGCTCCAGCGCCACGGCGCGCCCGATCGCGCCGCCCGCTCCGGTCACGATGGCCACCTTGCCGGCCAGCGAGGTGCCCGCCATCAGACCGCCACCTTGCGCGAAGCCGGTGTTTCGGATGCGACGACTTCTCCCCGCCGCGCGAAGACGAAGCCCGGATAGCCCTGCGCCGCGATCGCGTCGCTGATCTCCTTGTAGCGATCGACGCCGCCGATATAGGGCATGAAGACGCGCGACCCGTCATCCTCGTTGACGTGGACCATGTAGTTCTTGACGCCCAGCCGCAGCAGCTTGCTCGCGGCTTCTTTGACCTGATCGCCCCAGGTGGCTTGCGCCTCCGCGCTAGGCTCGACGGTGTCGTAGCCGCGCGCGTCCATATGGGCGATCATGTCGGCCACCCAGTTGGCGTGCTCCTCGTTCATCAGCACCATGTTGGACAGCACCGACGGGCTGCCCGGACCGGTGAGAAAGAAGAAGTTGGGAAAGCCGGTCGTCATCAGGCCCAGCATGGTGCGCGGGCCGCGGTCCCAGTGCTGGGTAGGGGTCTCGCCCTTCTCGTTGCGGATATCGACCTGGTCCAGCGCCCCGCGAAAGGCGTTGAAGCCGAGCGCGAAGACGATCAGATCGACCTCATATTCGCCCCCGGCGGTGCGGATGCCCGTCTCCGTGATCCGTTCGATCGGGTGCTTCGCGATGTCGACGAGTGTGACGTTGTCGCGGTTGTAGGTGGCATAATAGTCGGTATCGACGCACAACCGGCGCGATCCGATCGGATGATCATGGGGGCAGAGCGTCTCTGCCACTTCGGGATTCTTCACGATTTCGCGGATCTTGCTGCGCACAAATTCCGCCACTACGCCGTTGACGGCCTGGTCGGTGCCCTGATCGGTGAAGACGCGGTTCATGCCCTGGCCACCATGCGCCCATTGCCGCTCCAGTCGCTCGCGCCTCTCTTCCTCGCTATATTCGCCGTAAGGCAGCAGCGGCGGCAGACCGCTGCTGATCCCCGCGCGCGTTGCCAGCAACTGCGCTCGCTTGGCGCTGACATCGGCCGCGATTGCGTGGAAGCGGGCTGCGTCCGGCGGGCCGTTGCGTGCCGGCACCGAATAATTGGGTGAACGCTGGAACACGTAGAGGTGCTCGGCCTGCGCAGCCAGCACCGGGATTACCTGCACGCCGGACGATCCGGTGCCGATCACCGCGATCCGGCGGCCGGTGGTCTGGACGGGCCGATCCGGCCAATGCGAGGTTTGAGCCCATTCGCCCCGGAAATCGTCCAGGCCGATGAAATCGGGCTTGCGCGATGCGGAGAGATTGCCCGTCGCCATGACCAGAAAGCGGCAGGTGACGCGCAGCCCCGTCGCCGTATCGACATGATAGCGGCCCTCCTCGGGGCACCAGCGCGCGCCGGACATCGGCGTTTCGAACAATATGTGACGGCGGATGTCGAACCGGTCGACCACGTGGTTGAAGTAGCGCAGCAACTCCGACTGGTCGGCATAGCGTTCGGTCCAGTGCCATTCACGGAACAGCTCCCCGGAGAAATGATAGCAATATTCGCAGCTTTCCACGTCGACGCGCGCACCCGGATAGCGGTTGTGGAACCACACGCCGCCCACGCCGCTGGCGCTTTCGAGGCCGAGCACCGACAGGCCCTGCTGCCGCATGCGATAGATGGCGTAGATGCCGCCGATGCCGGCCCCCACCACGACCACATCATAGTGGTTTCCGTTCACTTCGTCGGCGTTGCAAGGCTGAGTGCCCATATGGCGCAATACATCTCCCATGAAGCGTTTCTGATCTCGGCGGCGATCAAAAACTAGCAGCGATTGGGCAGTTATCTCTTGCGGAAATGGCATCGGCAGACATAGCATCGCTGAGATGGAGCTGCGTCATCTCCGCTATTTCCTTGACGTGGCGCGGGAGGGCAATTTCGCGCTCGCCGCCCGTCGCCTGCAGGTGGCACCTTCTACTCTTTACCGGCGGCTGAAGGATCTGGAGCTCGATCTGGGCGTCGATCTTCTCGATCATCAGGATGGCGATGTCCGCCTGTCGAGCGTCGGCAAACTGTTCGCGGGCCATGCGCAGCGGATCATCGAAGAGGTAGCGTTGATCGCCGAGAGCATGGCCAGCCTTGCCAATGGGCGGGACGGGCTGGTCCGCATCGGCGCCAACCGCGTGGCGACCGAGCTGCCCGCCATATCCAAGGCGCTCAAGGATGCGCGCGCCGCGCTGCCGCAGCTAGACATACGGTTGGTCGCCTCCTCGTCACAGGAACAGATCGACCGGGTGCGCCAGGGCAGGCTCGATCTGGGGCTGGTCTATACCCGCTCCGCTGCGGATCGTGTCGCATTCACGCCGGTCCAGCACCAGCGTTTCGTGCTGGTCGTGCCTCGCGGTCATCGGCTGGCCGGAACGGGCGAGGTCCACTTGGCCGATCTCAACGACGAGGACTTCATCTTCCAGGTCCGCGGTGAGCACGGATCGGTGCATGATCGGCTGATCGCCGCTTGCCAGGCTGGCGGCCTCGTGCCTCGTATCCGCCACTATATCCTTCATGAGGACACGCAGCTTGCAATGGTGGCTGCCGGCATGGGCATCTCGCTGACGCTGGAAGGCGCGGCCGCGCGGCGCTGGCGGCGGCAGATCGTGTTCAAGCCGGTCCGCGATCTGGGCGTGTCGGTCGATCTCGACCTGATCTGGAACGGCGAGGCCGTTTCCGATCACGCTCGGCGCGTGATCGCCGCGATCAGGGCGTCGACCGGCTGAGCATGGCCATGTCCGCCAGCAGCGCGCGGGCGGTTTCGACCAGCGGATTGGCGAAGGCCGGGGCGCCTTTCCTGACGGCGAGCCACAGCTCGAACGGCACGACGAGATCGGCGATCGACCGATATTCGACCTCGAACGGCTGATCGTGGTGGATGGCGAGCGGAGAGACGATCGCAATGCCCATTCCCGCGGCGGCGAACGCCAGCCTCGAGCATTCCGATTCCTGCTCGTCTATGATGGTCAGCCGGCGCGACGATGCCGATGCCGCCCTGATCAGCCGGTCATATGCAGCCGGGTTTGATCGGCGTGGAAAGCCGATCAACTGCTCCTTGCACAGCGCTGCGAAGGGTATCATCGGCTGCGTGGCCAGTGGATGGCCGAGCGGCAGCGCCAGCATATATTCGCCCGCTGCCAGGCGATGGCTGCGGTGGCTGGCCGGGATCGGGCCGTTTTCGACGAAGGCGATCTCCAGCCGGGCCAGTTCCGCGGCGTCGATCTGGCCGGTCGGCAAGGGCACGAACTCCAGGCGGATGCTCGGCTGCGCCTCGCGGAAACGAGCGATCAGCTCGGGCACGAAGCCCAGCCGCGAGGTCATGCCGAAGAATCCGATGCGGAGCAGGCCTTCCTTACCTTCGGCATAGCACGTCAGCGTCGCGTTGGCCTCCTCGATCTCGCCGACGATGTTGAGCGCGCTGCTCCGAAGGGCAGCGCCCGCCGCCGAAAGGGCGACACCGCGGGAGGTGCGCTCGAACAGTCGCAGTCCGAAGATTTCTTCCAGGTCGGCGACGCGCCGCGACACCGCTGACTGGGCGACATGAAGCGTGCTGGACGCGGCGCGAAAGCTGCCGGCATCGCAGACGGCAAGGAAATAGCGCAGGTGGCGCAGGTTGAAGCGCTCGAAATTGGCGTCCTGCGTCATCCGCGCACGGTGCGGAAGCGCCTGAATAGAAAGCTTCCCGGCCGGTCGAGCGCGCCTGACCGCAGGTGATCCAGCATCATGCGGGTCGGTCTCGCCAGATCGAGCGCCATCGCTTCATCCATCGTGAGCCATTGTATCTCCTGCAGTTCGCGGCTGTCCACCGGCTGGCGGCTCACCAGGCGGTCGGCGTCCGCGACGAAGAAGCGCGTGTCGAAGCGCTTGGGCCGATGCGGCGGCGTTATCATTCGCGCGACGATCGACAGGCAGCCGAGATCGGGGGCAACGCCGCGCGCGCAGAATTCGGTCCAGGCCGGTGTCGGGCTGGTGGAAGCCGGTGCCGCGAGCAGCAGCCCCGTCTCCTCGAAGGTTTCACGGATCGCCGCAACTGCCAGTGCCCGGGCGCGTCGGGCGTCGAGCCGATCGGCGATGGCTGCGGCGACCTCTGCGGACAGGTCCGACGCGGCGGGCGCGGTGAAGTCCTTGCGATCGATGCGGCCGCCGGGGAACACCCATTTCTCGGGCATGAAGCTGTGACCCGAGCTGCGCCGGCCCATCAGCAGGCGCAACGCCGGGCCTCGCCGGTCGATAAGGATGAGCGTGGCGGCGTCGCGCGGCCTGACCGGCCGGCGTCGCGTTGCCGGCTGCGCTGCCGGTCCTTCCATAGGCATCCTCCTCGCCGTTTTCAAAAGGTCGGATCGGAGCATCCGGCGCAATGGAGTTAAGCTCGCGCGCCGATGATAAAAAATCCGGCCGCTCGCCGAAACGGCCGGGCTATGGTCGGGCCTGGGCTGAAGGAGTTGCGCTATGGCGATTGCCGCGTCCGCCGCCGTTGAGGCGCCCGATATCGACTATGATCGCAGCCGCCTGCTCGATGTCGACATCTTCGATCATGATTTCAAGCGGTCGCCCTACGCCGCTTTTCAGCGCTGGTCGACCGAGCCGCCATTCTATGTCGAATATGGCGGATGGCCCCAGCTTCTGGTGGCGCGGCACGCGGACATGATGGAGGTGCTGGGTGATTTTGATCGCTTCACCAGCCAGAAGCGGCGGTGGGGCGCCATCGAGAAATATTATTATTTCCAGGGGTTGCCTGTCGTCACGGACAATGACCCGCCCGATCATACCCGGCTGCGCCGACTGATGGGGCCGGCCTTCTCGCCCCGCCGGTTGGCCGCAATCGAAGAGAATGTCACCGCGCATGTCGAGACGATGCTCGATGGTTTCTCCGACGGCTTCGATGCGGCGCTTGATTATGGCCGGCCGCTCGCAGCCCACGTCCTGTTCGCCTTGCTGCTTGAACTGCCCGAGGAGGCCTGGCCTGTCTTCCTGCGCATCGCGCATGCCATGACCAGCTATAACGATCTCGCGGCGGGCCAGTCGCCGGCTCAGGAGTTTCTCGAAGCATGGGAAGCAGGCCGCCGCTATTGCGAGACGATGATTGACCGCGAGCGGCGCCGCCCCAGCGACAACGTCATCGGTGCGCTGGTCGCGGCGCATGGCGAAGCCGGCCGCATCTCGACTGACGAACTGCTCGCGACCCTGTTCGTCCTTTATGTCGCGGGCCATGGCGGTCTCGCGAACACGGTGGCCTGGGGTTTGCTGCGCCTCTGTCGGCATCGCGATCAGCTCGAGTTGCTCCAGCGCGAACCGCAACTCCTCATGGGCGCCGTCGACGAGGGCATCCGTATCGATCCGAGCGCCTATCACATCATCCGTTTCGCCACGCGTGATTGCGAGCTTGGTGGTGTCCGCCTGTGGAAGGATATGCCGATCATGATCGTCGTGGGTGCGCCCAACTATGATCCGACCCGCCATGACGATCCGATGCGCTTCGATATCCGACGCGAGGCGCGACGGGACATCATGAGCTTCGGCTATGGCGTCCATCACTGCATCGGCATGTCGTTGTCGCGGATGATCGGACGCATCGCAATCGGTGCCGCGGTCCGCCGCTTTGCGGCAATGCGGTTGGCCGACGCCGACTGGCAGCCTGACATCGTGGGCGGCCCCAAGGAGCGCGGGCCGGCTTCGGTGCCTTTGCTGATCTAGGTGGAAGATCATGATCGCGATGACATTTGGTGCCTCCGCGATGAGAAATATTTGTAGAAATGCTGCTGCCTTCATCCGGTACACTGAATGATCATATCGGCGGACCCTGTGCTTTAGAGAGGCAGGACAAGAATGATTTCTCGGAAAGACTAAAAAATCGGAAGTTCATAAGAAGTTTATTGGGGGAGGAGTGTCATGATGCCGAACAAGTTCGGTTCCAGAATGGCATTGCTTATGCTTGTCGGCACGAGCTTTGGGGCATCGGCCGCGCGGGCGCAGGCACCTGCAGCGTCGTCCGTCGACCGACAGATCGCGGACATCGTCGTGACGGCGCAGCGGCGCGAGGAGTCGCTCAGCAAGGTGCCTATCGCGGTGACGGCGATCACCACTACCCAGCTGCAGACCTCGGGCGTCGGATCGACGATCGATCTGCCGCGCGTCACTCCCGGGCTGACGACCGGCGCGTCGACACAGGCCAATGCCTATTTCACGCCAGTCCTGCGCGGCGTCGGCGCGCTGACGCCGTCACTCGGCAACGACAATTCGGTCGCGCTCTATGTCGACGGCATCTATCAGTCGGACAAGACGGCCAGCAACATCGACCTGGCCGCCATTTCCCAGAGCGAAGTGCTGAAGGGACCGCAAGGCACGCTCTATGGCCGCAACGCGACGGGGGGGGCGATCAACGTCACGACGCGCGGGCCGACCGACCGGACCGAGGTCGAAGGGGAGGCCAGCTACGGCAATTTCGACAAATGGTCGGGTCGCCTGTTCCTCGGCACGCCGCTGACCGACACGCTGGGCATCAGCATCGCCTATCTCCATCGCGAGGGCGGCGATTACATGACCTGCATCGATCCGGCCTGCGGCACCGTCGGCAGCAAGTTCGGCGGCACGAACGTCGATGCCGTGCAGGGCAAGATCGTCTGGCGGCCAGGCGATTTCGAGGCGATCGCTTCGATCATCTATTACGATCGCCGCTATACCGATCTCAACCCGCTAAGCCCCGTCGCGGGCACGGTGCCGATCGGCGTGCAGCTGGGCGGCACCGCCGGTTTCGAGAAGTATACATATGCGGGCCAGCATTCTTTCGGCGGTGTCCGCTATTTCCAGCCGAGCTTGCGGCTGCGCTATTCGCTGCCGGACATCGACCTGGTGTCGCTGACCGGACTGGTGAAGGCGACGACGGACCAGGCGCTCGACTATGACGGCACCAGCCTTGATGTGTTCATGTTCCGCAACCATGTGAAAGTAAACGATTTCTCGCAGGAATTTCAGCTTCTAACGACGGACGGCGGACCGCTCCAGGTGACCAGCGGCGTCTATTATTACCGGGGTCATCCGAAGAATCCGTTTCTCTACATCCTGCAAGGGGTGCCGCTTTCCGTGATCTCCGATCCGACGCTGAGCGGCGCCGGCGCGATCCCCGGCGGCTCCGCAACGAAGATCATCAACGACGGCATCGTCCACGCCAAGGCGATCTACGCGCAGGCGACCTATGAGGTGGCCGAAACGCTGAAGATAACTGCGGGGCTTCGCTATTCGGATGAGGATCGCACCTATAATTATTCGGTCGGCGGCGCTGGCGGTGAGGGCACCGGGCTGCCGCCGACGCTTGTCACCTTCTTCACGGTCAACCGGCCGAAGGTGACCTTCAAGAAGCTCACCTGGCGCTTCTCCATCGACAAGGAGCTTTCGCCCGACGTGCTGGTCTATGCCAGCTACAATCGCGGCTTCAAAAGCGGCGTCTATAATTTCAGCGACTTTACCGCGCCCGGCACGCCGGGCGGCTTCCCGCCGGCAGTGAAGCCTGAGGTGCTCGATGCCTATGAGGTCGGCCTCAAGGGCAAGTTCCTCGATCGCACGCTGCAGGTGAACATCGCTGGCTTCTATTATGATTATCGCGATCTTCAGGTCAGCCGCATCACCGCCACCGCCGCGGCGGCGCAGCAACTGGAAAACGCCGGCAGCGAAAAGATCTACGGCATCGACGGCGATATTCTGTTTCGCGTGACGCCGGACCTGACATTGCGGGCCAATGCAGCCTGGCTCCACGCGCGCTTCGGTTCCTATGACAATGCCGGCGGTTTCCTCGTGGACGCCAACGGCGTGCCATACGCCGCCAATATCGATGCCACGTACACGCGCGGCCTCGGCGCGCCGCGCTTCTCCTATGACATCGGTGGAGACTACACGGTCCATCTGGGGGATTCGAAGCTCGTCCTGACTGGCGATTACTTTCACACATCCTCGTTCAAGACGGTCGTCGGCGACGGCAATATCGTCAATTCCTATGGGCGTCTCAACGCGGCGCTGACCTGGTATGCGCCGGACGAGCGCTATTATCTGCGTCTCTTCGGCCAGAACCTGACCGACGTGAACCAGATCGGCGTCGGCACCAGCCCATTCCGGCTGGGCCGGGCGGAAATCGAGCCGCGCACCTACGGCGTCGCAGTCGGCTTCAAGCTTTGAGGGCAGGGCGCGGACGGAGCCGGCTGGTCTGCCCGCATGCCCGACGGGAGAGGGTAATGGCCGACTTCGCCGGCCGGGTCGTGCTGGTGACGGGGGCGGGCAGTGGCATTGGCCGGGCGACCGCGCTTGCCTTCGCCGCGGCGGGAGCCAAGGTGGTTGCGGCAGACATAGCGCCGCATCAACTCGACGAGACTGTGGCGATGCTTGGCGCAAGCGGCTGCGATGCGCTCGGCATTCCCGCCGACGTCGCCGATGCTGAGGCGATGGAGCGGCTGGTCGCTGCCGTGATCGGGCACCATGGCCGGCTCGATTGCGCGGTCAACAATGCCGGTATTGGTGGCACGAGCAGGCTCGACCCTTGGGACATCGCTCATTTTGAGCGACTGATGACGATCAACACGCGCAGCGTCTTTTACGGCATGAAGTATCAGATCGCGGAGATGCGCCGGCTCGGCGGTGGGGTGATCGTCAACACCGCCTCGACCGCCGGGCTCGTCGGTATCGGCAGCTATGGCTATGCAGCCAGCAAGCATGCCGTGGTCGGGCTTACCCGCACCGCGGCGCTGGCTTATGTCCGGATGGGCATTCGCATAAACGCCGTGGCGCCCGGCGCCATCGATACGCCGCTGCTCCAGCGTGCCCTGTCGCTGGCAGATACGCCGCCGGCGCCCGAGTCGCTTAACCCCAATGGCAGGCTGGGCAGGCCGGAGGAGGTGGCCGATGCGATCGTCTGGCTCAGTTCGGACCAGGCGATGATGATCAACGGCCATGTGCTGCCGATCGACGGCGGTTTCGTCGCCGGCTGATCAGCAACGATAGCTTGCGGCGGGATGGCTGGCGGGCAGCCTGGCTCCCGGCTTCCCGCGCAGCTTCTCGCGCAGGGTTCCGGGCGCATAGTCGCGCTTGAAGGCGCCGCGCCGCTGCAATTCGGGCACCACCATGTCGACGAAATCCTCCATCGTCTGGAAACGGAAGCCGTTGGACAGGTTGAAGCCGTCGATGCCGGCCTCCTCTATCCATAGCTCCATGTCGTCGGCCACCTGCCCGGGCGTGCCGACGATCACCGCGCCACGCGCGGCATGGAGATGGTTGGCGATCTTGCGGGGCGTCCAGATCTCCTCGTCCCGTCGGGTCAGCGCCTCGGTCGCCGATTGATTGCCCTGGCTCCTCACCGCGCCGAAAGGCGCGTCGAAATCGGCCTTCGAGAGGTCGCGCCCCATGCCGGCGCTGATCATCACCAGCGAGCCTTCGGGGATCATATATTGCTTGTGCCTGGCGAGCTTCGCCCGGGCCTCGGCCTCGGTCTCGCCGACGATGACGATGCCGTCGACGATGATCTTGATGTCCTCGGGATCGCGCCCCTGCTCGGCGGCCAGCCGGCGGATGTCGTCGGAGATGCGGCGGGCGTCGGGGCGCGAGGTGCCGGCGACGAAGATGCACTCGCAGTGGCGCGACGAGAAGGCCCGGCCCTTGTCGGACGAGCCGGCCTGATAGAGCACGGGCGTCCGCTGCGGCGAAGGCTCGCAGCGGTGCATCGCCTCCATGCGATAATATTTGCCGTGATGATGGATGGTGTGGACCTTGTCCGGCCGGGCATAGACGCGGTTCTCGCGGTCGCGCACTACCGCGTCGTCTTCCCAGCTCCCTTCCCAGAGCTTGTACATCATCTCCATATATTCCTCGGCCGCTTCGTAGCGGGCGTCGTGGGGAAGCTGCCCGTCCATGCCCAACGCGCGCGCCGCGCTGTCGAGATAGCCGGTGACGACGTTCCAGCCGATCCGACCGCCGGTCAGATGGTCGAGCGTCGTCATCCGCCGCGCGAACAGAAAGGGCGGCTCATAGGAAAGATTGCCAGTCACGCCGAAGCCCAGATGCGTCGTCACCTGCGCCATCGCCGGGATCAGCATCATCGGGTCGTTGGACGGAGACCAGGCGGCTGCCTTCAACGTCGCATCGGCATTGCCGCCATAGACGTCCAATATGCCCAGCACGTCCGCCAGGAAGATTCCGTCGAACTTGCCGCGCTCCAGCAGCCGGGCAAGCTTCGCCCAATGTTCCAGCGTCAGATAGTTGAAGGATTCATCTTCGGGGTTCGTCCACTGGCCGGGCGGCATAAAGCCGGGTGCATTGGTCTCGAACGCATTGAGGATCATCTGCTTCGTCATGGCGCCGATGCTTTGCGGAAGGATGCCGCAGATCAGACCATGGCGCCGATATTGTCGAAGGACTTTTGCTCATGCCGCCATCGCAAATCATTAAGCGGTCGAGCTTCGATTCAAGGCGCCGAAATCGCGCCGCCATCGACATACATCGTGTGCGCGGTGATGTAGGAGGCGCTGCCCGAACAGAGCCAGAGCACCGTCTCCGCCGCTTCCTCCGGCCCGGCCAGCCGGCGCAGCACCCGCGTCTCGGCGACGCGGGCGCGCCGTTCCTCGCTAACCGACAGACCCTTCTCCAGCATCGGCGTGGCGATCCCTGCGGGCGCGATCGCGTTGATGCGGATGCCGTCGGCGCCATATTCGATCGCGGCAACGCGGGTCAAAGCGGCGATGGCCGCCTTGCTTGCCGAATAAGCGGCCGATCCAGGCACGGTTCGGAACGCTGTCGCTGAAGAACAGTTGACGACCGCGCCGCCTTTGCCGGCGGCGCGCATCGCCCGCACCTCATGTTTCATGCATAGATATACGCCGCGCAGATTGACCGACATGATCCGGTCCCAAACCGCATCCTCGCAATCGGCGACTGAACTGGTTTCGGTGAAGATGCCGGCATTGTTGTAAGCGCAGTCGAGGCTGCCAAGCTCGGCCACCGTCCGCGCCACCATCGCCTCAACCGCTGCGGCATCGCTTACGTCGGCGCGGATGGCGATGGCCCGTCCACCCGAGGCCGAGATCTCGCTCGCGGTCTGCTCGCATCCCTCGCCGATATCGACCACCGCGACCTGTGCGCCGGCCTTGGCGAAGGCGAGCGCGCTGGCGCGCCCGATGCCGCTGCCGGCACCGGTGACCAGCGCGGTTTTTCCGATGAATATCCTGTCCATGGTCATGCTCCGAGGAAGAAACATAAAGATCGAGAAGGAAGACAAGCCCGCGAATTGTCGAATGATTTTTAATCATGCCGGACGAGGTGATGAATTGCGATATCATCCGCCAAATAGAGACGTAGTATTGATGGACCAGATGTCGATGAAGGCGGCCGTGCTAGGCGATTATGATTCACTGGATGGCCTGGTGATCGATGACCGACCGGTGCCCACGCCCGGCGACGATCAGATTCTCGTCAAGGTGGCCGCTGCCAGCGTCAATCCGGTCGACTGGAAGGTCCGCGACGGCATGCTGCGCGCGGGCATGAAGCTGGCTCTGCCGCTCATCCTGGGTGGCGATATCGCGGGTGTGGTGACGGATCGCGGCCGGACCGCGCAGGATTTCGAGATCGGCCAGGCTGTCCACGCGATGACGGATACCAGCTTCCGCTACGCTCATGGCGCTTTCGCCCAATATGTCGCGGTGCGTAGCGCGCAGGCCGCGCACAAGCCCGCTACGCTGGACATGGCCGAGGCGGCGGCGGTGCCGCTGGCGGCGCTCACTGCGTGGCAGGCGCTGTTCGACGAAGGCGGGCTGCGGGCTGGCCAGCGCGTGCTGATCCACGCGGCGGCGGGCGGCGTGGGCGGCTTCGCGGTGCAGTTCGCCCGGATCGCGGGCGCCCATGTCATCGGCACCGCATCGGCGGCCAATGCCGACTATGTTCGCGCGCTCGGCGCGCAGGAGGTGATCGATTATGCGGCGGCACTCTTCGAGGATCGGGTCCGCGACGTCGATCTGGTAATCGATCTTATCGGGGGCGAGGTACAACTTCGCTCGCTGAGGGTGCTGCGCCCGGGGGGCATGCTCGTCAATGGCTGGGGAGCGCTGGCTGAGGCGGAAGCGCGTGCGGCGGGCGTGAAGGCGCGCAAGGTGGCGGTCCGCCCCGACGGCGATCAGCTTGGGCAAATCGATGCGATGATCGATGCGGGGCAGGTGAGCGTCGAACTCGCGCATCGCTTTCCGCTCACCGAGATCGAGCAGGCCTTCGCGCTTAGCCGCCGTGGTCATGGGCGGGGCAAGATCGTCCTTGAGATGCCCGCCTAGCCTCATGGAGCGACGCCCGGACAGCAAGCGCCCGCCGCCGATCGAGCTTCGCCAGCTCCACGCCTTTCGCGTGGTCGCGCAGGAGCTGCATTATGGTCGTGCGGCGGAACGCCTGGGCATCGCCCAGCCGCCGCTCAGCCAGCTCATCAAGCGGCTGGAGCGGGCGCTGGGCTGCAAGCTGTTCGATCGCGACACGCGCCGCGTAGAGCTGACGCCGGCCGGTGCCGCCCTCTACGGTCTCGCCACCAGCTTGTTGGCGCTGCTCAACGCCGGGATCGAACGGGTAGGGGAAATCGCCTCCGGTCGGGCCGGTCGGCTGTCGATCGGCTTCACGCCCACCACTGCGCTCCGCATCCTGCCGCGCGTGGTGCGTGCCTTTCGCGGTGAATATGGTGGGGTCGAGATCATCCTGTCCGAGTTGCTGCCCGATGCGATGCGCGATGGGTTGCTAACCGAGCAGATCGATATCGCGCTGATGCGCGAGCCCACGCCTGTCGCGGGTATCGACGTCATCGTCATCGCTGACGAGCCCTTCGTCGCCGTGCTGCCGATCGGCCATGCGCTGGCGGACCCAGCGCTTCCCTTCCGGCTCGAGGCGCTGGCCGGCGATCCCTTCGTGCTCTTCCCGCGCGATCAGACATCGCAGGGTCTGGCGCAGACCTTCGCGCTATGTGCAGAGGCGGGCTTCATGCCTGACGTGGTGCAGGAGGTGCCCGGCTGGCAGACGGCGATCTCGCTCGTCGGATCGGGGTTGGGCGTCTCGATCCTGCCCGAAAGCGTCATCAGCCTGCATCTGCCGGGCATCGCCTATCGCTCGATCGTTTCGCCGATTCGATCGCGGATCTGCCTGCTGCACCGCACGGGCGACGATCGGCCGATGGTCCGCAACTTCATCGAACATGGACTCTCGGTCATGCGCCGATGAGTTAAATTGGCGATGATCGGTGTCGCGTCGTGATAGCTTGGCGGGGCCAAGGGAAGAGGATCGATCGGATATGCTGGCGTTGCAGAAGGCGCACGACGGCGCGGGGCTGGAATTGCGCGACGTGCCGTCGCCATCGCCGCCCGGCCCCGGCGAGATCATGATCGAGGTGGTGGCGACCGGCATTTGCGGCAGCGACCTGGCGATCGATCGCTGGGGCGCAAGCTACCAGGCCTTCATGGCCGACAAGCTGCCGGTGACGCTGGGCCATGAGACTGCCGGGCGGATCGCCGCGATCGGGGAGGGCGTGGGCGGACTGGCGATCGGCGACGCCGTGGTCGTCAATCCCGCCGTCGCCTGCGGTCGCTGCGCCGCGTGCAGAGCTGGCGATCCGGTGGGGTGCCTGGACCGGCAGGCGATCGGCATGGTGCAGGATGGTGCCTTCGCGCGCTATTTCACCTGCCCTGCCGGCTATGCCTTTCCGCTGCCTGCCAACGTGCCGATCGAATTGGGTGCGCTGGTCGAGCCACTGTCGGTCGGCGCCCATGCGCTGGCCGTCGCGGAGATGAAGCCGGGCGATCGCGTGCTGGTGTTCGGACCGGGGCCGATCGGCCAGGGCGCCGCTGCGCTCGCACGCGCCTTCGGTGCGGCCGAGGTCGCGGTGGTCGGCATGGCCGATGCGGCGCGGTTCAGCGTGCTGCGCACGATGGGCTTCGACGCATTGTTCGATCTGGCCGAACCGGATGTGGCGGGGCGTTTGAAGGCGTATGCAGGCAAGGGTTTCGATATCGTCGTCGAGGCGGCGGGAGTTCCAAGCGTGATCAATCAAGGGCTGGCGCTGCTGCGGCCCCTCGGCGTGTTGGCGGTGGCCGGCATGGGCGAGAAGGCGGCTACCTTCGACCTGATGAAGCTGGTCAAGAACCGGCTGCAAATTAGGGGTGTTTCTCGGATACCGCCCTCGGTTTGGCCAGTGGTGATCGATGCGCTCGCATCGAACCCCGAGGCTTTCGCGCCGCTTGTCACCCACCGCATGCCACTGTCGCGGGCGCTCGAGGCTTTTGCACTCTGTCGGGCGGGCGATGCATCGAAGATATTGCTGTTTCCCGACGAATGATGTCGGGCGGGGAGCCGGCGATGGCGGCGCGCCTGGCGATTTCGGGTCGGCTCAACGGTGCTGCTTGCGCATCCGTGCGATCCGCTCCGTCATTTCGGGGCCACGCCCGGCCGTATGATGCAGCTCATAGGCGATGCCGGCACGCAGCGTCATCCCCGTCGGTGTCGAGCACCATCTGCTTCATGGCGCGATTGGCGCGCCGGGTATTGGCGAGGATGTCCGCGATGAGCCGTTCGATCACGCCGTTCTCGATACGCTTGGCCACGGCTTCTTCCATCCCGGCGGTGAAGGCGTCCAGATCATGCCCCACGCAGAAAGCGCGGCCCGCGCCGCGCAGCACTACGCAGCCGATCGTCTCGGCGCTGGCCGCGATCGTCGCGATAAGCCGGTCGAGCAACTTGAACATCGCTAGGCGGTGAACTCATAAACCAGCTTGCACGATGCGGCAGTGATTGATTCAAGGCTCGGGAGAGGAGCCTTGCCGATGCGTCGCCGTTTTGAACTGACAGATTTCGAGTGGTCGGTGAT